>Ga0256841_1001260_pt1 | contig 22647 bp, 19 predicted proteins | sample 356308metaG_FD_185971 | JGI IMG/M metagenome (GOLD analysis project Ga0256841, IMG submission 185971) | Hydrothermal vent microbial communities from Mid Atlantic Ridge, Atlantic Ocean - 356-308 | ecosystem: Environmental > Aquatic > Marine > Hydrothermal vents | place: Atlantic Ocean: Mid... | reverse complement strand
GCCTGGTACCGGCTGCTGGCGGCGCGCCGGCACCGGCCGCTGCTGGATCCGCACGCCGGCTGCGACTGCACCTGGTGCCGCTGCCGCCGCGAGACGGCGTAGGGCGGGGTGAGCGCAGCGAACCCCGCCGGTGGGTCGCTCCGGCAGACAGGCTGGCAGGGCCTGGTGCGGATTTTCGGATCCGCGCCCGTCCGGAGCTGCTGCCCGTCTTTACTCCACCCCCCCTTTTTCGGTATGGTACGCGCTTTAGCAGGCGCGTAGCTCAGTTGGTTAGAGCACCACCTTGACATGGTGGGGGTCGTTGGTTCGAGTCCAATCGCGCCTACCAACAAGCGGGGGACAGATTCTGGAATCTGTCCCCTTTATTGTAATCGGGGACGGATTTCAGATCCGTCCCCTTCGAAATCAAGTGGCCTCTCGTAGCGGCCACCACTGGAGACATTCGACATGCCCACCATCACCCTCCCCGACGGCAGCCAGCGCGAGTTCGACCACCCCGTCACCGTGCGCGAGGTGGCCGAATCCATTGGTCCCGGCCTGGCCCGGGCGGCGTTGGCCGGCAAGGTCGACGGCCGGCTGGTGGACACCTCCCACCTCATCGACCACGACGCCGGACTGGCCATCGTCACCGATCGTGACGAGGCGGATGCGCTGGAGCTGATCCGGCACGACGCCGCCCACGTCCTGGCCCAGGCGGTGCAGGAGTTGTATCCGGGCACCCAGGTGACCATCGGCCCGACCATCGAGGACGGTTTCTACTACGACTTCGCGCGCGAGGAGCCCTTCACGCCCAAGGACCTGGAGAAGATCGAAAAGCGCATGCACGACATCGTCAAGCGCGACCTGCCGATCCGGCGCGAGGTGTGGGACCGCGACGAGGCGATCCGGGTGTTCGAGGGGCTGGGCGAGAAATACAAGGCCGAGATCATCCGCGAGCTGCCCGAGGACGAGGAGATTTCCGTCTACCGCCAGGGCGAGTGGTTCGATCTGTGCCGCGGACCGCACCTGCCCAGCACAGGGCGACTGGGCAACGCCTTCAAACTGATGAAGGTGGCCGGCGCCTACTGGCGGGGCGATTCGCGCAACGAAATGCTGCAGCGTATCTACGGCACGGCGTGGCGGAACAAGAAGGAGCTGAAGGCCTACCTGCAGCGGCTGGAGGAAGCCGAGAAGCGCGACCACCGCAAGATCGGCAAGCTGATGGACCTGTTCCACACCCAGGAAGAGGCGCCGGGCATGGTGTTCTGGCACGACAACGGCTGGACCCTGTACCTGGCCGTGCAGGACTACGTGCGCGCGAAGCTGCGCGAGCACGGCTACCAGGAAGTGCACACGCCGGAGATCATCGACCGCTCGCTGTGGGAGAAGTCGGGTCACTGGGAGAAGTTCCACGACGACATGTTCACCACCGAGGCCGAGCACCGCACCTTCGCCATCAAGCCCATGAACTGTCCGGCCCATATCCTTATCTATAACCAGGGCCTGAAGAGCTACCGCGACCTGCCGTTGCGGCTGTCCGAGTTCGGCTCCTGCCACCGCAACGAGCCGTCCGGCACCCTGCACGGCCTGATGCGGGTGCGCGGCTTCGTGCAGGACGACGCCCATATCTTTTGCACCGAGGCGCAGATCCTCGACGAGGTGTCGGCCTTCATCGACCTGCTGTTCGAGGTGTACCGCGATTTCGGTTTCGACGACGTGTTGATCAAGCTGTCGACCCGGCCGGAGAAGAGGGTCGGCGCCGACGCCTTGTGGGACAAGGCCGAGAAGGCGCTCCAGGACGCGCTCGACCACAAGCAGCTCAGCTGGGAGCTGCAGCCGGGGGAGGGCGCCTTCTATGGCCCCAAGATCGAGTTCTCGCTGCGCGACTGCCTGCACCGGGTGTGGCAGCTCGGCACCATCCAGCTCGATTTCTCCATGCCCGGCCGGCTCGGCGCCCACTACGTGGCCGAGGACGGCAGCCGCCAGACGCCGGTCATGCTGCACCGCGCCATCCTGGGTTCGCTGGAGCGTTTCATCGGTATGCTGATCGAACACTACGCCGGCGCGCTGCCGCTGTGGCTGGCGCCGGTGCAGGCGGTGGTGCTGAATATCACCGACAACCAGGCCGAATATGCGCGGAAAGTGGAAGAAATCCTGAAAAATCAGGGTTTGAGGGTCAAATCGGACTTGAGAAACGAAAAAATCGGCTTTAAAATCCGCGAACACACGATTCAGCGTGTCCCGTACCTGCTCGTGGTGGGTGACCGGGAAGTGGAATCAGACACCGTGGCCGTGCGCACGCGTGGTGGCAAGGACCTGGGGAGCCGGTCCGTATCAGCCCTGGCAGAGGGGCTGGCCGCCGAGATCGCGAGCCGCGGCCGCACTGTTTTGGAGGCGTAGATATCGCTGCTGCAAACAAGTTGAAACACCGGGTCAACCGGGACATTACCGCACCGCAGGTGCGGGTGGTCGACCAGGAAGGCGAACAACGCGGCATCATGCCGCTGGACGAGGCCATGGCCATTGCCGAGGAAGCCGGCCTGGACCTGGTCGAGATCGCACCGCAGGCCGACCCCCCGGTGTGCCGTATCATGGACTACGGCAAGTTCCGCTTCGAGGAACAGAAGAAACGCCAGAGCGCGCGCAAGAAGCAGAAACAGATCCAGGTCAAGGAGATCAAGTTCCGGCCCGGCACCGACATCGGCGACTACAACGTCAAGCTGCGCAACCTGATCCGCTTCCTGACCGAGGGCGACAAGGTGAAAGTGACCCTGCGCTACCGCGGCCGCGAAATGGCCCACCAGGAGCTGGGCCGCGACCTGCTGAAGCGCGTCGAGAAGGACCTCGAGGAATACGGGACGGTGGAACAGTTCCCGAAGATGGAAGGGCGCCAGATGGTAATGGTGATGGCGCCGAAGAAAAAGTGAAGTTCACGTTTTCGGCGGGATCCGTTCCCGCCGAAGACACCAGGGTCGCCCCGGGCATGACCGCGCCTAGGTGGCGATGAAACCAGCATCAGGGAATCAGGATCAATGGGGTCAGACTCCATTGATCCATTGATCCCCCTCGATGCCAGCAAGCGGGAGAAAGCCATGCCGAAGATGAAAACCAACCGCGGGGCCGCCAAGCGGTTCCGCCGGACAGCCGGTGGCGGTTTCAAGCGGGGTCAGTCCCACCATCGCCACATCCTCACCAAGAAAAGCGCCAAGCGCAAGCGTCAGCTTGTGGCCACGGCGCGCGTCCACGATGCAGACCAGCGTGCGGTGCGCCGCCTGCTGCCATTCATCTGAATCACGGAGGTAGAGGCCAATGTCCAGAGTCAAGCGGGGCGTGCAGGCGCGCGCCCGTCACAAGAAAGTCCTGTCCAAGGCGAAGGGCTACTACGGTGCCCGCCGCAAGGTGTTCCGGGTCGCCAAGCAGGCGGTCATCAAGGCCGGCCAGTATGCCTATCGCGACCGCCGTCAGCGCAAGCGTCAGTTCCGCGCCCTGTGGATCGCGCGCATCAACGCGGCGGCGCGCGAGAACGGTCTGTCCTACAGTCGCTTCATGAACGGCCTGAGCAAGGCGGACATCGAGATCGACCGCAAGGTGCTGGCCGATCTGGCGGTGTTCGACAAGCCGGCCTTTACCGCCCTGGCGGAAAAGGCGAAGGCCAGCCTGGCAGGTTGATCCTGCGCCGCCCTTGGGGCGGTGCCGGCAAACCTGGAAGGGGAAGGGCCTGCGCCTTTCCCCTTTTCTGTTTTGGGCTGGTATTCCTGATTTACCGCAAAGGACGCGAAGGAACGCGAAGGATCAACAAAAATTCTTACCTTCGCGTCCTTCGTGTCCTTCGCGGTTAAACTGAAACCTCGCTGCACCAGAGGAGCAAGCTGCAGTGCCAACACTGGCTGAACTCGAACAACAGGCCCTGGGCGAAGTCGATGCCGCAGCCGACCTGCAGGCGCTGGATGCCGTGCGCGTGCGCTACCTGGGCAAGAAGGGGCTGCTGACCGGACAGCTCAAACAGCTCGGCAAGCTGCCGGCCGATCAGCGGCGCGAGGCGGGCCAGGCCATCAACCAGGCCAAGCAGGCCGTGCAGCAGGCCATCGAGGCGCGCCGGGGGGCGCTGCAGCAGGCGGCGCTGGAGGCGAAGCTGGCCAGCGAGACCATCGATGTCACCCTGCCGGGCCGCGGCCAGCCACCCGGCGGGCTGCACCCGGTGACCCGCACCCTGGAGCGTATCGAGGCACTGTTCGCCGGCATGGGTTTCGAGGTGGCCGAGGGGCCGGAGATCGAAGACGACTACCACAACTTCGAGGCCCTCAACATCCCCGCCCATCACCCGGCGCGGGCCATGCACGACACGTTCTATACCGATCGCCACCACGTGCTGCGCACCCACACCTCGCCGGTGCAGATCCGTGTCATGGAGAACCGCGAGCCGCCGCTGCGCGTCATCGCGCCGGGGCGGGTCTACCGCTGCGATTCGGACCTGACCCACACGCCCATGTTCCACCAGGTCGAGGGTCTGCTGGTCGACGAACAGGTCAGCTTCGCCGACCTCAAGGGTCTGCTGGACGAGTTCCTGAAACACTATTTCGAGCGCGACGACCTGGGTGTGCGCTTCCGGCCCTCCTATTTTCCCTTCACCGAACCGTCCGCCGAGGTCGACATCGAGTGCGTCATCTGCGGCGGCGAGGGCTGCCGGGTATGCGGTCACAGCGGCTGGCTGGAAGTGCTGGGCTGCGGCATGGTGCACCCCAACGTGTTCGCCCACGTCGGTGTCGACAACGAACGCTACACCGGCCTGGCCTTCGGCATGGGTGTAGAGCGCCTGGCCATGCTGCGCTACGGCGTCGACGACCTGCGGCTGTTCTTCGAAAACGATCTGCGGTTTTTGCAGCAGTTCAGGTAGAGGTTGATTAACCGCGAAGGACGCGAAGGGAATAATTGATCAGATACAATTTCCTTTTCGTGGCAATGAAATAACGGATCAATGGAAAATGAATAGGGTTTTACTTCGCGTCCTTTGCGTCCTTCGCGGTTGAAAATGACTACCACTGGAACCGAACGAGTCAAACGATGAGAATCAGCGAAACCTGGTTGCGCGAATGGGTCGATCCGAAGCTCGACACCGGGGAACTGGCCGAGACCCTGACCATGGCCGGCCTGGAAGTGGATTCGGTCGAACCGGCCGCGCCGCCTTTCGAGGGTGTGGTGGTGGCGGAGATCCTCGATTGCCAGCCGCACCCGGACGCCGACAAGCTGCGCCTGTGCCGGGTGGCGGCGGGGGGCGACGAGCCGTTGCAGATCGTGTGCGGCGCGCCCAACGCGCGTGCCGGCCTCAAGGCGCCGCTGGCCACCGTCGGGGGGCGTCTGCCGGACGGCACGAAGATCCGCAAGGCGAAGCTGCGCGGCGTGGAGTCGGCGGGCATGCTGTGCTCGGCGCGCGAGCTGGGGCTGAGCGAGGAGCACGCCGGGCTGATGGAGCTGCCGGACGACGCCCCGGTGGGCGCCGACCTGCGCGACTGGCTGCAGCTCGACGACCGCATCATCGACATCGATCTGACCCCCAACCGAGGCGACTGCCTGGGCATGGAGGGCGTGGCGCGCGAGATCGGGGCGCTGACGCGCACCGACGTCAGCGGTCCGGAGTTCCGGGTGGTGGTGGCCACGCTGGACGACGAGTTTCCCGTCACCGTCAGCGCCCCGCAGGCCTGCCCGCGCTACCTGGGCCGGGTGATCCGCGGCATCGATCCGGCCGCGCGCACGCCACTGTGGATGCAGGAGCGACTGCGTCGTGGCGGCATCCGCAGCCTGGGGCCACTGGTGGACGTCACCAACTACGTGATGCTGGAACTCGGCCAGCCCATGCACGCCTTCGACCTGGCGCGCCTGGCCGGCGGCATCGAGGTGCGGCATGCCCGCGCCGGCGAGACGCTGACCCTGCTCGACGAGAGCGTCATCGAGCTGGACGAGGATACCCTGCTGATCGCGGATGCCGACAAGCCTCTGGCGCTGGCCGGCATCATGGGCGGCATCGATTCCGGCGTTTCGGACGCCACCGACAGCCTGTTTCTGGAAGTGGCCTGCTTCGCGCCCGAGGCCATCGCCGGTCGCGCACGGCGCTACGGCCTGAACACCGATTCCAGCTACCGTTTCGAGCGCGGTGTGGACCCGCAGCTCCAGCACCGCGCCATGGAGCGCGCCACGGCCCTGCTGCTGGAGCTGGTGGGCGGTGAGGCCGGTCCGGTGGTGGAGGAGGCGGCGCCGGAAGCGCTGCCGGCCAAGGCGGCCATCGAGCTGCGCGCGGAGCGCATCGGGCGCCTGCTCGGCTTCTGCCCCGAGCCGGACCAGGTGGAGGACATCCTGGCGCGGCTGGGCATGCAGATCGAGGCCGGGGCCGGCGGCTGGCGGGTGACGCCGCCGGGCTTCCGCTACGACATCAGCCTGGAAGCCGACCTGATCGAAGAGATCGGACGGGTGTATGGCTACAACCGGCTGCCGACCGGGGCCTGCCGGGGGCGGCTGGAGATGCGGCCCCGTCCCGAGGCGCGGTTGCCGCTGCAGCGCCTGCGCGCCCTGCTGGTGGACCGCGGCTACCAGGAGGCCATCACCTACAGCTTCGTGGACGCCGATCTCAACCGGGCGGTGGAACCGGACCTGGAGGCGGTGGGCCTGGCCAACCCGCTGTCCGCTGAGCTGTCGCACATGCGCACCAGCCTCTGGCCGGGGTTGCTCAAGGCCCTGCAGCACAACCGGCATCGCCAGCAGAACCGCGTTCTGCTCTTCGAGTCCGGTCTTATATATATTAGGCAAGATAATGATATAAAACAGGAAAGTATGATTGGCGGCATACTCACGGGCGAGCGCTTCCCGCCCGGCTGGGGGCAGGAGGCGGCCGCGCTGGACTTCTATGACGCCAAGGGCGACGTCGAGGCCCTGCTGGCGCTGGGTGGCCGCGACGACCTGAGGTGGCGGGCGGCGTCTCATGCAGCGCTGCATCCGGGCCAGAGTGCCGTGCTGGAGCGCGGCGGGGAACCGGTCGGCCGGCTGGGGCGGCTGCACCCGCGGCTGGCGCAACGCCTGGAAATCCCGGACCAGACCTTCCTGTTCCAGCTCAAACTGGATGAGATACTGGAAGGAAGGGTGCCAAGGTTCCAAAAACTCTCAAGATTTCCGTCGATCCGCCGTGATGTAGCTGTAGTGGTGGACGCAAAGATCCCGTCCAGCGAACTGGCGCAGGCCATCCGGGAGGCCGCAGGGCCCCTGTTGCAGGAACTGAACCTGTTCGACCTGTACCAGGGCGAGGGTATAGAAACAGGGCTAAAAAGCATCGCTTTTGGCTTGATTCTACAGGATTCTTCGCGCACACTAACTGACGAAGAAGTCGATGCGGTGATGCAGGCCGTCACCGCCCGGCTGGAACAGCAATTCGGGGCAACCTTGAGAGAGTGACACCATGGCGCTGACCAAGGCCGACATGGCAGAAAAACTGTTTGAAGAGTTGGGGCTCAACAAACGCGAAGCCAAGGAACTGGTGGAAATGTTCTTTGAAGAGATTCGCGCTGCGCTGGAGAGTGGCAAACAGGTGAAGTTGTCGGGTTTCGGCAACTTCGATCTGCGCGACAAGAACCAGAGGCCCGGACGCAATCCGAAGACCGGCGAGGAGATTCCCATTTCCGCCCGCCGGGTAGTAACATTCCGTCCTGGTCAAAAACTCAAAGCGCGCGTGGAAGCCTATGCTGGAAGCCAGCAATAACAACGAATTACCTGCAATCCCGGGCAAGCGCTATTTCACCATCGGTGAGGTGAGCGAACTGTGCGGCGTCAAGCCGCACGTGCTGCGCTACTGGGAGCAGGAATTTCCCCAGCTCAAACCCGTCAAGCGACGCGGGAACCGGCGCTATTACCAGCGTCACGACGTCATCACCATCCGCCAGATACGCAGCCTGCTCTACGAACAGGGCTTCACCATCGGTGGCGCGCGCCAGCGCCTGTCCGGCGAAGAGGCCAGGGAAGACGTCACCCAGCGCCAGCAGGTGGTCAGGCAGATGCGGCTGGAGCTGGAAGAACTGTTGCAGATCCTCAAACGCTGATCATCTGCCTTCCTTGCAGGAACGGGCTCGCCCGCGACCGGCGGCTGCACCGCCTGCAGGGGCATTTTTCCGACGGGCCGTTATACGGTATGATACGGCGCTCTCTCGGGGCGTAGCGCAGCCTGGTAGCGCACCTGCATGGGGTGCAGGTGGTCGGAGGTTCAAATCCTCTCGCCCCGACCAATTCGTTTCCTGCCACCAAAGACAAGGCATACAGGGGAAACCTTTATTTACCGCGAAGGACGCCAAGGACGCGAAGGATAGATTTTTCACTATTCTCCCCTTCGCGTCCTTGGCGTCCTTCGCGGTTGATATTTTTCCCTTGGATGTACCCCGGTGGTCAATTACGGGGCTTAACGGACCATGTCCTACAAGACGGACGACCTCAGAATCCTCGATGTGCGCGAAGTGGTTCCCTATGCGGAACTGCAGGCCGAGTTTCCCATAACGGAAGCCGCCGCCCGCACGACCTGGGAAACCCGTCAGGGCATCCACGCCATCCTGCACGGTGACGACGACCGCCTCCTGGTGGTGGTCGGCCCCTGCTCCATCCACGACCCGGAGGCGGCGCTGGAATACGGGGAGCGGCTGAGGGCGGTGCGCGAGCGGCTGGCCGGCGAGCTGCTCATCGTCATGCGGGTGTATTTCGAGAAGCCGCGCACCACGGTCGGCTGGAAGGGCCTGATCAACGACCCGGACCGCGACGGCAGTTTCCGGATCAACAAGGGCCTGCGCCTGGCGCGCAAGCTGCTGCTGGAGCTGAACAACCTGGGGGTGCCGGCCGCCACCGAGTACCTGGACCTGATGACGCCGCAGTACGTGTCCGACCTCATCAGCTGGGGCGCCATCGGCGCGCGCACCACCGAGAGCCAGGTGCACCGCGAACTGGCCTCCGGCCTGTCCTGCCCGGTGGGCTTCAAGAACGGCACCGACGGCACCCTGAAGATTGCCATCGACGCCATCCGCTCGGCCTCACAGCCACACCGCTTCCTGTCGCTGACCAAGGACGGCCACTCGGCCATCTTCGCCACCGCCGGCAACGAGGATTGCCATATCATTCTGCGCGGCGGCCGCGAGCCCAACTACGACGCGGAAAATGTCGCGCGGGCGGCGGCGGAAATGGAAGCGGCCGGCCTGGTGCCGCGCCTGATGATCGACTTCAGCCACGGCAACAGCGCCAAGCAGTACAAGCGACAGCTCGAGGTCGGGGCCGACGTGGCGGCGCAGGTGGCGGCGGGCAATCCGCACATCATGGGCGCCATGATCGAGAGCCATCTGAGCGAGGGGCGGCAGGACGTGCAGCCGGGCGTGGAGCCGGAGTACGGCAAGAGCATCACCGACGCCTGCATCGGCTGGGAGGATACCGTCCCCCTGCTGGAACGACTGGCCGGCGCGGTGCGGGCGCGGCGCAGCGAAGAAGGCGCGCTGGCGAACGGGTAGGGTGACGCTGTGTGGGTGGAATGAAACAGAAACCGGCTCCCGGCCTGACCAGGTGGGTAAGCGCGGCGGTACCGGGGATCAACCGCGAAGGACGGCGGCGCAACAAAAAATATTTTTTCCTCCGCATCCTTCGCGGTCAATACAAGGCCACCCCTCCGCGCGCCTTTGTGCGCCTTCGTGGTTGAACAGCGCCCTCCCTCGACAAACCTGCCCCGCCAGGCAAACTCATCCACCCGATGAGGGGAAGACTCTAAAGACCTTTGCGTTCCTCTGCGTTCTTCGCGCCTTTGCGTCAGGTTTTGCGACAGCTGTCCCCGGAAAGGCTGCCTGGTGGGGTTCGCTGCGCTCACCCCATCCTACGGGGTGTGCCTTGCGAGCTTGCGTTCCCAGTCGAGTGATGTGCGGACGATGAAGTCCAGGTCGTCGTACTTCGGTTGCCAGCCCAGCAGTTCCTTGATGCGGTCGGCCCTTGCGATCAGCGACGGCGGGTCGCCGGCGCGGCGCGGTTCTTCCTGTACGGCGATGGGTGCGCCGTTGACGCGGTTCACGGCGTCGATCACCTCGCGCACGCTGTAACCGTGCCCGTAACCGCAGTTCAGCGTCACCGATTCGCCGCCGCGGCGCAGGTGGTCCAGCGCCCGTACGTGGGCGTCGGCCAGGTCGTCCACGTGGATGTAGTCGCGCACGCCGGTGCCGTCCGGCGTCGGATAGTCGGTGCCGAACACGTACAGCTTCTCCCGCTTGCCGGTCGCCACCTCGGCTGCCACCTTGATGAGCAGGGTGGCGTTGCGCGTCGACTGGCCGATACGTCCCTCCGGATCCGAGCCGGCCACGTTGAAGTAGCGCAGGATGACGTGCTTCATGTCGCAGGCATGCCCCAGGTCGCGCAGCATGTGCTCGCTCATCAGCTTGGACATGCCGTAGGGATTGATCGGCGCCAGCGGGCTGTCCTCGGTACAGATGGTGTTTTCCGGAATACCGTACACGGCGGCGGTGGAGGAGAAGATGAAATGCTTCACCCCGGCGTCCTGGCAGCAGGACAGCAGGTTGCGGGTGCTGCACGTGTTGTTGCCATAGTACTTCAGCGGGTCGCTGACGGACTCGGGTACGATGGTATGGGCGGCGAAGTGCAGCACGGTGTCGATGGCGTGTTCGTGCAGCAGCCGGGACACAAGTTCGCGGTCGCCGGTATCGCCCACCACCAGTTCGGCGCCCAGCACGGCGTCGGCGAAGCCGGTGGACAGGTTGTCGAGCACCACCACCGGTTCCCCGGCCTCGGTGAGCTGGTGTACCACGTGGCTGCCGATGTAGCCGGCGCCGCCAGTGACCAGGATCTTGTTCTGGGGCATGGGTCGGGTTTCCTTTGGCTGTTGTGTTGCGATGTCAGGGGGCGGTGGAGGAGTGATGATACCGGTCCCGGCGGGGGGCGCCAAGCGGGGGGCGGCCGGGCTGGCCGGCCTTGTTGGCGTCCGTTTTGGTGGCCGGGTGTAGTAAAATACCGTGCCCGACAACCGGACCCTCCCTATGCCAGCCCATGCCCTTCCGGTCGCCGTCGCGCCCATGATGGACTGGACGGACCGCCACTGCCGCTATTTCCTGCGCCTGCTGTCGCCCTCGGTCCGGCTCTATACGGAGATGATCACCACTGCCGCGCTGCTGCACGGAGACAGCGGCCGCCTGCTCGCCTTCGACGCCGCCGAACATCCGCTGGCGCTGCAGCTCGGCGGCGCCGAGCCGCGTGAACTGGCGCGCTGCGCGGTACTGGGCCGGCAAGCCGGCCACGACGAGATAAACCTCAATGTCGGCTGCCCCAGCGACCGCGTACAGTCCGGCCGCTTCGGCGCCTGCCTGATGGCGGAGCCGGCGCTGGTGGCGGATTGCGTGGCGGCCATGAAGGCGGCGGTCGACGTGCCGGTGACCGTCAAGACCCGCATCGGCATCGACGACCGCGACAGTTATGCGGCGCTCGCCGATTTCACCCGCCGCCTCGTCGAGGCGGGTGTGGACGGGCTGATCGTGCATGCGCGCAAGGCCTGGCTGCAGGGTCTGAGCCCGAAACAGAACCGCGAGGTGCCGCCGCTCGACTACGCGCGCGTCTACCGCCTGAAACGGGACTTCCCGGCGCAGGAGATCTGGCTCAACGGCGGCGTGAAGACGGTGGCGGATACCGAGGGCCACCTGCAGCAGGTGGACGGGGTCATGATCGGCCGCGAGGCCTACCACAATCCCTGGCTGCTGGCGCAACTGGAACAACGCTTCACCGGCGCGCCATCGCCGACACGCGAGGCTGTCGTGCAGCGCCTGCTACCCTACGTGGAGCAACAACTGGCGCAGGGTGTTCGACTGCAGCAGATCGCGCGTCACATGCTTGGCCTCTATCACGGCGTCCCCGGCGCGCGGGCCTGGCGCCGGACCCTGAGCGAACGCGCGCACCGGCGCGGCGCCGGTCCCGAAGTGATCGAAGCGGCGCTGGCGGCGGTTACAGGTGCGACTGTATCCACTGGATGAGCGAGCGCGCATCCATGGCGCCGGCCTGGCGGGCGACTTCCTGGCCGTTGCGGAAGATGGCCAGGGTCGGAATGCTGCGGATGCCGAACCGTGCCGCGGTGCGCGGTGCGCTCTCGGTATTCAGCTTGGCCAGCCGGACCCGTGGTTCGAGCTGCGCGGCCGCCTGTTCGAAGGCCGGCGCCATCATCTTGCACGGCCCGCACCAGGGGGCCCAGAAATCCACCACCACCGGCAGATCGCTGCGCGTCACCTGGCGTTCGAAATTGTTGTCGTTCAATTCCACGGGATGCCCCGTGAACAACGGTTTCTTGCATTTGCCGCATTTCGGGCCCTGCCCCAGGCGCCCGGCGGGCAGGCGATTGACGGCCCCGCAATGCGGGCACACCACGTGTTGCATGTCGGACATTCGGCATCCACCTCGTTTTCTGTCGTTGTCACCGACATGGAGGCGGGGCGGGCGGATTTCAAGCACCCTGGTGGATGCCTGTGTTCATCGTGGTGTCTTGAAGCCCGGCGCCACGGAATCGGGGCGGGGTCTGCTGCGCCCATCCCGCCCTACAGGCTTTTGGAGACGATTTCGTAGACGTCCCTGGAGAGGTTCGGGGTGTTCAGGATGCGTTCCAGCTCCGCCTTCATCAGCGCCTGTCGGCTTTCGTCGTAGCGGCGCCAGCGGCTCAGGGCGCTGACCAGTCGCGCGGCGATCTGGGGATTGAGGGGGTCGAGCAGGATGACCTGGTCGGCCAGGAAACGGTAACCGCTGCCGTCGACGGCGTGGAAACGCACGGTGTTGCCCTGGCAGAAGCGACCGATCAGGGCGCGGACCTTGTTGGGGTTGGTGAGGGTGAAAGCCGGGTGCTTGAGCAGCCGCCGGACCCGTTCCAGGGTGTCGGGCAGGCGCGAACCGGCCTGGATGGCGAACCATTTGTCCACGACCAGGGGGTCGTGCTGCCAGCGCCGGTAGAACTGCTGCAGGCGGTCCTCGCGCTCGGGCAGCTCGTACTGGGCCAGTACGGTGAGCGCGGCCAGGCTGTCGGTCATGTTGTGCGCGGCGTCGAACTGGGCCAGGCACAGCCGCACGGCTTCCTCGCGGCCGGTCTCCATGAGGTAGCCCAGGCACAGGTTCTTCAGCGACCGCCGCGCCATGGACCCGGCATCGAAACGGTAGGCCGCGTCGTCATGGTTGTCCAGGTAGCGGCGCAGCAGGGGGTCGTACAGCCGTTCGGCGAGGGTGCGGCGCGTGAACTCGCGGACCCGGTGGATGGCGTCGACGTCGACCCGCTCGCACTGGTCCGCCAGGTAGCTTTCCGAGGGCAGGCTGAGGGCCTGCGCGACCAGGGCCTTGTCGAGGCCGGCGTCGTCCAGCAGGGCGCGGAAGGCGGCCACGATGTCGTCGTCCAGGACCAGTTCCCGGCCGGCCTGGCAGTCGTCCACCAGCCGCTGCATGACCGACAGCGCCAGGTTCTGGCCGGCGTCCCAGCGGTTGAAGGGGTCGGGGTCGTTGGCGAGCAGGAAGGCCAGTTCGGCGTCGCTGCGCGTCTGGTCGATGCGCACCGGGGCGGAGAAGCCGCGGTTCAACGACAGCACGGGGCGTTCGGGCAGGCCGGTGAAGCGGAAACGCTGTTCGGATTCCTTCAGCTCCAGTACCCGGTGAAGGGCGCCGGGTGTGGACTCGCCCTCGAGCTGCATGGGCAGCGGCCGGCCGGTGCTGTCGAGCAGGGCGGTGTCCAGCGGGATGTGGAAGGGCAGCTTCTCCGCCTGACCGGGGGTGGGCGGGCAGGACTGGTCGAGGGTGAGGGTGTAGACGCCGTCGCGGAAGTCCTCGCGCACCCCGATCACCGGTGTGCCGGCCTGGTCGTACCAGCGCCGGAACTGCCCCAGGTCCACGCCGTTGGCGTCCTCCATGGCGCGTACGAAGTCGTCGGTGGTGACGGCCTGGCCGTCGTGGCGCTCGAAGTACAGGTCGGTGCCCTTGCGAAAGCCGGCCTCGCCCAGCAGGGTGTGCAGCATGCGCACCACTTCCGCGCCCTTGTTGTACACGGTCACGGTGTAGAAGTTGCTGATCTCGATGTAGGAGTCGGGCCGCACCGGGTGTGCCATGGGACTTGCGTCCTGGGCGAACTGGTGGGTGCGCAGTATGTTGACGTCGCTGATGCGCTTGACCGGCCGCGAGTTGAGGTCGGCGCTGAACTCCTGGTCGCGGAACACGGTGAAGCCTTCCTTGAGGCTGAGCTGGAACCAGTCGCGGCAGGTGACGCGGTTGCCGGACCAGTTGTGGAAGTACTCGTGACCGATGATGCTCTGGATATTGTAGTAGTCGGCGTCGGTGGCGGTGTCGGGGCTGGCCAGCACACAGGCCGAGTTGAAGATGTTGAGGCCCTTGTTCTCCATGGCGCCCATGTTGAAGTCGTTGACCGCCACGATCATGAACACGTCCAGGTCGTATTCGCGGCCGAAGCGTTCCTCGTCCCAGCGCATGGCCTGCTTGAGCGAGGCCAGGGCGTGGTCGCACTTGTCGCGGTTGGCGGGCTCCACGTACATGCGCAGCGTCACGTCACGCCCGGAGCGGGTGGTGAAACTGTCCTCGCGGCACACCAGGTCGCCGGCCACCAGGGCGAACAGGTAGCTGGGCTTGGGGAAGGGGTCTTCCCAGCGCACCCGGTGGCGGCCGTCGTCCAGCGCCTCGTGTTCGACGCAGTTGCCGTTCGACAGCAGCACCGGGCAACGTTTCTTGTCGGCCACCAGGGTGGTGGTGAAACGTGCCATGACGTCCGGACGGTCCGGGAACCAGGTGATGCGTCGGAAGCCCTCGGCCTCGCACTGGGTGCAGAACATGCCGCTGGACACATACAGGCCTTCCAGCGCCGTGTTGGTCGCCGGCCGGATGCGGGTCTCGATCTCGACCTCTGCGGCATCCGGCATGTCCGGGATGAGCAGCTGTCGTTCCCGCAGCCGGTAGTGTTCCTCGCCGAGCAGCCGCCCGTCGAGCTTCACCGACAGCGTTTCCAGGTCCTGGCCATCCAGCGCCAGGCCGGTCGTCGTCCCGGCCGCCGGGTTGCGCCGCACCTGCAGGCGGGCGCGCACCCGTGTATCATCCGGATCCAGTTCGAAATGCAGGTCCACCGCCTCGACCAGAAAGGGCGGTGGCGTGTAGTCCTCGAGGCGGATGGTACGCGGCGCGGCGTCGTTTGACTTGTCGGCGGGTTCGCCCATGTCGGGATGACTCCTCGAATTCACAATCCACCCAGTTTACCCCATAAGCCCGGCCCGCCGCAGGGCGGGGTGGGGATGGCAACCCTATTGATTGTTGTGGAAAGGGAATAAACCGCCAAGACGCCAAGAAAATCATTTTCTTGTTTCCGGCGCGCGCCGCGCGCGACGCCGGCACACAAAAGAAGGGGTTCTTGGCGCCCTTGGCGTCTTGGCGGTTCAAACCCAGTCATGACAGAGTCCTCCAGTTGAGACACGATGACACAGCATGAACTGTTCGTGACAGTGCCGCGGGGTGTGGAGACGCTGCTGGCGGCGGAGCTGGAAGGGCTGGGCCTGGCGGGCGTGCGGGCGGCCGGGGCGGGAGTGGCCTGCCTGGGCACGCTGGAACAAGCCTACCGGGTGTGCCTGTGGTCGCGGCTGGCGAGCCGGGTGCTGCTGCCGCTGGCGGATTTCCGGGCCGAGACGCCGGAGGCGCTGTACGCGGGCGTGCAGGGTGTCGACTGGTCGGAGCATCTGGCGGCGGACGGCACCCTGGCGGTGGACTGCCATGTGCGCGATTCGAAGCTAACCCACAGCCACTTCGCCGCCCTCAAGGTCAAGGACGCCGTCGTGGATCAGTTCCGCGAACGTACCGGTATGCGGCCATCGGTGGACGTCGAGACGCCGGATCTCCGTATCAACCTCTACCTGTTCCGCAACCGTGCGCGTCTTGCGCTCGACCTCTCCGGCAGCGCCCTGCACCGGCGCGGCTACCGCACCGAGGGACTGCTGGCGCCGCTCAAGGAGAACCTGGCGGCGGCCCTGCTGGTCGCTGCCGGCTGGCCCGGGCGGGCGGCGGCCGGCGAGCCCTTCGTCGACCCCATGTGCGGTTCCGGCACCCTGCCCATCGAGGCGGCGCTGATGGCGGGCGACGTCGCGCCCGGCCTGCTGCGGGACTACTGGGGTTTTCTCGGCTGGCGCGGTCACGACGCGGCGCTGTGGCGAGGCTTGCTGGAGGAGGCGCGCGAGCGCCGCCAGGCCGGCCTTTCCCGTCTGCCCAAGATCCTCGGTTTCGACCTCAACGCGCGCGCCGTGAAGGTGGCCATCGCCAACCTGGCCGCGGTGGAGCTGACCGGCCATGTGCACATCGAGCGCCGGGCGCTGCCCAAGGCCCGCTGCGAGGGTTGCGGGGGGCGCCGCGGCCTGGTGCTGGTCAACCCGCCCTACGGCGAGCGCCTGGGCACAGACAGCGACCTGCCGGCCCTGTACCGCCTGATCGGCGACACCCTGAAGCAGCGCTTCGGCGGCTGGCAGGCGTGCCTGTTCACCGCCAACACGCGGCTGGAGTCGCGGCTCGGCCTGAAGGGCGGCAAGCGCCGCTCTTTCTACAACGGCGCGCTCGCCTGCGAGCTGATCTGCTATGCGGTGCCCGCGCCGCGCCGGGTGGAAGCGCAGGCCACGGCGGGGGAGGCGGCCGACTTCGCCAACCGCTTGCGCAAGAACCTCAAGCGGCTGCAGCGCTGGGCGCAGCGCGAGGGCGTCGACAACTACCGCGTCTACGACGCCGACCTGCCCGACTACAACTTCGCGGTCGACCTCTACCAGGGCGAGCGCCGCTGGGTGCACGCCCAGGAATACCAGGCGCCGGCGCGCATCGACCCCGCGCGCGCCGAACGGCGCCGGCGTGCGGCGCTGGCGGTGATGGCCGAGGTGCTGGAGGTGCCGCCGGCACAGGTGTTCTACAAGGTGCGACAGCGCCAGAAGGGCGCCGACCAGTACCAGCGCCAGGGGCGCGGCGGGCGCTTCCACGAGGTGCGCGAGCATGGCTGCCGGTTGCGGGTGAACTTCGAGGACTACCTGGATACCGGGTTGTTCCTCGACCACCGGCCGGTGCGCCGCCGCATCCAGGCGCGGGCGGCCGGCAAACGGTTCCTGAACCTGTTCTGCTACACCGGCGCGGCGACGGTCCACGCCGTGGTCGGTGGGGCGGCATCGAGCCTGTCGGTGGACCTGTCGGCGCGTTACCTGGACTGGGCACGCGCCAACCTGCAGCTGAACGGCGCCGACGAGGCGTGCCACCGCCTGCTGCGCGCCGACGTGATGGCGTGGCTGCGCCAGCCCGACACGCAGCGCGAACAGGGCGGCCGGTTCGACCTGATATTCGTCGACCCGCCGACGTTTTCCAATTCCAGGCGCATGGAGACGGTGTTCGACGTACAGAGAGATCACGTCGAACTGATCCGCCGCAGCATGGCGCTGCTGGCGCCAGGCGGTGAACTCCTCTTCTCCACCAACCTGCGCGGTTTTTGCCTCGACAGGGACAGACTCGGCCGGTTCCGCATCGAGGACATGGGACGTGCCACCATCGCCGAGGACTTTCGTCGCCGCAGCAACATCCATCACTGCTTTTGCATCCGCCGGATCCACGAACCGGCGTCCTGACGACCGGGGTGAGCGGCCCCACCAGCCCCGTCGCGTGTGGGGACGGGTTCCCGGGTGGGGGCTACAACGCACGCAGGGCGTCCAGTATGGCCTCGGGTTCCATGCGCCTGGTGTAGTCCTTCTCCACGTGTGCGGCGCGCACCACGCGTTGGGTGTCGATGACGTAGGTGGCGGGGACCGGCAGCTGGTGGCTGTCGTCGCCGTTGGCGGCCGGCAGGTCGATGCCCCATTGCAGGTACAGGGGGCGCAGGCGTTCGGGGACGGTCATGACCAGGCCATAACGGTCGGCGACCTGGTTGCCGCCATCGGTCAGGAGGTCGAAGTCCAGGGCGAGTCTCTCGGCGTGACCGAGGGTATTGTCGGGCAGTTCGGGGGAAACGGCGACCAGCGAGGCGCCGCAGGCGCGGATGTCCGGCAGCGAAGCCTGCAGGGCCTTGAGTTCGAGATTGCAGAACGGGCACCAGGAGCCGCGGTAGAAGCTCAGTACGACAGGGCCCTCCTCGATACGGGTGCCCAGGTTGAAGGTATCACCGCGTACGCCGGGAAGGGAGAAGTCCGGGGCTTCGTCGCCGACGCCGATGGCGCCGGCGGCGACCTCCGATGCGAGCAGGTCGGCGAACGCCTCGGCCACTGTCCGCTGCTGGTCGGGCGGCAGCGAGGCGACGAAGTCGTCGAGGGTTCTGCGGGTGAGGGTGGACAGGGATTCGGTCATGACGGGTCTCCCTAGTCAGGCAACTGACTATCTTGGGTGGACAAAAAAACTACAGGGCCTCGATGCGGGCCCGTAACCGACTGACCAGTGGCTCGACGACCGAATCGTCGTCCAGGGTATGGGCCAGCAGGCTGGTGCCTTGCAGCAGGGCCGTGTATTCCAACGCCAGGGCCGGGGCATCGGCGACGCCCATGGCCTCGAACTGCGCCTGCGCCCAGTTGCGCAGCAGGCCGACGAGACGGGCCGACTGGTCCTTCAGTGTACCGGACTTGGACAGCTCGCTGGCCAGCGACCCCAGCGGGCAGCCGTGCTCGCGCAGGGCCTGGCGGTGCCCGAGCGGGTAGTCGAGAAAGCACAGCAGCCGCCGGCGTGGGTCGGGAGAGCGTTCACAGGCGGCCAGCACGTCCCGCATGGCATCGATGCGGCTGTCGACCACGGCCGTGCAGATGTCGTGCTTGGTACGGAAATAGTAGTAGACGTTGCCCAGCGGCACGCCGGATTCCCGGGCGATATCCGCCAGCGTGGTCTGCTTGCAGCCCTGGGCCAGGACCAGGCGGTCGGCGGCGTGCAGCAGTCGGTCTCGTTTGTCGCTGGTGCGGGGCATGACAGTTCTTAGTTGGGTAACTTACAAGTAGCCTAACCTACTGGTGCCACAAGTCAAGTCGGGGTGCCGTGACTGGTATAGGGGTCACAGTTCCAGGCACGCGCGGTTTACTGGCGGGTGCCATTGTGAAAGCATACCACCTTGCCACCGGAAGGGTGTCCTGCGCGCCGTCGCGGGCGTCCACGGCAGGGGGACCGGGCATCCGGGCGACCGAAAAAACAAGCAACAGGCCGACAATGAGCGAACCCACACAGCAAGACCGGCCCTCCGGCCAGTCGCCGCCGGTACCGGGCGGCGCAGAGGTACCCGGCCAGGGCCTGTCTCCCGACGATCCGCGCTACTGCGACCACCATTCCTTTTCCACACGTTTCCAGCAGTCACTGTACCGGGCCGATCGCAACGACCGCCAGGTCGTGCTGCTGCTGATCCAAGTCGACGCCAGCGAGGGCGGTCTGGCCGGCAGCGATCGGTTGTTCAAGCTGGCCCGCTACCGCATCGGCAGTTGCCTGCGGCGCGGCGACACGCTGGCGGATTTCGACGACGGGTTGTTCGCGGTCCTGCTGGAGGAGGTGCGGGACGCCTCGGCGGTGCCCATGGCCATCGAGAAGATTCACGCCGCCCTGTCGCACCCTTTCCACATGGAGCGCAGCCGGATCCGGCTGTCCTGCTGGACCGGCGCCAGCCTGTTCCCGATCGACGGTTTCCTGTGCAGCCAGTTGTGGTCGCAGGCGCACGCGGCGCTGGAACTGGCCTGCCAGGACGGTCATGGCAGCTTCAACTTCTCACCCATCATGATGGGGCACGCCGCCACGCGCGATTTCGCACTCAGCCGGGAGCTGCACGCGGCCCTGCAGGCGGGCCGCTTCGAACTCCAGTATCAGCCGGTGTTCGATGCCGGCGGCCGGCGGGTGGTCGCCCTGGAAGGGTTGTTGCGCTGGAGCCGCCCGCCGGATGGCCTGCTGCCGCCCGAGCGGTTCCTGGAGGTGCTGGAAGATACCGGCATGATCATCCCGGTCGGCGAGCAGGTCTTGCGTGATGCCTGCCGGCTGGCGCGGCGCCTGCGAGACGAGGGGCATTCGGCCATGCCGGTGTCCGTCAACGTGTCCGCGCGCCAGTTCTCGGACCCCGGTTTCATGCTGTGCGTGCTCGATGCGCTCTACGATTCGGGCGCCGATGCGTCACTGCTGGAAATCGAACTGTCGGAGCAGACCCTGCTACAGGACACCGGCCTGAGCCTGCGCCGGTTGCGCGAACTGCGCCATAGCGGTGTGAGCGTCGTCATCGACGGTTTCGGCGCCGGTATCTCGTCACCGGCCCAGGTCTTCCGGCTGCCTTTTTCCGGCGTCAAGATCAGCCACGAACTGGTCGGGCGCCTGCCGGGCGACACCTGCAGCAGCGCGGTCACCGACGGCGTCTTCGCGCTCGCCCGTGGCGCAGGCGTGACGGTGTCGGCGGCCGGCATAGAAAACCGGGATCAGCTCGATCACCTGCAGGCACGGCACTGCGATCGCCTGCAGGGACACTACCTGGGCCGTCCGATGCCGGCCGACGAACTGCTGCACTGGCTGCCGAACTGACCGTCCTGCGCGCGCCGTCCCGGTCAGGCGGCGGCGACGTAGCTGTCGCGGGCGCGGGCGTCCCACAGCGCCTGCGCCAGCGCCAGGGCGGCGGCCGGTGTCTCCGCCCGGCCCATGAGCTGCAGGGCGATGGCGGCGGTGGAGACGACGGCGGCGGTACCGTATTCGTCCTCGATGTCGCCCCGCCAGAGTTGCGCCAGCCGCCTGACGTCGAGTTCGTCGTCCTTGACATGGCGCCGCTCGAACAGGGCCGGCCATTCCTCTTCCACCAGCTCACCGTCTCGCACCCGCTGCACCAGGCAGGGGATGTCCGGGTTGCGTTCGATTTCGCCGCCTTCACCCTTGATGACGGCCACGTTGGCGTCGCCCAGCAGGCGGGCGGCTTCCTGGTGGACGGGGCGGTAGCCGGGGTGAAAGATACCCTGCATGACGTAGGGCGCGCCGAAGGGGTTGATGCTGCGCGCCACGGTGTGCACGGGTGAGCGCAGGCCCAGCAGCGGCCGCAGTTCGATGATCCGGTGCAGGCGCGGACACAGGTGTTCGATATCGAGGTAGGCGAAACGCTCAGTCTCCAGCTGCCGGCAGGCTTCCTGCAACGAGGTGCAGGGCGCGATGCCGAGCGCTGCCAGTACGTCACGGGTATAGATGCGGCCATTGGTGTGGCCGCTGGCGCCGTGCATGAACACCGTGGCGCCGTTCTCCGCCAGAAGCAAGGTGGAGAGGATGAACCAGGGCAGCTGGCGGCGCTTGCCGGCATAGGAGGACCAGTCGAGATCGACATGGGGCGCGTCAGCGGGCAGGCGCAGCCATTCGCGCGTGGCGCGCACGAAGCCGGCCACCTCGTCGGCGGTCTCTTCCTTGACGCGCAACAGCATGAGGAAGGCGCCGAGCTGTTCCGGCGTCACCGCCTCGTCCAGCACCATGCGCATGGCGTCGCAGGCTTCTTCCTCGGTCAGGGAGCGCGATCCGTTCTTGCCCTTTCCGAGGATGCGGATGTACTGGGCGAAAGGGTGTTCTTCGTAGCGGGTGGTCTGGACCATTACGGGACCTCGGTGGTAGCAGAAAGGGACGGGGAGTCGATTCGGGCAGGCCCAATATAGCGGTCCCGGTCTTCCTCCGGAAGACCGGGAAGGCCAAAAAAAACCCCGGATTACCGGGGCTTTTCAGTCCGTGGCGGGATGCTGTCAGTCGTCGCCGGAGAAGGCGGTCAGCAGCTGCAGCAGGCTCAGGAACAGGTTGTAGATACTGACGTACAGCGTGACGGTGGCCATGATGTAGTTGGTCTCGCCGCCGTGGACGATGGCGCTGGTCTGGTAGAGGATCAGCCCCGACATCAGCAGCACGAACATCGCGGATACGGCCAGCGACAGCGCCGGCAGGTGGATGAACAGGGTGGCGATGCCGGCCAGGAAGGCGACCAGGATACCGACCATCAGGAAGGCGCCCATGAAGCTGAAATCCCGGCGGCTGGTCAGGGCGTAGCCCGACAGGGCGAGGAAGATCACGCCGGTGCCGCCTAGCGCCGTCATCACCAGCTGGTCGCCGTTGGGGATGCTGAGGTACATGCTCAGGATCGGTCCCAGGGTGAGGCCCATGAAGCCGGTGAGCGCGAACACGAACAGCAGGCCCAGGCCACTGTCGCGGAACTTCGTGGTCAGGAACAGCAGGCCGAAATAACCGCCCAGGGTGAGCAGCGGCCCCATCGGCGGCATGTTGACGGCCATGGCGATGCCGGCCGTCAGCGCGCTGAACAGCAGAGTCAGCGACAGCAGGATATAGGTGTTGCGAATGACCTTGTTGGTCGCCAGCACCGAGGGTTGGCTGCCGGTGCGGGTGACGGTTTCAGCAAGTCGATTCATCATCAGTGGTGTAGCCTCTTTGCGATCGGAAACAGGTTCCGGACAGGATTCAGTATATACGAGTTCGCAGCGTTTGACGTCACCGGCGGGGCCGAGTTCCCGGTTTGTAGGGGGATTTCACAAAAAGTGGCCGGATCGTATATGCTTGGCGCGCAGCCTGCTGTGACCGGAGAGGTGGCTGAGCGGTTGAAAGCACCGGTCTTGAAAACCGGCAGGGGTTTGCGCCCCTCGCGGGTTCGAATCCCGCCCTCTCCGCCAT
>Ga0256841_1001259_pt1 | contig 22652 bp, 13 predicted proteins | sample 356308metaG_FD_185971 | JGI IMG/M metagenome (GOLD analysis project Ga0256841, IMG submission 185971) | Hydrothermal vent microbial communities from Mid Atlantic Ridge, Atlantic Ocean - 356-308 | ecosystem: Environmental > Aquatic > Marine > Hydrothermal vents | place: Atlantic Ocean: Mid... | reverse complement strand
AGAAAGGACTTCAGAAAGGACTTCAGAAAGGACTTCAGAAAGGAAGAGAGGAGGGAAAAGTAGAGGGCATTCAAGAAGGCATGAATCAAACTAAAATAGCTACAATTTTGCGCGGTTATGACTCCGGACTCTCCATCGAATTGATTGCGGAATTAGTAGATATGAAGGTAGAAGAGGTAAAACGCATTATTGATAATCATTATAAAAAATAATGTTGAGTACTGTCCGGCCATCCCTGTTTTAAAAGGGAATGTCACCTATTTATTAAACCCCATTTCATGCATTAGTAATAACAATTTAAGATTGTAACATAACACAAGAATTTGGTAATGAGGAACGACAAATGGGCCCCCTTCCAAAAGTACACAACACTATTGCTATCGGGTGAGCTAGACCCTGCACCCCTCGATCATTCACCTTACCATTCATTTTATACCATAGACAGATCACATCAATGCCTATAAAGGCTCTATTTCAAACTTATCACATATTTAAGAGCATAGAAGTTTGTTTTACCCACCATGTTCTTTATGTTAACATTCAAAGTTAAAAATCGAGCGTAGACATACCAATCTACCTCAAATGCTGCTGTAGTAATCTAATGAAATTTCTGAGACGAAGGTCCAACAGTAAAGGTCTCCCAATGTGAAGTTCAATAAGCACTTGGCTTAGAGAAACTTTTTATACAGAAAAGCATTTAATGTATGTATACCTTTCTACTATTAATGGGCTAATCTTGAAGGCAAGGGGGGCTTTCTCCTTTCCATTCAATACAAAGCACCAAGGAGGTATCATGAAAAAAAGAAAAATATCCATCTAATGAAGCTTTTGATAGTTAAACCGCAAATACTATTAATCGGTGCCCTACTCCTCTTATCTTGTGGAGAAGAACCCCCTATTCAGAAGGCTATGGTACACCAAAACTTCCCGCTCCATATCAGGATGAAGACAGCTCCTGACCGACTACATCCCATGCTTTCAAAACGCTCCAATGCAGCACATATCGAAAAGAAAATCTTCTATCCGCTCCTCCAAATTGACCCGGATAATCTAAAACTTAAACCCCTCTTGGCACGGGATTTCCCAACTAAATCAATTGTAGAATCAGGAGAATTGAAAGGGGACTTGAGATACAAATATGAAATACTACCCGATGCAGAGTGGGAAGATGGTATGCCGGTTACTGCTGCAGACTATTTATTTACCGTTAAAGCTTCTCAAGACCCGTTACTTCAAGGCAACCAATGGAAAACTTTACTTGAATCAATAGATAGCGTCATCCTAGATGATCAAGACCCAAAGGCAGTAGAGGTACTACTACGTCCTGGAGTAAATGCAGATATCGTAGCAGGCAACTTTGAGTTGTATCCCGAACATCATTATGATTCCTTGCATTTACTTCGGAATTTTACTCTCCGTCAACTTAAAAATCAAGATCTTTCAAAAGATAGTGCCCTCTTGGCATTTAGTCAAAACTTCTCACAACCTGATCTCAGCAGAAATAGAGTAATGGGATGTGGTCCATATACGGTGTCCAAATGGGAAGAACAACAACTCGTCCTTCGACAAAAAACGGATTGGTGGGGGGATAAACACGCTTCTTCTTCCCGTTTTTTCAAAGTCAATCCAGGGACGATAACCTACCATTTCATACCCGACCAAACTACCTCCATCGCCCTGTTAAAAAGTGGAAAAATCGACCAAATATCCGATCTTTCTCCTTCCCAATTCAATAGATTGAAAAACAGTTCGGACAGTGCGCGATTTGGATTTTATACACCTGTTAGTATGCGGTATTATATGATTGCCATGAACAATTTGAATCCTGCACTGAGAGCGCCTATTGTAAGAAAAGCATTGGCGAGATGCACAGATACAAAGAGTTTTATAGACAAGATGTTGGAAGGCCTAGCGACACCTATTACAGGTCCAATATATCCTTCTAAAAGCTATGCGATACGGTCTCTTCAACCTGTCAAATATGATCTCAATGCCGCTGCACAGATGCTTCATGAGGCGGGTTGGAAAGACACGAATGGAGATGGAATTCTAGATAAGATGATTCAGGGAAAACGCATTTCTCTTGATTTCGAAATCCTAATTACAGGTAGTACCGTTGGCAAAAATCTCGCATTGCTGCTCAGACAAGATGCCGCTAAAATAGGTATAAACATCCGACTCCAACCGATGCGTATGTCCGCCATTTTGAATAAAGTGGTAGAAGGTAAATACGATCTTGCCGCATTGGCTTTTCGACAGAGCCCAGGATACGACCAAATGAAGCAGACTTGGCACAGTCAGTCTACTTCAGGACAAGGGAAAAACTATTTTTTCTACAATGCACCCCAAGTAGACCGATGGACAGATTCCCTCACTATAGAACAGGATACATCCCGTTTAAACGAGCTTTACCACAAAATTCAAAGAAAAATATATGAAGACCAGCCTGTTATTTTTCTTTGTGCCCCATTGGAAAGAATAGTTGTATCGGATAAATTTCGCCCCTACATCACTCCTCTATCCCCGGGATATGTAGAAGAGTGGTATCAATTTAAGTAGCACCTAGTCCTGTTGAACTCATATATCAGACCAATCTAGTTAAGAGATAGCACTTTGGTCTATCGCACGATTTGGATTGAAATACCTCGCATTTACTCTTCCATCAATTGGAGTCCGATTCTTCCACGCTCTATCTCCACATTAATTACCTGCACGGAGATATGTTGGTTGACCTTGAGAATCTTTGACGGATCATCGACAAAGGTGTCGGACATATTGGAGATATGTATTAATCCGTTTTGTTTAATTCCTATATCGACAAATGCCCCGAATTTAGTTACGTTAGTCACTATGCCAGGCAGTATCATTTGAGGGATAAGATCCTCTATGGTCTTAATGTGTTCATCAAACTCAAAGGATTCAGCCTTTGTTCTAGGATCTCTTCCGGGTTTTAAGAGCTCACTTAAAATATCCTGCAGGGTTCTATACCCCAGAAGCCTTGAATATTTCTCCTTTTCTATCTTAGAAATCAAATTTGGATGGCCTAGCAAATCCTGAATCGAGCAACCTAGATCGTCTGCCATCTGCTCTACCACATGATAATTCTCAGGGTGTACACCGGAATCATCCAACGGATGCTGCCCGGATTTTACCCTTAAGAATCCGGCGCATTGTTCGTAAGCTTTGGCCCCCATACGAGGGACTCTTTTGAGCATAGCCCTTGAAGTGATGCGCCCCTGCTGTGTTCGGTAGTCAACGATATTTTGGGCGAGTACCGGCCCTAGGCCGGACACATAGGTCAACAAATACTTGCTCGAAGTATTTACATCAACTCCTACCTTATTGACACAGGACTCAACTACGTGATCGAGGGATTTTTTTAATGCCTTCTGATCTACATCATGCTGATATTGTCCCACCCCTATGGACTTAGGATCTATCTTTACAAGTTCGGCTAAGGGATCCATCAGCCGTCTCCCGATAGATATCGCTCCCCTGACAGTGATATCTTCATTGGGAAACTCTTCCCTTGCTATGTTAGACGCGGAATAAATGGAGGCTCCGTCTTCATTTACCATAAAGACAGAAATGGAATTATCCAGCTGCAGACCTCTTATGAAGGTCATGGTCTCCCGCCCCGCAGTCCCATTGCCAATCCCGACAACCTCAATGTTATACTTTGAGATCAACTCCCGGATCACCTGTTCACTTTGCATACGCTGAACAACATCTCCAAAGGGAAAAACAGTCTTGTACTTCATAAATTCTCCCTTTTCATTCAAGCACACGACCTTACAACCTGTCCTGAAACCGGGATCGATGGCTAGTATACGTTTCGAACCCACAGGGGAAGCAAGAAGTAATTCTTGCAAATTGGTGGCAAATACTTCTATCGCGACCTTATCCGCTTTTATTTTCATGCTTTGACGCAATTCAGTTTCCATCGCAGGGCGCAACAGTCGCTTATATGCATCTATCAGCGCGAGCTCAACTTGCTCGGAGGCCTCCGAATACCCTTTAACGAAAAACGGGGAGAGCAAAGAAATTGCACCTGCTTCCTCAGGCTCTATCCTAACCGTCAAAAAACCTTCTTTCTCTCCTCTAAACAAAGCTAAAACACGATGGGATTTAGCTCTTGATGCCAATACTTCAAACTCAAAGAAATCCTTATACTTCAATGCAGATGTAGCTTCAGAATTACTGCCCTTATCTCGCAAAATTTCCTTGGTTTTGCGAGTGGGTTTTGCACGAATGAAGGCAGATTTCTTATAATAGGAACGAAGCTTATTCCTAGCTGATATCCGCTCATTCATCCACTCCGCCATAATGTCCCGTGCTCCTTGAAGGGCTTCCTTAACGTCAGTCACCTCGCCGCGAACAAAACGCTTCGCTGCTTCCTCTACATCAAAATCACGTTGGGCCATTAGCATTTTAGCTAAAGGTTCTAACCCTAGCGTCCTAGCCATGGCTGCACGTGTTTTTCGCTTCTTCTTGAAGGGGAGATAAACATCTTCTAGTTGGACCAATGACGAACATGATTCTACTTTTTCACTTAACTCAGGTGTTAGATTCCCTTGTTCTTCCAATGTTTTGAGCACAAATGCCTTGCGCTTCTCCAATGTGCGCCAATCCTCTAAGGCCTCCTTTATAGCAAAGATCTTGACCTCATCGAGCCCACCGGTGTGATCCTTGCGATATCGCGCGATAAACGGAATTGTTGCTCCGTCATCTAATAGCTTGATAACTTTTTTACATTGTTCAGCTGCCACCCCGACAGCTTGAGCTAATTGGCGGTACATTTTCACTTCCTTCATTTTCACTATTTGTAGTGAGGTGCATAATAATCAAAAAGCAAATTAAGCTTTTTACACTTCCTCCTAATTCAAGAGCTAGCTCTTGAACATTTCATACCGACCAAATTATCAATCATATCGTCACCTATTTCTCTCGAAGCTACAGCAGTATTCAGAAGAGGAGAATCTAAGCGTACATTCTACGATGCGACTAAAGTTTCATTATTTTAATCTCGACACGCTGGTTTCTCTTGCGTCCGGCTACACTGCTATTGGAAGCAATGGGTTTACGCTTACCATATCCTTTGTAAGATAACCTATTAGGGTCAATTCCCTTCTTTATGAGATAATCGTAAACGGACTTGGCTCTCGCTGTTGAAAGTCGATTGCAATAATACGGCTTCGGTCGGTTATTGGTATGCCCACCAATCTCAATATGAACCGTCGGATTAGCTTTGAGAAATGCATAAATCTCATCGAGTACCTCTACGGATTCTTTCTTAAACGAAGTAGAATCTGCATCAAAATACAACTTCTCAATACGTATAATCTGGCCCTTCTTCAGATGCTTGCGATCTAAGGCCTTAATGATCTTTTCTTTGGTTGGAGCAGGCGGTGGAGGGGGGACTATCTTAGGCTTTTTAGGCACAGGCTTCGGCCTAGTTTTCTCTTTGGGCTTAGGATTGGCAATTTTCTTGCGTTGCTCCTGCGCTTTTTCATACTCCGGATTGGTTACAGTGGAAGTATATAGCTTCTCCTCAGGGGGACATGGAACCGGTACAATATCAGAAGCCTTATCGATCAAAACATTTCCATTGTAAGGCGCAGTGACCGGAATTTCATAATAGACTTCCAATTCAAAGTAGTCGTGTACAAACTTGGGCTTAAAATAAAAATCATATCTCAGCCAGTTAGTATTAATTACAGCTTGGGATTCGGCGAGCAATTCCTTTTGATTACAATAACCGTTTCCGCCCCAAATACGCAAAACAGCAGGGTTTGTAAAGTCAAATTCTGACTGTCCACGATCCGTTCTTCTCACCTCTTTCAAAGAGGACCGATCAGGTATGCGATTGAGTTTTTCAGTCTTTAATCCACTGATATACTCGTTGGCACGAGAGAGATAAATCGAGAATCTATAACATTGTCCTCTTAACAAAGGCACTTGCAGTCTCTGAGATACGCGCTCCCATGTGTTGGTCGCCCTGACAACCATCCCCAAGTAAGTATTTCCGTCAAATGGCTTCTGTTTTACCTCAAAAAAAGTGCGGTCTGCTCCCTGTATATCCGGCGGTGTCTCATCCTTAAATCCACAATCCACCCAACCCCGAAGACTAAATCTGCCCTGAGCGCCTCCTTGGGTGGGATTGCCTTCGAAAGAGGGATTTACTAAAGGAATGATTCTGGCTTGAGCAATAGTTGGAGATTCAGACAAAAAAATAAACCCAAACACTCCACTTAATATTAATAATATTCTTCTGCTATTGAGCAATTTATACATTATTTTATTTTGCAATATCATATGATTTGTCCTTAGAAACAGGAGTGCAACACCTACACTTCTCTTAACCTATCGCTTTAACCGCTCAAATCCCAAAAATATTGTACGAATATTGTTAAAAACCGTTAGGAATACAATACGATATCCCATGTCTTCCAAAGACCTCATCTATGACTATTTGAACGCATTCAAACCCGTCACTTCCATACCGATAATCAAGGTATGAATATCATGTGTTCCCTCATAAGTGATCACCGTCTCCAGATTCATCATATGTCGCATGATAGGAAATTCATTCGTTATCCCCATTCCACCCAACATTTGACGAGCCGTTCTGGCTGTCTCAAGCGCCATATTTACGTTGTTGTACTTGGCCATTGAAATCTGTGCCGGTGTAGCTCGATGTTCGTTAGCCAATACACCTAATCTCCAGGTCAACATTTGAGCTTTGGTAATCTCAGTAATCATACGAGCCAATTTGGCTTGTTGGAGCTGAAATCCACCGATAGGGCGATCGAACTGAACTCTTTCCTTGGAGTATTGCAATGCGGTATTGTAACAGTCCAATGCCGCCCCAATCACTCCCCATGCAATACCGTATCGAGCCTTGGAAAGACAGGATAAAGGACCTCTCATACCTTTTACACCGGGCAGAATATTCTTTTTAGGAACGCGAACATTTTCAAATACCAACTCCCCTGTTATCGAGGCCCTGAGCGAATGTTTGCCATGAATTTCCGGCGCGGTCAGCCCGGGCATATCTTTTTCTAATATCATTCCATGCACGATCCCCTCTTCATCCTTTGCCCAAACGACAGCGATATCCGCTACCGGTGAATTTGTAATCCACATCTTTGCACCATTGAGAATAACACTATCTCCATCGTCCACAAAATTGGACACCATACCTGTAGGATTAGAGCCATAATCCGGCTCTGTTAGCCCGAAGCATCCGATGAGATCTCCACTACCCAACTTGGGCAGGTACTTGCGTTTCTGCTCTTCACTTCCATACGCGAATATCGGATACATCACTAATGAACCTTGCACTGAAGCCATAGAGCGAATGCCAGAATCTCCTCTCTCTAACTCTTGCATAATTACACCATAAGCGATTTCATCCATGCCGCCTCCACCGTATTCAACAGGAAGACTCGGGCCATAAGCACCAATCTCCGCCAACCCCTTGTATAAATGTTTCGGACACTCTGCCTGCTCATAATAATCTTCAATAATCGGCGTCACTTCCTGCTTTACCCAATCCCGTACCGCGTCCCTCGCCAAGAGATGATCTTCCTTCAACAACGCATCCATGTCATAAAAATCATGGTGCTGATATCGATCGATTTTACTCATTGTAATTCATTTTGATTTGGGGAGCAAAGATATACATTCTCTGACTCCCATGGTACAAAATACGCTGTTTTGACTTATGAACTTCTCTGTCCTTCTCCTGCACCGTCCTCTAGGATATCATTTTAAAAGAAAGGAATAAGATAAACACTACGCATCTCCTCATGGTATGAAATGAACACGAATTTTATTAATCATTAATTCACATATAAAGATGACAATAGTATCTGTCCATAAAATCATTCCTGCTGAAAGCGTTATTATAGACTAAAGGAAGAAATGTTTTCGCAATTCTTGCCTTCTTCACAATAAGGTAGATTTAGGGTATTTCATATACAAAATTGCCTTATTTAAGGGCGCTGAACCCTCATTCTACCACCAAGGTTCCCCACCCCAGAAAGTTATCGGGTGTCATTAATCTAAAATAGTATACCCCTGCCACAAGTTCAACGGAATTGACATAAATCTCCTCACCATCGGAATACCACTTATCTATACGTGTTCTTCCTTGGAGATCGAAGAGCTGTAAATGAACGATGTGATAAGGCGAAATATCCATCTCCAACCTGCTAGCAATACGTAGAGGATTAGGGTAAAAAAATAATTTTTGACGGTTGGTTTTCTCCTGGGTCGAAAGGGGCTCACATGGAAAACTCATCTCAATAGCCTTTGCCATTTTATCCCAGGCCATACTATCTTTTCGCAATCGCAACCGCTCTTGTTCAATGTGAATAAACAGTCCTTCCGACTGATCAGCCTCCTGCTGACAAGGATCCGGACTTCCGTTTACCAATCTTCCCTGTACATTGGTAAATCCTCTAAGCCGCTTCCAACTCAGATCCTCATGCGCAATCTTAAAGGTCAATTGTCCATCCGTCTGCTTCAAAGCATCTGCTAATCGTACGATATAATCATTCTCTGGCTTCTTAGTTGTGCCGTTACTGAGGATGACGTAGGGATCCGTTGAACGCTTGGTAAATCCATGCAATTGTATAAACACAAGGGTAGAATCAAATGCATGCAAAACCTTCGTGGTCATTTGGAATAAACTTTGGTCATTATGTGCGACATCGGATATTCGAAAGGCCTTTTTTTGAGAGGAACATACCGAAGTGGTACCGGAACAAGGAGAAGCGACCTCTCGATTGCATCGGTTGGTTCCGGGCAAGCAGTAAAAGAAGGCATTTGCCTTCACAAAAGCTCGGATGCCTTCTTCCCCAGTATTCCTGTCCTTGATCGGATGCGGGCATTGGATGATAAGATTCCTGCATGCGCTAGGTTGAAAGATATACGTTCCCCAATAATTATCGCTCTCTTCTGTTTTTTGCAACAGGTAATACACTTGATTTCCACTTTGGAACTCCAATATTTCATAATCCATCCTATGCACCATAGTATCCACTTGAGCATATCTGTGTTCTAATAAAGCTAGCACTATTTTAGCCCATAGATCGGATTCTTCCTCTGTGGGATCACGGTATTCCATTCCCACTTTTTCAGGCAATTGTCTGATCAACTGATGGACATACCCTGTCAAATCCTCATTAACTTTACGCTGACCTGACAAGCCAGAACTCCCCATAATCAAAAGACTAATTAGGAGCAATAGTTCGAAGCCGATCCTACTAGATACACCACTAAACTTCATAACCTTCACTTTGAAATTAGTTCATCAATCCTATTGTCTGTAGGTCGCATGACACTGCACACAATGCCGCAGTGTCGTAGATAATGCATCTAATGCTTTAGTAGAATTGCGCTCCTTAAACACTTCACTCATTGCATCTGCACTCTCATGAAAGGCCAATCCCATTTGCTCAAATCCCTTATCCCCAAAGGATGCACACATCATACGCATCTCCGTAGTAGAACCCAATTGGGTATATGCCGTTTGGGAGGCAGTCATATAATCTTCTTTAGACAATAGACTTATAATTCTTTGGACAGCTTCCAGATGACTACGCATATTGTGAAGCTGATGCTGCTTTTGCATAGGATTTAGTTGGAGCGATATACGTGTATCATTGGAGTACATACCTCCCTGCGGTTCACCTTGTACGGCTTCATCATTCACCGTAGACGAACGTACAACTTTTCTATTCATATTGCATGAAATGGTCAAACCTACAAAGAGGAGGACCATCATAAAAACACTTTTAGATCTCATCGTTTTTATATTTTTTAGATGCATTAATTATTTCAACATAAAAAGCATACACACCAAACTGTTTCCCTATAATTATATAATATAAAATTATAATATGTTATGCTATTTTTCTATACATAGCAACTCTTTCTAGCCCGTGATCATAGACATTAATTTCAAGCCCACTCCCAAATCGTCAACAAGAGAACTTCTAACATTTAACTTTCAAAGATACAGAAGGAACTCGCCTCTTACAACAAAGTTTTAAATCTGGGACGTTTCGGTGTTATATCGCCAAGCCGTTCTTTTTTTCTAGCTTCAAAATCACTAAAATTGCCTTCGAAGAATACCTGCTTGCCATCGTCTTCGAAGGATAAGATATGAGTAGCCAAGCGATCGATAAACCACCTGTCATGCGAGATAATCAAGGCGCATCCTGCAAAATTCTCTATGGCATCTTCGAGCGCTCGCAAGGTATTCACATCGATGTCATTGGTCGGTTCATCGAGTAACAGGACGTTGGCTCCTTCCTTAAGGGTCATAGCCAAGTGGAGACGATTTCTCTCCCCTCCCGAGAGCACCCCGACCTTTTTTTGCTGGTCTCCACCTGCAAAGTTAAATTTACTCAAGTAAGCACGAGCATTTACTTCACGATTGCCGATTGTTATAAAATCATTGCCTTGGCTGATGACTTCATACACTGTCTTTTCGGGCAGTAGATCCTTATGAGACTGATCTACATATGCGAGTTGAACCGTTTGTCCGATGATTATCTTACCCTCGTCAGGAGACTGCTCCCCCATTATCATACGAAACAAAGTAGATTTTCCAACACCATTGGGCCCAATTATTCCTACGATGGCGTTTTTGGGAATATTAAAAGTCAAATCATCGATGAGCAGCCTATTGCCAAATCCTTTTTTTACGTGTTCCGCCTGAAGAACCACATCTCCAAGACGGGGCCCCGGCGGTATGAAAAGTTCTAACTTAGCTTCTTTCTCTTTCACTTCCATACTAGACATCGACTCATAGGCATTAAGACGAGCTTTTCCCTTCGCCTGCTTCGCTTTAGGGCTCATTCTGACCCATTCAAGTTCACGTTTGAGCATGCGTTGACGTTTGGATTCGGCTTTTTCTTCATTGGCAAGGCGTTTTGACTTTTGGTCCAGCCAGGAACTGTAATTTCCCTCCCACGGAATACCTTCTCCCCGATCCAATTCCAATATCCATCCTGCCACATTATCGAGAAAATACCGATCGTGCGTGACTGCGATAACAGTACCCGGAAAGGATTTGAGAAATTGCTCCAACCAATGCACACTTTCCGCATCGAGATGGTTCGTAGGCTCATCCAACAAGAGTATATCGGGTTTGCTAAGGAGCAAACGCGCCAACGCCACCCTTCTCCGTTCTCCTCCTGAGAGCACTTCCACTTCTGCATCATCCGGAGGACAACGCAATGCATCCATAGCTACCTCAAGCGTGTGGTCGAGCTCCCAAGCGTTGTAATGATCCATTTTTTCAAGGAGCTCACCTTGTTCTTCTACCAGACGCATCATCTCATCCTCCCCCATCGGTTCGGCCAGCTTAGCAGAAACAGCTTCGTAAGCGTCAATGACATCTACGATCTCTTGCACTCCTTCTTGTACGATTTCTTTAACTGTTTTCGACGCATCCAATTGGGGTTCCTGCGGAAGGTATCCGATCTTATAGTCCTTATCAAAAGTAACCCGTCCCTGGAAATTGTTATCAATACCCGCTATAATCTTAAGCAAACTCGATTTTCCTGCACCATTCAATCCAAGCACGCCAATTTTTGCTCCATAATAGAAGGAAAGCCAAATATTATTGAGTACCTGTTTGCTGGGAGGATAAATTTTACTCACTCCTTCCATCGAAAAAATAACCTTATGGTCTGCCATACATTTTCTTTTTTAGAATGCAAATGTAGGCAATAGTTGGGGATTCCCATCCCCTGCGATGCTTCTTGAGTATCTAAAAGATAAATTGAAAGGCTTGCTTTTGGTTTTGTCCACTGTAAGGGTCCGCAATAATGGGGATTTCCTTAACTAGAATCATATCTTAGTGCATTTGCTGAAAGGCCAATATATTACAAACAATGTATATCTTAAAGCAGGGGCTACAAGAAATAATTCAAGGAACAGCTTCTTCCGGAAGGGTATTATTTTCATCTCTTAGTGAATGCCAAATTATTGCGATTATTAAACTCTAAAACTGTTGTTCGGCTATGGCAAATTGAGTTCAAATATTTTCTTATTTTTGAGGCAAAAAGTGATATGACTCGTTCTCGACTTCCTTTCCTACTTCTATTTTTAACCATTTCATACCTGGCAACCTCCCAAAAATCCCCGGACACTTCTGCACTGGGAGCTGTAAAATGGCGTAATATCGGACCTTGGAGAGCGGGAAGATCATGTACTGTCACAGGTATCCCCGGAGATCCCAATACTTTTTTCTTTGGGAATAGCGGGGGAGGGATATGGAAGACGGAAGATGGGGGCAATCGCTGGCGAAATCTAAGTGATGGATTTTTCGGGGGCTCTATTGGTGCCATAGCCATCGCCCCTTCAGACCCCAATGTCCTCTATGCCGGACAGGGAGAACAAACCCTTCGTGGTAACGTAAGTGCCGGTCGCGGTGTATGGAAATCAGAAGATGGAGGAATGACCTGGAAACATGTCGGTTTGGCCAAAACCTTTCATATCTCCAGGATTAGAATACATCCTGAAAATCCTGACATCCTATATGTATCGGCCATAGGCAACCTCTGGAAACCTAACTCTATGAGAGGAGTTTTTAAATCAATCGATGGGGGCCAAACTTGGAAGAAAATACTCTATGTGAACGATTCTACCGGCGCAGCAGATCTCGCCATGGATCCCAATAATCCTAGAATCCTATATGCTTCTATGTGGAATGTCCGCAGAACCCCCTATAGTTTTTCTAGCGGAGGTCCCGACGGCGGAATTTGGAAAAGTATCGACAGCGGTGCCTCTTGGACCAATATCACCGGCAACAAAGGTCTTCCCAGAGGACTATGGGGCGTAAGTGGGATTGCCCCTTCCAAAGCGAAGCCCGGCCGTGTATGGGCGATCATAGAAAATAAAAAGGGAGGGGTCTATCGCTCAGAAGACTACGGTCAAACGTGGAAAAAAATCAATGAAGATCGAAACCTAAGACAACGGGCTTGGTATTATTCGAGAATCTATGCCGACCCTTCTGATCCGGACAAGGTATATGTCCTCAATGTGCGTTTTCATCGTTCGAAGGACGGAGGAAAGACATTTCATACCATGGGAACGCCTCATGGTGATCATCATGACCTCTGGATAGACCCCATAGCTCCGATGAGAATGATTGTCGCAGATGATGGAGGCGCCCAAATCAGTAGAGATGGTGGAATGAATTGGACTACTTACCACAATCAACCGACTGCTCAATTCTATCGCCTGGCGGTAGATGATCACTTTCCCTTTCGCATCTATGCAGCTCAACAAGACAACAGCGCCATTCGCATCTCAAGCAGAACATATGGCAATAGCATTTCCACTAAAGATTGGGAAACTACTGCAGGAGGGGAATCTGCTTATCTTGCTCCTGACCCTAAGGACAATGATATCGTCTATGGAGGGAGCTATGGGGGATTTCTCACCCGCTATAATCACCATAACAAAAGAAATAGAGCGATTCACGTATGGCCGGACAATCCCCTTGGAGCCGGTGTTGAAGTAATGAAGTACAGATTCAATTGGAATTATCCCGTATTTTTCTCTCCCAATGACTCCAATAAACTCTATGTAGCCTCTAATCACTTGCATGTATCCACAGATGAAGGACAAACCTGGAAGACCATCAGTCCTGATCTCACAACAAATGACACAACCAAACAAAAATCCTCCGGAGGCCCCATCACTAAGGATAATACAGCGGTCGAGTATTATTGTACGATTACCACTGCAGCAGAATCTCCTATCGAGAATGGAGTCATTTGGACCGGGTCCGATGATGGAAAAGTGTATGTTACCCGAGATGGTGGGGAACATTGGGAAGATGTAAGCCCTCCCCAATTGAAGCAGTTTACGCTTATTAATAGTGTCGAACCCTCGCCTCATTCCCCCGGTACTTGTTATATCGCGGCGACGAGATATAAATGGGGCGATGACCATCCTTATCTATTTAAAACAAATGATTATGGCCATACCTGGACAGCTATTCATCACGGGATTGCAATAGATGATTTCACAAGGGTTATTCGTCAGGATCCTGTGATACCCGATATCCTTTACACTGGGACAGAACATGGGTTGTATATTTCTTGGGATGACGGGTCAAATTGGGTGCCTTGGCAGAGCAACTTACCCTTAGTTCCAATTACCGATCTGATTGTCAAAGGGAGTTCTCTAGTAGCGGCAACACAAGGTCGCGCACTTTGGATCCTCGATGATCTCACTCCTATCCGTAAGCTCCCAGAATTTAGCTCTAATAAAAATGCCTTCCTATTCCCCCCCAAAAAGACATATCGCATGCCGGGATGGCAATCAAAAAATCCTGCCAATGCCGGGCTAAATCATCCTGCAGGCGCTATGATATATTACTATTTAGCTACTGATAGTATACGAAAAGAAGACACCGTAATTCTAGCATTTTATACAATGGAAGACAGCTTGATTCGTCGTTTCTCCTCTAAGGCAGAAAAGAAAATGAATCTACTCAAACCTACCCCAGGGGCTAACCTTTTTACCTGGAACATGCGATATCCATCAGCCTACAAATTTGACAAAATGATTATGTGGTGGGGAAGTCTTAGGGGCCCTCGCATCTTGCCCGGAACATACAAAGTAAAATTAATCTACAATAAAGACACTTTGGGACAATCGCTCTATGTCCAGGCAGACCCCAACACAGAAGCTACAATTGCGGATATGACAGAACAACTACTTTTTGTCAAAACCAACAACAAAGTGTTGGATGAAGCCCATCGAACGATCTCATCCATACGTAACCTAAGAACCCAAATGAATGATTTACTCGGACGGATGAAGCAGGACAATGACTACGAGATGTTTGACTCTATGGCACATCATATCGATAGCGTCTTAACGCAAATCGAAAAGACAATTTATCAGACAAAACTCAAAAGTGCACAGGATCCACTTAATTTCCCCATTAAGCTCAATAACAAACTTGCCCATCTCAATGCATTGATAGAGATGAATGATTTCGGGCCTACGGCTTCCATGAAGGAAGTAAGCACAGCCTTAATTACAGCCATAGAGACAGAACTGACAAAGTACAAAAGAATAATCGATACAGACCTCAAACGTTTCAATCGGCTTATCATCGAACACAAGGTAGATATCATCCGACCGGATAGAAAGCAAGAATAAGAGGACTCATCCTGATTTGCGCGTCGCTAAGATAGAAAACACAGCTGGTCGCTTGTACAAATCAGGGAGCTTTGACCTTTTCCATTGCCCAATCGTCTTCGTTTTTATCCACTGAGACCGAGGGGCAGACAAATCAACTGCGATGCTCAGAAGGGTATCCGATCTGAGTATTGCCAAGGACTGTTCAACGACTTGAGTATTGCGATACGGCGTCTCTATAAACATCAAGGTCTCTCTGAATCTAGCGGAGCGTTGTTCGAGCTTTTTAAGTTGGCCTGCAAGTTGACTTTTATTCGCCGGCAAATATCCCAGAAAGGCAAATTTTTGTCCGTTCAATCCCGAAGCCATTAATGCCAGTAGTAAAGCACTCGGGCCGACCAAGGGAATAACTTCTATATCGAGTTCATGAGCTACTCTCACGATGACCGCCCCCGGATCAGCCACACAGGGCGCACCGGCTTCTGACATCAACCCTGTATCATGGCCTGCTCTACAGCTCTTCAGAAGAGCATAAGCATCCACTTGTGAATGCTTAGGAATCTCATTAAACTCAAGCGATCGAATCTCCAACGGATGATTAGTCTTACTGACAAATCTTCGTGCTGTCTTTGCCTTTTCTACTATGAAATGGCGGAGTTGATGTATTGCTTCTATAGTTCCTGGTGGAAAGTCTACCCCCTCGTTGTCTGCCAATGGGGTTGGTATCAAAAACAACCTGCCAAGTCGGTGACTTCCATTCATATTTTACCCTTTTATCCTTAGTATTGCTCTTTTTTACTAAGTGATAGATTTTTCATATGCTGCAATAATTTGCTCGGCCGCTTCAATTCCTATTTTCTCTTGAGCTTCAAGCGTGCTTGCCCCCGTATGAGGTGTAACACTAATCCTCGGATGCTCCAATAGAGCTTGTTTGGGATGGGGCTCGTTGAGAAAAACATCCAGAGCAGCACCGTACAATTTACCGGAGTCCAATGCCTGTAATAAAGCCTCCTCATCTACTACACCACCTCTCGCAGCATTGACTAAGATCACATCCGTCTTCATCAATTCAAAGGCCGAAGCATCGATTAAAGGCTTGCCTAATGCAGGTACATGTACACTAATAAAATCTGCCTTTTTAAGCATCTCTTCAAGAGAAACCACCGGGATATCCAAAGGAATCATCCTACCGGCTATATATACATCAAGTTCGAGTGTCTCATAAATATCAACCGGTATCACTTCCATTCCCATTCCTATGGCCAAAGAGGCTAAGGCTTTGCCTATACGTCCACATCCTACGATCCCAAGTTTTTTACCCTGCAACTCTAGCCCTCTTGAATACTTTTTTTTCAAGGCTTTAAATTCTGTATTCCCTTTTACAGGCATTTCTCGATTGCTTAAGTGAAGGGATCGTGCAAGGGCTAGAATATGCCCCATCACAAGCTCAGCAACAGAACGAGAAGAGGCTCCCGGGGTATTGGCCACAGTTATTCCTTTAGAACGAGCATAATCTACGTCTATGTTATCTAAGCCTACCCCTCCCCTGACAATCATCTTGAGACTTGGGGTTTGATCTATAAGTTCCTTTCGAACCTTTGTGGCGCTTCGGACACAGATCACATCATAACCTTCTAGTCGTGTGGGTAGATCCTCATTGGGGATATTTATAGTATCGACTTCAAAACCTGCATCTTTCAACATTCCTATTCCGGTAGAATGCATCCCGTCATTTATTAGTACTTTCCATTTAGCCATACCTATATTTTTAAGTGCAAAGTAACGCACAAATATCTTAACCTACCCTCCTTCTTACGTAAATATTAACGAGCAGAGAATCTTACTACTGAATCCCACCATTTCATACATGATGAAATATTATAATATGAACCGAACATGAATTTGATTAACCCAAAATACAAGGTAGGTCAACAAAATGAATACCAAGCGTGTCGCATTCGTCCTCGATAACCCATTTCTACCTGACCAATGTGGCATACCCCTTCAGTACCCGTCTTTGTCCCCTAGGCGCGGTATAGCGAACGACATATAAATAAACACCGGAAGGCATCGCTTTACCCCCGTTGTTTAACGTGCCATTCCATCCAGTGCCTACCTCTTCTGTCTCAAAAACAAGGGCTCCCCAACGATCCCATATCTGAAATTGAAAATCTCGAATACCTTCTTCGTAACCTACCCCTTTAAAATAATCATTCGTGCCATCTCCATTGGGGGTAAAAGCATTGGGCATTACAAATCTATCCTGTGGTTCTACATCGACATACTTGATGATCGTATCTGTACAACCATTTTCATGAATGGCGATCAACATGATTTGATGCGCTCCTGTGTCTCTAAATGTATATTGTTTGTCCTTATCGTAAAAAACATCACTACCATCAATAATCCATTGCCAAGCGACACTACGCAAAGATTTATTCTTAAGATCAGCTGTATTTGTAAAATTGCTTAGCTTTTGAGGAGACACATCAAAGTCAGCCTTAGGTCCCTCTTGTATCTTAATCAAACCCGGATAAGTCTCGTCTACCCAGCAACCGATCGGTGAGGTAATTCGCACCTTTACTGTGTAATTACCCGGTTCTTTATACGTATGATACGGACTGATAGCTTCAGCCGTCTCCCCATCACCAAAATCCCATTCTACAAGGTAGGTTGAGTCAATAGGACTAGATAAGTTTTTGAAGAAAATGACGCCAGGGGAACATCCCTCAAACTTACTTGGATCTATTACCACTATCTCAGGAGCTGGATACCAGGGCACTTCCTGCTCAATAACATCTGTACATTTATTGACATCCTCAACACGGAGAAATACCTTGTGATTGCCGGGTTCCTGAAACTGGTGCTCAGGATTTTTTCGATTGTCCGCCCCTTGGTCGCCAAAGTCCCATTGCCATCCGGTCACTTGCCCACCGCCTGAGACGGATAGATCTTTGAATTGGACAGGAGTGGGATGGCAAGTATCGTATTCGAAAGTGTAATCCGCATCTACCCCCGCATAAATTTTAACGACAATATTGATTGAATCCACACACTTTAATCCTTCATTTAGAATCAGTTTCCCGTTATAAGTACCGGTGTCGGGAAAAGTCACTTTAGCGTCCCATGTATTATATGTCTCTACCTTATTCTTAAGATCAAACTTCCATTTGTAATTGTAAATATAATTCCTTAGATAACTTTTATTCTTTATTGAGAGCGTATTCTCACCACATGATTCTAACTGCACAGTTTGGTCATTGAGTCTACCATCATTATCAATTTGCGCGACTACCGTCGGTTCACAATCCGTAACATTAAACTGAAAGTCCCTTCTTACCTTGCTCAATAATACCCCATTCCTATACTCTTTTACACAGACTCCGACCACAAATTGTCCTGATAATTTGGGGACGCCGGTTATTCTGCCGGTTAAAGGATTAATGGTCACCTTCGGATTGCCTGCCAATGGAAATTGCGGTGAGTACTTGTTCTTAAATGGAACCAAATTAAAAGGTGGAAGACATACATCCGGAAAAGGTCTAACACAATCACATTGCGGTGGATTAGCATTGCGATCGCACCGTCCGCCTCTGACGTCTCTTTGCCCACCTGCATGCAAGGGAGAGCAAAATTCATAAATCAATTGATCCCCTTCATCATCTACCGCTGAATGGTCAAAGTCTAAGGCAAAATCCTTACAAATCACTAAGGGCGGGAAACTCTTAAAAGTGGGGGAGCTGTTGCCCAACCGCTGTGCTTCCGGAGAAATTTCAACTGTATATGCAGCGCCCCATCTCCCCGGATTGGGAATATTACTAATACTTTCATTCCTACAACAACGTTGATATCCTATCATGTAGGGCGTATTGCTAACGGGCACTGTTATGTTGAAGGTGTAGGTCCCTTTTTCAACGCAAACATTGCGCGGGACAATCGCACAAGAGTCCAAGCGGGGTACTAGTTTCTCAATATTTTGCAACCGGACATTGTGAATGCCACTCACATCAAAATACTCCCATATCTTAAATTGATTATTATAACGATATAATCCAAAGTCAAAACTGCGATCGAATGGAGCCCCGCCCCCAAAACAATCCCTATAAATATGTACTGTTATCTTATATGTGACTTGGGAAGAATCTACATTAAAACTTAAAAACTTATAGGTTATCTCTCCTCCGATGATATGCTTGGCATCTGCCTTAGGAAGGACTAAGAAGAATAAGCCTAAAAATATACCTACAGCAATATATTTGGATGCAATTTTATTGGTATGAAATGGTCCCACTTTCAGCATATTAATTCACAATTCATCTAAAATATTCGCTCAAATATAATAATTCTACCACTTTAACCGTACTAATCTTCACAAAATTGTAGTATTTACAAGAAATAACAACGCGAACTTGAAAAACGCTGACCAACTAACCGACTTATTAGGGGAAGAAATTGATCAAACCGTCCAATACCTTCAAAATGGAAAACTCATTTTGTGCGCTACTGACACCATTTGGGGGATCTCTTGTGATGCCTTCAACAAAGAAGCGTACGATCATCTTTCTAGCATTAAGAATCGTAAAAATAATCGCCCCTTTGTCTTATTGGTAAGTGATATTGAGATGCTTAAAAGATATATTAAAGCCCCACCGCCCAGAATTGAAAACCTTCTTGTCTATCATAAACGTCCAATAACATTAGTCTATAAAAATTCTTCACTGATTCCCGAACATTGTGTAGCCCAGGACGATAGTGTTGCCATCAGAATACCCAAAGAACCCTTTATCCGTCAAGTAATCCATAGATTAGATCGTCCCATCGCTTCGACCTCAGCCAATATTTCCGGAGCCCCCTACCCAAAACATTTTGGTGAAATATCCTCCTATATCTGCAACAATGTAGACTACATCTCAAAATATGGTAGAGACTTGAGCATTGGAAAGCCATCTCCAATTTTTTCCTTCGATGAGGAGGGTCAGTTGCTGATCATTCGGGAATAAACTTTTTCAGCATTTGAGCTACTCTTCAAAATACTATCTGCTTTGTTATTACGTAGAATGTCTATAGCGTGAGTTACGGCAGAATCACGTACATCCAGATATTTATAGTATGCATTTTTATCCCCTGTGGCAGACAATAGATCCGAATGAATATAGTCGCAGATAGTACTCAACCTACGCATTGAATCAGGTGCTTGTAAAAGTCTATTCCAAGCAGGTGTTTGGCTGCACACTCTAGATAATATTTCATTGCAAATCCTGTCCGTTTGCTTAATCGTAGAAACACCTTTTTTTCCTTTATTTAACGACAGGGTATCACCTGATATCACATCTACATACTTCTCTGATAATTCACTATAATGTCTGAGGATATCATCGTCAATTTCATTTATAAAATCACTCCATCCCTCTTCCAATTCAAAAGAGGAATAAGGAATAAATACATCCGGCAATATACCCGACTTGCTATATACGACTTTCCCTAGACGGGTATAATATTTGGTCGTATCCGGAAGGTGAACACTATCACGACTTAAGAGTTCCCCGGTATTCAATCTCTCATACCATTGATCGCGATAGGCCGTATTCCCATGGCTGTAATCTCGCTGGATGGACCTTCCTGAAGGTAGATAATAGCGAGCAGTTGTCAGTCTCAAAGCATATCCATCCGGTAGCTCGTATTGCTCCTGTACCAATCCCTTCCCAAAGGTCCTTCTACCCACGATTACAGCTCTACTCAAATCTTGAAGTGCCCCGGCAAGAATCTCAGAAGCTGAAGCACTCTGTTCATCTACCAATACAACAATATCATCTAAATTAAAAAATGGACGTCCCTTAGTGCGAAATACCTGTTTAGGGGCGTGAATTCCCTCTGCCCATGCGATAGGCAGATCTCTTTCTGCAAATAATTGGCTGATTATTTTAATCGTCTCATTCAAAAAGCCGCCGGCATTCCCCCTAACATCTATAATCAAATCCTTGCATCCCTCTTGAGTTAATCCCTCTAACGCCTGCATAAAATGACGATAGGTCTCCGATCCAAAACGCTCTATTCGAATAAGTCCAATACTATCATCTATCATAAAATGCCCCGGTATCTCATCCAATGCTATTGATGCTTTTACTAGTGCTACCTTTTGGGTCAACCCCTTTCTGGAAAGTGTAAGCCAAATAGTATCTCTAGAGGAGGAGGAAGAAATTGATGCCTCTAAAGAAGATAGATCTTCTGCCACAGGAGCACCATTTATCTCGATTAGCTTATCTCCTACTTGGATACCTTGTCTTGCAGCGGGGCTATCTTTGAATACAAAACTTACATAAATACTATCCTCTATATATTTAGGCAAAATTCCTAAGCCAATATACACATTGTACATATCGCGATTGACCAAAGATAGCATTTCCGGAGTCAAATACTTAGAGTGCGGATCCAAGCCCTTAAGCATTCCATTTATCGCATTTTGCTTCAATTCCTCCTGGCGCACACTATCCACATAATGGCTCTCTACAAAACGTAAAACTTCTTCAACTCTTCCTATCTCAATCTTGGTTGATGGCGAATCCCCTTTAAGTTGGATCACCTTTACATGTCCCATCTGCATACCCACCACCATGCCTAAGCCTATAGCTAAGGCGATTAATAGCGGCCCCCATACTTGGATAGGAGTGGATTTATTATTATTGTCAGAGGTGGTCATTAATGGAATACCGGCCGTTGAACTTGTGCGAATACCTTGGCTAATCGGACAACCTGGCAAGCATATCCGTACTCATTGTCATACCAAGCGTAGACTGTTATGTTTTTCTTATTGGAGGAAACAATGGTGGAAGGTGCATCTATAACAGAGGTAGTTGTCATCCCCACCGCATGACTAGAGACAAATTCAGTAGAGTCACTGTAGTGAATTTGCTCTACAAGATCTCCATGAATGGCTGCTTCTTTTAATATAGCATTGACCTCTTCAACATTTGTCTCCATAGATACCGCCAAATTCAAAATCGCCAGCGACACGTCAGGAACCGGCACACGTACGGCATTTCCTGTCAATTTGCCCTCTAGATGAGGGAGTACTCTTGAGACCGCTTTTGCAGCTCCTGTTGTGGTCAAAACCATATTGATAGCAGCGGCTCTTCCTCTTCTAGGTTTTTTATGAAAATTATCCAGAAGATTTTGATCTACTGTATAGGCATGTATAGTTTCGATATGACCGTGCTCTATTCCCAAGGTATCATCCAATACCTTAATAACCGGAGATATCGCATTCGTCGTACAAGAAGCAGCACTGATAATCGTCTCCTTCTCCGGATCAATTACCCCTTCATTAATACCGTACACTATATTGGGGATATCCTTTCCGGGGGCCGTTAACATCACGCGTTTGATGCCGGGTCTCAAATGCTCAGATAGCCCTTTGCCATCCCTCCATACCCCTGTATTATCTATCACCATTGCATCGTGAATACCGTATTGGG
>Ga0256841_1001258_pt1 | contig 22652 bp, 17 predicted proteins | sample 356308metaG_FD_185971 | JGI IMG/M metagenome (GOLD analysis project Ga0256841, IMG submission 185971) | Hydrothermal vent microbial communities from Mid Atlantic Ridge, Atlantic Ocean - 356-308 | ecosystem: Environmental > Aquatic > Marine > Hydrothermal vents | place: Atlantic Ocean: Mid... | reverse complement strand
CTAAGGGCTATCGGTGATGAAATATGTCATGCCTGATGGATAAAAGTGCTCAGGTGGGAAGGGGCGCATTCCGTTTCAACTGATCCATGACGATCTGGCTTTGTACGCGTGCCACGGCCGGATGCGGTAGCAGAATATCCTGAATCAGCCGGTTAAGGGCCGCAAGATCCGTACAGTAAACCCGCAGCAGATAATCAGCTTCGCCTGTCAGAATCCATACATCAGTGACCTGGTCGAGATCGTGTACCAGGCTGGCAAAGCCCTGCGCTGCCTCTGGCGCATGTGCCGTCATCTGTATCTGGATGAACGCCTGTACGTTTAACCCAAGTCGGTCAGCAGCCACCACCGCGCGAATGCTGTTGATATACCCGGCGGCTTCCAATTGCTGCCGGCGGCGGCCAGCCTGACTGGCTGAAAGATGCAGAACCTCGCCCAATTCCTGTGCGGTGATCTGTGCATTTCTCTGTAGCAAGGACAGAAGCTGGCGATCTGTTGCATCAAGGGTCATGCGTAAAACCCGCTTAAATTTTATATTATATAGCTGAATACCGCATATATACTGGAGAATATAGCAAAAAACGCGCATTTTTTTGGTCTATCTTGCGGTATGATTTGTTGCGACACAAAGCAGAGAGAGGAGACCGCAAAATGGGACCATTCCCACATCTTGCCCCACCGGCAGAAATCAGCCCGGAAAATCCCGCCGGGACAGACGGGTTCGAATTCGTCGAGTTTGCGCACCCTGATGACCCGCAAACCCTTCGCGAGTTGTTTCAGAAGATGGGCTACAGCCACACGGCAACCCACAAGAATAAACCGGTTGAACTGTGGCAGCAGGGGGATGTCAGCTATTTGCTGAATGCCGACCCGGATTCACATGCGGCCCGGTTTGCCTCTGAACACGGCCCAAGTGCCCCATCAATGGGCTGGCGTGTGGTTGACGCTCAGCACGCATATGACCATGCCCTCAAACAGGGGGCCAAACCCTATGAGGGGCATGACAAGACAATGGATGTCCCGGCAATTGTCGGTATTGGCGGATCGCTTATCTATTTCATTGACGGCTATCGCGACCAAAGCCCCTATAATGCAGAGTTTGACTGGACCGCAGATGCGCATCCCGCCGGATTGGGGTTCTATTACCTCGATCACCTGACCCATAATGTACACAGGGGCAATATGGATGTCTGGTTCCGCTTTTATCACAGGGTCTTCAACTTCAGGGAAATCCGCTTTTTCGATATCGAAGGCAAGTTTACCGGCCTTTTCAGCCGCGCGCTTACCTCGCCTTGTGGCCGTATTCGTATCCCGATCAACGAAGATCGCGGCGAGACGGGGCAGATCGTGGCCTATCTGAAGAAATACAAGGGCGAGGGCATTCAGCACATAGCCGTAGGCACGGATGACATTTATACCTCAACTGATGCTTTGGCGGATCGCGGCCTGAAGTTCATGCCCGGACCGCCCAAAACCTATTACGAGATGAGCCGCGCGCGGGTTCAGGGGCATCAAGAGCCGTTGGAGCGCATGATGGAGCACGGTATCCTGATTGATGGCGAAGGTGTGGTGGACGGGGGAGAAACGCGCATACTCTTGCAGATTTTCTCGAAAACAATGATCGGACCGATCTTTTTCGAGTTCATCCAACGCAAAGGTGATGACGGGTTTGGTGAGGGAAATTTCAAGGCCCTGTTCGAATCGATTGAGCGTGAGCAGATCGAAAGCGGAGAATTGGTGGTAAAATAGGGTTTCAGGTCTTTGGCATTTTCAAGGTTATATTGCGTCCACCCTTGATATACCGAAGTGTGTTTTCTCCGATGGCAGCGACTTTGCCGCCATCCACCCGGTCCCCGACTTTAACCTTTACATATCGGCCACTTGGCAGGCGGACCAACGCGCGCCGCTTGCTGGGGGACCCGTAAACCCCGATCAGGTTGACCTTGTGCAGGTTGATCGCATTGGCAACGGTTGCGCGTTTGGCGACAGAGGCGCGGGTGGGGATCCTCGGGGCCACTGTCTGGCGTCGGGAAACAGCCGCGGTAACCGTTTCGCTTTCGCTTGGCATGGAGGCGCGCGAGATTGCGACAAGTTTGGCAAAATTACGCGGCCGGTGTTTGGGAATGCGTGAACTGGCCACGGCCTGTGCGGTTGGGGATTCGTTAACCGCAGGTGATGTCTGGGCTGAATCAGGGCGCGGGCGCGGGCGCAAGGAGGCAAGCTCTGATCGGGTGCGACCGCCAAGATTGGCCTTTTCGCTGGTTTGAATCAGATCTTGCGGACGTGGTTTGGGGCGTATTCCGGCAAGGCGTGTGTCGGGCGACCGTTCGGCCACCTGTGGCACGCGGTTTCCGCGCGCCGGTGGTTTGCGGGGAGGCGCGCCGGCAATCACCGGCACTCCATCCGGATTTATGGTGCCTTCCGGTGACGGGATGACCAAGCCGCGCTGATCCAGTGTGAATCTCGATTCAGGCGGTGCGGGGCTACTCTGCCTGGGTAATGGTTTGTCGGCCGGAACGTCCGGAAAAGTTGGCAGTGCCACCGCATCCAGTGTTGGAAGGTCCGGATCAATAGATGGAATATATGTTGAATCGATGGTTTCACTGGCTGGCGGCGGCAGGGAATCAGGCGCCTTTTGCCAAATGCCGGTTGCGGCGTACTGTCGTTCGGCTTCCTGTTGGGTCAGGGGTTGCGGCGGGGTTGGCTCCGGCTCGGTTTCGAGTTCTGTTTGCATATCCGGTGCCGGTGTCACAGCAGGTGAATCCACAGGTCCGGCTGTGGCAAGGGCCGTTTGCTCGCCGCCCGCGACCGGGGCGGAGGGCGATGCCGTTTCCTGTATTGAATCCCCGGAATTTTGTGCCGCTTCTTGCAAAGAGCCTGTTGTCGCTGCAGGTGGCGTTGCTGTCGCGGTTGTTTCTCCATGCCCTTGAGAATCCGGGATTGCCGGAGTGCCCGGCTGGCTCAGATTCATATCACTCTGCTGACTGGCGGCATTTTGATCGGCCCCGGAAAACAGAGTAACCCAGAGCGCGGCGGCGACCATGACAATAGCCAGAAGCAAGGTCAGTATCAGGCCAAGCTTTTGTCTGTTCCGAACTTGCGGGGCGGAAGCCCGCACAAATGGTGAGGCAGGCTGCCCGGATTGACGGGCAGGGGGTTGCAATGGCGCGGATGGTTGCGTGACAGGCGCTGCAGACACATGGGGGGGGGCCGATTCTTGTGGCGCGGATTCATTCCGATCGAGCCCAAGAGGTGGAACAACAGAGGCCAGAACGCCGGCAGATGGTCCGGCTCCGTCGCGGGCTGTTCGGTTGTGCGACAGACGGGACACGCCGGGTAATGGCTGTATACTGTCCTTGCGGCGAGACGCAAAGGTGACGGTTTCCGCTTGCTTTTCTGCCGCATCATCCGACAGGGAGTCGGCGGCTGTTTCATCCGGCTTTTCCGGGTCTGTTGCCGATGTTTCCTTGTCGGTAGCTTGCAGGGTCTTTTCTTTTTTGTCTGCAAGCTTTCCGCTGTGTGCGGATGTCTGATCTTCGGCAGGTTTCGCAACATCGGTTGCCGGAACCGGGGCCTTTTCCGAATGATCATCTGGCACGGGTTCTGTTTCCAAGCCCTGATCCGGATCTGTCGGTTCATCAACGGTTGCCGGTTCTTTCTCCGAGACGTCTTCATCGGGCCGCGAATTGTCACGGGGGGCTGCAGCCAGCCCTTCCGGAGCCAAACCATCAGCGGCTGCCGGGTTTGTTTGCGCCTCTGTCCCGTTCTGAGCACGAATACGCTGCGTGACCAACAGCAATGTATCCAGCTTTGCCGGTTCTTTATCACGCGGCGCCAAGGCGTGCAGGGCTGCGGAGGCTGCGGGAATGATCTTTACCGGCACGAGATCGCGCTCCAGCGTTTCGTCGCTCCCCACCAGCTCTGCGGCCATTGTGCTGTTGCCGAAGAACGGCTCGCTGCCGAAACTGTCTTTCGGTGGAATGGCGACAAAGCTGACAGGGTTGAACCCATGTTCCCGGGCAAATTCTTCTGCTTCCTCCAGTGTTTCCCGGGCAACCGCCGCAACATGGACCTGGCCGTCTTCCTTGGTATCGAGCGCATTCCAGTCAAACACCAGTTCTTCGACTGCATACGGGGTCAATCCATCCAGAGCCTCACTGATTTGCAATTTGCGCTCGGCATCGGAAGGGCCGGGGGCGGTGACGCTGGTATACAGAATTTGTGAGTTCGGGATGATCAGTTTCGTGCAGACGCCGTTTTTTTCCAGTGCACTGGCTGTTTTGCGAAGAAATCCCAGTTTTTCAGGCCAGTCCGCATCTTCGAGCGAGACTTCGCCAATATTGTGCCAGCCTTCCTTTGCACGATGCAAAAGAACGATCCCGTCCGGGAGAAGATTTAGGGCAAAATTTGGCTTCATCCGGTTGATCTAGCACAAAAAGCTCTTGCGCCGGGAGTCGCCCCGTTGCTTCTGTTTCCACTATAGCAGGAAACCGCTTACAGATTGAACACCTTCCAAGGATTTCCTTGCAGGCTGCGTCAAAAAAGAGAAGCGTAAAAAAAAGAAGGAGGCGAAAATGCGTATATTAGCGATTATTCTGACTGTTTTCCTGGCGACCCCGGTTCTGGCAGAGGCGACGGTTGCCCAGGTCACTGTGGTTGGAGAGGGCAAGAGTGAAACCGCACCAGATATGGCGACAATCAGCCTGGGCGTGCTCAGTCAGGGTAAAACAGCCGCCGAGGTGATGCGACAGAACAATGCGGCTGTGGCAAACGTTCTCGAAGAGATCAGATCAGGCGGCGTGGCAGCACGCGACATGCAGACATCGGGATTGTCCCTGTCGCCAGTTTGGGACAATCGGTCCTCCATTTCGGGCGAGGAGCGCATAAAAGGATTCCAGGCCAGCAATATGGTGACTGTACGGGTGCGGGATCTCGACCGTCTGGGGGAAATACTTGATCGCGTGGTTGGGGCAGGGGCCAACAGGTTCAACGGTTTGCAGTTTGGTGTTCAGAAAATTCAGCCACTGGCGGACGCGGCGCGGCAGGCTGCGGTCAAGGATGCCATGCGCAAAGCCGAGTTGTATGCGCAGGCGGCCGGTGTGCGTTTGGGCCGCGTTCTCACGATCTCTGAAAATGGCGGGGGTGCGATGCCGCGCCCGGAAATGATGCGCAGTGCTGCGGCGATGGACGGGATGTCTGTGCCACTGGCAGAAGGCGAAGTTTCGGTTCGGGCTTCGGTTACTATGGTTTTCGCCCTTTCAGCCAACGAGCAGTGACCCAGGGTCAGGACCCGTTAACCCTGCACCACTGGTTTGGCAGATTTTGTCTGTGAGGGCAGCTTAAGGAGTGCCCAAATCTGGTTGATTATCAGCGAGTTAAGCTGTTCTCACGGGGAAAATCCGCCAAATCCGAAAAGACGGGGTTGTCGCTTCATCCCAATGGCTCGGGGCGCTTGCAAATAGAACCACTATTTCCGGCGCACCCCAAGCCATTGATATTTTGCGGCACTCCCGCCAGTGATGCAGGGTTAACGGGTCCTGACCCTGGAGCCGGGCTGCTGGCCTCCCGGCTCGTGGGGAAAACGCATGGCAAATACCATGTCGGGTCAGCTTGTGGCCTGGGTCAGTGCCTGATCCAGATCGTTGATCAGATCCTGCGCATCCTCGATCCCGATTGACAATCGCACAACATTCGGCGCGGCCCCGGCCGCTTCCAACTGGTCAGGCTCAAGTTGCCGGTGCGTGGTTGATGCCGGATGGATAATCAGCGAACGTGCATCACCCAGATTGGCCACATGGCTGAAAATCTGCAGCGAGTCGACCAGACGCACACAGGCGTCAAAACCGCCTTTGACCGCAACGGTAAACAAGGCCCCGGCGCCATTGGGGCAAATGCGCTCCATTCGTTTGAAATAGGGCGAGGAAGGCAAACCCGCATAGGTCACTTTCTCGATCCGGGGGTCGGTTTCCAGCCATTCGGCGATGCGTATGGCGTTTTCAACATGGCGCTGCATCCGCAGGCTAAGCGTTTCAATTCCCATCAGAGTGTAATGGGCCGCCTGCGGGTTCATTGTCATGCCGAGATCGCGCAGGCCAATAGCAATGCCGTGCAGGGTAAAGGCCAGAGGTCCGAACGTTTCATGAAACTTCAGCCCGTGATAGGCCGGCTCGGGTTGGCTGAGGGATGGAAATTTGTCTGTTGCCGACCAGTCAAAGGTTCCGCTATCAACGACCGCCCCGCCGGTAACCGTACCATTGCCTGTCAGGTATTTGGTTGTGGAATGCACGACGATTGAGGCGCCATGTTCAAATGGGCGACACAGATAGGGTGTCGCGCTGGTATTATCAACAATCAGCGGGATGGATGCGCGATCGGCAATCTGCGCCACCGCATCGAGATCCGTTATATAGCCCCCCGGGTTGGCAATGGTTTCGCAGAAAATGGCGCGCGTGTTTTCGTCGACCGCTGCCGCGATGGCCTCCAGATCGTCAAAATCCACAAACTTTGCCGACCAGCCAAAGCGCTTTATCGTTTGGCTGAACTGGGTAATGGTGCCACCGTAGGCGCGGGTTGAGGCGACAACATTCATCCCGGGTGACATCAGCGGAAACAGTGCCATGATCTGCGCTGCGTGGCCTGACGAACAACAAACTGCGCCCTGTCCGCCCTCCAATGTGGCAATACGTTCCTGCAGGACGGCCACCGTGGGGTTTGTCAGACGAGAGTACAAGAATCCCACCTCTTGCAGATTGAAAAGTGCGGCAGCGTGATCCGCATCGCGGAAAACATAGGCCGTTGTCTGGTAAATCGGGGTCTGCCGGGCACCTGTGGCCGGATCCGGGCGGGCACCGGCGTGTATTTGCAGAGTGTCAAAGCCGAAGGGTGAGTTCGTCATGGCGCATCCTTCTGAGGTGATTTTGCCAGTGACAATAGGTCTGTACCCGGGGGTGGACAAGCGAAAACCGGTTACAGCTTACAAGTATCCGTGCGCAACGAGTGGCTGTGCACACGCGTTGATCTGCCTTCTGGTTTTCCGCCTAGTTCTTGGGGTTGTGAATATTATCCCCAACGCGCCAATGGACTTGGCCAGCGCCAAACTGGGGCGTGGTGCAAGCAGAGACAAATCCGGCAGTCGACAGGATAAGCAGCAATTGAAATATCCGCATTTCAGAAACCTCCTTTGAGAATGGCACTTCAGGAAATAACCTGGGTCAGAGACCGGCCCATTCTGGCCATGCTTCCTGACTATGCAGGATACCGCGAAAGCGGTTGAATTACGAAACAACACCCTGTGCCGGTGCTTCACATTCCTGTAGGAAACCGGTGAACAGGATGCCCCTTTCAGAAGCGGCGAACAGGCGGAAAACAATGCTCAGATGGTTTTCACCGGAAAGTGTCAGCAATCATCGGAATCTTCGGTTTCCTCGACGGCATATGTCTGAAACAGTTTTGATTGGGTTATGAAAAAAACAAATATGGCAATGGTCAGCCCGAACACCTTGAATTTGACCCAGGCGTCGGTGGACATGCTGCGCCAGATGATCTCGTTTGCGATGGCAAGGGTCAGAAAAAAGAGCATCAGCCGCCGTGTCAGGATCATCCAGCCCTTTTGTTGAAGCGGCATCAGTTCTTCCATGACAAATTTCAGATAGCTTTCGCCGCGCCACAGGCCAAAACCGAGTATGCCTGCGAACAAAAGATAAATCATCGTCGGTTTCATTTTGAAAAAACGTTCATCATTGAACCAGATGCTGAGCCCGCCGAACACCACCACCAGAACTGCAGTGGCCAGTTGCATGTGCGATAGCTTGCCCGTCAGTTTCCAGAGAAGAAATGTTGAGAGCAGCATCAGCGGAATAAAAAGTGCTGTCACAACAATAAAGCCATCATATTGTGTGCCTGCGAAAGAAAAGGTTTCCCCCTTCAGCTTTGAATATGAGATGAAGAAAATGATGAGAGGTCCGATTTCGATCGCAAACTTCAGAATCGGATTTATTTTTTTATGTGCCATTCGCGCCTCTTTATCCACCGGTTTCTACTATCACAGCTCCTGCGGCAATCAACGCCATAAGTATGAAGCGCACAAGGCCCGTTGACTCTTTCAGGAGGATCCAGCCGATCAGGGCAGCGAATACGGCGCTTGTTTCGCGTAAAACCGCGGCTTCTCCGACCCTGTCAAGGCGTGTGGCCAGGATGATCCCGCTGAACCCGGCGAGTGCGACGATGGCACCGGCCACCCCGCGCAGCATGAGCGGCCCTGCGGGAGGGCGCACGCCCATGCTGCGCCAGCGCAGATAGGCGATGGGTGGCATGAAAAACAACCCGTCAAACATGAACAACCAGGCCAGAAAAGTAAATGGATCAGCGGTGGCGCGAACGCCATAGGCATCAAATGTGGTATAGGCCGCAACAAAACCACCGGCCAGAACCGCCAGGGCCAAAGCGGCCTTCAACCGGGTTTTGTCCACCTGCTGGTGGTGCAGGTTATATGCGGCCAGGCCAAAAATGCCGCTCAGCAGGGTGAGTACGCCCAGCCACTGCACGGCCGAGAAATGTTCGCCAAACAACACGCCGGCCGCCAGTACGGCAAACAGAGGGGCTGTGCCACGCACAACGGGATAGACCACGGTAAAGGCACCGCGCGTGTAACACATGGCCTGAAGGATCTTGTAGCCCGAATGGATCACAAAGGTGAGGGCGAAAATCGGCCACATATAGGGTTCGGGCCAGGGCACCAGAAACAGCGCAACCGGCGCCGCGATCATCCCGTAGGAAAAATCAATTGCGCCGCGTGACAGCCATGGGTCATGCCGCCCCTTTTGCAAAGCACCGAAAAGCGCGTGCAGGAATGCCGACATAAGTGCCAGCAGCACGGCCAGTTGATGGCCCTGCACGGTTCCTTCCAGCGAAATCAGCCAATGTGTCATCTGATGTTTCTGCCAAGCCCCATTTGCAATAGATGCATAGCCGTGGCAACACGTTGGGGAAACCCAAAGTGAAGGAAAGACCGACGTAATGGAGCTGTTTTCCGGCCTGAGTGATGAATTCACCCGCTCGTTTCTGGCGTTCAGCCCGTCGGTTGCCCTTTTGCGCATGGTGTTGGCGGTGTTGCTGGGCGGGGCTTTGGGGCTGGAGCGCAAGATGCATGATCGGCAGGCGCCTCTGCGTCTTCACATGCTGATTTCTCTGGCGGCTTGTCTGTTTACCCTGATAGCCTTTGAACTGATTGCCGAGGGGCGTGACGGCGCCAACAGCGCCTTGCGGGTTGACCCGCTGCGGCTGGTTGCGGCCGTGACTTCTGGCGTGGGTTTCCTGGCGGCCGGGTCAGTGCTGAACGCGCGTTCAGGTGTTCATGGCCTGACAACCGGTGCCAGCATGTGGCTGGCGGGTGCCATCGGGCTGACCTGCGGAACCGGCCGGCTGGTGCTGGCGCTCATGTCGGCGGGTCTGGCGCTGGTGGTCTTGATGATTGTTCGCAAGATAGCCGTGGCCATGGGCATCGAGCAGAAAAACGCAGTGACAAGAAATGACCCGCCCCCCGAGACATAGAAGCTGGCCTGTTTTCACCGCCCGTATCTGAAGGATAAATCGGCCCCCTCAAAAACCTTGTCCAGTGCACTGCCGGCTTGCAATCCGATCAGGCGTATCAGGGCGAACCCGTCTCTGGATGTCAGGCGCACGGTTATCGGCGCTTGCGGGTCAGGCGCATCCGAGATGAACCGGCGCAGATCCAGCAGGGCATTCTGGTCGAGAACCGCCGAAATCTCTTTGACAATATAGGCGTCTGCCGTGGCTTTCAGTTCGGCATCCTTCATGCTCGGGTTGACTTCATGCACCTGAAAAGCCGCCAGACTGTAGGCCGGATTTCGGATGCGCCTGCCGGTTTCAACCGTCAGGGTCAAATCCTCAATCAAAATGGGGAGAATTCCGATCTGCGGGTTGGAGGGCAGTGCGGGCGCCACCCCATTCAGCTTTGCAGAAAGCACGATGAGGTTTTCATCGCTGAACCGCAGCATGGCCTGCTGAAGATTCAGCTTTCCCTGTTTCGGCGTGTAGGAGAAGGTCAGGGATGCGTTCATCCCACGCTCCAACAAACCTTCCTGAGCCAGAACCGACAGCGGAGAACCGGGTTTGGGGGCCGAAACCACATGGGCGCCGGTGATCTTCAGCTTCAGCCTTTCCGGCAACAGACCGCGTGCCACCGACTCCAACTGTCCCTTGCCCCATGCAACCTTGTCCAGCCGAAGAACGATGTCGGGTTTCAGGTTCAGAATGACATCGGAGGCCTCGCATTTTCCGGCAAAACTTCTTGGGGGAGAGGATAGCTTGATTTCACCATTGATGATCGGCGAGAGAGCCTGAAGCCCGCTTGAGCAGCTTTCGTTGTCCATGGTGATCAGGCGCTGGGCATATGCACCGCCGGCCTGAAGGACGAGTGCGGCGGTCAGCGCCGGCAAAACCCGGCGAAACGACGTGAACAACATAGGAATACCTTCCCAAAACGCCCCCGCGCCATTTTTGGCTATTATTCGGCCCCAGTCAAGGCTGCTGCGAACTCTTCCGGGTCAAATGGGGCAAGGTCGTCAATCTGTTCGCCGACGCCAATGGCATGGATCGGCAGCCCGAATTTGTCGGCCAGTGCAACCAGAACACCGCCGCGCGCCGTGCCGTCCAGTTTTGTCATGACAAGACCGGAAACATCGGAGATTTTCTGAAAAACCTCGACCTGCGACAGCGCATTCTGGCCGGTTGTCGCATCCAGGACCAGCAAGGTGTTATGTGGCGCGTCCGGGTCTTTTTTGCGGATGACCCGCACGATCTTGGCCAGTTCTTCCATCAGGTCCGTGCGGTTCTGTAGGCGGCCGGCAGTGTCGATCATCAACAGATCCGCGCCGTCTTCCTGCGCCTTGGTCATGGCGTCAAATGCCAGGCTGGCCGGGTCCGAGCCCTCGGGGGCGGTCAGTACCGGCACCCCGGCGCGTTCCCCCCAGACCTGCAACTGTTCCACTGCCGCGGCACGGAATGTATCGCCGGCTGCAATCACAACTTTCTTGCCGGCGGATTTGAACTGGCTGGCCAGCTTGCCGATCGTGGTTGTCTTGCCAGAGCCGTTGACCCCGACAACCAGCACCACTTGCGGCTTTTTCGAATAGAGCGGCAACGGTTTCGCCACTGGTTCCATGACGCGGGTGATTTCGGCCGCCAGCAGACGCTTTATTTCATCAACCGACAGCTTTTTGCCAAACCGGCCTTCTGCCATGTTGGCCGTCACGCGCAAAGCCGTGTCGACCCCCATATCCGCACTGATCAGCAGTTCTTCCAGACTCTCGAGCATGTCGTCGTCAAGAAGCCGGCGTCGGGCAACTTTGGCTTCCTTGCGGCCTAACAGGCGGCCGATAAGCCCCGGTTTTCTGGCTTCCGGCTCAGGCTCTGCGGTAGCTGTTTCATCAGGGGTTGCAGCCGGCCGGGATGCAGGTTCTGGCAGGGCTTTTCCTTCTGGTTCTGCTTCCGGCAAAGGCTCTGGTTCAGATTTGGGATGCGGTGGCTCGACCTCTGCCGGCGGAACCGGCGCCGGTTCTGGTGCCGGCTCAGGCTCTGGTGCCGGTTTAGGTTCAGGTTCAGGTTCAGGCTCTGGTTTCTCTGCTGTCTCTGCTGCGGATTCAGCCACCTCTTCCGGCTTTGCTTCATCCTTGCCTTTGGTCTCGTCCTCGTCCTCGGCCCCCGATACCGGCGGTTCAATCGGGGCCGGTGTCGTTTCCGGGGCCGGTTCTTCCACCACTTCTAGCATTGGTGCGCCGGTCGGCAGCGGAACCTCGATCAGTTCCTTCTCATCGACGATTTTTTCGAGGCCGGTTTCTTCCGGCAACAACTCTTCTACACCGCCATCTTCGACGATCGCTTCCAGACCTTCCTCGATCTTCTTTGACGATTTGAACAGCCGGTTCTTGAGTTTCTTGAAAAATGACATGAGGTTCTCGCGATAGGTGTTTGTATTCAGTTAATCTGCTTTCCGTCCGGAGGGAAGGTCAGAGGGCCAGAAATAACCCCCAGGCCAGAAAACATTGCGCCAAAAAGTAGCTGGCCCATACGGCCACAGAGATAAATCCATGCATCGGGGCACGGTCAGCCAGCCGGAAAGTGGCCATTGCCAGCATGAAATCCGACAGGATGAACAAGGCAGCCCCCAGTTGAACGGGCCAGAATTGCGCGGGTAACCAGAGTGCCAGCATGCCCATTGATGTCAGGATCACAATATAGGCAATCACCGGCAGTTTCAGAGCCCCCACATACGGAACGAGCCAGCGCTTGCAGGACAGCGCCAATCCCAGCATCAGCCCGCTCAAAAGCGCATGCAGCACATCCGGCGGGTGGGCGCCAGGCTGCATCAGGCGGAAAAACAGCACGATATACACCAGATGTGCCAGTGCAAAGGCGGCCATTCCGGCCAGAAAGGCATGGGTGCCGCGGCGCGACAGGGCCAAATCCCCGACAGCCGACAAGGCCAGGGCAAGCCCAAGAAGGTTTGGTCCAGCATTTTGCCAGACCGCCAATGCCAAAAGGGCAACCGGCAGGGTTTTCCATATGCTGCGTATCCACCCCTCGGGGCGGTGACAAACTGCAAGATAACTGATGGCAAGGACCAGTGCCGCCCAGACAGTCAGCGGCATCGATCAGATTTCATCCGGAAAATGCTGCATGGTCAGGCGAATGGCATTGGGGGCTGCCTGGCCAAGTCCGCAGATGCTGGCATCCGCCATCGCCTTGCACAACTCTTCCAGCAGCGGCTGGTCCCAATGGCCGGCCTGCATCAGTTTCACGGCTTTTTCACATCCGGCCCGGCAGGGGGTACACTGGCCGCAACTTTCGTCCTCAAAGAACCGCAGCATGTTGAGCGCGGCAGCGCGGGCGCTGTCGTGGTCTGAAAGCACGACAACCGCAGCCGAGCCGATAAAGGTTCCGTGTGGTTGCAGTGTATCAAAATCCAGCGGGATGTCATCCATGTTTGCCGGCAGCAGTCCCGAGCTTGGCCCACCAGGCTGATAGGCCTTGAAACTGTGTCCTTTTGCCATGCCGCCGGCGGCTTCAATAACATCAGTGATGGTTGATCCCGCGGGCAAGAGATATACGCCGGGTTTCGCGACCCGCCCAGAGACCGAATAGCTGCGCAGCCCTTTGCGGCCATTCTTTTCCACCGAGTTCAGAATTTCCGGCCCTTCGCGAACCACCCTTGCAACCCAATGCAGGGTTTCCACGTTATGTACCAGTGTGGGGCGACCAAACAAACCAACCTGTGCAACATAGGGTGGGCGATGGCGCGGCAGGCCGCGTTTGCCTTCCAGGCTTTCGATCAGGGCACTTTCTTCGCCGCAGATATAAGCGCCTGCGCCGCGCCGCAGTTCAATATAACCTCTGGGGACAAGGCCATCGCCTTCCAGCGCGGCAATCTCGCGCTGCAAGATGACCTGTATCGCCGGGTATTCATCGCGCAGATAAATATAGATGCGCGCGGCATCAACCGCCCAGGCAGAAATCAGCATTCCTTCCATGAAAACATGCGGTTGTCGCTCAAGGTAAAAGCGATCCTTGAAGGTTCCGGGCTCGCCCTCATCGGCATTGACCACCAGATAGCGCGGCGCCGGTTCCGTCCGCACGAACCCCCATTTCTTTCCGGCGGGAAAGCCGGCACCACCAAAACCGCGCAGGCCACTCTGCAAAATGGCCTCCTGAACTGAATCCACGTCCCCACTGCCGCGCAGTTCAATCAGTTTGTCATATCCGCCAGCGGTGCGGTAGTCGGCCAAACCTTCGTAATCCGGAACACGGGGCTGTGTGTCACCGGCGCTTATTGCCGCTCGGGTCTTTGCCAAAGTCGCATGGTCGATGTGCCTGTGGCCCAGTTCCAGCACCGGGGCGGTATCACAGCGCCCCATGCAGGGCGCCCGCAAAACACGCAGGTTTTCCGGATCAAGCCCCTGTTTCAGTGCTGCAAGCAACTCTTCCGCACCGGCCAGTTCGCAGCTCAGGCTGTCGCAAACGCGAACGGTGTATTTCGGTGGCGGGGTTTCACCCTCTTTCACGACATCAAAATGGGCATAGAATGTTGCGACTTCATAAACTTCGGCCATGCTCAGACGCATTTCTTCGGCCAGGGCGCGCAGGTGGGCCGCGGAAAGATGACCGAACCGATCCTGGATCAGATGCAGGTGTTCAATCAGAAGGTCACGGCGACGCGGGCGGTCCCCCAACAGTTCGCGCACCTCATGCCATGCCTGATCATCCAATTGCCGTCCCTTGGGTGTTGGTCGCCCCTTGCCCCGACCGGATTTCCAGATACCGTTGCCCTTGTTTTCAGCCATATTAACCACCCGCAGTCATATCTGTTCTTTGTTTATGAGCCTTTCCTGCGTTCGGATCAGCAGAAAGCGACATTTTCAGCGACGCAAACGCAAAGAAATTCGATGCTTTTCTGCAAATAACATGGTGCAAGGGGAATTACTTATAGATTATGGTCCTATTTGTGCACAAAAAGGTCTGAGATGTCCCCGAGAGGCTGGATTTTTTCCCTGATTACGCTTTTGCCGGTTCCGTTTTTGCTGCTGGCGGTTTTTTTCGGCGGGCTGTGGGTATGGATGGCGTTCCTTTACCTGTCAGCCGTCACGTTTGCGCTGGACGAAATGATTGCCGTGACCGGCCGGGCAAAGCCGGGCAGCGAGTTCCCGGCGGCGGATGTGCTGTCGGTTCTGCTGGCTCTGACGCATTTCGGATTGCTGATACTGGCCATCCTGGCCCTTTCAGGACATTTTGGATGGACTTTCGCGGAACGTATCGTCGGATTTTTCGCGTTTGGCCTTTTCTTCGGTCAGATCAGCAACCCGAATGCGCATGAACTGATTCACCGGACAGACAAGCGTTTGTTCAATCTTGGAAAATGGGTATTCATCACCTTGTTGTTCGGCCACCATACCTCGGCACATCGGCATGTTCATCACCGATTTGTTGGCACCAAACATGATCCGAATACAGCGAGTTTGGGCGAATCCTTTTACAGTTTTGCGCCACGGGCCTGGAGGGGGTCGTTTATTGAAGGGCTAAGGGCCGAGGGCGCGTTGCGGTCGCGCGCCGGAAACAGCAGTTTCCTTCACCATCCCTATTTTTCTTATATCGGCGGCGCGTTTCTGACATTGTTTTTCAGTTGGCTCATCGCCGGGTGGGCCGGTGTACTGAGCCTGGTCCTTCTGGCGTTCTATGCGCAGATGCAATTACTGCTTTCGGATTATGTGCAGCATTACGGGTTGGTGCGCCATGTTCTGGCAGATGGAAAACTGGAACCGGTTGCGCCGCATCACTCCTGGAACGCGCCGCATTGGTTTTCTGACTATCTGATGTTGAGCGCCCCGCGTCACTCTGACCACCACGCCCATCCAGCCCGGCGCTATCCGTTGCTTGAGCTTCCGTCCCGGGAGGCTGCGCCCATGTTACCGTACGGTTTGCCGGCAACGGCTGCTGTCGCGCTTTTTCCGCGCTCTTGGCGGCGCATGATGGATGTTCGTGCGCGGCATTGGCGGGAAAAACCACGGCAATAGCAGGTTTTCCGGGTGAATTTGGCAATTTGCGCAATTTTCTTCCGGTGTGTGATTGTCGGCTGGCGCCGTGGCGGCCAATCTGGCAAAGTCGCATTATGAAAAGAACCCTTGGATTCCCTTTTATCGGCCTTTTCGCGTTGCTGTTGTCTGCGGGTCTGGCCGGTGCCGTAAATACCGAAACCCCCATGACTGCGGCAGAATTTGAAACCTATGTCACTGGAAAAACACTGTTTTATGGCGTCGGCGGGGTGGAGTATGGAGCCGAAGAATATCTTCCGGGCCGAAGGGTGGTCTGGTCGCTTTTGGACGGCGATTGCCAAAAAGGTGTCTGGTACGAACGTGGCAATATGATCTGCTTTGCCTATGAAGGCAGAAATGATCCGCAATGCTGGACATTCTACAAACAGGGAAACGGCGTGATGGCGCGGTTTGAAAACGACCCGGCGCAAACTGAACTATATGAAACCCGCCAGACGACAGAACCGCTGATTTGTCTGGGGCCAGAGGTGGGCGTATAGGTCTGTGCCCTAGAAAAGAGTTCCCTGGTCCGGCGCCTTGCCCGCCGCCTGCTTCTTTCCGGTGCCGGTGCGCCGGTCAAGTGACAGTTTTCCGTCTGCAAACTCGATTTCAAGCACAGCGGCTTTCCGGGCGTCGGATTTGTGGGTGACGACGGCCCCGTCACCGCGAACAACCGCATAGCCGCGTTGCAGGGTTTCTTTGTATCCCAATGTGTGATGCATGCGAACCAGAGCCGATAACCGGTCGCGATCCCGCATGAGAAAAATCTGCATGACATCCTGTAAACGTTGCGATACGCGGCTGAGATTATCCCTTTTTCGCACGATATCCATAAGGAGTCGGGACGATTGCAGGCGGTCACTGAATTGCGACAGTTCGCGCCTGCGGGCAGTGACGCTGCGACCCAGGCCCGTGCCAAGACGGGCCGTTGCTGCGGCGCACCGCTCCTGGTTGTGATTCAGGTTTTGGCGCAGGCTGCGCGCCTGAAGTGGTGCTGCGGTCCTTTCCAGTGCCAGATGTTTTGTCTGCACCATCTGGCGCAGAGATGGCGCCAGCCGTTCCCCCCAGAGATCAAGCCGTTGGCGGGCAGGTTGGGCCAGCGCTTCGGGACGTGGCAAGACGCGGGCCAGATCGCGCAGGCGCTGGCTGCGTTGCGCAAGAGATTGTGCGAGCGCACGCGAAAGCCGTCCGGAGAGCGATTCGAGCGCGGCCAGAAGCTCCAGCCGTACCGGTACAGCCATTTCCGCGGCGGCCGTGGGGGTGGGCGCGCGCTTGTCAGCCACGTAATCTATCAATGTTGTGTCCGTTTCATGACCGACCGCCGAGATCAGGGGGATCTGGCTGGCAGCGGCGGCACGAACCACGATTTCCTCGTTGAACCCCCACAAATCTTCGAGCGAGCCACCACCGCGCGCCACGATCAACAGATCCGGGCGCGGAATGTCGCCATTTGGTGAAAGCTGGTTGAAGCCCTTGATGGCACGCGCCACTTCGGACGCGCAGTTCTGCCCCTGTACAGCGACGGGCCAGATCAGGACGTGACGCGCAAACCGGTCGCGCAGGCGATGCAGGATATCGCGGATCACGGCGCCCGATGGCGAGGTGATAACGCCGATTACCCGTGGCAGATAGGGCAGGGCGCGCTTGCGCTCGGCGGCAAACAGCCCTTCGGCAGCCAGCATGGCCTTGCGCTTTTCCAGCATGGCCATCAGGGCGCCGGCCCCAGCGGGTGCAATATCGTCGATGACAATCTGGTATTTCGACTGGCCGCCGAATGTGGTCAGCTTTCCGGTTGCGATCACCTCCAGCCCTTCTTCGGGCTGGGTGGCCAGCCGGCTGGCAACGCCTTTCCAGATAACCCCGGAAAGGACCGAGCGGTCATCCTTCAGGTCAAGATAGACATGCCCCGAACGTGGCCGCGAAACCCGGCCGATTTCGCCGCGCACCCGTACCCGGCCGAATTCACCCTCAATCGTGCGCTTGATGGCGCCGGAAATTTCGGTAACCGTATATTCCGGCGCATTGTTACCAGTGTTTTCGTCGTCGATCAGGTCAGACATGAGGCCTCGCTTGTGTTGCGGTGTAGGGCACTTTAGAACGCCGGGCAGGAATGGCCAAGCGGGGGATGTGATGAATATTCTGATTCTGGGCGGCGGCGGGCGCGAACATGCACTGGCCTGGGCGGTTATGCAAAACCCGAGGTGTGGGCGTCTGATTGTGGCGCCGGGAAACGCCGGAATTTCCGACATAGCGGAATGTGCAGCGCTTGATACAGAAAACGGCGATGCGGTGACGGAATTCGCTGTGGCCAATGCGATTGATTTTGTCATCATCGGCCCTGAGGCGCCGCTTGCAGCCGGGGTTGCCGACCGTCTGCGCGCGGCGGGAATATTGTGTTTTGGTCCCTCCGCAGCAGCGGCGCGGCTTGAGGCCTCAAAAGCCTTCACCAAGGAAATCTGCGACGCCAGCGGTGCACCAACAGCCGCCTGGGCGCGGTTCTCGGATGCCACGGCCGCAAAGGCCTATATCCGGGCGCATGGCGCCCCCATTGTGGTCAAGGCCGATGGGCTGGCTGCGGGCAAAGGGGTGATTGTGGCCATGGATGAGGCACAGGCGCTCCAGGCGGTGGACGACATGTTTGGCGGCAGCTTTGGTTCCGCCGGCGCCGAAGTCGTGATCGAAGAGTTCATGGAGGGCGAGGAAGCCTCGTTCTTTGTGCTGTGTGATGGTGAAAATGTGCTGCCGATCGGTACGGCGCAAGACCACAAACGGGTCGGGGAGGGCGATACCGGGCCAAACACCGGCGGAATGGGGGCATATTCACCAGCGCCGGTCATGACAGACGAGGTGTCTGAACGCGCCCTGCAAGAGATAATTCTGCCGACGGTGGCTGAAATGGCGCGCCGTGGCACCCCCTATCAAGGGGTTCTTTATGCTGGTTTCATGATCCGGAACGGCAAGCCCCGGCTTGTGGAATACAATGTGCGATTTGGGGATCCGGAATGCCAGGTTCTCATGATGCGGCTGGGCGCTCAGGCGCTGGATTTGTTGCTGGCCTGCGCCCGCCAGGAACTGGAAAAAGCCAGGGTAAACTGGGCCGATGATCATGCGCTGACGGTGGTCATGGCGGCGAAAGGCTATCCAGGACCTTACGAGAAAGGCAGCCGGATTGCGGGATTGGAGAACTGCCCAGAAGACAGTCGCCATATGGTTTTTCACGCCGGAACTTCCCTGAAGGATGGTCGGCTTGTTGCCAGCGGCGGGCGGGTTCTGAATGTAACCGCCCGCGGAAATTCACTGCGCGAGGCACAACAACGCGCCTATGAAATGATTGACCACATTGACTGGCCCGAGGGATTTTACCGTCGCGATATCGGTTGGCGCGCGCTTTGATTCGGACGGTACTATCGAAACACTGCCCCAGACATGTTTACAAACCGACAAGTCATACCCTAAGTTTGTCGCCGCTTTCAAAAAGCTTGCGCTGCAATGCAGCAAACCTGTAGCAATGCGTCAGATGGATAATAGCCGCAGCGTTTGGAGGGCCGCATACCCATGCCAGGTTTCAAGAAAATTCTGATAGCCAACCGTGGTGAAATCGCCATCCGCATCATGCGGGCCGCCAACGAGATGGGCAAACGGACGGTTGCGGTTTTTGCCGAGGAAGACAAGCTGAGCCTGCACCGCTTCAAGGCTGATGAGGCCTATCGCATCGGTGAAGGGATGGGGCCTGTCGCCGCCTATCTCAGCATTGAAGAGATCATCCGCGTTGCAAAGATGGCGGGTGCGGATGCAATCCATCCCGGTTACGGGCTGCTGTCGGAAAATCCCGCCTTTGTGGATGCCTGTAGCGAGGCCGGGCTGGTCTTTATCGGGCCGAAAGCGCAAACCATGCGGGCACTCGGCGACAAGGCGCAGGCGCGTCAGGTTGCCATTGCCGCCGGTGTTCCGGTGGTGCCGGCAACGGATGTGCTTGGGGACGATATGGATGCCATTCGCGCGGAAGCGCGAAAGCTGGGCTATCCCCTGATGCTCAAGGCCAGCTGGGGCGGGGGCGGGCGCGGTATGCGGCCGATCATGCGCGAGGACGAGTTGGAGGAAAAGCTGCTGGAAGGCCGGCGCGAGGCCAAGGCTGCCTTTGGCAATGACGAGGGATATCTGGAAAAGATGATCCGGCGCGCACGCCATGTCGAGGTGCAGATACTGGGCGATCAGCATGGTGAAATCTATCACCTCTTTGAGCGCGACTGTTCGGTTCAGCGCCGTAATCAAAAAGTGCTGGAGCGGGCCCCCGCGCCTTATCTGACAGAAGAACAGCGCGCTGAAATCTGTGAACTGGGGCGGCGGATTTGCAAACATGTGGGCTATGAAAATGCCGGCACTGTCGAATTCCTGATGGATATGGAGAGCCAGAATTTCTACTTCATCGAGGTCAACCCGCGGGTGCAGGTGGAACATACGGTAACCGAGGAAGTCACCGGTATCGACATCGTGCGGGCCCAGATACTGATTGCCGAGGGCAAACCCCTGGCCGAGGCGACCGGAAAGCCGCGCCAGCAGGATATACAGCTGAACGGCCACGCCTTGCAGTGCCGGGTGACAACCGAGGACCCGCAAAACAGCTTTATCCCCGACTATGGCCGGATCACCGCCTATCGCAGCGCAACCGGCATGGGCATCCGGCTGGATGGTGGCACCGCCTATGCGGGCGGGGTAATCACCCGCTATTATGACAGCCTGCTGGTCAAGGTCACCTCCTGGGCACCCACCCCGCAAATGGCCATTTCCCGCATGGATCGGGCCCTGCGTGAATTCCGGGTGCGGGGGGTCTCAACCAATATCGCATTTGTCGAAAACCTGTTGCGGCATCCGACCTTTCTGAACAATGAATACACGACGAAATTCATTGACAACACGCCAGAGCTGTTCCGTTTCACCAAGCGCCGCGACAGGGCCACCAAGATTCTGACCTATATTGCCGATATAACGGTCAATGGTCACCCGGAAACCCAGGGGCGTGTGCGGCCGCCGGCGCAGGTCAAACCCGCGCATCCGCCGCAATTGCGCGAAGCATCCGCGCCTGAAGGGACCCGGAATCTTCTGGACAACAAGGGGCCGCAGGCTGTTGCCGACTGGATGGCGGCCCAAAAGCGGCTTTTGCTGACGGATACCACCATGCGGGACGGGCATCAGTCGCTTTTGGCAACGCGCATGCGCTCGCGCGACATGATAGGGGTGGCCCCGGCCTATGGCACCAATCTGCCGCAACTGTTCAGTGTGGAATGCTGGGGCGGCGCAACATTTGATGTCGCCTACAGGTTCCTGCAGGAATGCCCGTGGCAGCGCCTGCGTGATCTTCGGACGGCCATGCCGAACCTGCTTTTGCAAATGCTGCTGCGCGCCAGTAATGGGGTGGGCTATACCAATTATCCGGATAACGTGGTGCAAAGCTTTGTGGCGCGGGCGGCAGCAACGGGTGTGGATGTGTTTCGCGTGTTTGACAGCCTGAACTGGGTGGAAAACATGCGTGTGGCGATGGATGCGGTGATCGCCGCCGGCAAGATCTGTGAAGGCACCATCTGCTATACCGGTGACATTCTGGACCCCGACCGCGCCAAATATGATCTGAAGTATTACGTCGCGATGGGCAAACAGCTTCGGGATGCGGGCGCGCATGTGCTGGGTCTGAAAGACATGGCGGGCCTGTTGAAGCCCACAGCCGCCCCGGCGCTTGTCAAGGCGCTGAAAGAAGATGTCGGCCTGCCGATCCACTTTCACACGCATGATACCAGCGGCATTGCCGGGGCAACGATCCTGGCCGCAGCCGAGGCCGGCGTGGATGCGGTGGATGCGGCAATGGATGCCTTTTCCGGCGGAACCAGCCAACCCTGTCTGGGCAGTATCGTTGCCGCGCTCAGGCACACGCCGCGTGATACCGGACTGAACCTGGATGCGGTGCGTGAGATCAGCGATTACTGGCAACAGGTGCGGGGCCAGTACACCGCGTTCGAAAGCGGCCTGGCCGCCCCGGCGAGCGAAGTTTACCTGCATGAAATGCCGGGGGGGCAGTTTACCAACCTCAAGGCACAGGCCCGCAGTCTGGGGCTTGAGGAGCGCTGGCCGGAAATTGCCCGAACCTATGCGGATGTAAACCGGATGTTTGGCGATATCGTCAAGGTCACGCCCAGTTCCAAGGTGGTTGGCGACATGGCCCTGATGATGGTGGCGCAGGGGCTGACCCGGGCGCAGGTCGAAGACCCGGAGGTCGAGGTGGCTTTTCCCGACAGTGTTGTCGACATGATGCGCGGCAATCTGGGGCAGCCGCCGGGGGGCTTTCCGCCGGCGCTGGTCAGAAAGGTTCTGAAGGGCGAACGCCCCAACACCGAGCGCCCCGGCCTGCACCTGCCGCCGGTCGATCTGGAAAAAACCCGCGCCGATCTGTCGGTCGAACTAAACGGCTTCAGGGTGGATGACGAAGATCTGAACGGCTATCTGATGTATCCCAAGGTGTTTCTGGATTATATGGGGCGCCACCGCAAATACGGCCCGGTGCGCACCCTGCCGACCCATACGTTCTTTTACGGGATGGAGCCGGGCGAGGAAATCACCGCCGAGATCGACCCCGGAAAAACGCTGGAAATACGCTTGCAGGCCGTGGGGGAGACGCTGGAAGACGGCAATGTGAAAGTGTTCTTTGAACTGAATGGCCAGCCCCGTGTCATCCGGGTGCCGGACCGGCAGGCCAAGGCCAAGACCGCCCAGCGGCCAAAAGCCGATGAAACGAATTCCAATCACATAGGCGCACCAATGCCCGGTGTCGTGGCTTCGATGCTGGTCGAGAAGGGGCAGAAGGTGCGGCAGGGCGACCTGTTGCTGACCATCGAGGCGATGAAAATGGAAACGGGGCTGCATGCGGAAAACGATGCTGTTGTAAAGGCGGTTCATGTGCAGGCGGGGGCGCAGATTGATGCCAAGGATCTGTTGATCGAACTGGTTTAGGGTCAGGCCCCATTCATCCTGCGCCGTTGGTTTGACAGATTTTTCTTCTGACCA
>Ga0256841_1001257_pt1 | contig 22665 bp, 22 predicted proteins | sample 356308metaG_FD_185971 | JGI IMG/M metagenome (GOLD analysis project Ga0256841, IMG submission 185971) | Hydrothermal vent microbial communities from Mid Atlantic Ridge, Atlantic Ocean - 356-308 | ecosystem: Environmental > Aquatic > Marine > Hydrothermal vents | place: Atlantic Ocean: Mid... | reverse complement strand
TCGCCCAGCGCCGCCATCTCGCCGCGGCGCAGTTCGTGCAGGATCTTGCCGGGTTCGGCGTCGCGCGCCGGGTCCAGGCCGGTGGCCTGGTGGGCGGCCAGGAAGGCCAGCACGCCGCGCGCCAGCTCCGGCGCCAGCCACAGGTACTGCAGGGCGGTGATGAGGCCGTCACGGCCGAAGGGCGTGCTGAACCAGGGCACGCCGGCATAGGGATAGGGGCCGTGGCGGGTCTGGCTGGTGAGCATGCGCAGGTCGGCCGCCGAGCGGTTCAGCCAGTCGTTGAACTGCTCGTTGGAGGTGAACACCCGGCCCACGCCGGCGCGCTCCGTCTCCAGGCGGTCGGCGCTCAGGCGCACCGCCTCGCCAAAGCCGATGTCGGCGCCCTGCGGCTCGCCGCTGTCGCAGTCGACGGCGATATTCAGGTACACGCACTGCCCCGGGCTGACGCGCATCCGGAAGCGCGCGCGGTCCGCCTCCAGCACCACCGGGTCGCGGCTGAAACGCAGCCGGGTGGTCCGCTCCACACCGTCCAGGCCACGGTAGCCCAGCCGCACCCCGCGGCCGCTGCACCGGACCGGCAGCACCTCGCCGCGCTGCGGCCGCTCCAGGCCGCGCACTTCGAAGATGTCGGCGAAATCGGCCTCGAAGACCAGTTCCAGCCTGAGGTCGAGGGTGCGCTCGCCGTAGTTGTAGAGGCGGATGGCCTCATGCAGGGTGCCCGCCCAGAGCAGCTTGCGGCGCAGCACGTGCAGGCTGTGGCTGGGCATGTGCCAGCCGCCGACGTCCAGATCCGGCAGGGTGAGGTCGACCAGCAGTTCGCGATTGTCCTCGCTGACCGAGGAATTGAGCAGCAGCGGCCGCACGCCACCGACGCTGAGTTCCAGCCGCGACAGGTGACGGGTGCCGGCGTGGTACAGGCCCTGCTCGCCCATGCCGAGCCGCCGGAAGTCGCCGAAACGGTCGTGCACGGCGAAGGTCTCGTCCTGCTTGAGCACGCGCGTGCGGTCGTCGGCCAGCGACGAGCCGGCCAGCACGTAGAGGCGGTCGTCGACCTCGATGATGTCGTTCACCCGCGCGCCCCCGGCACCTTCAGCCCACCAGGCGCGGCTGACTGCGACGGGCCAGCGCCGCCCGGTAGGCGGCGAGGTAGTCCTCGGCCATGCGCGCGGCGGTGAAGCGCTCCTCGAAGGCGCGCCGGCATTCGCGGCGGTCGAGCTCGTCGAGCCGCTGCAGCGCCGCCACGGCCGCCTCGATGCCGTCGACGACGAAGCCGCTGCGGCCTTCCTCGATCACCTCCGGCACCGAGCCACGCCGCCAGGCGATCACCGGCGTGCCGCAGGCCATGGCCTCGGTCATCACCAGGCCGAAGGGCTCCGGCCAGTCGATGGGGAACAGCAGCGCCCGCGCCTCCCCCAGGAAGGCGCCCTTCTCCGCCTCGCCGATCTCGCCGATGAACTCGATCAGCGGGTGGTCCATCTGCGGCGCCACCACCTGCTCGTAGTAGTCGCGGTCGACGGCGTCGACCTTGGCGGCGACCAGCAGCGGCAGGCCGGCGCGCTTTGCGATCGAAAGCGCCCGCTCGATGCCCTTCTCCGGCGAGATGCGGCCCAGAAAGGCCAGGTAACCGCCGTCGCCGGCTCCGAAACGGTACAGATCCGCGGGCAGGCCGTTGTAGACGGTCGCCAGCCAGCCCGCCTGCGGCAGCGGCCGGCGCTGGTCGTCGGAGATCGAGATCACCGGCAGATCCTGGTAGGCCTGGTAGAGCGGCGGCAGGTCGGGCAGATCGAGGCGCCCGTGCAGGGTGGTGACATGGGGAATCGACAGGGCGCGCACCAGCGGAAAGTGCAGGTAGTCGGTGTGGAAATGGATGATGTCGTAGCGGTCGGCGTCGCGCAGCACCCGATCCATCAGCAGCACGTGGTTGGCCAGCGGGTCGCGGCGTTCAGGCGCCAGTCGCAGCCCCTCCTCCACCACCGGCACCAGCTTCGCGCGGGTCTGCGAGTCGCCGCTGGCGTACAGGGTCACGTCGTGGCCGGCGTCCACCAGCGCCTCGGTGAGATAGGACACCACGCGCTCGGTGCCGCCGTAGGTGCGCGGCGGTACGCTCTCGTGCAGGGGGGCAACCTGGGCAATCTTCATCGAAGCAATCCTCCCGGACGTGCAGAAAATGTGATTCGACAAAAATCGGCCCCGCCCCACGCGGAAACGGTCGGCACGGAGCCGGCGCCACCAATGTGGAGGTCGCCGGGCGGAATTTCAACGGCTCCCGCGCAGGGGCGCGCTGGCGCCGGTCCGCCGCCGGATCGCGCCACCAAGGGGTCTTTCGGCAGCCTGCTAGGGCGCGGGCCGGACCCGCAGCGTACCTTCCATGCCGCGCTGGCGGTGGCTCTTGAAGAAGGGCAGTTTCTTGTCGCAATAGAAGCGATAGGTGCCCGCCGCGGCTGGCGTGAAGCCGACTTCCTCCGTCTTGCCGGCGCCGACGTCGACGTCCAGGTCGAGGCCGGCGGCGGGGGCCTCGAGGGTGAAGTTGTGCGGTGTGATACGGTCGGTGTTGACCAGCCGCAGCGTCACCGGCACGCCGGCCGTGACCTCGATGCGGTCGGGCATGTAGCGGTAGTCGCCGAGCTTCATCTCGATCACGACGCCGCCGTCGCCGGCCGCCGGGGTCCCGGCGGTGGCGCCGAGACACAGGGCAGCGACGGTGAATGCGAAGGGTTTCAGCAGTCTGCGGCGGTGGGAATCTGCCATCATGGGTGGCCTCCTGGATTGGCGACGGGTGCACGACAGCCTGTCACGGAACCGGCTGTCTCCGGCCACAAGCATGGCGCATGGCCCGGATTGTTCAAGCCGCCGGCGCACACCCTGTGCGGCCGGTCGCCGCGGTGATGCGGGCGCGGGAGAAGGCGCGGTGAACAGGCGCCGGGCCGGATGGCGAACCGGCCCGTTCCACGAATGGGTGGAACCGTTGATAATACCGCCTGCCGCCCCCATACCTGCGGCACCCGGGTATGCAACCAACCGATACCCGCAAAAATCCTATTATAATCGACGATCGGGAGAACAATCGATGGACGTGGAATTCAACCCCGCCGGGTTCCTGAAGAACCCTGACGACTGGAACGAAGACGTGATGCGCTACATCGCCGAACGCGAGGGCATCGAACTGACCGACGAGATCATCGACTACGTCAAGTCCGCCCGCGCCTACTACCAGGAGAACGCCGTCGTGCCGCCGCTGCGCGAGTTCTCGAAAATGCACGGCGGCGACCGCAAGGGCACCCACCTGAACAAGCTGTTCCACGGCGGCCCGATGAAGAAGATCGCCATGCTGGGCGGCCTGCCACAGCCGACGGGCTGCGTCTAGCGCGGCCGCAGCGCCCGACCCGCCGTGGATCGCGGGCAAGCCCGCTCCTACAGGGGGACAGCGATATTGTAGGAGCGGCCTTCGGCCGCGATAGGGCGGTGGCCACAAAGAGTCGTCGTGGCCGCCGGGGATCGCGGGCAAGCCCGCTCCTACAGGGGACAGCGATATTGTAGGAGCGGCCTTCGGCCGCGATAGGGCGGTGGCCACAGAGAGTCGTCGTGGCCGCCGTGGATCGCGGGCAAGCCCGCTCCTACAGGGGACAGCGATATTGTAGGAGCGGCCTTCGGCCGCGATAGGGCGGTGGCCACAAAGAGTCGTCGCGGCCGCCGCGGATCGCGGGCAAGCCCGCTCCTACAGGGGAGGGTGGCATGGCCGGGGCGGTTGGGTGGGTATAGCGCCGGCTCAGACGTCGGGCGGGTATTCGGCGAAGGCCGGCAGATCGTCGGAACAGGACCACTGCGCCCGCGAGTCATTAAAAATGCGTGCCTGGACCGGCAACGGCGGCGGCGTGTCCAGCGTGCCCGCCGGTATGATCACCGCGTCGATCTGCGGGAACACCCGCGGCAGCGGGCTGCCGCAGCGTCGGCAGAAGGCATTGTAGAAACGCTCCGCCTCCGGCACCCTGTACTGCGACAGCAGCTCCTCCCCGGCCAGCCAGCGAATGGCCGTGTGGGGCGTGACCAGCAGATTGGTCGCATGGCCGGTGCCGGTCGCCTTGCGGCAGCGGCTGCAGTGGCAGTGATAGAAACGCTGCGCCTCGCCGGTCACCTGGTAGCGGACCGAGCCGCACAGGCAACCGCCGTTGAGTGTCGTCGTCATTCCCTTTCTCCCTGTCGTCGATAAGAGCGAAGCCTCTTCCCCGGCGCGCGCCGGCAAAGACCGTCACTCCCGCAGCGGCACCCAGCCCGGCAGGCCCTCCACCCGCTCCAGCCAGGCCCGCACCGCCGGGTAGGGTTCGAGGGACACATCGCCCTCCCCGGCCAGCGCCACGTAAGGATAGCAGGCGAGATCGGCGATGGTGGGATGATCGGCCGCCAGCCAGGCATGGCCGTCCAGCCGCGCCTGCATGGCCGCCAGGCCCGGAGCGGCGTCACGCCGGCATTGCGCCAGGTCGAAGTCGCGGCCCAGGCGCAGGGTGGCGCGGGCGCGGGCCAGACCGTACAACAGCTCGTTCTCCGACACCGCGAGCCATTGCATGACCCGCGCCTCCGCCAGCGCTGCGGTGGGCAGCCAGCGGTCGTCGCCGTAGCGGCGCGCCAGGTAGACCAGGATGGCCATGGAATCCCAGATCACCGTATCGCCGTCGACCAGCACCGGAATCTGGCCGCGCGGGTTGAGCCGCCGGAAACCGGCCGTCAGCGACTCGCCGCCGGGCGCGTCCACCCGGATGCGCTCGTGGGCCAGCCCCAGCATGGACAGCAGCAACCGCACCTTGTGACAGTTGCCCGAGATATCGAGGTCGTAGAGCTTCAGGGCGGGAGTGTCCGTGTTCATGTCGGGCCAGTCCGTGTGTCGGCGACGAAGCGCTCATCTTCTACGAAGCGCGCCCGCATTGCCAGCGGCGACCCGCCGGCGCGGCCGCTGTCAGGCCTTGCCGAACAGTTTCTGCGCCAGGATCAGCCCGGGGCAGATGCCCACGGCGGCGGCGAACCAGGTGAAGACGGGCACGGTGTAGAGGAACCAGTGCACCTGGTCGAAACCGGTCAGCCCGATGCCGAGCAGCACCGTGGCGCCGGTGTTGAAGAAGAAGAAACGCATTGCCCTGCTTGCCTTGGTCATCGCTGTCGTCCTCCACCTGGAACCGGGGCCGCCCGGCGGGGCGGCCACCCACTTGTCACGAGTCGAAGAAAGCCTAGAATTGTCCAAAGCAGATAACAATATGCCTTTTTGATACGGGTTTGGTATCTCTTTTGTTACCAATTGGTGCCGCATGGACAACTTCAAGCGCATGACAGCCTTCGCCCGGGTCGTCGAGGCCGGCAGCTTCGCCGGCGCGGCGAAACGCCTGGGCATGGCACGCTCCGCCGTCAGCCGCCACATCGCCCAACTGGAGAAGGACTTCGGCGTGCGCCTGCTCAACCGCACCACCCGCCGCCTGGGGCTGACCGAGGCCGGCCGCATCTACTACCGGAGCTGCGCCACCATCCTGGCCGAGGCGGAAGCGGCGGAGCGGCGCATCCGCCGCCTGCGTGACGAGCCGGCCGGCACGCTGACGCTGGCCGGCCCGACCGGCCTCGGCCCCCGGCTGGCCGCCCTGGCGCAGGACTTCATCCAGCGTCACCCGATGCTGAATATCGAACTGCGGCTGGACGACCGGGTCGTGGACATGGTTGCCGAGGGCATCGACGTCAGCATACGCATCGGCTGGCTGGCGGACTCGCGGCTGATCGCGCGCCGGCTGTGCGACTCGCCGCGGGTCCTGTGCGCCTCACCGGACTACATCGAACGCCACGGCCGGCCCCGGACCCCGTCGCAACTGGCCGAACACGAGTGCATCATCTTCACCCTGCTGCCGACGCCCCACCAGTGGACGTTCACGCGCAACGGACGGACGGAGACGGTGCACGTCAACGGCCGGATGCGCACCGACAGCGCCATCGCGATGCGCTCGCTGGTACTGGAAGGCGGCGGCATCGCGCCGCTGTCGCGATTCCTGGTCGCCGACGAGCTCGCGGCGGGCCGGGTGGAACCCCTGCTGCCCGGCTACGACTGCGGCAACGCCGGCGTCTACGCCGTCTACCAGGACCGGCACTACAAGCAGACCAAGGTGAGCCTGTTCATCGACTTCGTCGAGGCACGGATGAAACGCCTGCCGTAGGGAAACGACGGCGGCGGACGCGTCGCGGCCCCGGCCAGAAACACTCTCGCCCGGCCGGTGCCCAACCGGCGCCTGGCAATGCGCCTCAAGCGGGGTCGACCAGCACCAGGCGTCTGCCAGTGCAGTCCAGCCCGACCCGTTGGTCCAGCGCCATGCCGTTACCGGTGTCGATGACCGAGATATCGATGCCGCGCCGCTTGAACTCGTGGTAGAGACTGAACAGGTAGCGGCCTCTCGCCGACACCCACCCCGGATTGCCGACCTCACGGTTATAGGCCTCCACGAGCTGTTCCGTCGTGGCCTTTTCGAAGCGTTCGGTGAATTCCGTCTCTTCGAATTCCCTTGTCAGGAATATCACGCCCATACGCCGGATCCTCGAACCGGTAGGAGGGGAACCCACCACGGTTCTGGTGGTACATGGCCCCGGATCAGCACAGGCACTCCGGGCCGTCGAGCGGGCCCAGCGGCGACGGGTCGTCGTCCGGCGCGACGAAGGCGCACAAGTGCACCAGGCGGCCGTCCAGCGTCAGCGCCGCGCCGCTCAGGCCATCGCCGCGCAGGCGCAGGTCGGCACCCAGGCCGGGGGCGTCGTAGCGTTCCACCCCATCGTCTGGCTGGACGCCATTCACTACAAAATCCGGGAGCATTGGCGTTACATCGGCAAGGCGGTCTACACCATTCTGGGGTTGAATATCGAGGGCAAGAAAGAACTGCTTGGCCTGTATCTCTCCGATCAGGAAGGCGCGCATCACTGGCTGAGCGTCCTCACCGACCTGCACAACCGGGGTGTAGAGGATATTCTGATCGCTTGTGTGGATGGCCTTAAGGTCTTTCCGGAGGCCATCGAAAGCATTTACCCGAAGACCGAGATCCAACACTGCATCATTCATCAGATCCGCAACTCGCTGAAGTACGTCGCTTCGAAAAATCAGAAAGTCTTTATGGCGGACCTGAAGTGCGTCTATAAGGCGGCGACACTCAATGCCGCAGAAAGCGCCCTGGATGAGCTGGAGGCCAAATGGGGCGAGAAATACCCCATGGTGATCAAGTCCTGGAAAGTCAAGTGGCCGACGCTGTCAGCGTACTTCAAATACCCGGACCACGTCCGCACCGCCATCTACACCACCAACGCGGTTGAGGCCGTCCATCGCCAGTTCCGCAAACTGACCAAAACCAAAGGTGGCTTTGCCAACGAGAACAGCTTACTCAAGCTACTCTACGCGGGTATACTGAAAGCCTCCGAGCGCTGGACGCACCCTGTGCAAAACTGGAACCTGACATTGTCACAACTGGCAATACATTTTGACGGAAGACTGGAGAAACATATCGCTCTGTGAAATCACCTGACACAGAGTTTTGAACACCCTCTTGAAATCGCACATCAACACCATACCCGGTTTTGGGTGAAAGGTAAGTGCCATTTGTCCAAGATCCCTTTGCATCAATCACAAGCTCAGTCCGAACTATTATGCGCTGCCAAGCCAGTCCGGCGCTGTTCCGACTATATTGGCGACTGTTTCGAATCATCTTCTTTTACAGCACCAACACCGTCAATTAGTGGCCGCATTATGTAGGAAATGGAATTCTTCTTGGCAAGCCTAAATATTGATTTGTATTATTGGACCATCGCAGTGATGAAAAACCCCCAATCAATCGGTGCCCTACCCAACGCGTATCAACAATGTGCTGATCTTTTCTTGAATTAATTAATAGTAACCTCCCCATGAACTCTATCCATTTCTTAGGCTGGATTAGGGTTGTCGAATATGCATGGAATGATCTTCCACTATCATAAATTTCCATATTCAACATCACGTTTTTTGGCAAGAAATACCGCATACGGTTAACTGCTTCTGTAGTAAATGATCCAGATATTGAAAAATCGATCATTGGTATATGATATGTTCTGTTCCTTATTAAAACCTTCGAATGTAATGCCAGTTCATACTCTGGATCCAGGGAGTTGATGGCGCTTTCCAACCAACTTTCTGTTAACTCTGTTGCGCGCACAGATATAAACTCTCTCTCATCAAAGAGACTATCGGCTACATACTTGTACTTGCTCAGATGAAAAATAGCGTCTTCATTCTGATATAGCTTCGCCAAAAAGAAGTAAGGGTGATCATGCGTAATCACTTAATTCTAATCCCCTCTAAAACTTGATACATTTCCAATGCAAAATCGTCAGTCATCCCGGCTATAAAATCCACGATCAAATGTGTACGCCTCAACATCTCATCCCCTCGTTTCTGGCTTAAATATCGTTCACGATAGCTCTTTGGAAGTCTCCGCATCAGCCTAATTTCAAAGTCTAATCCAAGACCTTTTAGATTCTCCATATCTTCGTTAACAAGAAACAAAAACTGTTCTTCGGTAAGATCCAGCAATGTCCCAAAATGATGCAGTAACCCGCTAATTACACTTCTTCCTGCTAGCTCTACTTTTTCAGCAGCAGCATCGGAATATATTTTTTCTCTTGCAAATTTTTTCACCTCCTCAACCAAAGCACCAGAAGGATTATTGCTATCTACTAGATTTACATTCTGACCGGCCAACATATCATCGATAGATTCAACGAAGATGTTTGACGCCTCGTTCACAACATCCCTGATAACTCTTGTTTTGAAATCAATAAAAGGAGATATTTTGCTGCTATTCTCTACCGGCACTTGCTCTTCTCCGAATGCATCTCGGATATCGCCTACCGATATAATTCCTTTCTCAAGACCATCTTCCAAATCGCTCATTGAATAGGAGATATCGTCAGCCGCTTCCATAATGAGCGCAAACGGGAATTTATCCCCACTGTTCCAGCCGACCTTCTCACATGAGTAGTCATAATTTTTCTTGTCCATTGTAAATAGACCGACTTTCCGCTTCCCATCCGGTTTATTATCAATGTCCCAGGGGTACTTCACAGTTGACAATATTAAGCTGCATGTCAGATTCATCCCATAATCATCATGACCGCCTAAGAATGTCATCAAACGAAATCCTTGTGGATTTCCGTCAAATTCTGTTAAGTCTGCCGCATATTCTTTACTCTTAGCCCAGTCTCTGATAGCTGCTTCCCCCAAATGACCAAACGGTGGGTTCCCTATGTCGTGTAAAAGACATGCTGTTTCAATCGTATTTGCAAAAGCGGCTAGTTTTTCATACGAATAATGAGTTACCCCACACCCTTCGATGATCTTTTGAGCCAAAAATCTCCCTATCTGGGATACTTCTATGGAATGTGTTAGTCGTGTACGTACGGCAGCATTTGTATCCAAAGGAAATACTTGAGCCTTTTGTTGAAGTCTTCTAAACGATGCAGAGTTTATTACTCTCCCTTTATCGCTTTCTGTTTCAACAAGGATGTCCTGCGGTCCTCTGCTGGACTCCCTCAGCCTATCTGCCTTGATAAAATTAAGAATCTCATCAAATCTAGTTTGCCCTTGATTCATTTTGCTCCGTAGCTCCTTCCGTGTGGTCCTTCATGCCCCTGCAAAAAATGTTCACCTTGCATGCTATTTATATTTGATGTCAGCATTTGTGTGACAGCCTATATTAAGCACGACCTAAAGCTCTGGATGCAGTCCGCGGGCAGTGGTCGTGGCAAACCGCACGCGAGCGATCGATTGGATTAGCTTCCAGGAAACATCATATTTTCTTAAAATGTGGGCACTATTTATCCCTCAAATACCCTTTGCATCTACCCCAACCCAATCTGATTATCCTTAGAACGGCAGGCAAAACGGTTCAATCCTTATACTCACGAAAAGCCGCCAGCAGGCTGCCAAACGACTTTGGTGCATACTTCTCAAAACTTTCCTGATCCACAAAGACGAAGTCATAACTCACATCCGGCTGCAAAGCGTTAATGTCCTCGCACCACTGGCGCAGCCGTTGCATTTTTAGCGGTACATCCAGATCTTCCTGGCCTTTGGTTTCTACAACCACAATTCGACCATCAGAAAGCTTCACCAAAAAATCAGGATAATAGTTGGATATATCGCCATCCGCGTTCACGTAATCGAGCTTAAAATGCACGGCCAGGTAATTCTTCGCATAAGATACTACATCGCTGCAGTCCTCCAGGAAGCTGGCAAACTGTAGTTCGAAATGGCTATCGCCGATTACGCGATTGAACACGCTCTTCTTTGGAATCAAATACCCCTGATCTTTGACGACAAAGGGCCGAGTCTTACGCAGCTTGATGGTGTCCCGTATTTCCGCGTCACCTTTGTCACGCACAGTGAGATCGTTGATCGCTTTCTTGAATGTCTCGATCACGGTTTTCGTGGCAGCCAGTTCTGACAGGTTGCGCAGCGTATTCGGTGACTCCAAGTCCACGACCCGGCCAAAAAGCGCATTCTGAATAAACGCCTTGATCTTGCCGTACAGCACATCATAACCACTCACCAAGCGTAGCTCTTTCATTACGGTATGCGCGAAGTATCCGACAACACTTCGGTAGTCCGCCACGCCTGCCGTGTCCAGAATTGTGGTATGGGTTACCTCGCCAGTAGTGATGTCCTTGAAGACGATCTCGCGCTGTTCTCCCTCGATGAATGCCTGGTATTCCACCGGCTCGAAGTCCATTTTTCCTGCATCCAGGTCACCAAGATTCTTGTATTCGCGGTAGACACGGGGTGCCAGCACCGGAATTTCAATATCCAAGGCCTCGATGTCTTTCTTCTCATTGTTGTCATCGACCTCGACCACCAGCGGCGTCTTTGGCTGGGTGCCTTCGCCCATGGGTTTGCGTTCCAGTTCCACGCCCTCGGCCTGGATGGATTCCACAAAATCCATGAAGGCATCCGTGCCCACCACGCTGACATACTCTTCCACGCCACCAGGGTACATCTTGCGCAAGCCGCGGCCCAGCGTCTGTTCCGGTAGAATGTTACTCTTGGCGGAATAGGCCCGGAGGCCGACAATCGTGGTCACGTTGCGCACATCCCACCCTTCCTTGAGCATCAGCACCGACACGATCGCCTTGTATGGACTATCCATCGAATCGATCTCGTTGGACAGCTTGCGCAGTTTCTCCAGCTCTTCCTTCGCCTTGCCAGAAGATGCCTCGGAAATCTCGCCGTTATTCTTGGTGTGGATCACCAGCACTGCGCCCTTCAGCTCCGGATAGCGCCCTTCCAGGTATTCCGCCACATCATCGCAGTTTTTGGTATCATCGGTCATCACAAACAGAATGGCTTTTTTGCCCAGCCTCTGGTGTTCCTCATACGCCTTGCGCCACTCGATCACACCCAGATCGAGGTAGTCCGCATATTTTTCCGTGTACTTTGCGCTTTGTCGCTCAGAGAGCTTGGCACGGCTGGCGGCGTCTGGCAGCACCGGGTGTTTCACCACGTTCTGTGAAATCGCCTCAACCAGGGGGTAGTCGGCCACCGTCTGCACGAAGATCGCGCCGTTGTTGTGCTTGGGAGTCGCGGTCACATCCAGTTGCAGACTCAAGGCGCCGCCCTTCTGCAAAAGCCGGTTGTGAATATCCTGAATCGACTGGAACCAGGCCAGCCTGGCATCGTGGATATGATGCGCCTCGTCGTTCAGCACCATCAGTTCATCGATGTCACGCACGATCATGCCCAGATCCACCTTGGAATCCGTAGTCGCGCCGGTGGGCCGCTTACCCAGAAAGTAATCCATGGTGTTGTCATCATCGGGTGACGGCGGAATATCCTCGCCCGAATAGACACGATGAATGTTGGTCAGAAAGATGTTGCCGGTAGGGCGGGTGACATTCACATCATCCTGCTTGTGCAGGGTCAGTTGAAAATCGTCCCGCCAGTTACGGCCGTCATATCCGTTATCTGGCAACACCGGATCTTCAAAAAAGATGCGCAGCCCCTGAAAGTCATGATAAATGCGATCCAGCACGATAATATTGGGTGCAATCACCAGGAAGTTGCGCGACAACTCCGAGTCCGGCTCATACAGCTTGTGGAAAAAACTCCAGGCAAGCGCCAGACTCATCACCTTGGTCTTTCCGCTGCCAGTGGCCATCTTGATGACATAGCGCCGCCATGTCTCATCGAACATCTGAGCGGAGACCGCCCCCGAACTGTCGAAGCGCATCAAATCGAACTTGTCTTTTGCACCCACCACATCGTACAGATAGATGATGGTCTCCAGCGCCTCGCGCTGGGCAAAGAAATATTGAAACTCCGACATGGTACCGTCGGCCTGGGGCAACAGGTGGGACTCCTTGAACCACCAGTTCAGCAGGCTCTTGCTGGTATCACTCGCGCCCACATAACCACTATCCCGGAATTCCTTTACTTTCTTGCGCAGTTGCGCCACCAATGGCGGCATCAACTTTTCCATGCTGGTTTCACGCAGCGCTTCATCGGCGGGGAACCAGCGCACCTCCGGATCGAGGATGGCATGTGGGGAACTGGGGAAGTCAGGATGCAACGCCATTATACATTACCTCCCACTGCCTCAACCGGAACCTGTGGCCTAATCCTCGTGCGTATTTGCTCGTAGATGGGTACATCTACACCTTCTGCCACTTCAAGTGTTACCGCCAAACCATAAGGAATCGCCTCATCCAGACTCTCCGTTGCGTCTGCTTTGCATGCCACGTGCAACAGGATATAACCGTCTTCTTCATAAACCGAAATTTGTTTTCTTCCTTCAAGAACTTCATGCTGAACCGTACCACGCGAAACCTGATTGTGGTCCGCATCTACTCTTTCCAATTTCAAAGGCAAGTCACTCCATTTCTCGGCTGGCTGAAACGTTAGCTTTGCCTCGCGTAAGTTCCGATGCCCAGGATTGATTGGAGCGAACCATGCCAGCGTAACCACCATGCGACGCCAATCGTCACGACCTGATAGGCCCACTGGCAAAGGGAATCGATACTCATGGACCTCGTTTTGACTAATCTCACCGCAGCCCAGTACAGTAGCGCGCTGCTCGGTACACGCCAGCACTCGATCAATGTTTACTGGACCATATCCAACATATCGAGCTATCACCTCTTTGAAACGGCGAGAGTTATTATTATTCTTGAGTGCCTTGGTAAGTGCGTCCTTAGCGGTCTCATCGTGACGCGCACCATGCACCAACAATGTTTTTATGAGGACCGCCATCAACTCATCCGGAAGCTGCTCGCCGTGCTCCTTCCTCAAGTCGGTCAGCACTTCGTAGATTCTGGCCCCACCCCTCGTCGCCAAAGCTGCCGCATTGCTGGTCCCCCTAGTGAAAACCGTATTGGACAGCCCTCCCTCCTGCGCACTATCCCACGCCACACACTGACCGGGCTGACGCAGCCCACTGTCCGGGAAGAAGTGCTGGTCATTGTCGATAGGTGGCACTTGATATAGCTGTCGTCCACCAGGGAATAGTACTTCTGGTTTCACAGAGCGGCGGAAACCATGCCCTAAACGGGAAATGGGACTAACCAATGTCTCACTAGGCAACAAATCAAGGCGCTGACCGGCGACGTAATCACCAGAGTCATCTGTATGCATCGCACCGATAGTGAGGACATTCAGAGATTCAGCAGGGGATAGCAAACGGCGTTGAGAGAGTTGGCGTTCTATATTCTTCAAAACATATTGAATTTTTTCCTCATCAGGAAGTGACGCGAAATCGCTGTTCGGCATTCCCACATCAATGCAGTCACTGTAGTTGCCAGCGCTAACACAAAAGAGCACCCGATACTTCCATGATAACCAATCAAGCAGTCTCGCCCACGGGCTTGGTGAATGAATAAATGGGCGACAAGGATCACAGATTGAAAGATTTATAATCTTGACAGCAGGCGCCTGCGCAGCGGTATCTCCCTCTCCCTCTATCATACGACGAACTGCGCGCTCTATGCGGTCTTCGAAAAACACCTCGTCCGGTATATGTTCCAACCGATTTGGGTCGGATGGATTAGGCTCCATAACCGGAAGACAATACACTTCGCTTGATAGTGGGTTTGTCTCACTGCTACTTAGATCGCCATGCACGACCAATGAGGCCATTGCAGTGCCGTGCTTTCGTTCACCTGGCTGATATTTAGAGGAAAGATTATCGGGGTCATCAAATAATAACCGTCCCCTTAATGCATCATGCTGAAGGTTAGGGGCTCCGTCGAAAATAGCCGCTACTGGCGGCAATTCGGCTGCTCCCTCTGGAAATGTCTTTGTAGTGACTTCTTCTTCGTCTCCGAAAGTCACCAAGCTCTGCCCGGTAGGCCTGAAATACATAATCCCCGGAAACTTGAACAATTGGACGTCAAGCTCATCACCATTCCCATCTAGAATTTCAAGCAGATGGCGCACCCGTTCAGCCGGCAATGAAATTTTTACTGCGTGAAAGGCGATTTCCTCCATGTCCAGAAACGGACTCAAGGTTGCACCGTCAACTTCCTCCAGTAACGATCTTATCGCCTCTTCCGTCTGTTCGCGTATAGCGCGACTTCGTCGGTAGAACAGCTCGATCTGGCAATGAATTTTCTGGTCGGGGTTAACCGGATCAAGCAGATCTCGCCACTGGTCTATCATCCCGGTTTCGAGTAAGGTCTCCTCAATACCCCAACGTCGAATATTTATTGTTTGGGAAAACACATCACGCCATTTTGTTTTCCCATGCGGTAAATCTTCGCCTTTCTCCCAGAGCTGCCAAAGCGCCAGCAGTTCACTAAGCCCCTGCTGGTTCCCCATTGAAACAAACAGCTTTCCAGAGATCGATTTATGTTTTGCAGCATCGATAGCTCCGTGAATATCCTGTCTGAGTGCTTCCAGGTGTTCCGGCAACTCAAAATCTGACAAATCATAGTTAATGATGTTGCCTTCGTGATCGATGAAGCCCTGCCCCAGAAGCAGGTCTCTAATTTCTTTTGATTCCGCCCTGCTGGTTATCCCAGATATGTGGTTCTTGAAAAAGTCTGGTCCGATCTTAGGAGGGGTATAAAAATCATCATTTGGCTCGATGTCCTCAATATCCCATTCACCAAGCCACTCCAGCCCCTCGGTGGCATCAACCGCCTGCCTGAAGTCGTCGACACTCCCAGCTATCTCGATGACGAGGACTGTCTCTGGCTCAAGACCAGCCACAGCACTGCTAACACTAGCCTTGTACCGCCCGAAACCCTCTTCAAGTTCCTCCAGTTGCCCGCTCAGGCGTTCTACTTGCCTTGCATGACTAGGGAAGTGGAGCTTCCCAGATGGAAATCCGCGTCCCTTTGGTGGTGCAATCGTCCTCGCACGAGGAAATATCAGCAGAGGGAGTTGATCTGCCATCGGTTACCTCTTGCCATTGGTGACATCTGAAACTGGCTTTACCCTATCCCGCCACTGGTCCAGTTGTCGTTTGGTAATGGCTTGCGCATTGTTTGTCTTCTTGTCTAGCACGGCCCGGCGCACAACACTTAGGCAGAATTCCTCCACTTCTGCAAAGCTCAGGCCCAGCATATGTTTTGCGAGCGTTTCTGGCGCATAGCCGAAATTCGTTCGACACCGTTGACCGATCTCAGAAATATGCCGAGTCAGTTGCCGACGACTCGGCACTGGCAGTTCCAAACGCAGTTGAAACCGCCTCCATACAGCCCTATCCAGCAACTCAGGATGATTGCTTGCCGCAACCACTACAACATAATCCGGCAGTTGATCAATTTGGAGCAACAGCGAGCTGACCACACGTTTGATCTCACCTGTTTCGTGTGTATCACCCCGTTCCTTGCCAAGCGTTTCAAACTCATCAAAGAACAGAACGCAACGTTGCGTTCTCACATAGTCCAGGAGATTCTTCAGGCGGCTGGACGTCTCTCCCAGGTAACTTCCTACCAGGCTCTCATACCGAACAACAACCAGGGGATACATTAACTCAAACGCCAATGCCTCAGCCAGAGTTGTCTTGCCGTTGCCCGGAGGACCGGCCAGCAGTACTCGGTTGCGCGCACGCAAGCTATGGGCGTGCAACAATTCAGCTCGATGCTGTTCTTCCACCAGCTCCTTAAGTTGATCCTGAATTCCTTCCGGTAAAACAAGACTATCCAGTGCCCGTTCTGGGCTTATCTCGTAGATCAAATCCTTATGGTGTCCGTTACCACCATTCTGCCTTGGCGTGATACCACGGCTTGTTCCAGCCGTATTGGGGCGCAAGGACTTAGTCAACCGGTCCGCTAAAACCCGGTGGCCTTTTCTCCTTTCCTCTTGAATCAATTCCTCCGCAATTTTGCGGAAGGTCAACTGGTCTCCGCTGCTGGCACTTTTGAGCAACTCGACCAGCAAATCTGCCTGTGCCATCAGACGGTCACCTCGACAATAGTCATCGTGTCGTTACCAAAAATATCCACCACCTTCACTGCGATCTTGCGCCGTCCCGCCGGGCATTCCTGGGCCACGCTGATCAGTTCCAGCGAGCGGTTCTTTTTGGTGCGAAAGCTCTGCCACTCGTTTTCGAATACATAATCGCCGGTCCACTGTTCCTCGATTTCGCCGGTTTCGGGGTTCTGTACGCGGATGATCTCCCGCTTGCTTTCGAAGTCGAAATCCACCGACCAGTAGTCGATCCAGTCAGTCCAATGCCAGGTGAGGGTTTCACGGGTAATGATGCCGTCCTTGTCACGGCTGACCTTCACGATCTGGCCCTTCTCCACTACGATTTTGCTGCCTTTCTTCTTCAGTGCCGCCTCGGCATTGGCTATGGAGTCCTGCGAGTAGAACACCGAAAAATCGGTCAGTTCCACCGCCACGGTATTGCCTTTCACATGGGGTTTGACTTCGATGAAGGCGACATCGTGGAACACCACCTGATTCTTCTCCACTGCGCGTTTGTCGAACACCTCGGCGGGGATGTACTTGGGCGCGATGTCGATACCCTTGGCGCGCGCCTCGTCCAGCACGTTGGGGAACAGTCCCATCTCAAACTCGAAGCCGAGGATGTCCACCTTCGTAATGTGTTTCTTGCGGCACTCCAGAATGAGCTCTTCGACAAACAGCCGCGTCACCGGTAGGTTCACCGGGCCGATGGCCACTAGCCGCCCGGCCCGCTTGCCGTGAAAGGTAGCAAAGTTGCCCACCTTCTCCGCCCGGTAGGCGCGCAGAATCAGGTCAATAAAGGCGGCTTCCTTGGCCTCCATCTGTTTGCGCTTCTCCTCCTCGCGCAGGTTGGGATTGACGCCGATAAAGTGCTGGCGCTCGTACTTGCCGAGATTGAGAATCTCGAAGGCGCGGTAGTCCTTGCCCTCGGCCTTGAGCTGGCGCTGCACCCCGATCATGCGCTTGCGGGTGGTATGTATGGCGAACTTACCCAGATCGGAGCATATCCACTTACGACCCAATTTTTCAGCCACAGCGGCGGTGGTACCGGAGCCGCAGAAGAAATCGGCAACCAGGTCTCCTTCGTTGGAGGAGGCTTTGATGATACGTTCCAACAGGGCTTCGGGTTTTTGGGTGGGGTAGTCGACCCGTTCATCTGCCATAGGATTAACTATTGGTATGTCGGCCCACACATTCTGTACCATTTGCCCAGGATAGGTATCTTCGTAAATCTTCCTGTAGATTCTCGCCGTCGGCTTATCTGGCATCACTAATTCATTATTCTGGTACATTTCCTCCATCCGCTCTTTCTTATAAAGCCAACCTGTTTTGGGTGGCTTTATGCCATGGAACTCGTATTGGAGGTTTGGCCTCACTAAAGGATTAACAAGTGGCGACTTCATATATTTTCTTCCGTCACCATCATCAAACTTGAATCGTTCTCTTATATATTTTTGCGTATTCTCATCATCTCTTGAATAAATCGGATTAAATATTCGACCAAGTGATTTTCCATAGAACAATATCGTGTCATTAGTAATGCCGAATTGATCAGACGACCATGCTTGTGCTTGTTTACGTCTCCAAATGATTTCATTCACAAAATTACCTGCGCCGAACACTTCATCTAAAACAAATCGTAGTGAACTGTTCACCCGCCAATCACAATGCACATAAATACTCCCATCCTCCGCCAACAGATCCCGCATCAGGATGAGCCGCTCGTAGATCATGGCGATGAAGGAGTCGGCCCCCATGCCCCAGGTGTCGCGGTAGGCGATCTCTTCGAGGATGTTGGGCTTCTTGGTGAAGGTGTCGCCGCCGATCTCGATGTCCATGGAGAAGTCAGCCCCCACATCAAAGGGCGGGTCGATATAGATCAGCTTGATGCCGCCCTGCTTTTCGATTTCCTCGCGCATTGGGCCGTTTTTCAGCGATGAGAGGATCAGCTTGTTGTCACCCCAGATCAGCTTGTTGGTCCAGCCCCGGAGCTGACGGCCCCGGTTGTCCATCGCGAACAGGTCACCCATAACAGGCTTGTCTTCCGGCCGCTCGGCGCGCGGCTCGTCCACGTTTTCGATGGTCTGAAACGGCAGCACGATGTTGCAGACTTCGTTGGTCTTGCCGTTCCAGACCAGCTCCACCTCGCGCTTGTCCTCGAACAGTAAGAAGCGGTACTTGTCCGGCAGCGGCTTGTCCGCTTCCAACAGCTTGATGATGTCGCGCTTTTCGTTATCGGTGAGCTTCAAGGCACCGCGCCCGGCCACTGTCTCGCGCTTTGCCTTACCCGATTTCCCTTTACCCGGCATGCCCGAGTCCCTTGTCGGTTGAATGATTGGTTATCCGCTTCACTTCACTTGATCCGTGTTTGTTGACCGCTTGTCATTTGACGGCGGGGCCTCACTGATGTCGATGCCGTTGCGTCCGCAATAGTCGCGGATCAGGACCTCCACCATATTGGCAATGGAGCGGTGCTCCCGCTGCGCGGCGGTGCGCAGGGCCTCCTTCAATCCCGGATCGATTCTGAAGGTCAAGGTAGCAGTCTTGGTGGTAGCCATGTCCCTCCCCAGTGGCTCACTGCAAATGTACTGTAATGTACTGCAAAATCTCACGGACTCCAAGGGATTGATGGCACTGCCATCACCTCCAGGGCCACGAATTTCCCTTCGCGTCTGGAAATCGAAATATTCCCGAAAGCCCGCACGTTGCCCCACGCTTTCACCGTTGAAACCCCGACGCCATTCTTCCAGACTGCGGACTGACACACCGTTGTCCCTTTGCATGAGCGTTGGCGGCTTCGCTCTTTATCAAGCCGCGCCTTAAAGCCTGTTTTCGGAACAGACCCTGGCGGAGGAGCAGCGCCTGATCTGCCAGTCGTGATCGCCTTCGGGTGTGAGCGCAGCATGTCTCAGGGAATGAGAGGTGCTTTTCTATCGAATGCGAATTTTGATCACCCTCACCCAACCCTCACCCTCGAGGGAGAGGGCTCTTCGCTCACCGCAGGTAGACCTCCACGATATCGCCGCGGAAGTGGCCGAGTTCCTGACTGAGGATTTCCCGTGCCGGGTAGTATGCCTTGCCCAACCCTTGCAGTTCCTGCATGCGTTCCTGGGCGTAGCTGTGGCGCAGGCCGTGGGCGCCGTGGGACCAGCCCAGGGCACGGTTTGAGGCCTCGCTGAAGGATTTGCTCCAGGCGTTGCCGCCACCGATGTCGTAGTGCTGGCGGTAGGTGATGACCCGGTCTGTGACGGCTCTCGCGGCTTCCAGCCGACGTACTTCCAATCTGGCCACCAGGTCATGGGGGATCATCACCTCGCGGCGCAGCCCGCCCTTGCCGGTTACGATGTAGCGCTCGCCATCCCGGCCGCGGAAGCGTTCCGAGCTCCAGTGCCGGTGGCTGGAGGCCCGGGCCTCCCCGGCGCGTTGCAGGGTGAGCAATTCGTGGGCGCGCAGGCCGGCGCGCCAGGCCAGCTCGGTGGCCAGGGCATTCCTGTCGCTCTGGTGGGCGGCGATGAGCCGGATCTGGTCGGGGGTGTAGGCCCGGCTGTGCAGCTCGCCTCGGGTGAGCGCCCGTTCCCGCTCCAGGGAACCCTTGCCGGTGATGAATTCCAGGGCATTGCGGTCGGTGTCGAGCTGTTTCTGGCCGATGCCCTGGGCGGCACGGTCGGCGAGGTACTGCTGGGCGAGTTCGGGGGTGAAGGCCTTCAGGTGCCGCAGCCCGGCAGCCTCCCTGGCCCAGTCGCCGGCCTGTTTCAGGGCCGTGACGTATTTGTTGAAGGTGGCCAGGCTGTGGATGCGGCCGGTGGTCCGGCTGCCCCGGATGCCCTCCGCCTGCTTGGCCGCGTGCCGGCTGGTGAGACTCAGGAAGGCCTTCAGCACCGCCCGTGCCTGGCTGCCCATCGGTTTGCCCTTGCCGAAACGCGCCATGCTCAGCGCTCCACATGCCGCCAGCGTCTGAGGGCGCGCCAGACGGTGGTGGGATGTACCTTGGTGCGCCTGAAGCGGCGTAGCCACAGGGCGATGTCGTAGCTGCTGGCCCCGGCCGCCGCGAGGGCCTCGATCTCGGCCCGGTGGCGGTCGAGGCGGGAGCGCCCATGGGGTTTTCGGCGAGCGGTTCGCCGGATGGCCCGCACCTGCTCGAGCTGGGCTTTCAGTTCATCGTCTGGCACAGATCATCCCGCCCGAGCAATGCACGCAAACACTGCGCGACATCCGCTGCGCCAACCCTGCCACAAGCCGGCAATGACCGGCCCGCGCTCGGTGGGGCGAGAGCCTCACAGAGCGCGGGCGTGCCCGCGTCCAGCCGGCCGTATCCTGCGCCAAGGAGCAGGCCGACGGTGTGCCACGTGGCACAGTGAAGCAACCGCGCCCGGTCATCGGCCACCGCCCTTGCCAGGGGAGGACCGACGCCGGATGGCCTCCAGACGGACGACCAGCGGGCTGTCAGCGGCGGGCTGGACGGTGACGGGCGCTGCCTCGGCCCGCTGCAGCGCGGCTTCGGCCTGCTGCCGGCGCCGGCGTTGGTCGCTGACGCGCAGAGCCAGTTCGGGTGTGAACCTGCCTTGCCGGGCGCGCCCGACCAGTCCCCGCAGGTAGGCCAGCGGGGCGACCTGGATGGCGCCGGCCGCCATGCGCCCGGCGAGTTCGTCCAGGAGCTGCTGTGCCAGGGCTTCGGGAAAGCCGGCCAACTGCCTGCGCGCCGATGACCGCTCGGCCTCCGACAGGCCCTTGGGAAACACCAGTCCCGTCACCTGTCCACCACCCCGGTCCGGGGCTGTGCCAGCGACTGGCGCAACGGTCCTGCATGCCTGGTACCGTGGTCGTGGTGATTTCCTTGACGGTTCTCTGGTGGTTCCAGGGGTGACGGGGGTGTCACCGGCGGATGTCCTCCTTGGCGGGGGTGCCCCGTCAGGGACGACGGGGCACTCCGACACCGGATCTCCCTTGTCGAGGAGCAGGACATAGCGGTTGGAGGTCCGGGAGCCATCCGCACGATAACGGGGCTCGATGCGCATCCGGCCACTGGCTTCAATGTCGTGGAGGATACGCTGGACGGTGCGGACAGATAGGGAGCACCGCCGCGCCAGGGTGGGCACGCTGGGCCAGCAGACGCCCTGATCGTCGGCGCTTTCGCCCAGCGCCACCAGTACCAGTTTGGGAGTGGGCGGGAGTTTCTGCCTCAGTCCCCAACGAACGGCCTCGATGCTCATGGGTGCCGCCCCCGTGTTTCCACCGTGAACTGCTCCAGCCACGCATGCACCGCCTGTCGGGGCCACAGCCGTTGCCGGCAACCCGGCGGCTGGATGCGTGGCGGCAGCGGGTTGCCGGCCGTCAGCTTATTGCGCAGGCGTCCGAGGGAGATGCCCAGCAGGCGGGCCATTTCCTGATCGGTGTAGTAGCTGCCTTCATCGTTTGGATCTTGCATCGTCACATTGAAACTCCTGTGGAATGGCTTTGGTTGTCAAACGGCCACAAGGGGTATCACAGCGATTTACGCATCGACCATGGAAAACGTTATGCAAAGGGCCGAAAGGTTTTGAAAGGGGGAAATGGCGCAAAGGGCCCAGCCTTGCCGACCGTAATCAAGCACGAAAGCCCCCACCTCCAGGCCCGCTTTTTCCAGTTTTTCCCGGCCGCGCACCGACTACCATGGGGCACACCAATCCTCTGCAGCCCTTGCAACATCGCACAGGTCGCGCTGATGACGGTAAACTGGCTCACAATCCGCAAATTCGCCGAGCAGACGGGCTACTCTGAGCACGCCATTCGCAGCAAAATACGTGATGGGGTGTGGCTGGAAGGCCATGTGTGGGTCAAGGCACCGGATAACCGGGTATTGATCAGCGTGGAGGGGTATAACCAATGGGTAGAAAGCAGCGTACAGGGGTTCGAGCAGTCAGCGCCTCGTCGATCGAAATCTCGTTCGTCTATCAAGGCAAGCGGTGCCGGGAAAGAATCAAACTCAAGCCCACCCCCGCTAATCTGAAAAGGGCGGAGCGCCACCGTGAAGCGATCCTCGACGCCATAGAACGAGGCACCTTCGACTATGCCACCACGTTCCCGAATTCCAAACAAGCCAGGCTGCTCAGCAGCGAACTGAACCGCCCCGGGTTTACCGGAGACTCTATTTCTTGAGAGGATAGAGTCATGAAGAAGAGTACGAGATATTCCCCGGAAGTGCGTGAACGGGCGGTTCGCATGGTGTTCGAGCACCAGGGTGAACA
>Ga0256841_1001256_pt1 | contig 22670 bp, 18 predicted proteins | sample 356308metaG_FD_185971 | JGI IMG/M metagenome (GOLD analysis project Ga0256841, IMG submission 185971) | Hydrothermal vent microbial communities from Mid Atlantic Ridge, Atlantic Ocean - 356-308 | ecosystem: Environmental > Aquatic > Marine > Hydrothermal vents | place: Atlantic Ocean: Mid... | reverse complement strand
CGATTTTTTCTTCCTTGATAAAAATAGACTTGCGGTAATAATCGGAGATGTTTCCGGGAAAGGAATTGCAGCCGCAATGTTGATGGCTGTCTGCAAAACTTTATTGAAAGCTACCGCTTACAAAGGCATTCCGGCAGATGATGTTTTAAGCGAAGTAAACAATATGCTTGTTGAAGAAAGTCCTATAAACATGTTTGTAACGGTTTTCTTCGGTGTTTTGGATATCCGGAACGGAGCTTTTGAATACTCAAACGGAGGGCATAATCTTCCGTATCTTGTTACATCCGATAAAAATGTTACTCAATTGGAAAATATCGGCGGACTTGTACTCGGCGCTATAAAAAATATGGAATATCAATCAAATCTGATTATGCTAAAGCCCGGTGAAAGTCTTTTTTTCTATACCGATGGTATTACGGAAGCATTCAATCATGAAAATGATGAGTTCGATGAAAAACGTCTGGAAGGTTCTCTGCGGAAAAGTAAAAGCTTAAGTACTAAAGAAATAGTTGAAAATGTGCTGGAAGATGTGAAAGCTTTTTCGAATGATACCGAACAATCTGATGATATAACATGTCTCTCTCTTAGATATCTAAAATAAGCAACTTTACAAAAATTAGTATGTAAACCTCTTTTTTAAGTTATATAGATGATTCCACTATAAAAAGGTGGTATTTCATTAGCCACGCGTTTTAACGTGGGGATTCAGATAAAAACAAACTTTCCCGAACGGACTTTAGTCCGTGAGGGGCTTTTTAGAGTGGACTCATAGATTGTTTCCCAAGCTTAACGAGCAAAAAGTCCTAATCTTTGCGTCATAACTACAAGATAAGTATAGGATAAAAATTTACTTTGTACTTCAGAAGTCAAAAAGTTAACATCGTAAATAAACAAGAGCGGAGGTGCGAATAAAATGAAAGTTAAATTTAGTCTACTGGTTTTAGTAATAATATTTTCCTTATCAATTCCTAATATTGCCCAATTCAATAATCATATTCACAGGGTTACAACATGGAAAATGGTTGTCCATGAAAATGGCTCAGAAAAGGAGTTAAAACAATTACTGAATGAATGGATTGAAAAAATTGGGAAGAAAAACTATAAAATATTGCATTTTAAAATTGTAAAAGATAAAAATAATAAAAACGAATACCAGTTTATTGTTACAGACGAACACAGTAATTGGGACGTATTTGAGGTAAACAATAAAGAAAGAAAAGAATTTGTTGAAATAGCTTGGCCGGATCAGGATACCCGCATGCACTTTTTCAACAAATTAAAAAACTATATCGGTTCGCATACCGAAGAGTTATATGAAATCCATGATAATTATTATAAGTAAAATTATACTTAAAACCTAAGCATCAGGCAATATCATTACACATATTGTTAGACGACTAATGAAGTTAAAAATATTTTAAAGGTCGGTTCGTATTTCAAAATGATAAAAAGTTCCTCCGACAATTTTTTATCTGAACCGGCCTTATTTATAAATCCACAAATAATTATTTCATGCTGGTCAATTAATTACTAAAGTTGACCGTTTCAAAATTTAGTTATTAAAAAACCGTTGAAACGGTTATTGTTTATTTTGCTTATTAACCCACGACTTAAGTCGTGGGTTAAGGACGCCGGAAACCTTAATTTCATAACCGTTTTAACGGTTTATAAAATTCATCGGTTAACTTGAGTTAGTTAAATAATAAAAATGCAGCGTTTCTTTTATAAATATAAAACAATATATTGTCTTATTAATGCTTGTAAATAATTGTCAAGATTTGCTAAAAATAATTAATAATCAAAACTAATTATTATATATTATGAAAAAATTTAATATAATATTATTAATCATTATACTAACTATTTTTTATACCGCACAAACAAATGCACAAAACAAGACAATTGATAGTCTGGATAACCTGATTAATAAAGCGGTTTCTGATACAAGCAGAGTTAGACTGATTTTGAGAAAACTGGATATTCTAAGCACATTCAATCTGGATTCTGCCATAAATCTTGCATTAAAAACTCTTAAGGAAGCACAAACGGTTCAATTCTACAAGGGGGAAATAGATTTAAGGGTGAGACTGGTATACAACTATTCTTACAAAGGTGAATTTAAACAAGCGGCGAACCAGTTAATAGAATTAGAGAAAATTATTAAGCCTGCAAAAGATTCACTAGACTTCGCCAATCTTTACTCGAGTTGGGGTTTGCTTTATGGCATGCAGAGTAAATATGATAGTTCAATAGTTTTTTACAAAAAAGCTATCGGCATCTATGAACGTACAGGAAGTAAGAGACCGTTAGGTCGTAATTATTCAAACATTGCTATTGGTTATCAGCAAAAATCAAATTTTCCTATGGCTTTATATTATCAGCAAAAATCTCTGAAGATTAATAAAGAACTTAAAAATGAACCGACACAAGCATATTCTTATGTCAATATAGCTAATACATATAGTAGCATGGGGGATTTGGTCAGGTCCGAAAATAATTTTCTAAAATCGATAGAACTTGCAAAAAAATATAAGCTTAAAAATGTTGAATTGTATGCATATACAAATCTTTCAACTATGTCTATGAACAAAGGTGAATGGCAAAAGAGTTATGATTTTGCAATTAAAGCTGCTGAATTAGGCGGCAAGATGGGTGATCAGGGGATACAAGCGGCGAGTCTTTCAAAAGCATCTAAAGCAATGACAGAGATGGAACACCCTAAAAAAGCTATAGAATTATCCCGCAGAGCAATTGCAATAGCTGATTCTTCCGCCCAGCCTTTAAATATCAATCAAGCATATTCAAGTATGGGTTTTGTGTTAAAATCTCAAAAAAAATGGAAAGAAGCTATCCCCTTTTATGAAAGAAGTTTTGAAGCTATTAAAAATGCTAATTTATACACAGATCATAATAGCCGTTTATTTAAGCAATTATCAGAGTGTTACGAAAAGACCGGCAAATATTTTAAGGCATTAAATGCGTACAAAAAGTCTGCAATTATTAAAGATTCGGTAAGAAGCAGGGAAAATATCCGGAAGGCTACTGAAATGACTATGAAATATGAGTTTGGTAAAAAAGTAGAAGCTTCAAAAGTCAGACAAGCTGCAAAGGACGCTATTACTCAGACCCGTCAGTTAGTATTAATGATAGGACTAATTTTATCATTTTTATTAATTCTGGGAGCCTTTATTGCATTTTATAACAAACGGAAAGCCAATGCTCTTTTAAAACAGAAGAAAGATGAAATAGAAAGAACTTTAACAAAACTAAGGAATACACAATCCCAATTAATTCAATCTGAGAAAATGGCTTCTTTGGGAGAACTTACGGCAGGCATTGCACATGAAATAAAAAACCCTTTAAACTTTGTTAATAACTTTTCAGAAGTAAGCGGTGAGCTTATTGAAGAAATGACGGAAGAACTACACAAAAATAATAAGGATGAAGCCTTGGAAATTGCGGAAGATTTAAAACAAAATATAAAAAAAATAAATCAGCATGGTAAACGAGCGGATTCTATTGTTAAAAGTATGCTTTTGCATTCAAGAGGAAGTTCCGGGAAGAAAGTTTTAACTGACTTAAATGAACTTTTAGATGAATATGTTACACTTGCTTATCATGGTTTGAGAGCAAAGAATAATGAGTTTAATATTTCTATAGAAAAAAATTATGATAAATCAATTGAGAAAATAAATATTGTGCCTCAGGATTTAAGCAGGGTGTTTCTGAATATAATTAACAATGCTTGCTATGCGGCGAATGATAAGAAGAAAAAAATGGGAGAAGATTTCGTTCCGGCTCTTAAAGTCTTTACTGAAAAATTAAAGGATAAAGTTGAAATAAGAATCAAAGATAATGGCAACGGAATACCTGATGAGATTAAGAATAAAATTTTTAATCCGTTTTTTACAACCAAGCCAACCGGTGAAGGGACCGGATTAGGGTTATCGCTTTGCCACGATATAATAGTTAAACAGTACGGCGGAGAAATTGAATTTGATTCTACAACCGGAAAAGGAACTGAGTTTAGAATTAAATTATCTCTTACTTAGCATGGAAGATGAAGTGAGCAAGATGATGTTTACCCTCCAATCTTTTAGGTGGAATGTTACATTTGTAATTCTCAAAATAAAGTAGATCGATTGTTAAATAATTCTACATATGTTTGAATTAATAAAATTTTCAAAGCAAATAAAAAAAATAATATTTAATTTTAATTTATGATTATAAAAAACAGACTTACCGGTTATTTTATATTTGGCTTGATCTTAGCATCATTTGCTAATTTATTTGCTGCATCAATTAAGCCGGCACATTTGTTTGCGGATTCGTTAAAAAATAAACCGGTAACATTATCTTTACCTTGGAAATATCATCCGGGAGATAATCTTCAATGGGCAAACAAAAAATTTGATGATTCCGACTGGGATACTCTGAGGACAAAAATTTCTACAACCGACTCTGTTTTTGATTCGTTTAAAGGAATAAGTTGGTTCAGAAGAACCATAATTATTGATTCTGCTTTGTATAATAAACCGGTTGCTCTTTCAATGTGGCATTACGGCGCATCGCAAATTTATCTGAACGGGAAATTGGTTCACGAATTCGGTAAAGTAGCAAATAATATTTCGGATGAAAAAATTTATCAACCCCGCGGTATTCCGATAAATTTATTGTTTGGTAGTGATAGTGTTAATGTTGTTGCAGTCAGATATTCTAATTTTCATGCAACAAAAGATAAGGATTGGTTCAATAAGTGGTTTCGTTACGCGGGATTTCAAATCAGAATTTCTGAGATAAACAATTCAATTTTAAACGCTGTTCTTAATGAGGGAATAACACTTTCAATTAATATCGGTATTTCCGCAATATTTCTTGCCTTGTCTTTTCTTTACTTTGTTTTGTTCTTTTTCTATTCAATGAAAAAAGAAAATTTATACTATTCATTTTTTACTTTTTTCATCTCCTTGAGTTTTTTACTTCAAATGCTTCCGCGCTTTAATCATTCAAGTCTTGACTTTTTTATTATTGACTTTGGGTTAAGATCGTTAGTTACAATATTTATTTTCCCCTCGTATTTAGCATTTATATATTCAATATTTTATGAAAAATTTCCTAAGCAATTTTGGTTATTTATTTTAACTGCGGTTATTATATCGTTTTTTGCTTTTTATTTATCACGGGAATATGAAAAAATTCTTAATTATATAATTTTTACTTTTATCTTTATTACAACCGTAGAAAGTTTAAGAATAATAATTATTGCAATCAGGAAAAAGAAAAAGAATGCATGGATAATTGGTGCCGGGGTAATAGTATTTGCCATTTTTATTATAACAATGTTTGTAATCGGATTGATGGGTAAAGGCAATATCAATTCACTTTGGGGAATTATTCTCTTCTTTTTAGGATTGATTAGTTTACCAATTTCTATGTCGGTTTACCTTGCAAGAAATATTGCTGTAACAAATAAAGAATTAGAACAGCAGATTGTTACGGTAAAAGAATTATCGGCTAAACAGATTGAGCAGGAAAGAAAAAATGCCGAGTTAAAACTTCAAGCTGAACTAGCCGAAGCCGAAAACGCACGCAAAACAAAAGAACTTGAAGAAGCCAGAAAGTTGCAGTTATCAATGCTGCCAAAGGAACTACCTGAAATTTCCAATTTGGATATTGCCGTTTATATGAAAACAGCAACGGAAGTTGGTGGAGATTATTACGACTTTCACGTTGGTTTGGATGGCACTTTAACTGTGGTGTTAGGCGATGCAACCGGACACGGAATGAAAGCCGGAACTATGGTAACTGCAACAAAATCTTTGTTTGGCAGTTATGCTGAAAATGAAAATATTATTCATACTTTTCATGAAATGACTAGGTGTTTGAAAGAATTAAATTTTAACATGCTTTCGATGTGTTTGGCAATGCTTAAGATCAAAGAAAATCAAGTTACTTTATCCTCGGCGGGAATTCCGCCTGTTCTTATTTTCAGGGCAAAAGAAAACAAAGTAGAGGAGTTTCTATTAAAAGGAATGCCGTTGGGAACAATAGATAAATTTCCTTACCAGGTTGTTAAAACAGAGCTGAATGCCGGCGATACAATCTTAATGATGAGCGATGGATTTCCCGAATTGATGAATGAGAGAAATCAAATGTATGGATATCGTCATGCGGTGGAATTTTTTGAGCAGATAGCAATGAGTGAACCGCAAGCTATTATCGATGAACTAAAACATGAAATTGAATTGTGGAAAAATGGCGGTGACCCAAATGACGACATAACGTTTATAGTTCTCAAGAAACAAGAATTACCGTAATTTCTACTTATACTTTTTTCTATTCAAATAATATAAATAAAAGAAGAGAGATATGAAATTCAATATATCGGAATTATATAATGCAGTTGTCGTGAACTTCCAGGGAAAACTTATGGGCGGTCCCGAAGCGGAAAATTTTCATAATTTTTTAAAAGAAACTACCGAATCAGGAAAGAAAAATATTATTGTTGATTTGGGAAAAGTTAAATATGTAAACAGTTCAGGTATAGGAAGCTTGGTAAGCGGATTTACTTCTGTTAAAAATGCCGGCGGAGAATTAGTCCTTAGTGGATTATCGCCTAAAATTAAAGGTGTTTTATCAATTACAAAACTCACATCGATTTTTAGAATTTTTAATACGGTTGAAGATGCAGCTAGAAGTTTTAAAACTTAAAATTAATAGATAATTATTCAATTATAAAATAACTATAGCCAATCCGGAGCCACAGCGTCCATTAATCTTTGAACCACATCTTTGTTATGCTTAACAACTTCCTCTTTTCTTGGAATCGGATCGAAAGCCGGGAGCTGATCGTGTAAAGTTTCGGGAAAAGGTTTATTTAATCTTTTTTCCCAATGTTTCCGCCATGTGTCCGGTAACTTTTCCGGTAAAGGAATATTGTTAAAAATAAAATACAAAATAGTCCATATTCTGGATGTAGCTCTTGGGCAATATCCTCCGCCTAAAGTAAAAAGAGCTCTGCCTTTGCAGTTTTCGTCCGCTAATTCAAATATTCGTCTGTATATTTTTTCATAATCGTGGGTAGTTAACATTAAATCTGCAAGGGGGTCTGCAAAATGGGCGTCAGCGCCTGTTTGAACAACCAAAGCATCAGGTTTGAAATAAGCAAGAGCAGGTTCTACGGCTTTGTTAATTACTTCCAAATAAGAATCGCCTTCTGTGAAAGGTTCCAATGGTAGATTAAGTTTCAAAGATCTTCCCATTCCCGAGCCAAGTTCGTATACCCAGCCTGTTCCCGGGAACAAAAATTCGCCGGATTCGTGAATGGATATAGTCATTACTTTATCGTCCGTATAAAATATTTCTTGTACGCCGTCGCCATGGTGCACGTCAATATCCAAATACGCAACGTGCCAACCGGCGTTAGTCATTGCTTTAATAGCAAGAGCCAAATCGTTATACAGACAAAATCCGGCAGCCAATTTTTTGTGAGCATGATGGAAACCGCCTCCCAATTGTAAAACTTTATTGGCTTTCCCTTCTATTAATAATTTAGCTCCCAATAAAGCTCCGCCTGCCAAATACCTTGCGCCTTCCGCCATTCCTTTTACAATAGGATTATCTGCTGTGCCTAATCCGAAATCGGAATAATTTGGAATTTCCTCACCTTTACTCACTGCTTCAACTAAGTCAACATATTCTTTATTGTGAATTTGAGTGAGGAGATCCGGCGAAACAATTTCAGGTTCGATATAATTAAAAGGGACATTTAATTCTTTGAGAAGATCTATAACCATTTCAACTCTAAGCGGACTAAACGGGTGTTCCGGTCCCAAATCATAATTACTGTATTTTGGATGATAAATTATTCTACGCATAATATATGTGGAGGCCAAAGTACTTCAAAACCGGAATTACATAGTTCTTTTGCAAGCGTCCGAATTTCCATTGTGCTAATTCGTAGAACCACGCGGATTTTGTTATTGTTTTCCGGGTAAGTTAAAATTGAGTGTATATTAATATTACGTTTTGCCAATATTGTTGCCAAACGTGCAAGTTCGCCCGGCTTGTTGGAAAGACTTAAATCCAATCTTCCCGAGGGTCTGTAAACTCCCGTTAATCGTAACATTGCATCTAATAGGTCTGCACTTGTAACAATTCCCACCAATTTTTGGTCTTCCATTACCGGTAAACAACCTATTTTCAATTCGCGCATTAATTGTGTTGCAATTTCAACCGGATCGGAAGGACTGGTAGTTTCGACCGGATGACTCATAATTTCTTTTACTTTATCACTTGGATCGAACGGTGTTTTAGCCAAACGGCTTGTAGCCAATCTCAAATCACGATCTGTAACAATTCCAACTAATTTATCATTTTCCACAACGGGCAAATGCCGGATTCCTTTTTCTTGCATTAACTTATAAGCATCGCACAAGGGAGTATCGGGACTAATTGTAATAGGATCTGGGTGCATTACTTCTCTAATTAGCATTTCAGTCTCTCCTAAATTTTATTTTAATATGCCGGTCTTTTAACTCCTGCTGGTCTTAAAACCATAATAACTTCATCAAATATTACAGGTTTATCTTTCGGCAGCGAATGAATTTCCAATTTCCACAACCACGGAATTTCTTCAATCAACTGTGAAATTCTTCCTAATAATTGTGCAATGCCGTCAACTTTTTTTAGATTTGTTTCATCCAGCGATTCCTGAATATCCCTATCGGTCAAAGGCGTTATATGAATTACAGAACGGTGAGGCGGGCTTTTTAATTTTATTAAAGGTCCGAATAATTTATCCTGCCACACGTTAATTGTTATTTTTTTCTTTTCATTTATTGTTTCGTCGGTTTTATTGATACCGAAATAACCGAGAATTTGTTCTGCGTCTTGAGTGTTAACGGTTATTTCGTCTAAATCTTTATATTTATCTATAATCGATTGTATAACGCTGCGCGCCTTATCTGCCGAAACATCTTCGTACCACGCAATTTCTCCCACAGGCTGTTTTTTAAATTCGGCATATCTTACAACTCTGCCCATAGCTCTGGATGCAGACTCCGGAAATCTGAATGCGGGAAACATTCTACCGTCTCCGGAGGGACTATCTTCTTTAACCAGGCTAATTGTTCCGGTTGCTCCCATCATACATAATAAAATAGGTTTGGAGAAGCCTAATTCTTTTTCTGCTTTGAAAACTCCTTTTCTTATTCCTTCGGCAATGGGATCGGGTCCGCAGCTCCCAACGCATGCATAACCGATTAGTAAAGAATTTACATTTTCGTTTAGTAAAGAATTGTACACAGCTTGTTCATATTTTTCAGGCGAAGCGAATGCGCCTAAGTTAGTTAAGCAATCATCCGGCACTTCCAATCCGTTTGCCTCGCTGGAATCGGCAAATATTGTTGCCATACCCGCAGAGTTTGCGATTATTGCTACTTTGTTTCCCTTCGGTAAAGGTTGATGCGATAACACAACTGCCACATCAAATAATTCTTCGAGAGTTTGCGTTAAAATAATTCCGGTTTGTCTGAATAGCGCTTCGGTTTCAACTATACCGCCGCTTAGTGCTCCGCTCTTAGCTTCGGCAGCTAATCTGCCTGCTCTGCTCTTTGCATTTTTAACGCAGAGGATCGGTTTTTTATACGACATTCTTCTGGCAATCCTAACAAATCTTCTTGGATTTCCGAAAGTTTCCAAATAAAGAATTGCGAGTTTTGTATTAGGATCTTCTTCCCAATATTGAAGTAAATCGTTTCCCGATACATCGGCGCGATTACCGGCTGACACAAACGTTGTAAATCCCAGACCCTTTTCCGAAGCATAATCTAGAATTACTAATCCCAAAGCTGCCGAATGGGAAAAAAAGCCGGCTGAACCGCGTGGAGCTAATTTAGGAGCCAAACTAGCATTCAACCTTACTTCCGGATCGGTGTTCATAACACCCAAACAACTTGGTCCAATTAATCTAACGCCGTTTGCTCTTGTTAGCTCGACCAATTTTTTTTGCCGTTCCGCACCTTCTTTACCGGATTCCGCAAATCCGGCTGTAACAACAACCAGACCTTTAGCACCGGCTTGAATTGATTCTTCCGCAATTTTTTGAACTTTTTCCGCTTTAACGGCAATAACGGCAAGATCAATTTTTTCAGTAATTTCGGTAACCGATGAATAAGCTTTAACACCGTTAACAGAATCCGCTTCGAGGTTAATAGGATAAATCGTTCCGGTAAATCCGGCGGATAAAACATTTCTGAAAATAATGTTTCCAATCGACTCTGGATTTCGGGAAGCGCCAATTACCGCAATGGTTTTGGGTTTTAACAACGGCGCCAAGGAATTAGCGACTGCAATTCTTTCTCTTAGTCCGGCTCTTTCCCACAATGCCGCGCCTCCGGTAACAGGGAGTTCTATATGAACGGTATCGGAACTCCAAACCCTATGATTTTCGAATCCTGAACTTTTAAAAACATTTAACATCGGTTGGTTTTCGGGTAGAACTTCGGCTTCGAATATTGTATAACCGTTAGCGGCTGCCAAGCCGGCAAGCCGTTCCAATAAAAGTGTACTTATACCTTTTCCTTGATAATCGTCTTCAATAAGAAATGCAACTTCAGCGGTTTTACCGTTTCCGGTTCCATAATAATTCCCTAAACCAACTACTTTCTTTTGCTTCCCTTCGCCAGTAATTGCTAACAAACAGCCGGAATCTTTGAAATCACCTTCGCAAAGTTGTTTTATAACATTTTCAGGAACTTCGGAAACAGATGCCATAAAACGCATTCGAAGACTGTCCTGCGAAACTCTTTTCATAAATTCTTTAACTAACGGAACATCGTCGGGTGAGGCGGGTTTGAAAAGAATACTTTGACCATCTTTCAGAAGGACGAATTCTTTATAATCAAGTCCTTCCGGTATAATGGTAAACATTTTAACCTCTAAAGATTAAATAAATTAAGAAACAGGCTCCCTGTAAAAAGGGAGCCTGAATTACAGTAGTAAAACTAAGATAATTTCTTAATTTCGTCAACTACTTGTGGATTAGCAAGTGTTGTAACATCGCCGACGTCTTGCTTGTTAGCCACGGCAGCCAAAACCCTTCTCATAATTTTACCTGACCGGGTTTTAGGCATATCCGGAACAATCCATACTTTACCGGGTTTGGCAATAGGACCAATTTCCGTTGCCAAAGTATTAGTAACTTTTTGTTCCAATTCCGGTGTAGGTTCAATTCCCGGTTTCAACGAAACGAATACATGAGGAATTTTCCCTTTAATCGGATCTGCAACCGGCACAACAGCGGCTTCTCCAACTTCGTCTACCATTAATGCGGCGGATTCGAGTTCTTTTGTTCCAAGTCTGTGACCCGCAACATTAATAACATCGTCAATACGACCAAGGATTCTAAAGTAACCGTCGGGAGCTTCAACAGCGCCGTCACCTGCAAAGTATGGCCAATCGTGCCAATCTTTACTATTAGGATCCGTATTATATCGTTTGTAATATTGATTTAAGAACCTTTCGTCATCGCCCCAAATGGTAAGCATTCTGCCGGGCCAAGGATTACGGATAACTATATTTCCCGCTTTGTTACTGCCTGCAGGTAAAGGATTTCCGTCATCATCTAAAATGGCAGGATAAATTCCGGGTACTCCGGGTCCGGCGCTGCCTGGTTTCATTTTATGGATTGCCGGAACGGTTGAGCATAAGAACCCGCCCGTTTCTGTCTGCCACCATGTATCAACAATAACTGCTTCCCTTTTACCTACAACATCATAATACCATCTCCATACATTAGGTTCAATCGGTTCACCAACAGTCGTCATATGTTTGAAGTGGTAGTTATATTTTGCGGGTTCGTCGGGTCCAACTCTTCTTAATGCCCGGATAGCCGTAGGCGATGTATGGAATATGTTAACATCCAATTCTTCGGCAACACGCCAAGGTCTGCCGGCATCGGGATGTGTGGGAACGCCTTCAAAAATAACAGAAGAAGCTGCAAGAGCCAAAGGACCGTAAACTATATAGGAATGTCCGGTAATCCAACCGATATCGGCCATACACCAATAAACATCTTCAGGATGTATATCTTGTATATATTTTGATGTTCCGGTTACATAAGCCATATAACCGCCAATTGAATGTTGTGCTCCTTTCGGTTTGCCGGTGGTTCCGGAAGTATACATTAAGAATAAAGTATCTTCGGAATTCAACGGAACCGGTTCTACTCTTTCATGACGATGTTTTTTCAATTCATCGTTAACAATAACATCTCTTCCTTCAACAAGGGGAGTTTTAGCGGAATATTTGCCCGGATATCTTTGCCAAATAAGAACATGTTCTACATGTTGACCTTCTTTTTCCGCTTCATCAACAGCAATATCTGCTTTTTCTTTGTGGTCTAATAATTTACCGCCACGGTAATAGGAATCGGCTGTTATTAATATTTTACTTTTTGCATCTACAATTCTATCTGCACAAGCTTTACCGGAAAAACCGGAGAATACTTGTGAATGTATAACTCCCAAGCGGGCGCAGGCAAGCATGGTTATAGGCAATTCCGGTATCATAGGCATATGCAACGTAACGGTATCGCCTGCTTTCAAACCATAACTTTTAAGTAAAGAGGCAAACTCGTTTACTCTTACATACAATTCTTGGAAGGTTATATGTTCAATTGCTTCGTCTTCCGGTTCGGGAACAAAATGCAAAGCGGTTTTATTTTTATATTTAGGGAGATGTCGATCTATACAATTATAACTTGCGTTAATTTTCCCACCTACAAACCATTTAAAAAATGGCGGATTGCTTGAATCTAAAGTGGTATGCCAATATTCGTACCAGTCTAGCATATCGGCATATTCTTTATAACAATTCGGAAAGTTTTGTTCTCCGAATTTTTCCAGAATGTTTTTATCTGTCATATTAGCTTGAGCTATAAAGTCGGTATTGGGTTCAAAATACTCCTCTTCTTTCCAATGCACAGCAATCTGCGCTTCGGAAACTTCACCGGTGGTTTTTGTTTCATCAGCCATAGATTTTACTCCTTTTTAATATTTCTGTGAAAAACAATTTTATATTAATAAATTAATTAACCAACTGGTAGTACTGTTTTTCCAAATGTTTCATTTAATACTTGTGCAAGAGCTAAATAAACAGCGGAAAAACCGCAGAAAATACCTTCCCAACCGGCAATAGTGCCAACAGCTGCGCTTCCGGTTGCGTCCTTAATTGCAAGCAACCAGAAAAGAATAAATAATGTAAAGAATACAACTTGTAAGGCTTTATTATGTTTTAGTGTTGCAATCCACATTACAAAAGTGAATAAGCCCCACATAAATAAATAAGCCACCATGCCACCTTCTGCCGGAGCGGCAAACCAATTATGGACTTTTCCTAAAATAAGAAAGACCAAGGTCAACCAGAACAATCCGTATGAAGTAAATGCAGTTGTTCCGAATGTATTACCTTTTTTCCATTCCATCCAACCGGCAAAAACTTGCGCCAGTCCCCCGTAAAATACGCCCATTGCAAGCACCATGGTTCCTAAATTATAAATGCCGGCATTGTGCAGGTTTAGTAAAACAGTCGTCATTCCGAATCCCATTAATCCTAAGGGAGCCGGATTTGCAGTAGTATCAACAACACGAGTCTCTTCTGCCATTTTAACCTCCTAATTGTTTTGTTTTTTGTGGGTTAAAGTAAATCGGATATTAAAGGTTCTCTTTGTCCTTTTATATTATTCCGGTTAAGGAAAACCTTCTTTATTGATATAGGGGTAAATTATTAACACAAGTAAAAACAGTTTATAGTAAAAATGGAAAAGACAATCGAATGAGATTTTACGGACTAAGAAGGATTTATAAAAAAAGTAAGGTTTATGCTGGGTTCGGCAAGTAGTATTTAAGTTTTGTAGGTACACGTTTTCCTTACAAAGAAATTGTAATTTAGTTATTTTAAGTTTTGTGTTGGGTGTTCACAAAATCCAATAGAATTGGATTATAATAACTAAATGATTTGCCTGCTATATATTAAATTTTGCTTCTTCTTTGTAAGTATGATAAATCGTTTATAATATAAAAAGATGATAATAAATTGTCAAGATTTTTTTTTGTCAATCCGTTCGGTTACAATTTTAAATATAAATAACGATATAGCGGCAACTATTGCAATCGCTACAAAATAATACCAAATTAAATGAGCATCGGCATAATAAGCCGCTTTTTGTACTTTTGTTAATCCGGCCGGCAAAGTATGCGGATCGGGGCAATATTTATCTAATAAAAAACCCGACATGATAAATCCAATTAAAGCTGAAAAGAAGGAATGTAAATGACTAAATCCCATATAAACGCCTTCTTCACCTTTTGGGGCTTGTAGTGAAAAGTATTCGAGAAACCTTGGCGATATAAAACATTCGGCTAATCCTTGAATTGCGATTCCGATTATCATCATAATAGTTAACGGATACATGTTAAACCAACCAAATATTGATACCATACTACCCGTTATAGATTCTAATGATTGACTGAATGCCATTGCCAAAGCTGATAACGGCATTATTAACATTCCGATAAACATCACCGTTACCGCTTTATACTTTTTGGTTAATTGGGTTATTATTACAACGAATAATACTACTACCAAAGGATTAACATTCGCTAACCATTCCGGTTTTGCATCTTCTCCAAGTAAACGTATAACATATTTAGGCATTGTTGCATAAAGTTGATGTTGTATAATCCAAAAACCTGCCACAATTAATGTAAGTATTATCAATCGCGGAGTTTTGAATATCCGGACTAATGCATTTACAACATCCTTAATTTTTTTGGATTCCCCGGAAGAGTCAATTGGTTTAAAAATAAAAATTGCCAAAAGCAAAGCTAAAAATGCCATTCCGGAAGAGAAGAAGTTAACATACTCCAAACCGATTCCTTGTCTTATTGAAGGCACAACGGTTTTCCCGCCGAATGCACCTATGTTAACTATCCAATAAAAAAGAGAAAAGCCGCGTGCTTTGTTCACCTCCGAAGTGGTTTTAGCCACGGTTCCTGTAATTAAAGGTTTTATGAAAGAACCGCCGAGTAAAACAATAAACAAAAATAAAATTACCAGCATTTTGGAATGGAAAACACCAAGGAAAAAGTATCCTACTGTTAATAATGAGAAGGCAATAATTAATCCGTTTTTAAAACCTATTTTATCTGAAATTGCACCGACAAATGGGGGGAAAAAGTATAAAAGCGCAAAAAACACACCTGCAACTACACCTGTTGCCTTGTCGTCGAAACCTACAATATCGGTAAGGTATAAAGTAAGAACAATAAAAAATCCGTAATATGCCGCGCGTTCGCAAAGTTCCATTAAATTGGCTAACCAAAAATCTTTTGGGAATTTCCAGGTTTCTTGAGTTGAAATGTTTTCCATTTGTGTCCTAATTATAATTGAAAAGTTTATGAAGTTACTAAAAACTTTACTAAAGAGAAAAGATATTTACAGAGATTGGAAAAAATTTTAACGAAAAAAGTTTTAAAAAAAGTCCGCTAAAAACATTAGCGGACTTTTCTGGGCTATCGGAGTGTAGATTGTAGGTTCAGTTAAATAAAATTTTGTTATGCAATTTTCCAATGACCGGGAACCCAAACCCAGCCGCCTCGCACTTTTTTCCAATGACCGTTTATCCAAATATAACCGTGCCGTTTTTTCACCCAATGACCGCCTACCCAAACGTATTTGCCGTATCTGTTCACTTTCCAATGCCCGGCAATCCATACGTGGTTGGGTCTTGCTTTTTTGTGAACGACAACTACTTTTGGTGCTTTCGGTTTTACTTTTATTATTACTTGTGCATTGGTTTGTAAAGCAAATCCTGATAAAATAAATAATGTTAACGATAAAAATATCAGCTTTTTCATTTCTTGCTCCATTTTGTTTTACGATTGTTTATTCAATGTTAGTCATCAACCGTGCCAAACCTTTAGAATTTACTAACTTATTGTTTTGCAATAAGTTAAAGGGGCGTTAAAATTTTTATATTTGCCTGTGTAATGAAATGTTTTGCCTGAAACATTTTAGTCAGGTTTTTTGATGAATATGGAAACGGTTTAAGGCTGGTTTAATTAATTATTCTTACAATCATAATGTGAATCCAAATAACGGAAAAATGCTAAGAGTAAAATTAAGATTAATAAGAGAATGATTTTATTTGTGGGAAAAGGTGAGAGCTGCCGGATAAATTGTTAAATTAAACGGCAGCTGCCGGTGAGATATTTTGCAGATAATTTTTCATATTTTCCACTTTTTTATCGGCTTTAATTTTCCTGTAATATTTAATAGCCTTTTTAATATGATTTTTAGCTTCATCGGTTTTATTTCCGGCTTTATAAACTTCAGCCAATTCTTCACTTGCTTCGGCTTCATTAATTTTATTCTGCTTGTCTTTGTTTAACCTAAGACTGTTTTCAAACAACTCTTCAGAAAATTCCAAATTACCCAAATTCTTTTGAATTAAAGCTTTAACACGGTAAATATCTGCTATAGATAATGTATCGTTTAATTTATAAGCTATTTCCATAGCTTTATCGGTGAATACTTCCGCTAATTCGCTTCTATTTGTTTTAGCATAAATATATGCTTTTGCTATGTAAGAAATTGCGCAGTTGGATAAGAAATTATGCTGCAATGAAATGTTTATGCTGTTGTTAAAATCTTCTAAAGCGCCTTCGTAATTTTCCATTTTGGTTTTCACCATTCCCATATTATGAGTAACGCGGGCAATTAAACGGGCGTTTTTTAATTTTTTATAAATTCTTAAACTGTTTCTGTAATTTTTTAATGCTTGAGGGTAATTGCCTTGCATATTGTATAAAATACCAAGATTGGTTTGGAACATGGCTTCTGTTTCGGGGTCTTGATTGTTATACAAGTAAGCTTTTCCTCTTTCGAAGTGTGCTGTAGCTTTATCAATTTCTCCCCGCTCACCATAAATGGTTCCAAGCATATTTTCACATCGGGCACAACCTATATTGTCGTTCAGATTTGTGAAAATGTAGTAAGCTTTTCTTGTATATCTGAGTGATTGGTCCCAAATACTTTGTTGCCAATTAATTTTTGCCATTGCTAAAAGCGCATCGGCTTTAATTCTATCTAACAAAGGATTTTTACTCGGTTTGGAAATAAGGTCTTTATTAATTTCTTCGGCTATGTCCAATTCGCCGTTGTCAATCATTAACTTACCGAGCTGAAGCAAAAGTTGGGATAATTTTTCTTTCTCAAGTTTTTCTTCCGCAAAAGTGATAATCATATCAATCTGAGCTCTTTTATCTTTACCGCCGTTTATTTCGGCATCCAATTGTAAATAATCTTCCAATATATCTTTTTCTTTTGAACCCGGGTTGCCTTCTAAACTCCGGTAGAAATTTTCTACGGTTTCTTCGTCTAAGTAGTTAGTTAAAATTTCTTTTATTTCCAATAATAATATTGAATTTTTTTCCATTATGATCTCCACAACTTATGTTAAGCTGCTGAAATTTCCGGTTTAATTAAATTATTAATTTCTTCCACTTGATCTACTGCGTTAATTTTTTTATAATATTTTAAAGCTACATCAAGAAAAATATCCTTTTCGGTCTTTTTATCAATAGCGTCATAAACTTTTGCCAATTCCAAAGAGGTTTCGGCAATGTTCATTTGGTTTTTATATTTTTTATTTATGCGTAAACTAGAAAGCAAATAACTTTCCGCCAATTCGTAATTTTGCAGGTGTCTTTCCAATGTTCCTTTTACTTTATAGATATCTGCAATTGTTAATTTGTCATCGTTTTCATGTGTTAATTCTAATGCTTTATCAGCGAAAGCGTTGGCAAAATGATATTCTTCTAACTCGGCTAAAATATTCGCTTTGCTTAAATAAGATAGTCCCAATAAACTATTGAAACCTGATTTAATGGAAATTTCTATACTTTTGTCAATTTCATTTAAAGCAGAGTGGAAATATTTTTGATCCATGTAAACCATAGCCAAATTATGCCTCGTTTCGGCAATTTTTAACTGAACATTTAATTTTTCGTAATTTTTTAATGCTTTTTGGAAAAACTTAATGGAAACATCATATTCCTTGTAAATACTGTAAATTACGGCAATATTGTGATATAACATTCCACTCATTAGTAAATGCTTTTCTTGATCAAGATGTGATAAACTTTTTTCAAAAAGGGAAATTGCTTTTGGCAAATTTCCCAGTTCCGCATAAAAAGTGCCAAGGGTATTTTCGCATTTTGCAATTCCCAGCTTATCATTTAATTTATCGAAGATTTTTTGCGATTTTTTAGTAAATAAAATTCCTTTGTCAAAATCGGTAACTCTTGCATATAGATCGCCCAGACTTAAATAAACATTGGCAGTTAAATTATCATCTTTGCTCAGCTTTCTGGTTTTAATCAGAATTTCTTCTGCTAAATTAAATTTACCGTGTGAAATACACAATTTGCCGAGATGTAACATTAAGTCTAAATATTTTTCTTTTTGCAAATTTTTTTCTGCGTAAGTTATAGTTCGGTCGACTTGCATTCTTTCCTTAGCCGGAGTAAATTTTACTTCAAGTTGAGCTTTATCAATTTCGTTAAGATAATTAGGAGATTTAATTGATATACCGTATTTACGAAGTATCCGGTCACTGAAATCTTTTACCTGTTTTTTCTCCATAAATTTTTTCAGTAAATTCTGTACGTCTTTTATGAAATTATCAGTATTTTTTATGTTATTTGCGACCATTTTCTTATCTCTTTTTAATTAGTTAACAAAACCGTAACGAGAAAAATGAGGTAATTGAGCATCATAAACAGCTAAAAATCCGGTGCTAACATCAACTTTAATGCTGCTGTATTTTGCTTTAACCAAATTTCCGTTGCCGTCTATATAATAAAAATCAATTTTATTAGGATTAATACCCGATAAATCAACGCCATAATATTCTATCGAATATAAAATAGGTTTGTTAAATGTTGTTGGTGAAGGTGAAAAATCTGCCGTAACTGATTCGCTATTAAGAGTTACGCCCATTTTCTTTGTACCTTCGTATGCTCCTGCCGGCACGTCTAATTCGCCTTGAACATAAATTTCTTTACTCATATTGCCATAAAAATAAAAACCGCCGCCGGTTGAACCGTTAATATATTTGCTTAAGTAAAATAATTGCTCAACTGAGCTTTGTTGATCAGCCGGGAAAGTTAACCAATGAGGTCCGTTTTGCGATTGTTGAACTTGATTATTAACCGGTTCAACTATCGAATTTTCATCTTGGCAGCCGAATAAAAATAAAGCTGCAAGCGCGAGTATCATTATTAGTTTTTTCATTTTATTTTCTCCTTTGTGATTGATTGTTGTTTTTGATATATACTATGCAATGTACGTACCAATCCGGGAAAATGAGTTTTTCGATTGTTTTTAGTGTTTTTAAAATTGCCGCCATGTAATTTTTACCTGTCATGTTTAAGGTTTGTAAATTTATTTTACACTTATTTTTTTATTTCTCTTAATGATCTCCTGATCTACTTCGTTTATGAGATCCCGGCATTCCGCTCCGCTGCAACCGGAATGACAGAACTTTATTGTCATGCCGGTTTGCTTGTACGCTTTTGGCGCGGCGATTTTTACAGTACCGGTATCTCACAAATGCATTTTACAGATGGAGATGACTGTCTTGCAAAACAGTATAAATTACCAATATAAGAGTAAGAGCAAGATTGTGATTAAGAATAAGAGATTATACTCCGGTCTTTTTTCCTTTTCAATATTTAAAGAACTTTATTACTTTCTTCTAACTTCTAACTTCTAACTTCTAACTTCTAACTTCTAACTTCTAACTCCTAACTTCTAGCTCCTAACTCCTTCCTTTATCTCGTCCAGCCATATCTTGAAAAATGAGGTAATTGAGCTCCTTTTACTTCCAAATACTTCAAAGCCGGATAGATTTTTTTGGAATTGTATTTAACGGATTGAGTAGATCCGTCCGGACTCAAATAAACAAAATCGGCAGTATTTGGATCAATACCGGTTAAATCAACACCCCAAAACATAAGATCAAGTGAAACAGGTTTTTTAAATGTAAACGGAGAAGGCGACAACTCAACCGATAAGTTTTCCAAATCAAATGTTATATCGAAAGTTAACTTTCCGTCAAAGGCTCCTTTAGGAATAGTTAAAGTAGCAGACATTGTAACTCTATTGCCGTTCTTATCTACCCAGAAGAAGTTTGATTCGGTAATAGTTCCGCCTTTTTTTCCGTTAATAGTATAAGATTTTGAATAAATTGAAAATCCGTTATCCGTTGAAGTTTTTAATCCCAATGAACCGAAAAAATCAGAAAAACTTTTGTGATTTTTTTTTGCAAGAGTTTCCGGTTTGTAATTAACACTGGGCGCTACAAGCGAGTTTTCATCTTGGCAGCCGAAAAATAAGAATGATATTGTTGCGAATATTAAAATTAACTTTTTCATTTTTTCTTCCTTGAATTTAGTTTTCAATATTTTTTTAGTTAACAAAACCGTAACGTGAAAAATGAGGTAATTGAGCGTCTACAACACACAACCAGTTATCTTGAACATAAATATTAGCATATTTAGCTTTTTGCAAACTTCCATCTTCGGCTACGTAATAAAAATCGATATTATTTTTATCAACGCCTGTTAAATCAACACCGAAGTATTCAACGGTATAGTAAATAGGAGTATTAAAAGTCATTGGCGAGGGAGAAAAGTCGGCTGTTAAAGTTTTACTATTTAAAGTAGCTTTTATTGTTTTATAACCGGAATAAGCGCCTCCTGGAACCCAAATTTCTACATAAGCAGAAATATCCGAACTGAGGTTTTTTGTTCCTTTAAATAAACCTCCGTTTTCGCCTTTAATACTTTTGCTCCAAGTTTTAGTTCCTTCAATAGAGCTTTTTTGATTGTTGGAAAAAGCAAGCCAATGTTTTTCCGTTGTTTGTTTTTGAACTGTGTTATCTGTAGGTTGAATAACACTATTTTGATCTTGGCAGCCAAACATAAATAAAGCCGCAACTGCAATTGTTAAAAGTAGTTTTTTCATTTCGTTTCTCCTTTTGTTTGTTTAGCGATTTTGTTTATTGTTATTGCAATCGCTATACCAATGTAAAAAAGCTTGATTTTCACTTGTTTTCAAACATTCTTTTGCCCGGTTTTGTAATTTTTACCGGTTTCATTTCTGCTTTGTAAATTTATTTTACACCGGTTTTGGTACTTCTCTTATTCTTTACCTACTAACTGTCTATTGTGGTAGCCTTACCCTTTTGAGATTGCGGTCTTTGTCTAACGACAAAACCGCAATGACAGACTATTTTTGTATTATCGATTAACCTTGAACATAATTCTTATTTTTTATAAAGCCGGTTTGAGTTTTTAGCAAGACCGGCATCTCAAATCCTGAAATTCCGGTAATCATCATTCTATTATAAATTCTCCTAATGGTACCGGTTCACGTTTTGATGATAAACTCAACTTTTTCAAAAAGTCTGAAGAATAAAAGATTATACTTTAGTCCCGTTTACTTTTCAGTATGTAAAGAACAGTTTCAGTGAAACAAAGCTGCATAGAAATTTGAAATCACTGTTTTTGATTTTTATCCGTGCCATTTTCGGTAGCAAGTAATTTAAGTTGAGTGACGCAGTTAACAGCATTCATTGAGAATTTTCATTAATGAACCCAGCCGTAACGGGAATCGGGAAGCACAATGTCACCCGTTTTGGTGGTATCGATAATAACTCCACCAAAATCAAATTTTGATAATTTTTCCGGTGCCGTTTGAAGTTGTTGAGTAGTACCGGCATTTTGTTTAAGAGTTGGTTGAACAATAGAATTACCATCTTGGCATCCAAACATAAATAAAGCCGCAACTGCAATTGTTAAAACTAGTTTTTTCATTTTGTTTCTCCTCTGTAGTTTGTTTGTTAATTTTAATTAGTTAACAAAACCATAACGTGAAAAATGATTTAGTTTTGCTTTTTGTACTTCTATATAGCCTTTTGATTTATCGATTTTAATTTTGTCATATTTTACTTGTTCAATATTACCGTTGGAGTTCTGATAAACGAATTTAATATTATCCGTATTAATGTTACTTAAATCCAATCCTTCTATTTTTAAGTTATATTCAGCTGATTTTTTAAATTTCATGTGTGGATAAAATGTAGTTAAGCCGTTTTCACTATCTAGCAAGAGAGAAATATCTTTTGTTCCAACAATAAAATGTTTAGGAAATTTAATAATGGCATCTATTTTAACTATACCGTGAACACCACCGTGGTATTCGGTCTTTAAGCGAATTTCGCCACCTTTTTTCCCATTAATTTTTTTATGTACCGAGTAATAACCCTCAACAGTAGAATTTTCCCCTTTAGGTAAAATAATCCAGTTAGGTTGGGAAGTTTGTTCGTATTGAACAGTATTAGTATTTGGTGCAATAGGATTATTAGCATCTTGGCAGCCAAACATAAATAAAGCTGCAACTGCAATTGTTAAAACTAGTTTTTTCATTTTGTTTTTCCTTTTAATTCGTTTAGCGATTTTGTTTATTGTTATTGCAATCGCTATACCAATGTAAAAAAGTTTGATTTTCACTTGTTTTCAAACATTTCTTTGCCAGGTTTT
>Ga0256841_1001255_pt1 | contig 22679 bp, 21 predicted proteins | sample 356308metaG_FD_185971 | JGI IMG/M metagenome (GOLD analysis project Ga0256841, IMG submission 185971) | Hydrothermal vent microbial communities from Mid Atlantic Ridge, Atlantic Ocean - 356-308 | ecosystem: Environmental > Aquatic > Marine > Hydrothermal vents | place: Atlantic Ocean: Mid... | reverse complement strand
TGGTCGGAGCCAACCTGGATACATTCTTTCGAAACAGCGTTCGTCAGATCCGGGCTCTGAATTACCGCCTGCTGAATGCGGCCGGATTACAACTCGTTCGGCAAAAGGAGGCTCTTAAGATAAAACAGTTAGTAAAATCCACTAAAATTCAGCAAAAAATTTTGGATGATTGGCTATCCGGCAGATAAAGAAAAGAGGCTCTACTGGGTTTTTTGTGGTTAAACGCGCAAAAATGTCATCCTTAAATCATTTTTCTAAAAAATTAGAGTTAATTCACAGCCTATCTTTAAATCATCACGAAGTGATGTAATATAAGTAGCCACACCCGTCAGCCGCCGGGCAGGAGCGAAGCCTGTGGGCAAGATGTAACCGAATAGGATTACCGCAAAGCGGTAAAATAAACCGGGCCTTTCAAGGTATAGGGTCTCCTATTTCGTTATAATGCTAGTATTAGTTACACATTTGACGCCTTCAGCGTCACGCCCGCTTTTACCGCTTTACCACAGGCTTCGCCTGTGGCTAATCACATTAGTATCCTTCGGATACTTTTATTATTAAATGCGAACTGAACGAAACAGTAAAATCATATTGTCCGTCTTTATTTAATATACGACTTCATAAGAACCCCAGTAGAGCCAGAAAAGATAATCGAATCGTTTAGGACCGCTCCTTTTCTTCGGAAAAGGTAAAAAATTAAAGCGTTTACTTGTTTCCTGCGCTTATATTTTTTATATTGAAATAACTTCTTCAAATACAAACCTTATCCGGAGGCTTATTATGTCCGATCTAAAAAGTCTTTCCCGACGTAGTTTTCTAAAAATCGGTCTTTTTTCATCCGGCCTGACCTTTGTTTCCATCCTATCCTCTTGTGACCAGCCTGTTGATACTTTTCAGCAGCCGAAACCACGATTGAATTCCGCGCTGGACCGTATTGCCAAAGTATCCCCTCGAGTCAATTCATCCGGCGAAATGAAAATTGCCAACGATTATATCTATGCCGCCGGTAACCATTACTTTGTAATGACCTTACGGGAAAAAAATAATCTACCGGCCTTAAACATGTTGGAAGTACATGTAATCCGCAAAGAAACCAGTTATTACCTTGTTTCCGGTGTTGAAAAAAAGGCAACGTTTCTCATCCATCCCAGGGAAACGATACAAGCCTTATATAAAATTGATAAATATGCACTGAAGAAATCATTTATCGCGGGGAAAAGATGAGCTGTCGAATCCTTTTAGAAGAATGCATGGCATGTGGAGTCTGTTATGCGGTCTGTCCCACCGATGCTATTACCGGTCAGGATGATGATATATATGAGATCGATCCGGACTTATGCAATTGCTGCGAAACGTATTACGAAGAACCCCAGTGCAAAGCGGTTTGTCCGGTAGAGAATGAAATCGTTTGTGATTGTGACTAGATTTCCCGGAAATCCGATCCGAAAAAACTACCGTCGGTTCCTGGTTAAAGAAGCACTTCTTCCTTCAATCGGAATCCTTTGTCTGTCATTTCCACCGTACAGGCAGCCCGGTACGGATCGTGTTCGAAAACCAAAATCCAATTCTCTTCCACGGCTCGAGGCAGGATGCGCTTTTTCTCTTCCAAAGTAGTTAAGGGATGGTTATCATATCCCATAATATAAGGCAGAGGAATATGGGAAGCCGTGGGCATCAGATCGGCACAATAAAGGATGGTCGTTTTACCGTCTGATATTTTCGGCAACTGCATACCCGGCGTATGGCCGAACATGACCAACGTTTCGATACCGGGAAAAAGCTCTTTCGGCCCGTCCAGTTCCACCAGGCGGCCCGCTTCTTCAATCGGTTTAAAATTCTCAGGCATAAAACTGGCCCTGTCTTTTTCCGAAGGATGATTGGCCCAGTACCATTGTTCACCCTGCATATAGTATTTTGCCCTGGGAAAGGTTAATCTCAATTGCCCGTTATGGTAATAGGTGGCGCCGCCGATATGATCGAAATGGGCATGGGTAACAATTACATCCGTTATATCTGCGGGACGAATACCTTTTTCTTTAAGACCCTTCACCAGATCAAAATCAGAATGATCCACGCCGTAGATTTTTGATAGTTTTTCATTTAATTTATAGCCCACTCCGGCATCTACCAAAATAGTGCGTGTTTCATCTTGTATAACCATAGTGCGCATGGCCAGTTGAATACGATTTAAATCATCGGCCGGATTGGTTTTGTTCCACAAAACCTTGGGCACTACTCCGAACATGGCCCCTCCGTCCAACCAAACATAACCGGTTTCTACCGTAAATATTTCATAATTCCCGACCTTCATGGGTTCCCCTTCGCTTAACTCTGAGTTCTCTTTTTTACAGCCTGTTTATTACCGAAGTCTGATAAAAATCAGCCTCGTGCCACACCAGCAGAGGAAAGTTGAACAATCTCTTTTGAAGAAACCCGTTGCTCAACTGATTCTGGGCGGAAATTCGAAACAGGACGGCTTCGTTTAAAAGTTTCCGTGTATCCACTCCCCGATACACGGGTAAGAAATTCTTCAATTTTTGCCCGGCCTTTCCCAACTGACTGTAGGAGCCTTTATAATTTCGGTTTTCATAATGGTAAAGTCCGACGGCAACATGAAGAATACCTTGATAAAAGAGACGTTCTCTGCCGCGAATATCCATCCAGATATCTTCCAGTACATCATGGCAATCGAAGAATCGGCGGTTATTAAACCGGTGCACCGCTTCCCCGAATCTTATTTTAATCGAATCCTGCAACTTATTGCAAACGCCGCACAAACTGAGCAAGAATGGTTAGATCCTGATCTTTGAATTTAGGAAAAGGCGGCATCTCCCCTTTGCCTTTGTGGATGATGGCTTTTATTTGATCAACGGATAGTCGGTTGTTCAGAAGGGCCGGATATCTTCCTTTGCCCTGGCCCATCGGTCCATGGCAGGACGCACAATTCTGTTCAAACAGGGTCAGCCCCGGATCATGGGCGTGGGGATTACTCGCTTCCTGACCGGCGGTTTGAGCCTTCTGACTCGGCCTATTCTTAAAAGGATCGGTCGAATTTAAATAAACGACAATTAATAGTAAGGCAAACAAAAAAAGAATCGAAAAAAAGATGATGGCTTTACTGTTCATGAGAGCTCCGTTCAGATCGTTTGATTTTCGCTAATCCAATATACAAAATAATAACCTATTTCTTCAACCAAAGAAAACGCGAATTATTCCCGTAAACTTCCCTCTTCGGTTAATATGACAACCGGAAGATCCCAAAAAATCCATGATTGCCATTGCCTTTTCCCTTCGAATCTTCTATTTTTATAGAAAGTTTTACAGGATGAGGTTACAATGGATCGGCGCAATTTCATACAAAAGACGGCGGCATTTACCGGGGGATTACTGGTACCGAAACTGTTAACCGCCTCATTCCCCGCCCTGCCTGCCAAATCCAGAATTGTGATCTCCCATAATGCTTCCTGGAGCCGCTCGGTCGGTACTGTAGATTCCGACAGCATGCTAAAGGTTTTAGATAAGGCGATTCAAACCTATTTTCAGGTAGACCATGTCCGGCAAGGTTGGTCAAAAATCGTCCGCCCCGGGGAAGTGATCGGTTTAAAAGTGAATTGTTTGTCGGGTCACGGTGCCACCCACACTTTACTGGTCCAGGCCGTTGCAGAACGTCTTCAGCAAGCGGGCATCAAGGAAAATGATATTATTGTCTGGGATCGCTTGAACAGCGATCTGGAAGACGGTGGATTCCGTATCAATTACGGTAAAAAAGGATTGCGCGTTTTCGGAAATGATGCCATCGGCTTCGATCCCTATCTGCAGACCTTCGGGCAGGCCAGCAGTCTGGTGACTAAAATCCTAACCCGGGTAGTGGACGGTGTGATCAACCTTCCACTGCTCAAAGATCATTCCATTGCCGGAATTACCATGTCGCTTAAAAATTTATTCGGCGCGATTAATAATCCCAATAAATATCATTTAAATACAGGGGATCCCTATATTGCCGATGTAAATCGTCTACCGGCTATTTATCATAAGGTCCGTTTTACTATTTGTGATGCGGCCCAGGCCCAGTACCACGGCGGTCCGTCTTTTATGCCGCAATGGCGGTGGCCCTTCGGCGCACTCATTGTGGGTCGCGACCGGGTAGCCATGGATTATACCGGATGGAAAATCATTGAACAAAAACGGGCTAAGATGGGTTTTAAATCATTGAAAGAAGAGGGACGCGAACCAACATATATTTCAACCGCTGCCGATGCCAGCCATGCATTGGGCACCAACGATCCGCAGCGAATCGATGTGATTCGCGTCTAAACACGAGGTCGGTTCAATGGACGAGCATAACCAAAAACCGGAATTATATGACCTTCTGCCGCTAACCCTACAGGGATTACCGCTCAAACGCCGCCGTTTCCTGAAGACATCGGCCCTGGCCGGGTTGGGCGCGTTATCCGGCACATTCTGGGCTATGCCGGCAAATGCGGGGGAAGGTAAAAAAGACGATCGGAAATTTATTGCCGAGGCTGCCTATTATGAGAAATTGCAGCATAAGCAGGTACGTTGTAAACTATGCCCCAGGCATTGCGTAATTGATGACCGCGAACGCGGTTATTGCGGTGTACGGGAAAATCGTAACGGTACTTATTACACGCTGGTTTATAGCCGGCCCTGCACCTATCATGTGGATCCTATTGAAAAAAAGCCCCTCTTCCATTTTCTGCCGGCGACCCTGGCCTTTTCGATCGCTACCGCAGGGTGCAATTTAAATTGTAAATTTTGTCAAAACTGGCAAATTTCCCAGGTAACTCCCGAACAGGTGCCAAGTATCTATCTGCCCCCGGACGGCGTGGCCGAAGCAGCCAAAAAGTATCATTGTCCCAGTATCGCCTATACCTATAATGAACCGACTATCTTTTTTGAATACATGCGGGATACGGCAAGAGCCGGACATGAACAGGGAGTGAAGAGTGTGGTTATCAGCGCAGCCTATATCGAGCAGGAACCGATTCGGGAGCTGGCCGAAGAGGTGGATGCCATTAAAGTTGACTTAAAAGCGTTTAGTGATACCTATTATAAGGATATTGTTCGGGGGGAACTGAAACCCGTTCTGGATGCCCTGGTTAGTATTAAAAAATCCGGTGTGTGGAATGAAATTGTTTATTTGGTAGTACCGACATTGAACGATTCGGATCAGGAGATCAAGGGTTTGGTGAAATGGATAAATCAAAATCTCGGCCCGGATGTGCCCATTCATTTTACCCGCTTCTATCCCCAATACCTGCTCAAAAATTTACCCCCGACCCCCGTTTCCACCTTAGAACGCTGTAAAGCTATTGCCGATGCCGAAGGATTGCACTATGTTTATATCGGTAACGTCCCCGGTCATCCTGCGGAAAGCACCTATTGCCCGCATTGTGGGAAGAAAATTATTACCCGCAACGGCTTTGTCGTGAGCGATATATTCATAGTAAACGGACGCTGTAAATTTTGCGGCACACCCATTCCCGGAGTGTGGAAGGAATAAATCACTTTATTAACGGATAAAATTAAAGATAGCCCCCGGGATAAAAGAAGAAAATTGGATGACCCAATCTTCAGACATAACCGGCAAGACCAAAGATGCCGGGTTTCAGGTCGGTGCCAGAAAGACTTTTTCCATTCCTTTAGAAGAAGCTTGGAATTTTATTACTTCCGAAGGTTTGTCTATCTGGCTTGGAAACATGCACAATCGCCCCTTGAAGCCGGGATTGACCTATTTTCTTGATAACGGTTGTTATGGCGAAATTAGGGTATTTTCAACACAGTCCCATCTGCGTCTTACCTGGCAGCCTCCCAATTGGCCACGCCCTTCCACGATCCAGGTACGGGTCATCCCCAATGGCGCTAAGACCGTTATTGCTTTTCATCAGGAGCATTTACCCGGTTTGGCGGAACGGGAAGAAAGAAAACTATTTTTCAAAAACGTTTTAAAGCAAATAGAGGATAAATTCTCATAGATCAATAAAAAAAGCTGTCTGAAAACAGGCAGCTTTTTTATTTATATCTGAATATAATTTGAATCCCCGGATTAGCTCTTGTTTTGGCGGCGAATCAGGTTCAGCGCCGAGCCGGCTTTGAACCATTCGATCTGATTCTCATTATAGGTATGATTGGCCTTTATGACGTCCTCGCTTCCATCGGCATGATGCGCAACCAGAGTCAATTGCTTGCCGGGCGCAAATTCGGTTAAATCGATTATATCGATGGTATCGTCTTCCCGGATTTTATCATAATCGGCCGCATTATCGAACGTAAGGGCCAGCATGCCCTGCTTTTTCAGATTCGTTTCATGGATGCGGGCAAAAGAACGAACCAGAACCACTCTTACCCCGAGATGACGGGGTTCCATGGCGGCATGTTCCCGCGAAGAGCCTTCGCCGTAATTCTCATCGCCCACAACGATCGTTGGTATACCGGCCGCTTTGTATGCCCGTTGCGTATCCGGTACGGGGCCGTATTCACCCGTTAACTGGTTCTTAACGGAATTGGTTTTATCATTGAAGGCATTAACCGCGCCGGTTAACAGGTTGTTGGAAATATTATCCAAATGTCCGCGATAACGCAGCCAGGGTCCGGCCATGGAGATATGATCCGTGGTACATTTCCCCTTGGCCTTGATTAATAATTTCATACCGGTAATATTTTTACCGTCCCAGGGTTCGAAAGGAGTCAACAATTGTAAACGTTCCGACTTGGGATCCACAGCTATCTCAATGCCGCTGCCATCCTTTGCCGGAGGTTGATAGCCGGGATCATCCACATCAAAACCCTTGGGCGGTAATTCCCAGCCGGAGGGTTCTTCTAATTTAACCGCCTGCCCGTCTTTGTTGATCAACGTATCTTTGCGCGGATCAAAGCCGAGATCACCGGATATAGCCAGGGCGGTCACCATTTCGGGCGAAGCCACAAAAGCGTGTGTGTTGGGATTACCGTCGGCCCGTTTGGCGAAGTTACGGTTAAAGGAATGGACGATGGTATTCTTTCCCAATTTATCGGCGTCTTTACGCGCCCATTGACCGATACACGGCCCGCAGGCATTGGCAAAGACCTTGCCGCCGATCTTAGCAAAGATGTCGATAAAGCCGTCCCGCTCGATGGTATAGCGTACCTGTTCCGAACCGGGCGTGATGGTAAACTCGGCTTTGGCCTGCAAGCCCTTTTCTTCAGCCTGCTTGGCAATGGAAGCGGCTCGTGAAATATCTTCATAAGAAGAATTGGTGCAGGAGCCGATCAGGCCCACTTCCACTTTAGTCGGCCAGCCGTTCTTTTCGGCTTCTTCGCGCATTTTGGAAATGGGTGTGGCGCGATCCGGTGTAAACGGACCGTTCAAATGGGGTTCCAATTCGTCCAGGTTAATTTCAATTACCTGATCAAAATACTCTTCGGGATGCGCATATACTTCGGGGTCTCCGGTCAGATGTTCGGCAATGGCATCGGCCAGGTCGGCCACGTCGGCCCGATTGGTAGCCCGTAGATAAGCGGCCATATGCTCGTCATATCCGAAAGTGGAATTGGTAGCGCCCACTTCGGCGCCCATGTTACAAATAGTGCCCTTTCCGGTACAGGAGAGATTGCGCGCCCCGGGACCAAAATATTCCAGAATAGCGCCGGTGCCGCCTTTAACCGTTAAAATACCGGCTACTTCCAATATGATGTCTTTGGGAGCTGCCCAACCGTTGAGTTTGCCGGTTAGTTTGATGCCGATAAGTTTGGGAAATTTCAACTCCCAGGGTAAGCCGGCCATTACATCCACGGCATCGGCACCGCCCACACCCACGGCAACCATACCCAGACCTCCGGCGTTGACGGTGTGCGAGTCCGTACCGATCATCATCCCACCGGGAAAAGCATAGTTTTCCAGTACTACCTGATGGATGATACCGGCACCGGGTTTCCAAAATCCAATGCCATATTTATTAGAAACCGTTGACAGAAAATCATATACTTCCTTATTGGTCATTTTTGCGGTTTTCAGATCGTCTTCGGCTCCCACTTTGGCCTGGATCAAATGGTCGCAATGTACGGTGGAGGGCACGGCCGCCTTATCCTTTCCGGCCATCATGAACTGCAGAAGGGCCATCTGAGCCGTAGCATCCTGCATGGCCACCCGATCCGGGTTGAATTCCACATAGGAGGCACCGCGTGTATACTCCTTTGTGGCCGGACCTTCTGTCAGATGGGAATATAAAATTTTCTCGGCCAGAGTCATGGGCCGATTAAGTACTTTTCTGGCGGCAGCAATGCGTTGCGGCAGACGCGCATATACTTGTTTAATCATATCTAAATCAAAAGCCATAGCATACTCCTTTTTTTAATAACAGACCGCTATCCCGCGGGAGAGGGAATAATCGCAGAATTGCGGATTTATTTTAACCTTAAAACATCCAACAACAAATTTACAAAAAACAAAATTCAAAATCTAAAAAATTCCGCTTCTTATGAGAATATTAAAAAACAGGAGTCTCGCCGTTCGGTTTTTCAGAAGATATATTCCATTCCCAGGGAGAACGTGTTGTTGCGGAAATAATACTTATCTTGAAAATCATTCGCGTAAGTTTTAATCGGTGTACTGTAAAGTTTGGTTATCGCTTTGTAAAACAGGAAATTCAGGTTTATTTTCCCTGCTTTTATGGGCAGAGCGGCTCCATACAAAATACCGAATTCATGGCGTTTAATTTCTTTACGGATGTTGTCCGGACCGATATCCCACGGCCCATCTACTTCGACAACCCACTCTTGCTTTGCGCTGAGATTGTAAGAATACATGGGACCAATGATAAAATCGAATTTTAGGGTTCCGATATGGCTCTTTATTTTGTAATAGGCAGGGATAGAAATATAGGTCAGGCTATAAATCGCATAATCCCCGTCATAGCCGAGGCCGAACAGAGGCTGACCCCATTTGGAACCGGTTTCATTATACAAGAGCCCTATATGCAGGGTCTTCAGATCACTCTGCCGATCTTCCATGAACACTCCGCCTCTTAATCCCGGCCTACTATGAACTTCTTTCCAACATCCGCACCTTTCGCCGCTGATGGTTGAAAAATCAAACCCCATTACGATTCCCCAATGGTAAGGGGAAGGCTTTTGAGCCATCAGGCCTGCAAAAAGGAACAAAATCAATACAATCGTTCGCTTCATGATAGATCTCCAATAATTAATGATACGCTTAACGCACTTTACCCCAATAGATAGCCAGGCCAGCCCCGACGAAGGAATTGTAGAGATTGGCATTGGCAAAGATCCTGATACCGGCGGCTACCAGTTTTACGGGAGTCACCAGCAGTTGTACGGAAACGGGTAATCCCACTGTAAAGGCCATTCTCTCCATTACCACATCCCCTTCCGTTTCCCGAACATGATTAGCGATCACGGCCAGACCGCTGGCATAGAAAAATTTGAATATTCCCCTGCCATATAAGCGGCCGTACAGCAAACCGATACCCTGAACAAAACCCGTATTTTCGGTACTTGTGTTCAGAGGTTGGTAAACTTTTATTTTATCCATTGCAAAATATTCTATGGAATAAAGCGAATGATCATGGACATATTCCGCGCCCAGACTTCCCCGTATCCCCGCTGATCCGCCATAATAAGCAGGACCGGCATTTGCATAGAACCAAAAATGGAGCGGTTTAGGTGACGAATCAACTGCCTGTGCCGGAAGCGATATCCAGCAAATAAAAATAAAAGTGAAAATTAAGAGATTGGTTTTAAACAACCCGTAAAAAGCGTGCCGCATCGGTTAGCCTTTTAATTATATTTCATATAGAAATCTTTTAATTTTCTTGGTAGGCGTTTTTTCAAATTCTTTGGGATAAAGTTTGATTTTGGCAACCTGGCTGAATTTGGGTAACTTCCGGTTTAACTTCCTGCGAATTTCTTCCATAGTATCTTCCAGATGTTCCACTGCCACGCCCCGGGTATCGGCCAGTTCATAATCGGGATAGACCAGAGCAAACAGCTTGCCCTCCTTTTCCAGGATCAGCGATTCCCGGACAAAAGGCATATTGTTCAATTTTTCCTCGATCTCTTCCGGATAGATATTCTGACCGCTGGCACTTAAAATCATCGTTTTCACCCGACCCCGGATAAAGATGAAATTTTCCTCATCAATCACCCCCATGTCTCCCGTATGTAACCAGCCCTCATCATCGATGGTTCTGGCCGTGGCTTGTGGATTTTTATAATACCCGGCCATAACATTTTCCCCGCGCACCATTATTTCTCCGGGGACGGAAAAGGGATCATCCGAACCGATTTTTACTTCCAGATAATCGATGATTTGTCCCACGGAGGCCGGTTTATGCCGTTGCCATTCCGAATAGCTGATGAGCGGCCCGCATTCGGTCATTCCGTAGCCCACGGTTATGGGAAAGTTTATGGATTTAAAGAACGCTTCCACCTCGATATTCAAACCGGCGCCGCCCACAACCACCTCCGTTAAATTACCGCCAAAGGTGCGGATCAGTTTTTTATGGATACTTTTACCTATTATATCCCTGATTTTTCCAATTTTCCAGGCAATTTTTAAGGCCCCTTTTTCCAATTGCGGTTTAATCTGACCTTTGTAGATTTTTTCCACGATCAAAGGCACCGTAAGGAATAGTTTGGGACGGACATCACTCAGCGCTTTGAGTAAAATTCTGGGGGTTGGTAATTGATTGAGAAACGTAATATGCACACCCGTACAAAAGGGGAACAGGAATTCGAAGGCACAGCCGAAAGCATGTGCCAGAGGGAGTATGGATAACATGGTATCACCGGTTTTTAAGTCAAAATGATGCAAAGCGTACACCACATTGACCGTTAAACTGCGTAAGGGTAACATCACTCCTTTGGAAAAACCGGTCGTGCCTGAGGTATAGACAAGAGCGCTGAGTACATCCTTATCCACCTCGGGCAGAGTAAATCGTTCGGCCGTTACTTTTCGGTTTTCATATTCGGAAAAAACGGCCTCCCTGTTTCTGGCCATGTTTTTTTTGCCGGAAATGACACACTGCATGTCTTTCAATGAGATGACCGCCTCCAGTTCCTTCATCCTGTCCACATCCAATTGATCAAGAATCTTCGGATCGGCGAATAAAAGACGTGCATCCGAATGGTTGATCAGATGCTCCATATCGTCACTGCTGAAATCGGCCAGGATGGGCACAATAACCGCCCCGTAGCTAACGGTCATCAGATATGTAAGCGCCCAATGGATCGAATTTCTGCCGATAAGCGCTATCTTGTCCCCCTTACGGATTCCGCTCTTGTTCAGAATCCGATGCCAGATCAGTATTTGTTCACCAACCTGACCATAGGTCAGTGTGGAACCGTTATAATCGGAAAAAGCGGGAGCGGACCAGTGATCCTTAATGCTTTGTTCGAATAGATGTACTAAGTCTTCCTTAATCATAGTAATCGCCTTTTACAGGAATCGGATCAAGAGTTTTATTGAATGAACAGAGGTAATATAATATAACTAACCGTTTAAGAAAAGGATTAATATACTTCACAAAACTTTTTTCAAATTCCAAAATTCAATTAATTTCTACCAACGGGTTTTCATCTTGTACAACTGTCGGCACGAAATAGTTTTCTTCCCGGAGGAGCAGAAGAACTTAGGTTAAACCGTTTTATGCGGCTATAAAAAAACCTGGTTCTATGTCCTTTTGTATGGGTAGACTCTCTTCAGGTAAAATAAGTATCCGGCCAGATAGCCGGATTCCTTTTTCCAAATGCCCACGTCTTTTAATGAAGCAATCATTTTAACCGGCTCGGATAGTATCTCACCCCTTCCCTGGGTATTTCCGTCCATCTAATGTTTTCAACTTCCCCTCTCTTAGTAAGAGAGGGGAAAGAGGGGTGAGTTGTTTTTTCGTCAATTCAACTCGAATCGGAGGTATTTATATCTGAGATATATCTATCATAAATAAATTGGCTCTACCGGGATTCTTGCGGTTAAACGCCGCATCCTTAAATCATCACGGAGTGATGCAATATGGGTAGCCGCACCCGTCAACCGCCGGGCAGGAGTGAAGCCTGTGGGTAAGATGTAACCGAATAGGTTACCGCAAAGCGGTAAAATAGACCAGTCCTTTCAATGTATAGGGTATCCTATTTCGTTAGCATGCTCTGTGTTCCACATTCGATGCCTTCAGCGTCGCACTCTCTTTTTCTACTTTACCACAGGCTCCGCCTGTGGCTACTCATATTCGTATCCTTCGGATACTATTGTTTTTATATACAAGATGAAAGAAACCATAAAAAATTGTTTCATTCCTTTTATCCGTCTTCAGGTAATATACGGCTTCTCAAGAAACCCGGTAGAGCCAAATAAGGATTTATTTACAGTCCATGATTTCTGCGGATTTTTCATTCGCTTAGACTTAAATGAAAAGAATATCTGCTGCAGATCCTAATTCTTCTTTTATGTAGATTTGTAAATCCCACTATCTTGCCATTAAACATGGATAACCCATACAGATGATCGACATAGAACCAAAAACCGGTTACTCCACCCAGTCCGCTACAAATACGTTGGTCTCGTGTGGTTTGCGGTTAAAACGATTGGAACAAAAAACCAGTTTTTTCCCGTCATGAGTAAACATGGGGAAGCCGTCAAAACCCTTAAAATAGGTAATTTGCTGCAAACCGCTGCCGTCCTCATTAATCATCCACAGGTTAAAGTCCGGATGATGTGGATCTTTACTGTTCAAGTTGGAACAGAAAATAATCCGTTTGTTATCCGGAAAATAAAAGGGAGCGAAATTAGCGAACTCATTATGGGTAATCTGACGTTTATGGCTGCCATCCGCATCCATCACCATAAGTTGAAAGGCATTGGGTTCAATCATTTCCTCAGATAACAATTTTTTGTATCGTGCAATCTCTTTTTCGGTTTTGGGATGGTAAGACCGATAGACAATTTTCTTCCCGTCCCAGGAAAAAAAGGGGCCGCCATCATAGCCTAACGCCGTGGTTAAACGTCGTAAGTCGGTACCATCCGGATTCACCGTATAGATATCCAGATCGCCATCCCGTTGCGAGGTAAATACAATTTTATCTCCTTTCGGCGAAACGGTAGCTTCGGCATCATAACCCGGGGCGGGGATAAACGGTTTTACATTTTTACCGTCCGCATCGGCCATATACAAATCATAGCTGCTGTATATTTTCCAGACATAGCCTTTGGACATATCCGGAGGCGGCGGACAGGCCGAATCCGCGCCCTGAGTGGAAGCATAAAGGATCTTCTGATCACCGGGTAAAAAATAAGAACAGGTACAGCGTCCTTTGCCGGTACTAACCAGTTTCTTATCACTGCCGTCCAAATTCATAGTAAAAATTTGATCACATCGATAAGGACCGTGGGTGGATTGGTAAATCAGCTTCTTTTCATCAAAACTGAGATAGGCTTCTGCGTTTTCGCCCCCGAAGGTTAGCATCCTGACATGTTTAAGATGCTTCTCTCCGGCTATACGTAATGTGTCCGCGTTAACCTTTTGTATGTGTGCATTTTGCTTCTTGCCGCAAGACAACAATCCTGTAAAAAATACGGCTAAAAGTATAAAAGGAATGGCTATTTTCCGGGTCATGGCTCACCTGTTTAATTCGTCGCACATCTGATTTTTGGCAATATAAAAAAAAAAGAGAGACTAACCAACAAGTCTCTCTCTTAAAGCAGCAGAATATGAAAACTATTTATAATCGGCAACATGTTTGTGTAGAAATTCTTTCACCCCGTCCACGCTGGGTTTCATGGCCTCTTCACCTTCATGCCAGTTGGCCGGGCAGACTTCACCGTGTTCTTCGGTAAATTTAAGAGCGTCTACCATACGAAGCATTTCGTCGATGTTGCGTCCCATATCCAGATTATTGACAACCATGTGCTGAACATTTCCTTCTTTATCAATCAGAAAGGAGGCGCGCAGGGCCACACCGCCCTCTTCCAGCAACACGCCATAATCCCGGCTGATTTGTTTTGAAAAATCAGCAATCATAGGGAACTGGACGTCACCGATACCACCGTCTTCAACAGCCACATTTTTCCAGGCCAAATGGCTAAAGTGAGAGTCGGTGGAAACACCGATAACCTGCACACCGCGTTTTCCGAATTCGGCCAGTTTATGGTTGTGTTCCAAAATTTCGGTAGGGCAAACAAAGGTAAAATCCAACGGCCAGAAAAAAAGCACTACGTATTTTCCGCGATAATCTTCCAATTTAAAATCATCTTTAAAGGAATTGTCCGGCATAACCGCTTTGGCGGTAAAAGTAGGGGCTGGTTTGGTTACTAATACACTCATTATTTATTTCTCCGTAATTATTTAATATTTTTTATTCACCATGGGCAACGCCGGAAGAAAGAAAATTATTCCTGTTTTTTAAAAATTTATTTTCAACTCCAAAAGAGGGATACCATTAGGAACCTTTTACCTTCTGCAAAGAATACCCGGTATTCGTTATCTTTTTAAATCGTAATTTTTTACGCTTGGAACGATTAAGCTTAGCGAATTTGCCACGCTCAAAAAACTTCATTATGGGATTCACCGCACGCGCCGTGCCCGGGGCAGGCGGGTGGCAGTTTCCACCTTGATGTCCGGCTTATGCAATTTCTAATCAACTAAACTAAAATTTAACAATTCCCAATATTCGTTTGAGAATACAAAGGTCCCCCTTGAAAAGTGCTTTTTTACGATACCAACTGCAGGAACAAAATAGGTCTTAACCCGGCCATAATCATTGAATGATCCCCAGGATTCTTCAATTATATAACAATTTGGAAAAGAATGACCCTTAACGGAGATGGAAAGTTTATCTTTAACCATACTTGAATCATTTAAAAAATCACCTTTCCAACCTTTACCAACGAAAAGGGGGAAAACAAGTTTTGTGTTTTCCCATTGAGTTTTTAAGTTCTTGTAAATCTTTACAGTATCCCCGGAAATTTCTACATAATTTGTATCTATTTTTGTTTGATAGTGATATTCCCAGATTTTGACGTGACGATTAGCATCCAATTTCATTTCAGAAACAATTTTAACCGTAACCGTATCCGAATAAGATGCCAGACTATCATAATAAAAGTAGGTCCATTCATCGCCGATTTCATTAGGGAAATCTTTTAAGATTGTTTCATGAACAGGTACCATGGTGGTCTTTTTTTGACATGAGCCCACTATGCCAATTAAAACAAATAGCACAAAAACGATTCTTTTAAAAAATAGATTATTTTTCATTTTTCCATACCCGATGCTATGATTTGATTTTAAAAATACCAAATACATCATATTTATTTACATAACACCGGTATTAGATGCCGGCTTAAGACCGCGGCAGCTTGAAAGTCGTTTGTACACGCGCAGCATTCAATACCTTATTTTGTTATGCAAAACCTTGTTAAAAATCATTCAAAATTTGTTTAACAGTAATAATCTTTGTCAATAAAATATCATAATAATCATTATTTGGAAACACACTTTTTAGGTATTTTAATTCTTTAGCATCTTTTATAATAAGATATTCAATCCATTCTGGTTTAATTAAAAGATATTCTAAATTTTTATTTTCATTAAGTTGATTTCTTTGATTATCAAGTTCAATCTCATTAGTGTATTTTGATATTTTCAAAATTGGGTTACTGGAAAAATATCGCCATTCTTTCTCGTCATAGAACTTTTTCCATTTCCAGTATGGTTTATTTTTCTCATCAAAAAACATTTGTTTCCCACGAACTTGCTTTAAATATCTTGTAAATGGAAAATTTTCAAACCATTTAATGTTTTTAATTGAACTTCCTTTAGGAATATCTCTTGATTTTGAGTGAATATAAAATACTGGTGTTAACTGAAGTTGTGTTGCTATTTTACGAGATATTCCAATACCATACTCCCCATACCAGTTTATATGCTCTTTAATATAACTCAAAGGAATATCACAGAAACATACTGTGTTTGTTAAATAGGCCAGTTTTGTCCCTGGAAGTTTTTCATATATAAATCTTACTTGGAAACCATTTATTAATATTGATTTTAATATATCCAAAGTGTTCGTGAAATGGAAAATAGTTGTAGAACTTAAATTCTGTTTTGTATTATAATTTCCAAGTGTTCTGTTCATTATTAATCCATTTTAATTTGCATAACGGTCGAGCATCAGTGGATTTGCCACCCCGCGGCCAGTAACTTCAACTTACTAAAATATTTCTTCGTATTAAAGAACTTTCAAAAGAACCGGACGTGTTGTATATTGAATTTATGAAAAAATATTCCATTATAAAGCATTTTTTTTAACTTGACGGAAGGAAAGGGGAACGCGTCGGGACAACCGATCCCGTCAGCGCCAGAAATATTGCCGAATATATGATTGCCCATCCGCAAAAGATTAACGACCGTTTTGCATCCTATGGGAAAGTATGGACCTTTTTGTGGATGCTCATTATAGTATTTTCAGTACACCTTTTCAACGAAAAGAACGAAATCATAACCCATTAAACGTAATCCCAAATTCTTTTATAACCGCTTTTTGTGCCTTATCCCCTGTGATTTAATAAATGAACTTTATTTAAGAACTTTGTGAACTCTTTGTTAGAAACGGCCTCTATCTTGTTTACGAAATCACAACACATACACCAAAGGAGGTTACACCATGAAGTACTTCATCCGTTTATTTTCATTCTTTGCCATCAGCGCATTGTTTTTTGCTTGCAACCAACAACAGAGCGGTTCACCACTCTCACCACCGGAGATTGACAATAATTTGCAATCCAGGCGCCCCGGTGCTGCGGCTTTTAGCACCCGCGAATTCGAATTTGATATTACGATCGAGAATCTGACTCCGGCTACAGGCCCCGGCGCCAGTCAACCTTTTGCTCCGCCGGTCGTAGCAACCCACACCTTACGTTATCATATGTTTAAAGCAGGTACTTTTGCAACCGATGAGTTAGCTCAGATTGCTCAAGATGCCGTCAGTGATCCCATGGTCGAAATGTTGAATGAATCAAAGCGGGTTTATGACGTTGCCCGGGGAGACGGGGTAATATTGCCCGGAAATTCGACCACGATTCGGATTAAAGCCAAACCGGGCTACCGCTTTTTATCCCTGGTGAGCATGCTGGTCAATACGAATGATGCCTTTGCAGGTGTGGACGCCATTCGGCTACCGTCCGGCAGGCCTGAAGTCGTTTATTTACATGCTTATGATGCAGGTACGGAAAAAAATACGGAATCCGCGGACGATATTCCCGGCCCATGCTGCGGTTCGCCTTTCCACGGCACTCCGACGCACCAGCGTATTCACCTACACAAAGGAATCATGGGCATCGGCGACCTTTCCCCCGACATGTACGGCTGGGATGATCCGGTTGCCAGGCTGACTATTACACTTGTAAAGTAGCATCCGCAATAAAAGAAGCAAACGGTTCACTTGTTGATGGTGAGCCGTTTGTTTTTTAATCTCAACTCAAGGAATAATTGTCTAAAGTTTTGATGTTAGATGAATAGAATAAAATTTAAAAACCTAACATACTTTTCTTGAATAAAAGCTTTTAAAGGATAAAAATGCCTGAGACCGATGAAATTCTGGTTTTGGAAGATGACCGAAAAATAGTGGATTTACTTTCCATTCATTTAAAAGATTTAGGCTTTATTGTGGATAAGGCTTATACCGGTTCTTGCGGGCTGGAAAAAGCTCTTTCCAAATCCTACAGTCTAATTGTTTTGGATTTAATGTTGCCGGAAATAGACGGATTGGAAATTTGCAAGCGCATTCGTGCCGAAAAAAAATATACCCCTATTTTGATGTTAACCGCACGTTCCGATGAGATCGACAAAGTGCTCGGTTTAGAAATCGGTGCGGACGACTATATCACTAAGCCCTTTGGGATTCGAGAGTTTATCGCCCGTGTTAAAGTAATTATGCGCAGAATAGATCTGGAAAAAGAGAAAAACAAGCAAGCCGAAAACGAAGGAGTTATTGAGGTTGGACCTTTATCTATTGATGTCGATCGACATAGAGTCGTACTTGAAGGGAGAGCAATCGACTTAACGGCCAAAGAATTTGATCTTTTAGTTTTGTTTGCCCGACACCCCGGACGCATTTACAATCGTGAAACCTTATTAGAGCGAATTTGGGGTTACACCTATGACGGTTATGAGCATACCGTAAACTCACATATTAACCGTTTACGAAATAAAATAGAAAAAGACCCGACTAATCCGGTATTTATTAAAACCCTTTGGGGCGTTGGTTATCGTTTTCAAATTCCTGAGGAAATAAAACAATGAAAAATATATTTCAATCCTTTTACGGTCGATTATCTCTTATTTTCTTATTTTTATTGCTCGTATTAGGTACCGTGCAAATCGTTTTTACCGCTCACACCTGGAGTAATTATTATCGGGAGGCCGATCAGCGGCTTAATTTGAATCTGGCCGCAGACATGGCCCGGGAAATCGAACCGCTGTTACAGGATAGCGCCGCCATCGGTTCCATAGGAAATACCATTCATTACATCATGGTACTTAATCCGAAAATAGAAATTTATGTTTTAGACGAACAAGGAAAAATTCTGGCCTTTTTTGCCGATCCGAATAAAAAAGTAAAATCAAAATATGTAAATTTAAAACCGGTGCAAACATTTCTCGGCGACCATTTTACCATTCCCATTCTGGGCGATGATCCGCGTCATCCCGGTACGCAAAAGCCTTTCTCCGCCGCTTCGCTAAAAATAGGAAAAAAATTAAACGGATATCTTTATGTCATCCTCGGGGGGGAACAATACGATTCCGCATTCGATACGATCCGTGAAAATTACATTACAAAAACACTGGCCGGCGGTTTACTGGTTACACTTTTCTTTACCGGTCTTATAGGATTAATATTGTTTTTTTGGTTAACACGCCCCTTACGCCGAATGAAAGAGGTGGTGCAAAAATTCGAACAAGGCCAATTCCAACAACGCGTTAAGCTCAAAGGCAAAGACGAAATGGGAAAGTTAGGGGCCACGTTTAATTCCATGGCTCAAACCATTGTTTACAACATGGAACAGTTAAAGGAAGCCGACCAGCAGCGCCGACAATTGATAGCTAATATTTCACACGATTTACGTACACCCTTAGCTTCCATTTGCGGCTATTCGGAAACCATTCAAATTAAAGATAATACCTTAAGCAAAGAAGAACGGCAAAAGTATTTACAGGTAATTCATGATACCGCCTCTAAAATGGAAGAGTTGGTCGAGCAGCTTCTTGATCTTTCCAAATTGGATGCGCGCCAGGTTAAACCGCAGATGGAACCCTTTTCGATAAAAGATTTGATTTATGATGTATTGATGAAATTCAAACCTCAAGCAGATAAATCGGGAATCAAGATAGAAATCGATGTTCCCGACGGCCTTCCGCAGGTTTACGCCGATATCGGTCTAATCGAACGGGTCCTTTCCAATTTAGTAGACAATGCTCTACGCTATACCCCTTCCGGTGGTTCGGTAACCATCGGCGCCATCCAAAATAATGATCAAATAGAGATAAAAGTCCGTGATACCGGATCGGGAATTCCACAAAAAGATATTCCCCATATTTTCGATCGTTTTTTTCGTATCGAAAAAAGTAGAGGCACCATTACCGGCGGTACGGGATTAGGGCTGGCCATTGTTAAAAAGATTTTAGAAATACACAATTCTTCCATTTTTGTTAACAGCGCCGTAAATGCCGGTAGTACATTCTTGTTTAACTTGGCGGTTTGGGCTCAGAAGGCTTAAGATAGTGTCAGGTAGGAAGCATCCGGACGGGCACGGCAATCCTCGCTTCAGATGGTTATCGAGCTTTGTCGAGATATTGGATTTCGCTCCGCTCTTACAATCTAACCTTATTCGTTAGGTTTGTTTGTATATGGTTAATTAACTTTATTGAACATCAATGGACTTTGTCCCCAATAAAAATTAGAATTATAAATTACATAACTAGATTGGTAAGAATCATTTGAATTGTCATTAAAAATGAAAATTATATTATCCGTAATTGTAATTTTATATCGTTTGTTGAATATCCAATCACTCGGCATTTCTCTATTATTGGAATATTTATAATAATCATATAAAGAATCTTGCCGGAAAAAGTATTTCCTATGAAGAAATTTGTAATCTATAATTGGAGAAGCAGTACGTATATAAAAAGTGCTATTAAAAAGTTTACCTTTAACTCCGGAAAGTTGTTTATAGCGTTTAGTTCCAGTAGATATGTATAACTGTTTATTTGAGAAAAAATAGATTAAAGTATCATTGTTTATATAAGTAGTATCAATATTTTCACCGTTGTCAATATAATGTGTTTGTAGAGCTATTAAACCATCGGATATTTTAATAAAATTACCGCGTTCATAGAATAATGTATCCATTTTTTCTTGAAATCTTGATAGAAAGTATAATCTTATAAATTCATTGTTGTCTTTAAAGGTATAATTAATACCAAAAGTGGAATCGTACTCAGAGATAGTTTTATCTGTATTAATAAATATCCAGTTGCCTAAAATTTCATTTGATAATTCATATTGGATAATCATATTTGAAGAATCTTTTTTACAACTACTTAAAAGAATCAATAATAACAAATATAAAATAAACAACATATTTCTCATGATAAACCATCATTATTTAAGTGAAATATTTATAAACCTTCGTGGTAGGAACGCCGGTTACCCGACGCCCCCCACACAGTCCCGGACGTGAAGTTTTCCCTCATCCGGTTCCTCGGTTGTACTCGCTTCCGCACCAACACAAATTACAATGCTACCTGATGACGACGCTTCTTTTCCGTTAACTTTGGCCGGGGCAATCCTACCCATTGAAGTAAGAGCTTAAACGTATTCCAGTTGTAACTCTTTCGCTGACTTCTACGGTTTAACCATTTATACACATAATACATAACTTGTCTATAAAAGGACCAGACCGATTGCGAATTCCCTCTTATAAAGTAGTAGTTATAATGTCCCTGAAGTTTACGTTTTAAAGTACCAAAGTATTTCTTCTTCGGCAAATGGCGGTATTTTCTTATCCATTCTTTGATTCTGCGAAGGGCGGCCTGTTGTTTCTTTGGCGATGTGCGCCTTTGAACTCTGGCAGTACCTTCCCGGTCGGGAAACCAGTAAAACTCAAATCCCAGAAAACTAAACGTCCGTTTTCTACTCGGATGGAACCGGCTGAAACGGAGTACACTCGTTTTCGTCTCTTCTAATTCAAGCCCATACTTCCCCATTCGTTTCGGTAATACTTCATAGAATCTGTCCACATCGTACTTGTACTGAAAGGCACAGACAAAATCATCCGCATAGCGGCAAATGATGGCCTTTCCTCTCAGACGAGGTTTGATTTCTTCCTCAAACCATTTATCCAATACGACATGAAGATAGATGTTGGCTAAGATGGGCGATATGATTCCGCCTTGCGGCGTTCCGCTTTCGGGATGGATTACCATTCCCTCCGGTTCCAAAACACCCGCTTTTAACCATTTGCGAATCAGGTTCAAAAAGGCGCGGTCATTAATGCGTTTTGCTAACATCTCCAATAGCAGGTCGTGGTCGATATTATCAAAGAAACCTTTAATATCGGCTTCTACAATATAACCATACTTACCATACTGCAATTGAAATGTTAAATCGCTTACCGCATCTTTGGCGCTGCGCTTGGGACGATAGCCGTATGAACTGTCTTTAAAATCCTGTTCATAGATGGCTTCAAGCAGCATTGATGCCGCTTTCTGCACTATCTTGTCTTCAAGCGTTGGAATGCCCAACGGCCTTTTCTTGCCACTTTCCTTCGGTATGTAGCGTCGTGTAATCAGTCTCGCTTTGTACTTCTTGGCTTTTAGACGTTCTAAAAGTTTCAACAGATTATCTTCAAGATGCTCTGCATACTCTTTTATCGTTAAATCCCTGTCCGAGACCATTGACTTCTTATTAAGCCTGTCCCAGGCCATTTTCAATAACGCATAGTCTATTTCACCATAGAGATTTCTAAAGCGATGTGTTACTTTGTAACCTGCTGTTCTTGCTATTCCCTGTAGGGAGGTTTGCTTATGTTGTTCCTGTCCTGCTTTGTTAGGCATAAGTTTCCTTTACAGACTACGTACTTCCGTCAGGCCCTTCGCCGTGTAATGGGCTTTCCCCATCTCTGACTACTATGCCTGATACGACTCCCAACCAACCAGATTCCCTCGTAATAATACTAAAGTCTCCTTCCTAAATTATGGACTTAGTCTCCCGCCTAATCCTGTGTCCGGGTTTCCCCTTACGTGCCTCAATATCGGTATGACTTATCAATAATCAGAAGCTGATTGGGTCTCCCAAGTTCTTAGATGCATCTCTTCGTACATACCACGGTTTAAGGTGAACTCCGCCGACCCTTCACATCCAAACCATTACGGATGCTCTTGTTTTGCCTTCGGTGAACGTTAAAACCCTCGGCAATCGGAACAAGCTCATTTCGAAGCTATATCAACACTTAAGGGAGCGCGGACTCCCCTGCGGTCTATACGATTCTCTGTGTACGCTTCGTCTAACTGTTACCAGCTTCGACGCAACACTCGATACGGGTGGATGGTTAATCCTTACCCGACAGGGACTTTCACCCTGTAAGATGCACCAAGCTTCGCTTGGCGCGC
>Ga0256841_1001254_pt1 | contig 22700 bp, 16 predicted proteins | sample 356308metaG_FD_185971 | JGI IMG/M metagenome (GOLD analysis project Ga0256841, IMG submission 185971) | Hydrothermal vent microbial communities from Mid Atlantic Ridge, Atlantic Ocean - 356-308 | ecosystem: Environmental > Aquatic > Marine > Hydrothermal vents | place: Atlantic Ocean: Mid... | reverse complement strand
TACGATAACTTTTCTGCCGACGACCTGTTCACACTCGGGTATCTTATGCTTATTGATAAAAAATCCGACAACACGGAAGCTGTTAACCTCCTCGAAATGGCAAAAGTCAAATCACCCCAAAGTCAGGCCGTTAATCTGATCTATATGCTTGCTAAAGTAAACTCACTTTCAAATAAGGCCGATTATTGCGGAGCTAAGGAGTTTATTGACAGTGTGAAATCAAATACTTCGTTAACATCGGATATGAAGCCGGAAGCGGTTTCGCAAATATATAGCAGCTTAAATGGTGTAGTGGAGAAGTGTAAGTAGAAGTTATTGTTTTGTTTTACTGTTCAAATTTGAACGAAAGGTGTTCGTATGCAATCATTTTTTCGAAAACTCGTTTTTTTAGTATTCTATTACTGTCTAAGCATTAATACCTTACCTTTTCAGGCATACATTTTGAGAAAAAATTATCTTAAGATAGAATTAGTCAACTTAAACAAGATTTTATGAAAAAATTACTATTCACATTTGCCGCATTACTGTTTCTCGGTGTGGCATTTTCGCAGCAGGAAGCCCGTTTGATGCGCTTTCCGGCTATTTACAACGATCAGGTTGTTTTTACATTTGCAGGTGATCTGTACACGGTAGATAAATCGGGAGGTGTTGCACGGAAACTCACTTCCGGAAAGGGGTATGAGATGTTTGCCCGTTTTTCACCGGATGGAAAGAGTATTGCATTTACCGGTCAATACGACGGAAACACGGAAGTTTTTCTTATTCCCGCAGAAGGCGGAAGCCCAAAAAGATTAACATTTACGGCAACGCTGGGACGCGACGATATCTCGGACAGGATGGGGCCCAACAATATTGTAATGACGTGGAAAGACAACGAAAATATAGTTTACCGTTCGCGGAAAAAATCTTTTAATTCGTTTAAAGGTCAACTTTTTATCGCTCACGTTGCAGGTGGATTGTCGGATGAAATTCCTTTACCTTCCGGAGGTTTTTGCAGTTATTCACCCGACGGGAAAAAATTGGCATACAATCAGGTGTTCCGTGAGTTCCGAACCTGGAAATATTATAAAGGAGGTATGGCAGACGATATTTGGATTTATGACTTTGAAACGAAAGAGACAAAAAATATTACCAATAATGATTCTCAGGATATTTTCCCCATGTGGTACGGTGATGAGATATATTTTCTGTCCGATCGTGACAGAATAATGAATATGTTTGCCTATGATATGAAAACGGGAGAAACCCGTAAAGTAACCAACTATACCGAATACGATATTAAGTTCCCTTCGCTCGGCAACAAATCAATCATTTATGAAAACGGAGGATATCTTTATGTTTTTGATATTGCAAAACAAAAAGCCGAAAAACTGGATATTGATATTGCCGATGATGTTCTTGTTGAACGTACCTCATACAAAGATGCAAGTAAGTTTATAAACTCTTATGCCGTTTCTCCCGACGGGAAAAGAGTGACATTCGGTGCCCGCGGTGATGTATGGTCTGTTCCTGCAAAAGAAGGTATAACGAGAAACTTAACCGCCACATCGGGAGTTCACGAAAGAAATGTTGATTGGTCGCCTGACGGGAAGTATATTTCGTTTGTTTCCGATAAAACCGGTGAAGATGAAATTTTTATTTTGGAACAGGATGGTAGCAAAGAGCCTGTTCAAATAACAGATAAGGGTGACACATATAAATATGCTCCTATATGGTCGCCTGACAGTAAGAAGCTTTTGTGGTCTGATAAGGAGCAAAGAGTGCGTTATGTTGATATTGAAACAAAGGAGATTACCGAAGTGGAGCAAACTCCCGACGGAGAGATTCGGGATTATAGCTGGTCTCCCGATAGCAGGTGGATAACATATTCAAAACCGCAAAGAGGCGGAATGTCAAGGATTTGGGTGTACAATATAGAAACAAAAGAGAAATATCCTGTTACAGATACCTGGTACAACTCGAGCAGTCCTGTTTTTGATACGGATGGCAACTATCTGTTTTTTAGCTCTTCACGCGATTTTAATCCCATATATAGCTGGACGGAATGGAACCACGCATACAGGGATATGAACAAAGTTTATTTTGTGACATTACGTAAGGATGTGAAAAACCCGTTTGCTCCTGAAAACGATGAAGTTGAGGTGAGTGAAGATAAATCCGCCGCAAATAAGAAAGATAAGAATAAGGATAATAAAGATAATAAAGGTGATGAAAAGAAAACCGATTCAAAAAATATTAACATTGATTTTGACGGTATTGTTGACAGAATTATTGTCCTTCCGGGGCAAGCAGGCTCTTATTGGAATATCAATCCTATAGGCAATAAAGTTTATTACTCATACTATCGCAGCGGAAGCGGGAGCACAAAAATGATGGTTTATAATCTGAAAAAACAGAAATCAACCGAACTTGGAAATTATGGAAATTTTATTGTTTCGGCCAACCTTAAAAAAATGCTGATAGGCACCGGAGGAAAGTATTATGTAATAGATATGCCTGCCGGGAAGATAAATTTGTCTGATCCCGTTAATTTGTCCAATATGAAAGTTTGGGTTGATCTTAAAGAGGAGTGGAATCAGATTTATAATGAGGCGTGGCGCCAGATGCGTGACTTTTTCTATGATCCGGATATGCATGGACTTGATTGGAAGGCCGTTCACGATAAATATCAGCCGTTGGTGCCTTATGTTGACAACAGGAATGATTTGAACTACATCATCGGTGAGATGATAGGAGAACTTAGTATCGGTCACGCGTACATCAGCGGAGGTGACAAGCCGAGACCCGAAAGAATAAAAACGGGACTACTCGGTGCGCAACTGAGCAGGGATGCTTCGGGATTTTACAGAATTGATTCAATACTTAAAGGCGAAAACTGGACAAGAAATACAAGGTCACCATTAACTGAAGTTGGCGTTGATGTTGTAAAGGGCGATTTTATCATTGCCGTAAACGGAAAACCGACTAATAATATGGTTGACATTTACCAGTCATTACTCGGACTTGCAAATAAAGAGGTGGAACTTACGGTTAACAATACCGCTTCGGTTGATGGAAGCCGAAAAGTGCTTATCAAGCCTGTTAGTGACGAGGCCGGTCTTTACTACTATAATTGGGTTCAGGATAATATAAGGAAAGTGAATGAAGCTACCGGCGGTCAGGTTGGTTATATCCATATTCCCGATATGGGTGTTGAAGGATTGAATGAATTTGTGAAACACTATTATCCGCAACTGATGAAAAAAGCTTTGATAATTGATGACCGCGGTAATGGCGGCGGGAATGTTTCGCCTATGATAATAGAGAGATTAAGTCGTGAATTGGCAATGTTCACCATAGCTCGAAATGGTTCGCCGACAACAAAGCCCGGAGGAATGATGTTGGGACCTAAAGTTTTACTTATTGACTGTTATTCGGCTTCCGACGGGGATCTATTCCCCTATCAATTCCGCAAACTGGGACTCGGAAAGATAATCGGAACCCGTTCCTGGGGTGGTGTCGTTGGGATACGAGGCGCTTTACCGTTCATTGACGGCGGGCAATTGCGTAAACCGGAGTTTGCTCCTTTTGACACGGAAGGTAAGAAATTTATTATCGAAGGTCACGGAATAGACCCCGATATTGTTGTTCATAATGATCCTGCTAAAGAGTATACCGGTGATGATCAGCAACTTAACAAGGCAATAGAGGTCATACTGGAAGAGTTGAAGAGCTATCCCGAAGAGTGGCCTAAAGTTCCGCCTTATCCTGACAAGAGCAAATAGAATAAAAAAAAGAGTGAGTTTTTTAACTCACTCTTTTTTTTATTCTTCTTTGATGCCGAGTTCTTTCCTGATAAGTCCCGTGATGTCATAATCGGGATTAAGGTAAATCCATTGCGAATCCGGAGTGTTTTCAATCACATAATCATAACCGTTGCTTATTCCAATCCGTCGTGCTACAGCAAATATTGTATCGTACACAGGCTGAAATTTTTCGGCCTGGAGTTTTGCCATTACGCCGTCACCTCCAAAAATGGAATCCCTGAACATTTTGGCTTGCTTTTCCGTGTTTATTATTTCATCCTGCTTGATTTTTTTCATATTTCCCGAATAGCTATCCTGATTTTTCACATAATCCTGATACATTTGATCAAGTTTCCTGAATTTTTCATCAACAAGGTTTTGCCATTCCTTGGCTTTGGAATCAAGTTCGGACTGGATTGTCTTAACATCCGCCATATTATCCATAATTTCCGCAATGTTGAAATAGGCAATCTTTTGTGCATTGGAAAAGCTTAACATACAAACCAATGCGAATAAACTCAATGTTATCTTTTTCATAGTTAAAATATTTTTAGTTTTGCCAAAATTAAACATATTTCAGGCCAAAGTGTTACTTTTTTATTAGTTTGTAAAAAATGGTCTGTTTTTTTGGTAGGAACAAAAAAAATATTAAGTTTGCAACCTGCTGCCAAAACAAAGACTAAATTCAAGAGTTATTTTTTTATATTAAATTTTAACATGATGAGACGATTACTAATATTTACAAGTTTGTTATTTTTCAGTATTACCGGTTTTGCTGTTAACCATAGCGGAACGATAAATACTGAAACCTGGTATAAATCTGATAATCCACATATTATCACTGGCGACATAACTGTCAGTACCGATACAACCTTGACGATTGAACCAGGATGCATTATTAAATTTAATGCAGGAAGGAAAATTTTAATAAACGGAGTATTTGTTGCTAATGGAACACAAACCGACACTATTTTATTTACATCAAATCAGGGTTCTCCATCTTCCGGTGATTGGAAGTCATTAGTTTTTAAAGGAGGGCAGGCCGGCTCGGTTTTGAATTATTGTAAAATTGAATACGGGGGAAGCAATAACGCAGCAATTTGGATAATAGATTCATCTGAGCCTCCAACAATATCCCACTGTTTTATTAATGAAAGTGCAACTTCCGGAATTGATATCGGAAGAAAGAACAATAAGGAGCAATTAGCTTATATTTCCGATTGTAAAATTACAAACTGTGTTGATTATCCGATATATGCATTTGCTGTTAATACTTGCAGTTTGGTTACCGGTTCAATGAGTTTCTCAGGGAACGGCTATGATGCAATTTTTATGGGAAGTGGACACGTTACTTTATCCGGGACGTGGCATAACACCGGGTATCCGTTTATTATTGAGACGTCGGTAATAATTGACACTACATATACAATTACTATTGAACCGGGTACGGTATTGAAGTTTTTTAACGGGCATAATGTGCAGCTATTTGTTTATGGAACATTATTAGCAAATGGAACATCTTCGGAACATATTGTTTTTACTTCAGTTGATCCTTCTTCAGGTCATTGGGGTTGCTTTGCAATTTGGGATATTCCTTCAGGTAGCTCATTAAAATATTGCGATGTATTATATGGAGGAAGCCGCTGGGTAGGTTCTGTTTATAAAACTGATTATGCCGGAGCTGTTAGTATTTCAAATTGCCCTGATGGCTATTTGGAACTTTCTCATCTGACAATACAATACAGTGATACATCGGGGTTATATGTCCACGGCGATGCCTTTCCGACAGTTAAGAATTGTATTATTACTAACAATAAAGTTGGGATGCTGTTGGCAAGTAACGGTGTTCCTAAATTTGGGACAAAAGCCTTGGAGTGGAACGATATCTATAATAATGGTGGAGTTAATATCCGTCTTGACAATAATTTCACAGGAACAACACCTCAAACTGATGTTGATGCAAAATATGTTTACTGGGGGACAACCGATTGTGGAACAATTGGGAATTCAATACTCGATTTACTCGAAAGCAAGACGAATGCCATTGTATACTATAATCCGTGGCTTGATGCAGGTCATAATGTGGTTTCAGATACTAGTGATACCTGGAATGGCAACACTGATTCCGACTGGAATACGGGAAGTAACTGGAATGGGGGAGTAGTTCCCTGTTATATGATGGATGTGACTATTCCCGGGAGTGCTACGAATTTTCCCGACATAACGAGTAACGAATCTTGCAGGAATTTAACTTTGGAACCTGCTGCAAAAATGACTGTTGAATCGTCCGGTGATTTTAATGTTTACGGTGATTTTGAAATGCAGGCAAATAGTTCGGGCGATATTGCTTCCTTAGTAAATTATGGTAGCTTTTCCGTAAGGAATAATTCTAATATCGAAAATTATATTTCTTCCGGAAGATGGCATTATATATCTTCACCGTTATCGGATGACACCGCTGGTGTTTTTATGGATATGTATCTCTATTCTTTTGATGAGTCGGTATATGACACTAATGCGGCAGGAAATGTAGTCGCAGGATGGGTGAATATTACAGATGAGGCATCTTCGTTGATTCCCGGAACAGGTTATAAAGTTTGGTCATATGCTTCAAATCCGGGAAATAAAATAATCAGTTTTACCGGTGGTACTCCCAATGACGGAACTGTTGATTTGCCTGTCTCGGCAACCGACAGGAACGGGAACGGAACCATCGAGGGTATTGAGGGATGGAATCTTGTCGGAAATCCTTTTCCCTCGGCAATTGACTGGGATAACAGCGGTTGGACAGGAAAAGCTAGGTTTGATGCTTCAATTTATGTGTATGACGGTTCTCAATACCTTTCATGGAACGGTTCGACGGGTAGTTTAACCGATGGTGTTATTCCGGCTATGCAGGCATTTTTTGTGCATGCTACAAATACGTCACCTTTATTAAAAGTCAATAACAATGCGAGAGTTAGCGGTCCCTCTACATATAAAAACTCGGCTATTAATGATCGGTTAAGAATTGATGTAACAGGTAACGGATATAGTGATGCTACATTTATTGTTTTTAATGAGGATGCTACACAGGGATTTGACAGCCGGTACGATGCATATAAATTAAAAGGAATTGCAGCTGCCCCCCAATTGTATTCTGTTGATGGCGATGATATTCTTTCAATAAATGTTTTACCCGGAATCAGTAGTGATTTCTCTATCCCTTTAGGGTTTGAAGTTGGTGCCGAAACAGAATATACTTTATCTTTTGACGTAACAGACAACTTTGTCGGTAATAAAGATATATATCTTGAAGATACAAAAGAAAATACAATTGTAAATATATTAGAACAGAATGATTATACCTTTATAGCGACTCCGTTTGATGAAACTCAAAGATTTGTTCTGCACTTTATCGGAATACAGGGAGAAGATGATTTATTGGATAATACAAGCTTGAAAATATATTCTTATGACGGCTCTCTTCTGTTAAAGAGTAATAGTGATAAATTTATTGATGCCGATGTGACAATCTATAACATTTCAGGTCAGACGATTGCCCGACAACCGGTTAATTTTAAAGGTGTCAAAAAGATAAGTCTTAATGTTAATGCAGGGTTTTATATTATCCACGTTCAGGCAGATTCAAAAATTTATAATCAGCAGGTTATCATAGGAATGTAAAGTTAATCAGCAGGATAATAATCACGGAGGATTTCAAATTTCGACAGATGTTTATCGAACTCATTTTTATATAGCATTGTTAATTCTTTGCTGAACATCTTTTTTCCTTGACCTGACTTACCTTTTCTTATAAAGTCTCCGGGTTTATATCCATTTCTTTCAGGAATGAATTTTTCCTCATATTTTTTCATGTACTCAAATGAACAACTTTCAATGATTCTGGGCAGGTTTTCCTCTTTCATCTCTATATTGCAAAAGTCTGCTATCTTATATAATGTCCCCTGAAAATCATTTTTCAGATCTTCATATCGAATATATAAAATATTGTATTCCTTTTTGTTCGCCAACCAGTTTCGGGTGTAATAAAACCAATTTTTAGATTTGTTTTTGTTTAAGAAGTAGTTTTTAAAAGATTGGTCAAACGAAACAGGAACCCTAAAGTCAAGAAGCTGATGGTATTGAGACACAGCAACATCCATTCCATTTCTTATCACACAAATAAATTTTGCATCAAATCGTTTTGGAAAACAATTATAATTAAGATGTGTCTTGAAAAATCTTGGAGGATCAAGTTCAATAATCTGTTTTCCATTTTCAAAATCTTTATCAATCCACGGTGATTTGTCATAAATATGCTCAAAATTCATTTCTCCGTCTGATGTGAGTTGATAAAGAATCATTTGAAGCCACGTAGTTCCTGATTTCATATAAGTTGATATGAAAATATCTCCTGGTTTGAGTTTGAACTCAAGTAATCTTTTTTTATAGAGAATCCTTTTATTTAAACCAATTAGTAAATTATAGATTTTCGGTAAAAATCTGTTGGCCACCTTATATGCAAGTAAATTAATACTTATTTTATTTTTGTTATCCTTCAAGTGTCAATAAAAATAATATTGAAATAGTATGTTTAACGTTAATTTTTACGTCATAATCTAAAATAAGTTCACTTTTTTCAGGATATTGTTTAAATAACCCTTCTGACAGAGTCAATAACTGTTCCGTCAACCCATTTTATCACTGCAATTATTTCATCACTGAGAACCGGCTTTTCCGGGACACCACATATTCTTTCGGCCTCTTCTTTCAGCTCTTCAATGGTTCTAATAGGTAATCCGGAATCTTTGACCTTTTCGAGTAGGTCGGTTCTTTTCGGATTTATGGCTATCCCTCTTTCGGTAACGATAACGTCAATCAGTTCGCCGGGGCCGCAAAGTGTTGTTACCTTGTCTAAAATAACGGGCATTCTGTCTCTGAAAAGCGGTATGGGCAGGATAACGGTTTTGGCGAAAAGGCAGTTTTGCCAGCCTCCGATACCATGAAGCAGATATCCGTCGGAATGAGTTACAACATTTGCATTGAAGTTGACATCAACTTCGGTAGCACCCAAAACCACAATATCAATCATTGAGGCAAAATTACCCTTACTGTGATAATTGTAGCTTGTGAACGGGCTTGTATTTACGTGCCCCGGATTCTCTCTCATAGAACGAACACCTTCAAGATCAAAAGTCTGTCCGTCAAGAATATAATCCACAAGTCCCTCCTCCAGCATTTGAACCGGATATTTATTGCTTCCCGCACGGATAAATCTTGCTTTCCAGCCCCGCTCTCTAAGGATGTCACCAAAATAATTACCTATTGAGAGAGCCGTACCTCCGGCACCGGCCTGATATGAAAAACCGTCGTAAATGAGACCGGCAGCATCACAAAACTTGGCTGTCATCTCCGCAATAAGTAGTCTGTCAGGACTTTTTGTTATTTTTGTTGTTCCCGAGATAATCTTTTCGGGTAAGCCCACCTTATCAACTTTGACAACATAATCAACATAATTACCATGAATTTGCCAGGGAATTGCCGGAAAAGGAACAAGATTGTCGGTCACGACAATAACTTTATGCGCATATTGCGAATCGGCAAGGGCAAAACCGAGCAATCCGCAAGCCGCCGGTCCGTCAACACCGTTGGCATTGCCGAATGCATCGGCAGTGGGAGCCGCAATAACGGCAATATCAATGACAACTTCACCGTCCTGTACTGCCTGATATCTACCGCCATGAGAGCGTAACACTCCAAGGCCTTTCATCTTTCCTTCCGAGGCAAACTTACCCAGCGGCCCGTTCATACTCCCTTCAATACGGTTTATTGTACCGTCTTCAAGGTAAGGAATAAGGTGTTCGTGACAAGGAAATGAAGCTGACGGATACCAGCGTAAGTCTTTTACTCCCAGTTCCTTTGCAATGTCGAATATCTGATTGGCAATCAAATCGCCGTTACGGAAATGGTGATGTGTTGATATTGTCATCCCGTCTTTTAATCCCGCTTTTATCAAAACTTCTTTAAGGTTTGAAACGGTTTTATTGCCGTCGGCCGGATAATCGGCGCAGGTCGGTATGGGAGGAGCATATTTTTTGCCGGTGGGTTTATACTTACCAACTCCCTGATAAGGAATGTGTTCTTCTCCGTTTATTATTGTCGGCACTTCCCTGCCTGCGGCGTTCTTAACTATTTTATCGTATTTTTTCATTTTATCATCAATCATTAACAACTTCAGCAATTATAAATTTACATCATCTCTACTCTCCAGTTTTTCTTCAATATTCCGAGAGAAACAGCAAGGTCAATGGACTTCTGAGCACGTTTTACGACAGGTGCATCAATCATTTTTGAGCCGAGTGAGACCACTCCAAGTCCTTTTTCTTTTGCAATATAAAAAGCATTCACTATTTTCTTTGCCTTTTCTATTTCCGTTTCATCGGGGGCAAAATATTTGTGAATCACCTCTATTTGACGCGGGTGTATGCAGCCCATTCCATCGAAACCGAGAGCCTTGGATTTCAGGACATTTTGTTTCAGAGCTTCCATATCCGAAACATCCGAAAAAACAGAGTCAATAGGCTGAATGCCGGCAGCTCTTGCAGCATTTACTACCATTGAGCGGGCAAAGAAAGATTCGGTTCCTTCGTTGGTTCTTTTAGTCCCCAAATCGGCGGTGTAATCTTCCAGACCAATGGCAAGAGAAACAACATTGCCGGCGGCAGATGCTATTTCAAAAGCTTTCATCACTCCGAGTGCACTTTCGATTATAGGCATAAGCCAGATATCGGTTTTGATATTATGAGCTTTTTTGATTTTCTCAATTTGTTCATTCACCTGTTTTATCTGGTTTGCACTTTCGCATTTCGGCACAAGAATCAGGTTAACATTATGAGGAACAACATACTCCAAATCCTCAAGCCCTGCAGGAATCTGATTTATCCGCACCATCCTTTCGGCACCGTAAAAGTTAACGGCTCTCAAAGCATTTCTCACCACAAACCTTGCCTCGAATTTTTTATCGGGTGCTACTGCATCTTCAAGATCAAGGATTATTCCGTCGGGTTTGTGAATACCGGCATTGATCATAAGTTTCGGAGAATTGCCCGGGAGGTAAAGCCTTGAAAACCGGAACCTTTCCTTTGTCGTACGGGAAGTGTTTTCCGGTATAACATCCAATAAATACTCTTTACCGGTAGCGATAAGTTGTTTTACGGCAGCTTCAACCCTTGCGGCTATCACGAAAGGTAGTGCTCCGGCATCTTCTATTTCCATATTTGCATTTTTTATTCCGAAAAAATCGAGAATACCGGCAACCTGTTTTCTTATGGCGTTGCCAAACATCACCTCAACCTTACTTTTCAGGTTTATGCTAATGCCGCCTGTTGTAGTCAACTCAAGGCTTACAAAGCAATCCGATTTAACACCTTTACCTCTGTTTCCTGCAAATGCAATCTTATTTGAATTATTCATCGTATTATGTTTATACCAAAAATTAAGAGCCAAAAATAGTATAAAACTTAAATGGTGTAATATAGAATTTTTCTAAATTATTAATTCTTATACTTCAGCCATTTCCATAACTCTCTATAGCTGATTTTTTTACCGTAAATGAGGATTCCCGTTCGGTAAATTTTAGCGGCAATCCAGGTTGAGCCTATAAAGCCGAGAATCAGTAAAGCAAAAGATAAATAGAGATCGGTAAATGGAACGCCGAAAGGAATTCTTATCATCATAATAATAGGGGAGGTGAGGGGAATTATTGAAAGCCAGAATGCAATGGGCCCGTCGGGATTGGTTATTATCACCTGTGCCAAAGCAAGCGACAGTATTAGAGGAACTGTAACAGGTAACATGAATTGCTGTGTGTCGGTTTCGCTGTCAACCGCTGCACCTATTGCGGCAAACAGAGAAGCATACAGAAGGTATCCCCCGAGAAAAAAGAAAAGGAACGAACCTATCATAACCGGAAAGTTGATTGATTGTATGGATTCGAAAACGGCAATTACCGATTCGTTAACATCTGCATTTTGCTGCATATTATCCGTTGGGATTATATTTTCGGTTTGCATCTGCAACTGCGACTCCTTGAACTTTGAAATGTCGGTTGAATAGATTGACAGGAATCCGCTGACAATGATCATTGTAAATATCACCCAGAGAGCAAATTGTGTCAATCCTACAAGAGCAACACCGACAATTTTTCCCATCATCAATTGAAAAGGTTTTACCGAAGAGACTATAACTTCCACAATACGGTTGACTTTTTCTTCGATAACACCTCTCATAACAAGAGCGCCGTACATAAATATGAAAATGTAAATGATAAGGCCTCCTATGAATCCGACCGCCATACTAAGCTCGGTTGAACTTTGTTTCTCTTCGCCTGCTTTATTAATCTTTATAGTTAAAAGGTGTATTGTTGATTTTATTGATTTCAGAATGCCGGGATCAACGCCCGAAGCTCTGAGTTTCAGGGCTTCCACCTCTTTTCTCATAACGCTTTTGATATAACCTTTTACAATTATGTTAGGTTGACCCGTCGAATAGAGTTTTGCAGCTTGCGGAACGCTGAGTTCGGTTTTCGGTATGTAGAGAACTGCGTATAAATCGTTGTTGGCAATATTTTTTTTTGCGGTTTCAATATCCATATCAAGTTTTAGAAACTGCATATTGTCGGTGTTTTTGAATTGCGGCATAAAAATGCCCGTTTCGTCAATAATTCCGATAACCTTTTTACTTCCTTCCATTTCGGCCACATAAACCGGAACAATAAAAAGGGCTGCCAAAAGGATTGGCCCGAGGATAGTCATTATAATGAAAGACTTCTTTTTAACCCTCGTGAGGTATTCGCGCTTTATTATGAGAATTATCTTATTCATAGTCTAATAAGGCTGATTGATTGTTTTATTCTCTTCCACCTTCCTGATGAAGATCTCATTCATTGACGGTAAAATCTCATTAAAAGAGTGTATTTCAATGTGTGGGATCAGAGCTTTAAGCAAGTCATTGGGATTGTCGTTATTGTTTATTCTGACTTTTGCCCTTTTTATCTCTTCTTCCTCTGATAATTCCAACAGCTTATACCCGTTTGTCAAAATATTGGAAATATCTATATCCGACTTGTATGAAATTTCATAAGAGTTTGTTTTATAGGCATTCTTAACATCCTTCATTCTGCCTTCAAGGATTTTTTTAGAGTTGTCTATAAGAGCAATATGGTCACATAGTTCTTCAACCGAAGCCATATTATGCGTCGAAAAGATGATAGTGGCGCCATCATCTCTTAATCTTAATATCTCATCTTTCAGAATGTTAACATTAATAGGGTCGAAACCGCTGAAAGGTTCGTCAAAGATGAGTAATTTCGGTTGGTGGACAACGGTAACGATAAACTGTATTTTCTGCTGCATTCCTTTTGAAAGCTCTTCAACTTTCTTATTCCACCAAGAGTTTATCTCAAATTTCTCAAACCATATTTTCAGTCTGCGTTGGGCTTCCTTTTTTGAAATACCTTTTAACCGTGCAAGATAAAGAGCCTGTTCACCTACTTTCATTTTTTTATAAAGACCTCTCTCTTCGGGCAGATAGCCGATTTGTTCAACCAACTTATTAGTCTCCTCTTTACCTTTAAAAAGAAGTTTTCCGCTGTCGGGTGCAATAATGTCATTGATAATTCTGATCAGTGTTGTCTTACCTGCTCCGTTTGGCCCCAGCAATCCGAATATGCTTCCTTCGGGTACACTTATGCTTACTTTATCAAGGGCTTTATGCCCTGCGTATTGTTTTGTTACTTCCCGTGCTTCTAAAATTATTGACATACCTTGTTGTGATAACCTTTATTATCAAGCGTTTATGTAATTTTCGTTGCTATGAAAGCTTAACTTCAAAATTACGCCAAATGTACACAAATTTTTTTACCGAACGGATACGAAACAATATAACAACTATAAGAAAGAGTCAATGGAAAGGAATATTATCATTGACAAAACAAAAATATTTATCTTCATAAAATAGACTCCCGGATTTATTAGCTTAGTATCTTTTGAAAGAAGAGGTGTAAATACATAAACAATCCAAAAGGCAGCCATAAACATAGCTCCGGCAATATATTCAGAGCTTACAACATTAAAGACGGGAAGCATCATAGCTGCAATGGCAGTAGAAAGTGTCCAAAGAAATGTTAGTCTGTGAATATGTTTTTCACCGTAGGATTTAACCAATGTTGGAAATCCCGCTTTTGAATAATCCTTTTCATACTTTAGCTGAAGTAGCCAGAAATGGGGTATTTGCCAAATGAAAAAGAAAAAGGCAATAACAAAAGCTCTCGGATCGGTAAGTGAACCGCCGGCTGCCACCCAACCAACGAGAGGGGGTATAGCGCCTATAACGGCACCGGGTATAACGGCAAATGGTGTTTTCTTTTTTAAAGGTGTATAGATGAAGTTATACCATATTAATGCAAGAATTCCGAGAAACATGGCTTCGAGGCCGGAGCCGATGTATATAATAATTGCTCCCGAGAATGAAAGGAATACGGAAAATATCAGTGCATTTAAAGGTTTTACTTTTCCCGAAGGTATCGGACGCAAACTTGTTCTGTCCATAATAGCATCGGTTTTTCGCTCCTGAAAATGGTTTAGGGCTGCTGAACCGCAAGCCAATAAAAAGATTCCCAATACCGGAAGTATCATATCTTCATCGAAACCTCTCATGAGAACGTAACCGGTAAGCGTTGTAAGCATCACGGCAAATGTAATCCTCACTTTTGCAAGTTCAAAATAGGGTAAAGCTTTCATAATTGCCGTGTTTTTCAATGTTTAAGGGTTTTTAAATATTCAATTATCATTGTTATTTCCTTATCGGTTATATTATTTTTGTAGGATATCATAACTCCCTGAGGATATCCTTTAACTACATCGTCGCCGGGGTTGTAGAGAGATTTTTTTATATATTCGTCATCAACAATGATTTTCCTCTCTTTACCTGCCGAAAGTATAGTCTCTTCTTTATTCCATAATCCTGCAAAAGAAGGCCCCACAATACGCGAACCGTCAAGCGAGTGACAACTCAAGCAGGCATTTTTTTTCATAACCGCCAATCCCGGAGGATCGGAAGATACGGTATCGTTATACCATTTTGTATATTCCGCTTCCGGTACTACGACGACTTTGCTTAGCATATATGAGTGCCGGTCGCCGCAATACTCGGCACACAGAATGTTATAGTTGCCCGTTTCCTGTCCGATGAACCACATTTTATTGTTTTTCCCGGGTACCACATCTTCTTTTATTCTGAATGCAGGTATATACAGGCTATGTATGACATCACGCGAGTTGAGGTCTAAAATAACAGGCTCGTCAACGGGTACGACAAGTGTGTCCGAAACTTTTCCGTTGGGGTATTCAAAGGACCAGGACCACATCTGAGCATAAGTCTTTATTTTTAATCCGTTTTCGGGTATCTCTCTCATAGGTTTATACCCCATCCAGCCGTAATAAAACATTATAAGAACCAGGATAGTCGGTATTACCGTCCATATTATTTCAAGTTTATTGTTTCCTTCAATTTGCGAAGCTTTGGGATTACGTTTTCGGCTGTATTTTATTACGAACCAGATCATAACAAAAGTCACTCCCACAAGGAAGATTACGGAAATTCCCAGTATGACCGCAAAAGACAAGTCAACACCCTGAACAAAATTTGATGAATTTGAAAACATAATTCTCTTTTTTAAGCTCTTGTAAAATAATCCAAAGCAGTTAGAACAATCAAAACCGTAAAAACTCCAAAAACAATATACACCATCACTTTAAGGACTCTGGAATCGTATTTGAGATGCATAAAGTGATTAATGACCGCCAGTGCTTTTGTGCTTGCAATCACTAATGCGGTAACAACGGAAAATGCTATGAAATTTTTATGCAAAACCGATATCAGCACCGTTACTACTGTAAGCAGTAGCAGCCCTACCCAAATTCCGACCAAATTTCCAAAAGATGTAATATGTTGTTCTTTGGGATCATCATCCAAAACTCTTGTGGCTTCATTTTCTTGTTTGCTCATTTTCATAAAATTTTAATGTATCAAATAAAATAAAGGGAAAAGGAATATCCATATAATATCAACCAAATGCCAATAGAGGCCTGCATTTTCCAATAAAATATATCTGTCGGGTCTGACTTTACCGGTTTTAATTTTACGAATCACTATTCCGATAAAAATACCACCGATAATAACATGCAGTCCATGTAAACCCGTCATAAAATAATATAAAAAGAAAAAAAGTTTTTCCCCTGGTTCCAGCATATTGTAATGTTCCATTCCGGGAAAAAGTCCATGTCCGATTTTTGCAGACCATTCAAAGTATTTAATTACGAGGAACGTACAGGCAAATAGTAAGGTTAATATGAGCAGGTTTATACTGACTTTTATGTTTCCTTTTTGCATTGCCGACACCGACATAGCCACTGTAAGGCTGCTCGTTAGAAGGACAGCCGTGTTAACGGTTCCCATAGCTATATTCAGATGTAATGAAGCCTGTAAAAATGCTTCCTGATTCATATATCTGTAAACCGAATATACCAGAAACAAACCACCGAAAAGAAGTAGCTCGGTGAAAAGGAACAACCACATACCCAGTTTGGAGGCCTGATCATCCCTATTGTGACCCGAATTAACCATTAAATATTCCGCCATAATCATTCTATTTAAAATCGTAAGGACCTTTTTTACTTAATATGGGTTTTTTATCAAAATTTTGCAACGGAGGGGGCGATGGCACCTGCCATTCAAGAGTTACACCTCCCCAAGGATTCCGCGGTGCAGCCGGACCTTTTCTTTTACTTCTAATAAGATTGACAATAATAATTATTAGCCCTGTGAACAGAATCCACGATCCAACAGTTGCTATTACATGCAGAGGTTGAAACTCGGGCAAATAATCGTAATACCTTCGCGGCATACCCTTAATTCCTAAGATTAGCATAGTGAAATAAAGAATATTAAAACCTGTAAATAAAAAGGTAAAACCGGTTTTTGCAATCTTTTCGTTATACATTTTGCCGTAAATTTTCGGGAACCAATAATGCAGTGCACCGATAAAGGCAAATCCCGTTCCTCCGAACATAACATAATGGAAATGTCCTACAACGAAATAGGTGTCGTGAAGATGAATATCGGTGGCCAAAGCACCGTTAACCAACCCCGTCAAACCTCCAATAAGAAATTGGAAGATAAATGCAAGGGCATAAAGCATTGGTGTTTTTAACTCGATAGATCCTTTGTAAAGTGTTGCTACCCAATTGAAAACCTTTATTGCAGAAGGTACGGCTACCAGAAAGGTCAAAACGGAAAAGATGACCCTTGCATCGCCGCTCATTCCCGAAGTGAACATATGATGACCCCATACGAAATAGCCTATAAATGCTATTGCCATACTGGAATATGCTATGGCTTTATATCCGAAAATAGTACGGTGAGAAAATGTCGGTATCAATTCACTTACAATGCCCATTGCCGGAAGAGCCATAATGTAAACAGCCGGATGTGAATAGATCCAGAAAAGATGCTGGTAGAGAATAGGATCACCCCCGAGAGCGGGGTCAAAGAGCCCTATTCCTATTACCCTTTCGGCAATAATCATCAATAATGTAATCCCTATTATTGGTGTGGCAAGAACTTGAATCCATGAGGTCGCATATAGAGCCCAGGGAAACAGAGGCATTTGAAACCAACCCATTCCGGGTAAACGTAATCTGTGGATTGTAACTATAAAATTAAGTCCTGTCAAAATTGAGGAAAACCCGAGAATAAAGGCCGCTAAAACAGCCATGCTTACATTAGTGCCGGTTTTTACACTGTACGGCGCATAAAAGGTCCACCCCGTATCTGCAGGTCCGTCTCCGAAAAGCAATGTGCTTAAAGCGAACATAGCTCCTATGATATACAGCCACCAAGAGAGTAAATTTAATTTTGGAAAGGCAACATCGTCGGTGCCTATCATTATTGGTAAAAAGAAATTTCCAAACACCGCAGGAATGCTCGGTATGATAAAAAGAAAAATCATTATTACTCCGTGAAGTGTGAAAATCTGATTATATGTTTTTGCATGCATCAGGTCACTACCCGGTGAAAGCAATTCCAACCTCATTAATATACCGAGAGTAGCTCCGACAAGAAAAAACGTAGCCACGGAATATAGATAAAGTAATGCTATTCTTTTATGGTCCAAGGTGAAAATCCAGGAAAAAATCCCTTTTCCGGTTTCATAAAAGCTGATTGTATTATTATTTTCGTTGCTCATAAATTTATAAATCTCTTGTTTGTTGTTTTTTCCTTTTTTTCCCGAAAATCATTGTTAAAAGAAGCAGTAAGGCGAAAAAGACAATAATACTGCCGGAAACTTTTGTGATGTTCAAAACATATTTCTTCCCTTCGGCATCATAAGCAAAACAAAATTTTAACATTTTATTTATTGTGGGCCCTGATTTTTCTTCCGAAGCTTCCACAACTGCCATTTTCAAATCAAAAGGAAGGAAATATGTTCCGTGTAAATACCTGGTTATTTTTCTACCCGGACTAACAATAATAATTGCCCCCGGATGTATGAAGTTATCACCGTCTTTTTTAACTTTATATCCGAATTCATCCAAAAGTCTTGTTATGTTTGTGCTGTCGCCGGTGTAAAAATGCCATCCCAATTGCCCGTTTTTGTGTTTTAGAAGTTTTAGATAGTTTGATCTTTTTCTCTTTGCCAAAACCGGTGTTTCCCTCGGGTCGAAACTGAAGGTCACTATCTGATAGTCCTTTCCGGGGTCAATTTTTGCCCTGTCAATCACTTCTGCAACTCCTTCAAGTAATGGGCTGCACAATCCCGGACATTCGTAATAAACGGGTACGAATACCGTAGGCTTTTCAATTATTGATTCCAATGTTTTGGGAATAGAGTCTTCGTTATAAAGAACAATATCACCGGAAATAATTTTGTCGAGGTGTTCGTAAATTCCGAGTTTTTGCGGTGTGTTTTTCCCGTCCTCTCCTGAAGCTAATGCTATATTGGTAAAATGAAATATACTAAATGTGATAAGGAGTAAAAATGTTCTCATGAGTTATTGATTGTTATTTGGCTGCAAATTTAGAATGATTCTAAATTATAGTCATAGTATAATAGGAATTTAACAACTTTTTAACATTTCTGTTAATACATAAACAGATGGAATGCTAAAAACGAAGCAATGAAATTTTGAATATTAAAAGAGGTAAAAAGTTTCTATTCAATAGGTTAACTAAAAACCTCTTTCATGCGGGCAAAGAAACTTTTATCTTTTCCTGACGGATTAGGTTTGAAGTTTGGTGATTCATTCAGTTTTTCAAGGATTCTTCTCTCCTCTTTTGTCAAATCTTTTGGTGTCCAAACATTTATGTTAACAAGCAGGTCTCCGCGATGATGTGTATTCAAATCCGGTAGTCCTTTTCCTTTAAGCCGCAGGACTTTTCCACCCGGTGTTCCCGGGGCGATTTTAATTTTTGCTTTACCGTCAATTGTAGGAACTTCAATGGTTGCACCGAGAGCAGCATCCGAAAAACTTATGTATGTATCGTGCAAAAGGTTAATACCGTCTCTTTCAAAATTTTTATTTTCTTCTTCCTCAATCAGAACCAGTAAATCTCCCGGAATACCGTTTCGTGCGCCGGCATTTCCTTTTCCACTGACCGACATCTGCATACCCTCTTCAACACCTGCAGGTATTTTAATCGTTATCACCTCCTCGTCTCTGACAATTCCGTTTCCGGAGCATTCATTGCATTTTGTCTGTATTGTTTGCCCTTCACCGCCGCAGGAAGGACAAGTTGAAGACGTTTGCATTTGTCCGAGGAAGGTATTTGTAACTCTGGTTACATGGCCTGTACCGTGACAAGTTTGGCAGGTGGAGTAGGAGGAGCCGCTTTTTGCCCCGCTACCATTACATACTTTGCAGGGAATATACTTGGTTACCTTGATTTTTTTCTCAACTCCGTGAGCTATCTCCTCAAGTGAAAGTTTCACTCTCACTCTGATATTGGAACCTCGGTTTACACGTCTTCTTCGTCCGCCCCCACCGAATCCACCACCGAAACCTCCGCCGAAAGCACCACCGAAAATGTCTCCGAACTGACTAAAGATATCATCCATTGACATATGATGATATCCACCGTTTCCGGCTGCACCACTGACGCCGGCATGTCCAAATCTGTCATACCTTGACTTTTTTTCCGGATTGCCAAGTATTTCGTAAGCTTCGGCAGCTTCTTTAAATTTTTCTTCGGCCTCACTGTCTCCCGGATTTTTATCGGGATGGTACTTTAAAGCTTTTTGCCTGTAAGCTTTTTTTATTTCAATCTCTGTGGCAGTACGTTCAATGCCAAGTACTTCGTAATAATCTCGTTTCGACATTTTATTAGTTGTCTGTTAATGAATCTCAATCCGTAAACTCCCGGAATTTACTTTATGCCTTATTGTCCTATAACAACTTTTGCATAACGAATAACCTTGTCGTTCAGCAGGTAACCCTTTTGAACAACGTCAACGACCTTTCCTTTAAGCTCTTCCGAAGGAGCCGGGATACGTGTTATTGCCTCATGATAATCAGTATCAAACTCCTTTCCCTTTGAGTCCATCGGCTTGAGGCCTTTCTTCTCCAAAGTTGAATAGAGTTTTTTATAAATATGGACAACCCCTTCCTTCACAGCATCACATCCTTCAACCTGATCATTGGATTCTATGGCTCTTTCAAAGTCATCAACAACAGGGAGCAGTTCTTCAATCAGGTTTGCCGATGCACTACTAACCAAATCCAGTTTCTCTCTCGCAGTTCGCTTTCTGAAATTATCAAATTCCGAGAACAGTCTCAGATATTTATCGTTAATCTCATCAAGCTTTTCCTGCAACTCTTTCTCTTTTGATACTTTCGGTTTTCTGTGACTTTTCTTTTTGTTATGTATCTCTTCTTTATGTTCTTTGTTTGCTTTTTCAGAATCTTCTTTCATATTATTATCCTTTTCATTATCAATACTTTGACTAACTATCTTTTCATCCTCTAAATGATTTTTACTATTCTTTGCCATACTCCTGTCAATTTAAAATTCTATCTGGTTCATTTATCAAATAATTTGCCATAAAATATTTCAGGACAATGTGTCAGATTTAGATTTTCTTTTTAAAAAAAGCCCTGCCTTTTACGGACAGGGCTTTAAAATATTTAAAATTTATTTTATTGATTAATTCTCATTTTATAGAATGATCTGTAAACAAAATAGAGAGCAACAGCAAGAAATACCATCCCGATATAAGGAGCAACAGCCCTAAAGTGGACTGAAATAGCAATTTCCATAGCAAGCAATCCGAAAAGTGTGGTAAACTTAATTACAGGATTCATAGCAACAGAAGAAGTGTCTTTATAAGGATCTCCAACAGTATCACCAACTACGGAAGCAGCGTGAAGTTCCGTTCCTTTTTCCTGCATATCAACCTCAATAACCTTTTTAGCGTTGTCCCACGACCCGCCGGCATTAGCCATAAAAATAGCCTGATACAAACCGAAAAATGCAATGGACAACAAATAGCCGACAAAAAGCGAAACAGGTAAAGAATTAGTTATTGTATCCGCTTCATTCATCCCGTCTGTCAAGCCGGAGGGGGCGGCAAGAAATGCAAAAGCAAGGGCAAATGAGAATAGGGCTATGAAAATATTCCACATTCCTTTTTGTGCATAAATTGTACATATTTGAACCACCTCTTTTGATTTGTTTATATCGGCTTTTTTCTCCGCATTGGGGTCAAGATTTATATTCTTTTTAATATAGTTTGTAGCACGTGCAGCACCTGTTGTTACGGCTTGGATTGAAGCTCCTGTGAACCAGTAAATAACAGCACCGCCAAGTAGAAATCCCAAAATTGTGTAAGGATTAAGAATGTTGAGAATAACTTCCGGTTTAATGCCGAGCGTATGCTCAATAACAAGTATGAGTGAGAAAATCATTGTTGTGGCGCCAACAACGGCTGTACCGATTAAAACAGGCTTTGCCGTTGCCTTGAAAGTATTTCCTGCGCCGTCGTTTGCCTCAAGATAATATTTTGATTTTTCAAAATCGGGAGTAAAACCGAAATCTTTTTCAATTTCCGGAGTGACCTCCTTTTGATTCTCTTCAATTAGTGAAAGTTCATAAATGGATTGGGCATTATCGGTGACAGGGCCGTAACTGTCAACAGCAATGGTAACAGGTCCCATTCCCAGAAAACCGAAAGCTACAAGTCCAAAAGCAAAAATGGAAGGATATATCATGATATTGTCCAGCCCGAATGTACTTGCATAATATCCAATGAACATTAAAAAGAAGAATACAAGACCCATCCAAAACGAACTAAAGTTTCCGGCAACCAAACCTGAAAGTATATTCAATGATGCACCACCTTGTTTTGAAGCTTCAACGACTTCATTAACGTGTGTTGATTTAGGACTGGTAAAAAGTTTTGTGAATTCAGGAATTAATGCGGCACCGAGCGTTCCTGCACTAATAATAACCGAAAGTGTTATCCAAAGATTATACGGCATATTGCCAATCATAAAATAACTGGCTGCAAAAGTTACAAGTATTGACAGAATGGATGTTATCCAAACAAGGGATGTCAATGGTTTTTCAAAGTCGAGATCATCGGCGTTATTATATTTTGCCTTTGTTATTGCATTATTGATGCCGAAAGCAACAATCGAGGTTATTACCATCAGGATTCTCATTACGAATATCCAGGTAAGCAATTGTATCTGATTAGCTTCCCAATCGGTGCCCTGTGTTACGGCAAGAACTATAAACGAGATAAGTGCGACACCAGTTACTCCGTATGTTTCAAAACCGTCAGCTGTTGGTCCAACACTGTCTCCGGCATTATCGCCC
>Ga0256841_1001253_pt1 | contig 22719 bp, 18 predicted proteins | sample 356308metaG_FD_185971 | JGI IMG/M metagenome (GOLD analysis project Ga0256841, IMG submission 185971) | Hydrothermal vent microbial communities from Mid Atlantic Ridge, Atlantic Ocean - 356-308 | ecosystem: Environmental > Aquatic > Marine > Hydrothermal vents | place: Atlantic Ocean: Mid... | reverse complement strand
GTCCTCGGCCAGGGCCGCGTGCAGGGCCTCCAGCACCCGGTCGGCCTCCACCTGCTGCTCGCGCAGGCGGCGGGCGTCGCGGTCTTCCTCGGCGTGCGTCAGGGAGTCGCGCAGCATGGTCTCGATTTCGTGGTCAGTCAGGCCGTAGGACGGTTTCACCTCGATGTGCGCCCTGACGCCACTGGTCTGTTCCTCGGCGGTGACGTTGAGCAGGCCGTCGGCGTCGACCTGGTAGGTGACGCGGATGCGGGCGGCGCCTGCCGTCATGGGCGGGATGCCGCGCAGTTCGAAGCGCGCCAGCGAACGGCAGTCGTCCACCAGTTCGCGCTCGCCCTGCACCACGTGCAGGGCCATGGCGGTCTGGCCGTCCTTGTAGGTGGTGAACTCCTGGGCGCGCGCCACCGGGATGGTGGTGTTGCGCGGCACGATCTTCTCCACCAGGCCGCCCATGGTCTCGATGCCCAGCGACAGCGGGATGACATCCAGCAGCAGCATGTCCTCGTCGGGCTTGTTGCCGGCCAGTATGTCGGCCTGGATGGCGGCGCCGACGGCGACCACCTTGTCCGGATCGATGTCGGTGAGCGGCGTGCGGCCGAAGAACTCGCCGACACTGTCGCACACCTTCGGCACCCGCGTGGAACCGCCCACCATCACCACTTCGTCGATGTCGGCGGCGGCGACACCGGCGTCGCGCAGGGCGCGCCGGCAGGGCCCCAGGGTCTTGCGGATCAGGGGTTCGACCAGGGCGTTCATCTGTTCGCGCGTCAGCTCACCCCGCCAGTGGCCGCCGTCGGTGAGCTCGATGTCCAGCGGCACCGCCTGCTCGGTGGTCAGCGCTTCCTTGGCGGCGCAGGCATCGCGCATCAGGCGCCGCATCTGGTGGTGGCCGGCATCGTCGCCGATGCCGGCCTGCTGCATGATCCACTCGGCGATGGCACGGTCCATGTCATCACCACCCAGCGCCGTGTCGCCGGCCGTGGACAGCACCTCGAACACGCCCTTGTTGAGACGCAGCACCGATACGTCGAAGGTGCCGCCGCCAAGATCGTAGACCACGATGACACCGTCGCTGCGCCGGTCCAGGCCATAGGCCACGGCCGCCGCGGTCGGCTCGTTGAGCAGCCGCATGACGTTGAGGCCGGCCAGCCGGCCGGCGTCCTTGGTGGCCTGGCGCTGGGCGTCGTCGAAATAGGCCGGCACCGTGATGACCACACCGTGCAGCCCGCCGCCCAGCGCCTGCTCGGCGCGGTCGCGCAGCGCTTCCAGGATGTGCGCCGACACCTGCACCGGGCTGAGGTCGCCGGCCGCGGTGCGGATCAGCGGCATACCCGACTCGCTGCCGACGAATTCGTAGGGCATGCCCGACCCCAGCGACTTGACGTCGCCGACACCGCGCCCCATGAGACGCTTGACCGAGGCGATGGTGTTGAGCGGATCCTCGGCCGCCGCCGCCTTTGCCTCTTGGCCCACGACATGGCTGCCGTCCGGGAAGTAACGCACCACCGACGGCAGCAGGTGCCGACCCCCGGCGTCGGCCAGGGTGTCGGCCGTGCCCGAGCGCACGCTGGCCACCAGCGAATTGGTGGTGCCGAGGTCGATGCCCGCCGCCAGCCGGTGCTGGTGCGGGGCGGTCGACTGCCCGGGTTCGGATATCTGCAACAGTGCCATGTCGGTTACGTGTTTCCAGAAGGTCAGATACGGGTCGCTTCCCCGGCCGCAACAGCGCCGCAGCGGCACGGCGTCGGGAGTCGTCGTGACTCCCCACCATGACCACGGCGCCCCCGATCAATACAGCGCATCTTCGAGTTCGGCTTCGAGCTCCCGAAGTTCGCTCTCCAGCCGCGCATGGAACTGCATCTTCGTCACCAGTTCAAGCGCGTTTTCGTAATCGTCGCCATCCAGCGCCGCTTCCAGGCCAGCCTCCAGCTCGCCGATGCTGCCGCGCACCCGCGTCAGCAGGGCGTCCAGGGCCGCCAGCGGGTCGGCCGCGCCGCGTACCTCGCCCATTTCCTCGCGCAGCTCCATCTGCTGCATCAGGAAGACCGGATCGCCGGCGCTGGTCTGCTGGTCGTCGATGGTGTGGCCGCGCCGTTCCAGCAGGTAGCGGGCGCGCCTGAGCGGGTCCCGAAGCGTCTGGTAGGCCTCGTTGACCTGCGCCGCCCGCTGCATGGAGATGCGCCGCGCCTGGTCGCCGGCGCTGGCGAAACGGTCCGGGTGCACCTCGCGCTGCAGTTCGCGGTAGCGCGTATCCAGCGCCTCGCGGTCCACGGCATAGCGCTCCGGCAGGGCGAACAGTTCAAAATGACTCTGCGTCAATTCAGAAGACATGCCGGCAACAGGGGGGCGGAATCAGACGTTGAAGCTCTCACCGCAACCGCATTCGTCCTTGACGTTGGGGTTGTTGAACTTGAAACCCTCGTTGAGCCCCTCGCGGGCGAAGTCCAGCTCGGTGCCATCCAGGTAGACCAGGCTCTTGGGATCGACGATCACCTTGACGCCGTGGTCCTCGAACACCACGTCCGTATCTTCGATGTCGTCCGCGAACTCCAGCACGTAGGCCATGCCCGAACAACCGGAGGTGCGCACCCCCAGACGCAGGCCCACGCCCTTGCCGCGCTGCTCCATGAAGTTGCGCACCCGCTCGGCGGCGGCTTCGGTCAGTGTGATTGCCATGTCCGCCCCCTCAGTGCGCCGCCCACTGCACGCTTTCCAGGTCGACGCCATCCTTGTACATCTCCCACAGCGGTGACAGTTCGCGCAGCTTGACGATCTTGTCCTTCACCAGATCGATGGTGTAGTCGATCTCTTCCTCGGTGGTGAAACGACCGATGGTGAAGCGGATGGAGCTGTGCGCCAGTTCGTCGTTGCGGCCCAGGGCGCGCAGCACGTAGGAGGGCTCCAGGCTGGCACTGGTGCAGGCCGAACCGGACGACACCGCCAGGTCCTTGAGCGCCATGATGAGACTCTCGCCCTCGACGAAGTTGAAGCTGATGTTCAGGTTGCCGGGGATGCGCTGATCCATGTCACCGTTGACATAGACCTCCTCGACATCCTTGAAGCCCTGGTAGAGACGGTCGCGCAACGCCGCCAGGCGGCGGCTCTCCTCCACCATCTCCTCACCGGCGATGCGGAAGGCCTCGCCCATGCCGACGATCTGGTGGGTGGCCAGGGTGCCGGAGCGCAGGCCGCGCTCGTGACCACCGCCGTGCATCTGCGCCTCCAGACGCACGCGCGGCTTGCGGCGCACGTACAGGGCGCCGATGCCCTTGGGCCCGTAGACCTTGTGGGCGGAGAACGACATCAGGTCGACCTTCATTTTCTGCAGGTCGACGGGGATCTTGCCGGCGCTCTGGGCGGCGTCGACGTGGAACACGATCTTGCGGTCGCGGCAGATCTCGCCGATGGCGGCGATGTCCTGGATGACGCCGATCTCGTTGTTGACGTGCATGATGGACACCAGCACGGTGTCGTCACGTAGCGCCGCCTGCAACTTGTCCAGGTCGATCAGGCCGCTGGGTTCGGGATCCAGGTAGGTGACTTCATAGCCCTCGCGCTCGAGCTGGCGGCAGGAGTCCAGCACCGCCTTGTGCTCGGTCTTGCAGGTGACGACGTGCTTGCCCTTCTTCTGGTAGAAGTGCGCGGCGCCCTTGATGGCCAGGTTGTCCGACTCGGTGGCGCCACTGGTCCAGATGATCTCCTTGGGGTCGGCGTTGACCAGCCCGGCCACCTGGGCGCGCGCTTCCTCGACCGCCTTTTCGGCTTCCCAGCCGAAGGGGTGCGAACGCGACGCCGGGTTGCCGAACACCCCGTCCGGCGCCAGGTACCTGCACATCTTGTCCGCCACGCGCGGGTCGACCGGCGTGGTGGCGGAGTAGTCGAGATAGATCGGTGTCTTTACAGTCATGTCATCATCCTGGTCGTAAAACGCTGGAGAACGGTCACCAGCCAGCTGCCCGGCTGGCCTTCTGCAGCCATTCGATGCGGCGCCGCAACGATGCCAGCAGGGCATCCACGTCCGCCTCCGTATTGTCCCGGCCCAGGCTCACGCGGATGGCGCCGCGGGCCGTCTCTTCATCCACGCCCATGGCCGTCAGCACGTGGCTGGGTTCGGTGCTGCCGCTGGTGCAGGCGGAACCGCTGGATACCGCGATGCCGTCCCTGTCCAGCTGCATGAGCAGCGCCTCGCCGTCGATACCCGCGACCGCGAACTGGGTCGTGTTGGGCAGTCGTTCGGCCGCCGCTGCGAATACCGTCATGCCGGGCAGCCCGGCCAGGCCGGCCTCCAGGCGCTCGCGCAGCCGCCGCGCCTGGCGGTGGCGGCTGTCCAGCGCCTGTAGCGCCAGCTCGGCGGCAAGGCCGAAACCGACGATGCCGGCCAGGTTCTCGGTGCCGGCGCGCAGGCCCTTTTCCTGGCGGCCGCCGTACAACAGGGGTACCAGCTCGACACTGCGGTCGACGACCAGGGCACCGACGCCCTTGGGCCCGTACAGCTTGTGCGCCGACAGGCTCATCAACTGCGCGCCGCTGGCGCCGAAGTCCACCGGCAGCTTGCCCGCCGCCTGGACGGCGTCGGTATGAAACACCGCACCGGCGTCCCGCGCCAGCGAAGCCAGCGGCGCGATGTCCTGCACCGCGCCGGTCTCGTTGTTGGCCATCATGACCGACACCAGCCGCGTGTCGGGCCTCAGCACCGCGGCCAGGTGGTCCGGGGTCACGCGGCCGGCGGCGTCGACGCCGATGCGGTCCAGCGACCAGCCGCGCCGCGCCCGGGCTTCGGCCGCTTCCAGCAGCGAGGCGTGTTCGATGACGCCGACCGCCAGCCGTCCGGACGGCGCATCCGCCAGCACCGCGTGCAGGGCCAGGTTGTTGGCCTCGGTGCCGCCGCTGGTGAATACCACCTGGCCGGGCGCGGCACCGACCAGTGCCGCCACCTGTTCACGGGCCTGCTCGATGGCGGCCCGCGCCCCGCGGCCGGGCCCGTGCACGCTCGACGGGTTGCCCTGCCCGGTCCGCAGCACCGCCAGCATGGCCTCGGCCACGCGTTCGTCGACCGGCGTGCTGGCGTTGTGATCGAGATAGATGCCCACGTGCTGCCTCGCGGCTGTCTATGCCGAACCGGGTTCGGCTACCTTGCTCACACCGTCCAGCGCCACCGGCACGGCCTCGTCGGCCTGCTCCGGCCGGCCGCCCTGGTCCACCAGCTGGCCCAGCGAGATGCCGCCGAGGAAACTGCGGATCTGCTCGCTCAGTTCCGTCCAGAGTTCATGCGTCAGGCAGCGCTTGCCGTCCTGGCAGTTGGCCTGGCCGCCGCAGCGGGTGGCATCGACGCTCTCGTCGACCGCGCTGACGACGTCGGCCACCGCAATATCGTAGGCCGACCGGCTCAGCCGGTAGCCGCCGCCTGGGCCGCGCGTGCTGGAGACCAGCCCGTGCTTGCGCAGGCGCGTGAACAACTGCTCCAGGTAGGACAGCGAAATGCCCTGCCGCTCGGAGATGCCGGCCAGGGTCACCGGGCCCGACCCGGCATGCAGCGCCAGATCCAGCATGGCAGTCACTGCATAGCGTCCCTTGCTCGTCAGTTTCATCTGGAGTGTCGCCCCGCTCGGCCTGGAAAAACTGTCGCTACGATGCCATAACTGAGTAAAACAGTCAAGAATTATCCGGCCCGGCGAAGGCGGCCGGAACCTGACGGCAGGCCCACACCAATGCCTTGTCCAACATGTCGTTACGAGCCCCCTAGTGGCTCCTTCCCGGGCTCCTCGCCGGTCCCGCCGGCCTCTCCCGATGCGTCCGGGGAAGGGGCGGCCTTGTCCAGCGGCCGGGTCGTGCAGGCGCTGTCGAGCTCGCAGGAACCGAGCTCCGGCATCTGCAGGTCGGCCACCTCGGCGCCCAGGCTCTTCAGACCGCGGCACATATCCTCCAGGCGCTTGTCCATGAGGTGGATATGGTCGAGCATGTTGTTGATGGCATTGGCAACCGGATCCGGCATGTCCTGGGTGCTGCCGTAGGCGTCGAAGCCCATCTTGCGGGCGATGGCCTCGCGGCGGCGCTGCTGCTCGCTCTTGTCGCCGGACACCACGCGCCCCGGCACGCCCACCACGGTGGCACCGGCCGGCACGTCACGCAGCACCACCGAATTGGAACCGATGCGCACGTCGTCGCCGACGCGCACCGGCCCCAGCACCTTGGCGCCGGCGCCGATCACCACGTCGTTGCCCAGCGTCGGGTGGCGCTTGCCCTTCTCCCAGGTGGTGCCGCCCAGGGTGACGCCGTGGTAGAGCGTGCAGTCGTCGCCGATCTCGGCGGTCTCGCCGATCACCACCCCCATGCCGTGGTCGATGAAAAAGCGCCGGCCGATGCGCGCGCCGGGGTGAATCTCGATGCCGGTCAGCCAGCGGGCGATGTTGGACACCAGGCGCGCCAGCCACGGCAGGCCGTTGTTCCACAGCGCGTGGGCCAGGCGGTGCGCCAGCACGGCGTGGAATCCGGGGTAGGTGGTAACGATCTCGAAGGCGTTGCGGGCGGCCGGATCGCGCGCGAGCACGCAGTCGATGTCTTCCCGCAAACGTTCGAACATGGTGAGAATCCTGGCAGGGTATCCGTTGGCTAATCTTTCATTATACGTCGAAACCCGGTCTCCCGGCCACGCGTTCTAGGGGTGCGCCGGCCCGGCCCCCTTCGGCCAGCGCCGCTTGGTGCACAGCCACTGGTCGGGGTGCGCCCGGATCCAGTCGGCGACGATATCGTTGAGGGTGGCGGTCACCCGCCCGATGGCCCGGTCGTCGCTCTCCCCGGCCCGGGGCTGCACGTCCAGGGCCTCGTGGACGGTGATGCGAAAGCGCGGCCCGGGGCCCAGGCGTTCGACCTGGATGGGCAGGATGGGCGCACCGGTCTTCAGCGACAGCCAGGCCGGCGCCAGCGTGGTCTCGGCTTCGACGCCGAAGAAAGGCGTCAAGGTTTCGCTGCTGACCCGGAAATCCACCAGCAGGCCGACGGAACGGCCCTGGCGAAGACTGGAATACAGGGCGCGCAGGACGTTGACCTTGCCGAGATAGCGGCCGCCCAGCGCGGTGCGCTGCTGCTGGATGGCCCGTTCCAGCAGCGGGTTCTTCTGTGGGTTGTAGACGATGTCCATGCCACCCTTGAACAGCCGCGCGGCGTAGGCCGCCAGCTCCCAGTTGCCCAGGTGCGCGGTGACGAAGATGCAGGGAGTGTGCGGGTCGTCCAGGTGCCGGCTTGCGCCCGTGCTCACGACCGTCTCCACGAAGGGATTGTCGCCGCCGGCCGCCGTCAGCTCGTCCAGCCGGCCGTACTCGGCCAGCACCGCGCCGGTGTTGGCCCAGCCGCGGCGGGCGATGGCTTCCAGCTGCTCCGCGCTGTGCCCGGGCAGCGCGATACGCAGGTTGGACAGCACCTGGCGATGCTTGGAGGTGCGTGGCCCCAGCCAGCCCATGAAGCGGGCGCCGATGGCCGAGGCGCGCCGCAGGGAGAAAGGCCGGCCCGCCAGCCACAGCCCCCGCATCATGGCGATCTCCTGCAGCCAGCGCAGGCGCCTGAGCAGACCGGGCGAGCGACTTGCCGGGCTCCCTGTGTTGCTCATGCCGACGGGTCGCGCCGCGTCGGGGCCGGCCCCGGTCGCGGCCGGTAGGCGCCGGCCGCCTCCATGGCCGCCTTCGGCCAGCGCCGCTTGGTGCACAGCCACTGGTCCGGGTGCGCCCGGATCCAGTCCTCGATGCGATGGTTGATCTCCAGCGTGGTGCGGAACAGCACCTCCTGGTCGGATTCGCCCTCGCCACGCTCGGCGCGCAGCGGCGGACCGAGCGTGATGCGGAAGCGGGCGCCGCGCAGGCGCTCGACATGCACGGGCACGATGGGGCGGCCGGTCTTCAGCGACAGCCAGGCCGGCGTCGTGGTCGATTCCGCGTCCATGCCGAAGAAGGGCACCAGCACCCCGCCATCCACCCGCACGTCGGCCAGCAGGCCAATGGAACGACGCCCCTTCAGGGAGCGGTACAAGGCGCGCACAGCATTGACCTTGCCATAGAAGGTACAGCGCAGCGGTTCGCGCATGCGCTGCACCATGTGCTCCAGATAGAGGTTGTTCTGCGGACTGTAGACCGCGTCCAGCACACCGCACGCCCGCTGGCCCACGAAGGCCACTAGTTCCCAGTTGGCGACGTGGGCGGTGACGATGATGCAGGGCCCGTCGACGCGCAGGGCGTCGGCGTCGCAGCCCTCGTACACCACCTCGATGCGCGGGTCGTCCGGGTCGGCGGCGGTGATGCGATCCAGGTGCACGAACTCGGCCAGCACCGAGCCGAGGTTGGACCAGCTGTCCGCCGCCAGGCGCCGGATCTCCTGCTCGTCGCGGTCGGGGAAGGCTACCCGCAGATTGGCCAGCACGTGGCGGTTCTTCTTCGAACGCAGGCCGATCCATTGCAGGATGCGGCCGCCCAGGCGCGACGCGCGGTCGACCGGAAACAGCCGCACCAGGCCCCACAACAGGTACAGCAGGCCGGCTTCCAGTGCCCAGCCCGCGCGTTGCAGCAGCCGCGAGCCCTCGGCTCCGCTCCAGAACACTCTCGCCATGGTTTATCCTGTCACCGCGGCACGACGCCGCCCGGCGGTCGCGAGGCATCGGGACGGGCACTTGCTCGACGACAAACTGTCTCAGCTCCTGTCTGCGGCGCGGGCCAGGGGCCGGCGCCGGAATCACGAAACGCGTAGTATATACGGGGCAGGCAGACGCATACATGGAAAGAACCGGGATTCGACGATTTGTCCGACGGCTGGCGGTGATACTGCTCCCGCTGCTGCCGGCCGTGACGGTGGCCGGCGGCCTGGAGGCCTGGCCGGCCTTCAGCGCCCGTTACAGCGTCACCCTCGCCGGGGTGAAATCGGCCGAGACCGTCGTATCGCTGGCCAGGGACGGCGACGGCCGCTGCCGCTACCGCCAGGTCGCCAGGCCGGTGGGGATGGCAGCCCTGCTCTCGTCCGACCGGGCCGTGCAGGTCAGCCGCCTGCTGTGCGACGAGCGCGGCATCCGCCCGCTGGAATTCCTGTCCCGGCGGCCGAAGGGCGACGCCGACGACAACGCCCACCTGCTGTTCGACTGGGACGCCGGCGTGGTGGAGAACCGCGGCGCCGGCGACCACTGGCGCATCACGCTGCGCCCGGGCACCCAGGACAGCCTCAGCATGCAGCTGGCGCTGATGGCGGCGCTGCGCGAGGGCCGCAGCCGCATCGAGGTGCCGGTGGCGGTGCGCGGCCGCATCAAGCACTACCGTTTCGAGCGGGTCGGCGAGGAACGGGTCGACACGCCGGCCGGCGATTTCATGGCGATCAAGCTGGCCCGCACCGACGACGACCGTGACCGGAGCTGGTTCTGGCTGGCGCCGGAACTCGACTACCTGCTGGTCCGTTTCGTGAAGAAGAAAAAGAACGGCCTCGGCACCGAAATGCTGCTGCAGTCGGTTCGCTTCTGAGGCGGCGCCTCAGCCGCGCCCGCGGCGGATGGCCGTCAGGATGCCGCGCAGGATGTTGATCTCGTTCTGGTCCGGCCGGGCGCGGTTGTAGAGCCGGCGCAGGCGGCGCATGAGCTGGCGCGGGTTGCCCGGGTCCAGGAAACCGATCTCGACCAGCGTCTGCTCCAGGTGGGCATAGAACTGCTCCATCTGCCCGGCGCTGGCGTAGTCGGCCTGCGGCGCCGGCGCCGCCTGCCCGGCCAGGGCGGCCGTACGCAGCTCGTAGCCGATCACCTGCACGGCGGCGGCCAGATTGAGCGAGGCGTAGGCCGGGTTGGTGGGTATCTGCACCAGGGCGTGGCACAGGTCGATCTCGGTGTTGCTCAGCCCGGAACGCTCGTTGCCGAACAGGATCGCCACCCGCTGCGGTTCCGGCTCTTCCAGCACCCGCCGGGCGCAACCGCGCGGGTCGAGCAGCGGCACCGGCAGGGACCGCGGCCGGGCGCTGGCGCCGATCACCAGGGTGGCATCGGCGATGGCCGCCTCGACCGTCGGGTAACGGCGCGCCGCCGCCAGCAGGTCGTCGGCGCCCGAGGCGCGCGCCGTGGCCTCGGCATGCGGGAACTGCGCCGGCGCCACCAGGCGCAGCTCGCTCAGGCCCATGTTCTTCATGGCGCGGGCCGCGGCGCCGATGTTGCCCGGGTGGCTGGTGCGCACCAGCACCATGCGCACCTGCGGCACGGCCACCGGATCCTCCGCGGTCATGCCGGAACCCGTGCCGTCGGCCGCTCAGACACGACGGAAAGAGAACGCCAGGGCCGCATCGATGTCCGCCAGCCCGGCTGCCGCCATCACCAGCCGGTCGAAACCCAGCGCCACGCCGGCGCAGGCCGGCAGGCCGGCTTCCAGGGCCGCGAGGAAACGCCCGTCGACCGGCAGTGGCGCCAGCCCGGCCTGCCGGCGCCGGGCGTTGTCGGACTCGAAACGGGCGCGCTGCTCGGCGGCATCGGTCAGTTCGTGGAAGCCGTTGGCCAGCTCGACACCATCGAGATAGAGTTCGAAACGCTCCGCCAGCGGCGGCTCGCCGGGCCGCACCCGCGCCAGCGCCGCCTGGTCCGCGGGGTAGTCGTAGACGAACACCAGCCCGGCGCCGAGGCGCGGCTCAACGACGTGGGTCAGCAGCAGGTCCAGCCAGCCGCGGCGCGCCTGGGCGGCGACCGCCGCCGACGGCTGCAGGCCGGCTGCGCGCGCGCAGCCGGCCAGTTCGTCTGCAGTGGCTGTGAACGGATCGATGCCGGCCAGGTCGAGAAACAGCTCGCGGTAGCTGAAACGTCGCGCCGCCGCCGTACCCGGCAGCAGCATCATGACCAGCGCCTCCACCTCGGCCATCAGGGCGTGGTGATCGAAGCCGGGCCGGTACCATTCCAGCAGGCTGAATTCGGGGTTGTGGCGGGGACCGGCCTCGCCGTCGCGGAACACGCGCGCGAGCTGGTAGACCGGTCCGCTGGCGGCGGCCAGCAGCCGCTTCATGGCCGGTTCGGGCGAAGTGTGCAGGTACAGGGTCCGGCCGTCCGCCGCGCCCGGTCCGGTGTAACGGGTGCGCAACGGCTCGATGGCGGGATCGGGCACCGCGGCCTGTGCCAGCACCGGCGTCTCGACTTCCAGCACGCCGCGCGCAGCGAAGAAGGCCCGCATGCCGGTCAGCATGCGGGCCCGCAGGCGCAGCGTGTCCAGGCTGGCGCCCGGCCGCCAGTCGGCCGCCTCAGTCCTTGGCCCGGCCGACATATTCGCCGGTGCGGGTATCGACCTTGACCACCTCGCCGATGTCGATGAACAGCGGCACCCGCACCACGGCGCCGGTCTCCAGGGTGGCCGGCTTGCCGCCGCCGCCGGACGTGTCGCCGCGCACGCCGGGGTCGGTCTCGACCACCTTGAGGAGCACGAAGTTGGGCGGTGTCACGCTGATGGGCTCGCCGTTCCACAGCGTGATCCCGCACATGTCCTGCTCCTTGAGCCACTTGGCGGCGTCGCCCACGGCAGCGGCACCGGCTGCCACCTGTTCATAGGTCTCGGGGTGCATGAAGTGCCAGAACTCGCCATCGGAATACAGGAACTGCATGTCGGTATCCATGACATCGGCGGCCTCGACCGTCTCGCCCGACTTGAAAGTGCGCTCGATGACGCGGCCGGTCTTGAGGTTGCGGATCTTGACCCGGTTGAACGCCTGCCCCTTGCCTGGCTTGACGAACTCGTTTTCAATGATGGCGCAGGGGTCGCCGTCCAGCATGATCTTCAGACCACCCTTGAACTCGTTTGTACTGTAGGTCGCCATTGAGCACCCTTTGATAACGGATTTTCCCGGAAAAACGGACGCGTATGATACCCCGAAGCCTGAGCCTGCAACAGGGTGAGCGCTGGCAGCAGCAGCTGGCGGCGGCCGTCACCGACCCGGCCGAACTGCTGGCGCTGCTGGACCTGGACCCCGCCCTGGCCGCCGGCGCCCGCCGCGCCGGCCGACTGTTCCCGCTGCGCGTGCCGCGCGGCTTTGTCGCCCGCATGCGCCGCGGCGACCCCGCCGACCCGCTGCTGCGCCAGGTGCTGCCGCTGGACGCCGAATGCCGGCCGGTGCCCGGATTCACGGCCGATCCCCTGCAGGAAGGTGAGGCCATGCCGGTGCCCGGCCTGCTGCACAAGTACCGGGGGCGGGCCCTGCTGACCGTCACCGGTGCCTGTGCCGTGCATTGTCGCTACTGCTTCCGCCGCCATTTCCCCTATGCCGAGGCAAACCCCGTGCGCGACGGCTGGCGGCCGGCGCTGGAATGGCTGGCTGCTCACGCCGACATCCACGAAATCATCCTGAGCGGCGGCGACCCCCTGTCGCTGGGCAACCGCCGGCTGGCGGAACTGGGCCGCGCCCTGGAGGCCGTTCCCCACCTGCGCCGGCTGCGCATCCACAGCCGCCTGCCCGTGGTGCTGCCGGCACGGGTCGACGAAGGCCTGCTGGCCTGGCTGTCGGGCAGCCGTCTGCAGACCGTGATGGTGCTGCACACCAACCATGGCAACGAAATCGACGCCGCCGTCGCCGCCGCCCTCCGCAGGCTGGGCGACGCCGGCGTGAGCCTGCTCAACCAGTCGGTACTGCTGCGCGGCGTGAACGACTCGGCGGGGGTGCTGGCGGAGCTGAGCGAGACCCTGTTCGCCGCCGGCGTGCTGCCCTACTACCTGCACCAGCTCGACCCCGTCGACGGCGCGGCCCATTTCGCGGTGGCCGACGACGAAGCGGTGGCCCTGCACCGGACCCTGGCCACGCGCCTGCCCGGCTACCTGGTGCCGCGTCTGGTCCGTGAACTGCCGGGCCGGCCGGGCAAGTCGCCCCTGGCGGAGGTGGCGGACGCCGGCGACTGACCCGCCGCCGCTGGCCGGCGACTGCCCCCCGCACGTCCGCTGGCCGGTGACTGGCCCGCGCCCCCCCTGGCTGGTGACCGGCCCGCCCCTCCCCTGGCTGGTGACCCGCTCGCGCCTCCCCTGGCTGGTGACCGGCTCGCGCCCCCTGGCTGGTGACGGGCTCGTGCCTCCCCTGTAGGAGCGGGCTTGCCCGCGAATGCCATTGCACCGGGCCGACACGCCCGGCTGCGCCGGGATCGCGGGCAAGCCCGCTCCTACAGGGGGGTGGACAAGCATGGGCAAGGGGTCAGGCACACGGGCGGGGGCGGGCATTCAGTTTTCCCGCCCCGGGACGATAGACCGGTGGCATGCAGGGCCCACCGGCCCCCCATCGATCACGGATTCAGTGGATGAACACGGAACTGCAACTTTCGGTACCCGACCGGCTGCCGCCCCAAGACGGCGGCTTCGACGCCCGCCCGGCCAGCGTCAAAGCCTGGATAGAAAACCTGCCCATGGCCAACATCGGCCAGGCGACACGCGCCCTGTATGCCGCGCTCACCGAGATGAACCACCAGGAAATGCCGGCCCCACAGCGCTTCAAATCGCTGGAATTGCTCAGGTTGCCAGTAAGTTACGTATGCGAAGAAATGAAGCGCCACTTTGTCGGCCGGCCGCTGCCGCTGCCGGAGCGCACCTTCCGCATCGCCTGTCTGGCGCGCGCCCTGACCGGGGAGCTGGCCACCGGCTACAAGATCCTGGTGGCCGAACATGCGGCCGGCGGCCGCAGCAGGGACCGCAAGCGGCTGGTCACCAGCCTGCACCGCGCACTGCGGCTGCTCGGCACGGTGCTGCTGCGCTCCTACCAGGTCTATGCCGCCTACCCGCAGCAGGTATGGCAGGAGATCCACGCGCTGTACCGCTACGCCGAGGCACAGCGGCGCCACAACGACCGGGTGCTGGAAGAAGACGACGGCGGGACGCGCACCGGCACCATCGCCGACCTGTACAAACAGATCCTGCTGCTGGCGCTGGCCTGCCCCTACCGGCTGCGCCACGGCGAGGCGGAGAAAATCTGGCAGGCGCTGGAACACTGGGCCCCCTTTGCCCACCTGCTGCCCTATGGTGGCGCGGATTCCGACGCCCTGTTCGTGACCGACCTGGCGTCCGACCAGCCGCCCACCTACCTGGTGCTGTACGAAGCGGGCGGCGACACCGGCAGCCGCCGCACCCTGGACACCAGCCGGCTGGGCGACGAGGTCCGCCACGCGCTGACCGGGCTGCGCCACGGCGGCGCGGCGGCCTGCCCCCTGTCCGCCAACACCCTGCGGCGCCTGATGCTGGCCTGGGGCGTGCTGCCCAAGCGACGCTTCTCGCGCACCCGCGATCACGCCCAGGTGATCGTCGCCATGGGCCTGAGTTCCATTCACTACTTCGTCAGCGGCGAGGTGGCATTCAACAGCAGCTCCGGCAATCTGGACTGCCCGGCCGAGCTGGGCTCACAGCGGGGCAACCCCTTCGCCGTGCGGCCGCCGGGCGAACGCGACGGCGCCATGCCCGACCTGTGGGAAGCGGATTTCCGGCTCGAGGGCCAGGCCGCCCCCTCGACGCTGGAGATGGCGGTCGCCCAGGCCAGCGCCGGCATCCACATCGATCCCTCGCACCGCACCCAGAGGTGGAAGATGATCAACGTCAGCGCCGGCGGCTACTGCCTGCTGTGGGACAACCCGGAGACCACGCGCGCCCAGGTCGGCGAGCTGATCGGCCTGCGCGAGCAGAGTGATCCCGATACCTTCCACTGGCGCCTCGGCGTCATCCGCTGGCTCAAGTACGTGGAGAAACGCGGCCTGGAGCTGGGCGTGCAGATGCTGTCACCGGGTGCGGTCGCCGTCGCCGCCCGCGGCGACGGACAGGGCGGGCAGAACGGCTACACGCGCGGCCTGCTGCTGCCGGAGATCGCCTCCATCCAGCAGCAGGCCACCCTGCTGCTGCCCTCGCCGCCGTTCCGCCCGGACGACACGGCGATCGTCAACTGCCACGGCAAGGAGATCCGCGTCCGCCTCACCAAGCTGGTCGAGAACACCGGCAGCTTCGCCCAGTTCCAGTTCGCCCCGCTGGGCGAAGTGAACAAGCCGGACAAGCGCCGGACGGCTGCGCCGCCGCACGACTTCGACGACATCTGGGAGATCTTGTAGGCCGGGGCGTGCACAGGGCATGCCTTTCACCACCCGCGAAGGAAACCGCCCGCTGTCGGAAGACCCGACCGTTCCCGATGTCCACCAGGCCCTCGAATTCCGTCGGCCCGCAGATTTTTCCCTTCGCGTCCTTCGCGGTTAACGACCCGATCCGGGGAAGAACCATGAACACCAGACACCCCGTTCAGACGGGACCGGGCCGCGCCTCCCCGCCTTGTCTTCATACCTACAGCGTCGTGATGGCGGGATTTGTCAGGGCGTGCCCTGGCTAGAACAGCTTGCGGAAGATGTCCGGATAGACGACCTCGCCGCCGGCGGCCAGGGTGCCCTCGACCAGCTCCATGGCGGTGAGGGCGTCCTCGGGGATGGCCAGGTTGCAGGTCAGGCCCCAGTCGCTGGCGGGGCGGAAGCCGAAGCGCAGGTAGTAATCGGGGTGGCCGGCCACCACGATGGCGCCGAAGCACAGGGCCCTGGCGCGCGCCACGGCGGCGTCGATGAGCTCGGAGCCGATGCCGCGGTGCGACTGCGAGGGCACCACCGACATCGGGCCCAGCGCCAGGATCCCGGTCTCGCCGTCCTTGTTGATCAGTTTCACCCGCGACAGCACGACATGGCCGACGATGCGGCCGTTCAGCTCGGCGACCAGCGACAGGTCGGGGATGAAGCTGTCGGACTTCCTCAACTCGCCGACCAGCTGGGCCTCGGCCTCGCCCTCGAAGGCGCTCAGATTGACGACATCGATGGCCCGGTAGTCGTCGGGGGTTTCCGCCCTTACCTTGATCTGCTGCATGGTTCTGCTCCGTCTCCCTCGCTCGTGCCGGCTGGTTTCAGGCCATGCTAACAGGAAAGCCGGGACCGGAAAACCGTTTGCAAATCGGCCACAAAGGACGCATCCGACCGGTGTAAGGAATCCCCGGCGCTGGCCGATAAGCTGGGGGCGGCGCCTCCCCGGCCGGGGGTGGCCGCCTGGACAACAAGGGAAGGTGTACGACTTGGATCAGGAACTGACTCTGCAGCTGCTGGTGGCCGAGGAATCGCGCAACGATGCCGAGGCACTCGCCAATATTCTGCGCAACGCGCGCCAGAAATCCCGACTGACTTTCGTCGCCGACCAGGACGACCTGGCGGCGGCGCTGGAGCGGCAGGCGCCGGACCTGGTGCTGTGCGCCACCGGGCTCGAGGCGTTGCCGCTGGAAGCCCTGCTGGCCGCCCTGCGCGAGCGCGGGCTGGACGTGCCGGTGATCGCCATCGGCGAATCGGCCGACGAGCCGGCCGTCGTCGAGGCCATGCGCGCCGGCGCCGACGACCTGTGCTCCTACGACCAGCCCGAGCACCTGCAGCTGGTGGTGCAGCGCGAGGTGCGCCAGCTCAGGCTGCGTCAGGACGCGCAGCGCTACGAACTCAAGTTCCGCGAAAGCGAGAAACGCGCCCGCACGCTGATGGAGAGTTCCCGCGACGCCATCGCCTACGTCCACGAGGGCATGCACATCTTCGCCAACCACTCCTACCTCAAGATGTTCGGCTTCAGCGAGCTGGAGGAAATCGAGGGCACGCCCATACTCGACATGGTGGCGCCGGCCAACCACGACGCCTTCAAGGACTTCCTGCGCAACTACGACAAGGACGGTGAGACGCACGGCGAATTCGAGGCCCGCGGCCTGCTGCCGGACGGCAAGCAGTTCGACGCCGTCATGGAATTCACGCCCGCCAGCATCGACGGCGAACCCTGCACCCAGATCATCATCCGCAGCCAGGCGGCCAACAGCGCCGAGCTGGAACAGAAGCTGAAATACCTCAGCAAGCAGGACGTCCTGACCGGCCTCTACAACCGCCAGTACTTCCTGGAAGAGCTGGAGCTGGCGGTCACCGATGCCGTCAGCGGGTCCGCCCCCAGCGGCGTCATCTACCTGTTGATGGACAACTTCAAGGATGTCAAGGACAACCACGGCATCGGCGCGGCCGATATGGTGATCAGCGAAATCGCCGACCTGGTGCGCGAGCAGGCGACCGAAGACGACATCATCGCCCGCTTCGGCGACCACTCGTTCGCGATCCTGCGGCGCGACTGCGACGCCGACTCCATCCAGGATCTGGCCAGGCGCCTGCACCAGGCCGTGGAGGAACACATCGCCGAAGTAGACGGCCAGTCCATCACTACCACCTGCAGCATCGGCATGAGCCTGGTGACGGAAAGCACGCCCTCGGCGCAGGAAGTCATTGCGCGCGCCGACCTGGCCTGCGAAGTGGCGCGCTCCTCGGGCGGCAACCAGATCCACATGCACAACCCGGTGGTCGACGAGCAGATCGGCAAGGAGCGCGACCAGCAGATGCACGCGCTGATCAAGGATGCGCTGGACAACGACCAGTTCCGGCTGGTGTTCCAGCCCATCGTCAGCCTGCAGGGCGATGCGGAGGAGAAATACGAAGTGCTGCTGCGCATGCTCGACCACGACGGCGAGCAGATCCTGCCCTCCCAGTTCCTGGCCGTGGCCCAGCAGACCGGCCAGGTCGCCGACATCGACCACTGGGTGATCCGCCACGCGGCGCAGGTGCTGGCCGAACACCGCAAGCAGGGCAACGACACGCATTTTTTCATCAAGCTGTCGACGGGCACCCTGCTGGACGAAAACCTGGGCGCCGTCGTCCGCGAGGCCATCGAGGCCGCCGGCCTGCCCGGCCACGCCCTGATCTTCGAGATCGCCGAACAGAGCGCCTGCCAGCATCTCAAGCAGGCCAAGGCGTTCGTCAAGGCGGTGCACGAATTGCAGTGCAAGACCGCGCTGGAGCATTTCGGCAGCGGGCCCAACTCCTTCCAGCTGCTCAAGCACCTGCCGGTCGACTACCTGAAGGTCGACGGTTCCTTCATCCACAACCTGGCCACCGAACCGGACAACCAGGCCATGGTGAAGTCGATCCTGGAGACCGCCCGGTCCATGAACAAGCAGTGCATCGCCGAGTTCGTGCAGGACGCCCACAGCCTGGCGGTGCTGTGGCAGAGCGGCATCGACTACATCCAGGGCAACTTCCTGCAGGAACCGAGCGAGTCGCTCGACTACGACTTCTCCAGCGAGATCGCCTGAGTCTCAGTCGTCCAGCACGTGCGAGACCAGGCCGTCGGCCAGCTTGGGCTCGAACCAGGTCGACTTGGGCGGCATCACCTCGTTGGCATCGGCCACCGCCATCAGGTCATCCATACTGGTGGGATACAGGGAGAAGGCCGCCGCCATCTCACCGCTGTCGACCCGTTTCTCCAGCTCACCCAGGCCGCGGATGCCACCGATGAAATCGATGCGCGGATCGGTGCGTGGATCGGAGATGCCGAGCACCGGTTCCAGCAGGTTGTCGGCCAGCAGGCTGACGTCCAGGCGCCTGACCGGGTCGTCGGGAACGCGCGCCGGGTCGATGGCCAGCCGATACCAGTGCCCGTCCAGGTACAGGCCGAACTCGCCGGCCTGGCGCGGTGACACCGGCGCGTCCTCGCGCGTCACCCTGAATACCTCGCCCACCCGCTTCAGGAACTCGTCCGACGACAGGCCGTTGAGGTCCTTCACCACGCGGTTGTAGTCGAGGATCTTCATCTGGTCGTGGGGAAAGATGACCGAGAGGAAGTAGCTGCTCATGGCGTCCGGGCCGCGACCCAGCTTCGCCGCCACCCGGGAAGCGGCGGCCGAGCGGTGGTGGCCGTCGGCGATGTAGATGGCCGGCATGGCGTCGAAGCCGGCCGTCAGCCGCTCGATGACGGCCGGGTCGTCCAGCACCCAGAAGCCATGCCCCACCCCGTCGTCGGCCTCCAGCTCGTATTCCGGCGCCTGCCGGGTGGCCGCCTCGATCAGGCCGTCGATCTCCGGGTCGGCGCGGTAGGCCAGCAGCACCGGCCCGGTCTGGGCGTTGAGGGCCTCGATCTGGCGCACCCGGTCGTCCTCCTTGGCCGGCCGCGTGAACTCGTGCTTGCGGATGCGGTTGGAATCGTAATCGGCCACCGAGGCGGCGGCCACGATGCCGGTCTGCACATGGTCGCCCATGGTCAGGCGATAGACGTAGTAGTGCGGCCGCTCGTCACGTCGCAGCACGCCCGCCTCCACCATTCTGCGAAGATTCTCCGCGGCCCTGGCATAGACAGCGGGGTCGTAGGGGTCGGTCCCTTCCGGCAGGTCGATTTCCGCCTTCGAGATGTGCAGGAAACTCCAGGGCCGGCCGGCCGCGCGCTCGCGCGCCTCCTCGCTGCTCAGCACGTCGTAGGGCGGCGCCACCACGTCGGCGGCACGTTCGGGCACCGGGCGCAGGCCGCGGAAGGGACGAATCAGGGACATGGCTTTGGATCCTTGGTTGGGAACGGTTTTTTTGAAAAAAACGATACATAACCGCCAAGACGCCAAAAACGCCAAGAAAAAACGTCTTTGGTTTTTGGCCACGCGCTTTGCGCGTGGGCCAAAAACACAGGGTTTCCTGGCGTTCTTGGCGTCTTGGCGGTTAAATCCTGTGGCCTTCCATTGTACCCGCTGCGGTGTGCTTCATTCCACCGCCATCCGCTCCACACGCTGCAGGCCGCGTGGCAGTTTCCTGCCCTTGCGGCCACGGTCGCCGGCATAGGCGTCCAGGTCGGCGGGCTTGAGGCGCAGGTGGCGCTTGCCGGCGTACAGCACCAGGCTGTCGCCGGCCGGGACGCTGGCGACGGCCAGCAGGTATTCCTCGCCGGCGGCGAACTTCTTGCCGTTGATGCCGAGGATCCTGACGCCCTTGCCGCGTGACAGGCGCGGCAGTTCTGCCGCCGGGATCACCAGCAGGTGACCCTGGTTGCTGACCGCGGCGATCCGGTCGCCTTCGATGTCCAGCACCCGCGCCGGTGGGAGCACCTCCGCCCCCGCGGGCACCGACAACACCGCCTTGCCGGACTTGGTGCGCGCCGCCAGGTCGCCGAGCCGGGCGATGTAGCCGTAGCCGGCGCTGGTCGCCAGCAGGTACAGGCTGTCCTCGCCGCCGGCCATGACGCCGACGAAACGCGCTCCCTCCGGCGGTTTCACCCGTCCGGTCAGCGGCTCGCCCTGGCCGCGCGCCGAGGGCAGGCTGTGGGCGGGCAGCGCGTAGCTGCGGCCGGTGGAATCGAGGAACACGGCCAGCTGGTTGCTGCGCCCGCGGGCGGCAGCCAGGAAGGCGTCGCCGGCCTTGTAGCCGAGGGCGGCGGGGTCCACTTCGTGGCCCTTGGCGGCGCGCACCCAGCCCTTCTCCGACAGCACGACGGTGACCGGCTCGCTGGGCACCAGCGCCGTCTCGTCCAGGGCCTGGGCCGGCGGCCGTTGCACCAGCCGCGACCGGCGGGCGTCGCCGTAGGCCTGGGCGTCGGCGGCGATCTCCTTGCGGATCAGCGTCTTCAGGCGTCGGCTGGAGGCCAGGATCTTCTCCAGGCTGTCGCGTTCGGCGGCCAGTTCTTCCTGCTCGCCGCGAATCTTCATCTCTTCCAGCCTCGCCAGGTGGCGCAGCTTGAGATCGAGAATGGCGTCGGCCTGCAACTCGCTGAGGCCGAAACGCTGCATGAGCACCGGCCGCGGCTCGTCCTCGCTGCGGATGATGGCGATCACCTCGTCGATGTTCAGGTAGGCGACCAGCAGGCCGTCGAGGATGTGCAGGCGCGCCTGCACCTTGTCCAGGCGGTACTGCAGGCGCCGGCGCACGGTGGCAGTGCGGAACTCCAGCCACTCCTTCAGCAGCGCACGCAGGTCCTTGACCTGCGGCCGGCCGTCCAGGCCGATCAGGTTGAGGTTGATGCGGTAGCTGCGTTCCAGGTCGGTGGTGGCGAACAGGTGCGACATCAGCGCCCCGACGTCGATGCGGTTCGAGCGCGGCACGATCACCAGCCGGGTCGGGTTCTCGTGGTCGGACTCGTCGCGCAGGTCCGCCACCATGGGCAGCTTCTTTTTGTTCATCTGCGCGGCGATCTGTTCCAGCACGCGCGCGCCCGACACCTGGTAGGGCAGCTCGGTGATGACGATGTCCGTACCCTCGGTCTCGTAGCGGGCGCGCAGGCGCACGCTGCCGCTGCCGGTCGCGTAGGCGCGCAGCAGATCCTCGCGCGGGGTGACGATCTCGGCGCCGGTCGGGTAGTCCGGCCCCTGGATGTGCCCGCACAGTTCCTCGACCGTCGCCTTCGGGTGTTCCAGCAGGTGCATGGCGGCGGCGGCCACCTCGTTCAGGTTGTGCGGAGGAATGTCGGTGGCCATGCCGACGGCGATGCCGGTGGCGCCGTTGAGCAGCACCGTCGGCAGGCGCGAGGGCAGCAGCAGCGGTTCCTGCAGGGTGCCGTCGAAGTTCGGCCCCCAATCGACCGTGCCCTCGCCCAGTTCCGCCAGCAGCACCTCGGCGAACGGTGCCAGCCGCGCCTCGGTGTAACGCATGGCGGCGAAGGACTTGGGGTCGTCCGGCGAACCCCAGTTGCCCTGGCCGTCGACCAGCGGGTAGCGGAAGGCGAAGTCCTGCGCCATGTGCACCATGGCCTCGTAGCAGGCGCTGTCGCCGTGCGGATGGAACTTGCCCAGCACGTCGCCGATGGTACGCGCCGATTTCTTGAACTTGGCGCGCGCCGACAAGCCCAGCTCGGACATGGCGTAGACGATGCGCCGCTGCACCGGCTTGAGGCCGTCGCCGATGTGCGGCAGGGCGCGGTCGAGGATGACGTACATGGAATAGTCCAGGTACGCCTTTTCGGTGAACTCGCGCAGCGGCAGCTGCTCGATCTTGTCGGGGGTGGTCTCTGTGGTCATGGGGTTTCCGTTACTGCGTCGGGGCGCGACGTCAGGGCACGACGTCCGCCAGGTTGCCCTTGGTCTCCAGCCAGCCGCGGCGGTCGGCGGAGCGGCTCTTGGCCAGCAGCAGATCGAGCAGCTTGTGGCTGTCGTCGCCGGGGCTCACGGTGAGCTGCACCAGGCGGCGGGTGTCGGGGTCGATGGTGGTCTCGCGCAGCTGCATGGGATTCATCTCGCCCAGGCCCTTGAAGCGCTGCACGTTGACCTTGCCCTTGATGCCCTCGGCCGCGATGCGGTCCAGCACGCCCTGCTTCTCGGCCTCGTCGAGGGCGTAGAACACCTGCTTGCCGACGTCGATGCGGTACAGCGGCGGCATGGCGACGTACACGTGGCCGGCCTCCACCAGCGGCCGGAAATGGCGCAGGAACAGCGCGCACAGCAGGGTGGCGATGTGGGCGCCGTCGGAGTCGGCGTCGGCGAGGATGCAGATCTTGCCGTAGCGCAGGTTCTTGAGGTCCGGCGATCCGGGATCCACGCCGATGGCCAGCGCGATGTCGTGCACCGCCTGCGAGGCCAGCACCTCGGCCGGGTCGACTTCCCAGGTGTTGAGAATCTTGCCGCGCAGCGGCATCACCGCCTGGAACTCGCGGTCGCGGGCCTGCTTGGCCGAACCGCCGGCCGAGTCGCCCTCGACCAGGAACAGCTCGGAGTGCTTCAGGTCGGTGCTGGCGCAGTCGGCCAGCTTGCCGGGCAGGGCCGGGCCGCTGGTGACCTTCTTGCGCACCACTTTCCTGCCGGCGCGCTGGCGACTCTGGGCGTTCTCGATGGCGAGCCGGGCGATGCGCTCGCCGGCCTCGGTATGCTGGTTCAGCCACAGGCTGAAGGCGTCCTTGACCACGCCGGAGACGAAGGCGGCGCATTCGCGCGACGACAGGCGTT
>Ga0256841_1001252_pt1 | contig 22730 bp, 34 predicted proteins | sample 356308metaG_FD_185971 | JGI IMG/M metagenome (GOLD analysis project Ga0256841, IMG submission 185971) | Hydrothermal vent microbial communities from Mid Atlantic Ridge, Atlantic Ocean - 356-308 | ecosystem: Environmental > Aquatic > Marine > Hydrothermal vents | place: Atlantic Ocean: Mid... | reverse complement strand
TTGTACTGCATTTAATGCGGATTTTGACGGTGATCAAATGGCAGTTCATTTACCTTTATCTTACGAAGCTCAATTAGAGGCTTCCGTACTAATGTTAGCCAGTCATAATATTTTATCACCCCAAAATGGTAGTCCTATTTTAGTTCCAACCCAAGATATTGTTTTAGGATGTTATTATTTAACTAAAGTTTTACCGGGTGCAGAAGGCGAAGGACTTATATTTAATGATGCAAAAGAAGTAATTATTGCACATGATAATGGTGCTTTGGATTTACATGCAAAAATTAAAATTAAAATTAATAACGAATTAGTTGAAACTACAACAGGAAGAGTGATATTTAATCAAATAGTTCCTGAAGAAATGGGTTTCTTTAATGAATTATTGATTAAAAAAGTTTTTAGTGGTTTTGTATATAAAATGTTTATGCAGTTAGGTAATAAAACAACATCCGAATTTTTAGATAAACTTAAAGATTTGGGATATAAATATGCTACTAGGGCAGGTGTTTCAATAAGTTTTAGCGATATGATTGTTCCGGAAAAGAAAAAGAAATTAATAAGCGATTCGGAAGCTAAAGTTTCATCTATAATTAGTGAACATGAGCAAGGTTTAATTACTGATGCTGAACGTTATAATAAAATTATAGATGTGTGGACTCATACGACTAATGATGTTAGTAAATCACTAATGGAAAAATTGCAACAAGATCAACAAGGCTTTAATTCACTTCATATGATGGTTGATTCAGGAGCTAGAGGTTCACAAGAACAAGTTAGACAGTTAGCCGGTATGAGAGGTTTGATGATGAAACCTCAAAAAAGTTTAACCGGTCAGTCAGGCGAAATTATTGAAAACCCAATTGTTGCAAATTTCAAAGAAGGTCTTTCGGTACTTGAATATTTTATTTCAACTCACGGTGCTCGTAAAGGTTTAGCGGATACAGCACTTAAAACTGCAGATGCAGGTTATTTAACAAGAAGATTATGTGATGTTGCACAAGATGTAATTGTTTCTGAACAAGATTGTGGCACTATTAGAGGTGTTTATATTTCTGCATTAAAGGATGGAGAAATGGAAAGAGAACCTCTTGCCGAAAGAATAATAGGGCGTACAATACAAGAAGATGTTTATGATCCGAAAACTGATGAATTGATAGTTGAAGCCGGCGAATTAATTGATGAAAAAATAGCTGAAAGAATTGATGATGCTAATATTGATTCCGTATATATTCGTACGGTTCTAACATGTGAATCTCAAAGAGGTGTCTGTGCTAAATGTTACGGAAGAAATTTAACAAGCGGTCACATTGTTAATATTGGTGAAGCCGTTGGTATTGTAGCAGCACAATCAATTGGTGAACCTGGTACACAGTTAACATTAAGAACTTTTCACCTTGGTGGTACTTCTTCAAGAATTGCAAGTCAATCTCAAGTTGAATCTAATGTTGATGGTAAAGTTAAGTATGAAAAAATTAATTTTGTTGAAAAAGAAGATTTCTTAGGGAAGGTAAAAGTAGTTATAGGAAGACGTGGTTCTATTGGTATTTATGATAACGATGATAGGCAAATAAAAAAATATGATATTCCCTATGGTGCGGAACTTTTGGTTGAGGAAAATCAAATTATTCAAAAAAAACAACCGCTTTACAATCATGATCCCTACAATGCTGTTATTCTTACAGATATTGAAGGACGCGTTTCCTTTATAGACTTTGTTGATAATTTAACAATACAACAAGTAGCCGATGAGCAAACCGGTCACGTTCAAAAAGTAGTTATTGAGTCTAAAGATAAAAACTTAACACCAAGCATTCTAATTAGAAGTGACGATGGTACTGAAAAAACCTTTAACTTACCTACCAATGCATACTTGGCAATTGAAGAAGGTGAAAAGGTAACTGCAGGTACAATACTAGCAAAAATTTCCAAATCAACTAGTAAATCACGTGATATAACAGGTGGTCTTCCAAGGGTTACGGAACTCTTCGAAGCAAGAAGTCCTCATGATCCGGCCATTGTTTCCGAAATTGAAGGAGTTGTAAAATTTGGTAATAAGAAAAAAGGATCTCGTGAAATAATAGTGGAATCTTTTGATGGCTCTATTCAAAAAGTATATAATGTTTCTTATGGAAAACATATTTTAGTACAAGAAGGCGATGAAATACCGGCCGGTGAAAGAATAACAGATGGACCAATTGATCCGCATGATATTCTAAAAATAAAAGGTACAAATGCAGTTCAGGAATATTTGGTTAATGAAGTTCAGGAAGTTTATAGACTACAGGGTGTTAAAATAAACGATAAACATATTGAAGTAATTGTAAGACAAATGTTGCAAAAACTTAAAGTTGTTTCTTCAGGTGATACTTCTTTTATTGAAGAAGATTTAATACATAGAGCAAAATTCATTAATGCTAATAATGATGTTACAACTAAGATGGTAGTAGAAGATCCGGGTGATTCTGATTTAATGGTTGGTGATTTATTAACTAAAGCTAAATTGAGAGAATTAAATAATACTTTAAGTAAAAATAATAAGAAAAAGATTAAAGCAAGAAATTCCGAACCTGCTACTTTTAGTAATGTGTTGTTAGGAATTACTCAGGCAGCTCTTTCAACAGAAAGCTTTATTTCTGCAGCATCGTTCCAAGAAACAACAAAGGTACTTACTAATGCTTCTATCGCAGCAAAAACAGACCATTTATTAGGACTTAAAGAAAATGTTGTGATGGGACATTTAATACCTGCAGGAACAGGACTAAAGAAATATCAAAATATAATATTGACTGAAGAAACAAAATTGGAAGAATCAACTGAACCGGAAGTTTCTGAAGAAAAAGAAGCATAAAAAAAATAAAAAAAAAGTAATAAATTATAGACAAACCCTTGCTTAATTCAAGGGATATATCTATATTTTGCGTCTGAATTTTTTGTAAATGATAAAGATAATGGAGGCTTAAGTGCCAACAATAAGTCAATTGGTTAGGAAAGGAAGAAAGCAGATTATAGCTAAGAATAAAGCACCTGCTTTAAATGCTTGTCCACAAAAAAGAGGAGTATGTACACGTGTTTATACAACAACTCCTAAAAAACCAAATTCGGCATTGCGTAAAGTTGCAAGAGTAAGATTAACAAACGGAAACGAAGTTACAGCTTATATTCCCGGTGAAGGGCATAACCTTCAAGAGCATTCAATTGTTCTAATACGAGGTGGTAGAATAAAAGATTTACCGGGTGTTAGATATCACATTGTTAGAGGAGCATTAGATACTAGCGGTGTTGAAGATAGAAAAAAATCACGTTCAAAATACGGTGCTAAAAAACCAAAATCATAAATAAGCAAAGAATATGAGAAAACGAAGAGCAGAAAAAAGATACATAAAAGCAGATCCCAAATTTAATGATGTACTAGTAGCAAAGTTTATCAATTATATTATGTGGGACGGAAAGAAAACTACTTCACGTAAAATTGTTTACGAAAGTTTTGACTTGCTTGAACAAAGAACAAAAAAACCGGCTTTAGAGGTATTTAAAAAAGCTGTAAGTAATGTTCAACCGTTTATTGAAGTTAGAAGTAGAAGAGTTGGTGGAGCTACATATCAAGTGCCAATGGAGGTTAGGGCTGAAAGAAGAATAGCTTTGGCGTTTAGATGGTTAAGAAATTATTCTAGAGATAGAAAAGAAAAAACAATGGCTTTGCGTTTAGCTGCTGAATTATTAGCTGCTTCAAACGGGGAAGGAGCCTCTGTAAAAAAGAAAGATGATGTTCATAGAATGGCAGAAGCTAACAAAGCGTTTGCTCACTTTAAATGGTAAAAGGAAACAAAATTAAATAGATGGCGAAAAAAAGAGTTGACATATCGAAAGTTAGAAATATTGGCATAATGGCTCACATTGATGCTGGTAAGACTACTACTACAGAAAGAATACTTTACTATACAGGTAGAGTGCATAAATTGGGTGAGGTACATGATGGTGCCGCAACAATGGATTGGATGGAGCAAGAAAAAGAAAGAGGTATTACCATCACTAGTGCAGCAACAACAGCATTTTGGGATGGACATCAAATAAATATTATTGATACACCGGGACACGTAGATTTTACAGTTGAAGTTGAAAGATCATTAAGAGTTTTAGATGGTGCTATTGCTTTGTTTTGTGCTGTTGGAGGTGTTGAGCCTCAATCAGAAACTGTATGGAGACAAGCAGATAAATATCATGTTCCACGAATTGCTTTTGTAAACAAGATGGATAGGGTTGGTGCAGATTTTTATAATGCTGTTGAAATGATGAAAACAAGGTTAGGTGCCAATGCTATTCCTATTACATTGCCTGTTGGTGAAGGTGACATGTTTACAGGTGTAATTGATTTAATGACAATGAAAGCAAGAATCTATCATGATGATAGTCTTGGTGCAACTTATGACGATATTGATATACCGGAAGATTTAGTTGGTATTTCTAATAAGTATAGAACTATGATGCTTGAAGCTGTATCTGATGTAGATGATACATTGCTGGAAAAATATTTAGATGGTGAAGAAATTTCTCCTGAAGAAGTTAAAACTGTTTTAAGAAAAGCAACAAATGAATTAAAAATTACTCCGGTATTATGTGGTTCTTCATTCAAAAATAAAGGTGTGCAAAAATTATTAGATACTGTAGTGGAATTATTGCCATCTCCAATAGATACGAAGTTTTTGGAAGCTCATCATGTTGATAAAGATGATAAAGTAAAAAGGGAAATTTCAACTAAAGAAAAATTTACAGCTCTTGCTTTTAAAATAATGACAGATCCTTATGTCGGTAAATTATCATTTATTAGAATTTATACAGGAACATTAAAAGCAGGGTCATATATTTATAACTCAGTATCGGGTAAAAAAGAAAGAGTTGGTAGAATTTTGGAAATGCACGCAAATCACCGAGAGGATATGGAAGAAGTAAGAGCCGGTGATATTGCAGCTTTGGTTGGCTTGAAAAACACCAGAACCGGAGATACGTTATGTTCAGAGGATGATCCTATTATCTTAGAGAAAATCACATTTCCGGAACCGGTAATTCAAATAGCTATTGAGCCTAAAACAAAAGCTGATCAAGACAAATTGTCTGAAGCATTACAAAAGCTTTCGGATGAAGACCCAACATTTCAAATAAAAGTTGATGAGGAAACAAACCAAACTCTTATTAGCGGTATGGGAGAATTGCATCTCGAAATTTTAGTTGATAGAATGAAGAGAGAATTTAAAGTTGATGCTAATGTAGGTAAACCTCAAGTTGCTTACAGAGAAACTATTACTAAAACAGTTGATGCCGAAGGTAAATTTGTAAAACAGAGTGGTGGTAGAGGAAAATACGGACATGTTGTAATTGAAATTTCTCCAAATGAACCTGGTAAAGGATTTGAGTTTGAAAATGCTATAGTTGGTGGAGCTGTACCAAAAGAATATATAACACCGGTTTCAAACGGTATAAAAGAAGCAATGCGAAACGGTGTGCTTGCTGGTTATCCGGTAGTAGATGTAAAAGTTAAATTATATGATGGTTCTTATCATGAGGTAGATTCTGATGAAGTTTCCTTTAAGGTTGCCGGTTCCATGGCTTTTAAGGAAGGTGCACGTAAAGCTAAGCCGGTTATTCTTGAACCTTTAATGAGCGTTGAGGTTACTACCCCGGAAGAGTATCTTGGGGATGTAATGGGAGACTTAAATTCTAGGAGAGGAAAAATTGAAGGATTTGAACCCCGTAGAGATGCACAAGTTATTAAAGCAATTGTACCACTTGCAGAAATGTTCGGATATGCAACTACAATTCGCTCAATGACTCAGGGTAGAGCAATTTATTCAATGCAATTTGCTCATTATTCAGCTGTGCCGAAATCAGTAGCGGAAGAAATTATTGAAAAGACACAATCTAAATAAAAAAAATTATTGTTAAGAATTTGCAAATAAGAACTAAATAACAAGGAGAGCTAAACGATGGCAAAAGAAAAATTTGATAGAAGTAAGCCACACGTAAATATAGGAACAATTGGACACGTTGATCATGGTAAAACTACTTTAACAGCAGCTATTACAATGGCACTAGCAAAAAAAGGTCTATCAGAACAAAGATCGTTTGATAGTATTGATAATGCACCTGAAGAAAGAGAACGTGGTATTACAATTGCAACAGCTCACGTAGAGTATTCCACAGCAAAAAGACATTATGCTCATGTGGATTGCCCTGGTCATGCTGATTATGTGAAAAATATGATTACCGGTGCTGCACAAATGGATGGTGCAATTCTTGTTGTTGCCGCTACTGATGGACCGATGCCTCAAACCAGAGAGCATATATTATTAGCCCGTCAAGTTGGTGTACCAAGAATAGTTGTTTTTATGAATAAAGTTGATATGGTTGATGATGAAGAATTATTAGAATTAGTTGAAATGGAATTAAGAGAACTTTTAACAGAGTATGAATTCCCAGGTGATGAAATTCCTATTATAAAAGGTTCTGCACTTCAAGCTCTTGAAGCTGCTAGTGGTGATGCACCTGCTGATGATCCTAGATTAGATTGTATTTGGGAACTTATGGATGCTGTTGATGAATATGTACCAGTACCTGAAAGAGATGTTGATAAACCATTTATTATGCCGGTTGAAGATGTTTTCTCAATTACTGGTAGAGGTACAGTTGCTACCGGTAGAGTTGAAAAAGGAGAAGTAAAATTAGGTGAAGAAGTTGAGCTTATAGGTTTAGGAATGCATAAAAAGACTGTAGTAACCGGTATTGAAATGTTTAGAAAAGAATTAGATTCAGCTATGGCTGGAGATAATGCCGGTATTTTAATGAGAGGTATTGATAAAAAAGAAATTGAAAGAGGTATGGTACTTGCTAAACCTGGTTCAATTACACCGCACACAGAATTTGAAGGAGAAGTTTATATCCTTTCAAAAGATGAAGGTGGAAGACATACACCGTTCTTTAATGGTTATAGACCACAGTTTTATTTTAGAACAACTGATGTTACCGGTGTTGCGACCTTACCTGAAGGAACAGAAATGGTAATGCCTGGTGATAATGTTAAATTAAAAGTTCAACTTATCTCGGAAATTGCAATGGAAGAAGGATTAAGTTTCTCAATTCGTGAAGGTGGAAGAACTGTTGGAGCTGGTGTAGTAACAAAAATAATAAAATAAAGATATATTTTTATATAAAATTGGGAGTAGAAATACTCCCAAAATATTAACAAAAAATTATGGAGTAGAAGTGCCGGGACAAAAGATTAGAATTAGATTAAAGTCATATGATCATTTATTGATCGATAAATCTACTGAAAAAATCATTAAGACTGTTAAAAGTACTGGGGCAATTGTATCTGGACCAATTCCTTTACCAACAAATAGGACAGTTTATACCGTGCTTAAATCTCCACATGTTGATAAAAAGTCTAGAGAACAATTTGAAATAAGATCTCATAAAAGAATAATAGATATACATAATTCAAACAACAAAACCGTGGATTCTCTTAGTAAATTAGATATTCCTGCGGGTGTTGATATTGAAATTAAGTTATAAAGGTTAAAAAATGCCAGGATTGTTAGGAAGAAAAATCGGAATGACCAATGTTTTTACAGAAGAAGGATTATCCTTACCTGTAACACTTATTGAAGTGGGTCCATGTAAAGTCTATAATGTTAGAAGTAAGAAAAAAGACGGTTATGAGGCTCTACAAATAGGATTTGGTATAAAGAAAGAAAAAAATATTAATAAAGCACAAAAGGTTTATTATAAAAAACATAAACTTAATGCGCCAAAAATACTAAAAGAATTTAAGAATTTTGATAATTATGATGAATACAAAATAGGTGATGAAATTAACTTGGAAATCTTTAACGAGGGTGATAAAGTTGTTGTAACCGGAATAAGTAAAGGTAAAGGATTCCAAGGTGTGATGAAGAGGCATGGTTTTGGTGGTGTTGGTGGTGCAACTCATGGTCAAAAAGATAGATTAAGAGCACCGGGTTCAATTGGTCAAAGTTCATGGCCTTCAAGAGTTTTCAAAGGAATGAGAATGGCTGGCAGAATGGGCGGAGATAAAACAAGTATAAAAAACTTGAAAGTTGTAAAAGTTATTAAAGATGAAAATCTTTTGATTGTAAAAGGTGCTGTCCCAGGTGCAATAAATTCAATTGTTGAAATTAATAAGTGATGGTTTTGAAATGAAGTTAGATGTTTATAAAATTGATGGAACAAAAACCGGTGAATCCATTTCACTGGATAAGAATATTTTTGGTATTGAACCGAATGATCATGTAATATATTTATCGGTAAAAGCTCACCTTGCAAATAAACGTCAAGGTACGCACAAAGCCAAAGAAAGAAACGAAGTTCGTGGCGGAGGTGCAAAACCATTTAAACAAAAAGGTAGAGGTGGCGCCAGAGCAGGTACAACTAGATCTCCATTGTGGGTTGGTGGTGGAACAATATTTGGTCCTAAACCTAGAAATTATTCACAATCCATCAATAAAAAAGTAAAAAAACTTGCTAGAAAATCAGCATTATCATATAAAGCTAAATCTGAACAAATAGTTGTTGTGGAAGATTTTAGTTTTGATAAACCTAAGACAAAAGAATTTTCTAATATGTTAAAAGCATTAAATATAATTGGTAAAAAGACATTATTATTAACAAAAGATAATTCTATTAATATATTTAAGTCTGGACGTAACATACCTAAAGTAAATATATTAGAAGCTACTAATGCTTCACCGTATGATTTACTAAATAATCAAGTAATTGTTGTACAAAAAAGTGCAATTGAAAAAATTGTTAATAGTTTGAATTAAAATTGAGTAGTTCTATGAAAAATGTGTTGATAAGACCCATAATAACTGAAAAAATGAATGATTTAAATGAGAAACATTCACAGTATGGCTTTGTTGTTGATGTAAATGCTAATAAAATTGAAATAGCCAAAGCAATTAAAACAAAATTTGAAGTTGATGTTGTAAAAGTAAACACCATTAAAAATAAAGGTAAAACCAAATCACAATATACTAAAAAAGGTTATTTTCAAGGTAAAACTGCTAAATTTAAGAAAGCAATTATTACCTTAAAAGAAGGACAAACAATTGATATGTTTGGCGAAGCTTAGTGTTGAATTGGAGAAAAAATTAAATGGCAATTAGGAAATTAAAACCAAATACACCCGGTACAAGATTTATGTCAATTTCTACATTCGAGGAAATTACTAAATCTACACCTGAAAAATCGTTAACTACCAAATTATCAAAATCCGGTGGTAGGAATAATCATGGTAGAATTACTACCAGACATAGAGGTGGCGGACATAAAAGAAAATATCGCATAATAGATTTTAAAAGAAACAAAGATGGTATTCCCGCAAAAGTGTTTTCTATAGAATATGATCCTAATAGATCAGCTAGAATTGCTTTATTACACTATGTTGATGGAGAAAAAAGATATATTTTAGCACCAAATGGACTTAAAGTTGGTGATACTGTTCAGTCCGGGCAAGGGAGTGAAATTAAGATTGGCAATGCATTAAAATTGAAAGATTTACCACTAGGTAGTTTCATACATAATGTTGAATTAAAGGTTGGCAAAGGTGGCCAGTTAGGAAGATCAGCCGGTACAGCAATACAGTTAATGGCAAAGGAAGGTAAATATGCACAACTTAAATTACCTTCTGGCGAAGTTAGATTGGTTAATTTAGAATGTAAAGCTACTTATGGTGTTGTTGGTAATTCGGCACACGAAAATATAAGTATAGGTAAAGCAGGAAGAACACGTTGGTTAGGTAGAAGACCAAAAGTTAGAGGTGTTGTTATGAATCCTGTAGATCACCCAATGGGTGGTGGAGAAGGTAAATCGTCTGGTGGTGGACATCCTGTTTCCCCATGGGGGCAACCTGCTAAAGGTCTTAAAACTAGAAGTGTTAGAAAACAATCAAATAAATATATTATTAAAAGAAGAAAAAGTTAGAGAATAAAATATGCCTAGATCAATAAAAAAAGGTCCGTACATTGATGCTAAACTTTTATCGAAAGTTCGTAAAATGAATGAATCCGGTCAAAAAAAGATTATAAAAACTTGGTCAAGATCCAGTACAATATCACCGGAATTTGTGGGTTTAACAATTGCTGTACATAATGGAAATAAAATGATTCCTGTTTATATTTCAGAAAATATGGTGGGGCATAAATTAGGAGAGTTTTCTCCAACTAGAATATTTCGTGGACATCCAATGAGCAAAGCTGAAAAAGCCGCTCGAATGAAAAAATAGTTTGAGGTAAAAGATAAAATGGAAGGAAAAGCTACACATAGATATATTAGAACATCACCTAGAAAAATGAGATTGGTAATCGATTTGATTAGAGGTGAATCTGTAGAAAAAGCTATAGAAGTACTACATTTTAGTACAAAACATGCTGCAAAGGATGCTGAAAAAGTTTTACGATCTGCAATTTCTAATCTCTTTAATAAAGACGAAGAATCAAATCATGAACCTTCTGATCTTTTTGTTAAAGAAGCTTTTGTTAATCAAGGACCTATGTTAAAAAGACTTTTACCGGCTCCAATGGGAAGAGCACATAGAATTAGAAAAAGATCGAATCATGTAACTATTGTTGTAGCACCAAAAAGAAAAATTCAGGAGGTTTAGTTGGGTCAAAAAACAAATCCTATAGGGCTTAGAGTTGGTAAAATTCGTGGATGGGAATCGAATTGGTACGAAAAAGGAAGCTATGCGTTAAAATTAAAAGAAGATAGTGAAATTAGAAGCTATATTCGTAAGAGATTAACTAAAGCCGGTGTGTCTAGAATAATTATTAATCGTACAACCAAAAATGTAATTCTAGTTATACATACTTCCAGGCCTGGTGTAGTTATTGGTAAAAGTGGAAAAGAGATTTCTCAACTTGAACAAGAATTGAAGAAAATTACTAACAAAGAAATTAAAGTACAAATTAGTGAAATTAAACGACCTGAATTAGATGCATACTTGGTTGGAGAAAATATTGCAAATCAACTAAGAGGAAGAGTTTCTTTTAGAAGAGCAATGAAACAAGCTATTCAATCTTCCATGAGAATGGGAGCCGAAGGAATTAGAGTTATGTGTTCCGGTAGATTAGGTGGCGCTGAAATGGCAAGAACAGAACAATATAAAGAAGGTAGAATTCCACTTCATACTATTCGAGCAGATATAGATTATGCTTCGGTAACGTCCCATACAATTTATGGTGCAATAGGCGTAAAAGTATGGATTTGTAAAGGTGAAATATTAGGTAAAAGAAAAACAGATTAAGTTTTAGGAGTTTTTATAATATGTTAATGCCCAAAAGAGTAAAATATAGAAAGCAGCAACGTGGAAAAATGAGAGGTAAAGCTACACGTGGTGCCAGAGTTAGTTTTGGAGATATTGCTTTGAAAGCAATAGAACCGGCATGGATTACAAGCAGACAAATTGAAGCCTGCAGAGTTGCTATAACTAGAAAAATGAAAAGGGATGGTAAAGTTTGGATTAGAATTTTCCCTGATAAGCCGGTTTCTAAAAAACCATTGGAAACTAGAATGGGAAAAGGTAAAGGTGCCCCTGAATTTTGGGTAGCTGTTGTTCGCCCTGGAAGAATTATGTTTGAAGTTGCGGGTGTTTCAAAAGAACTAGCTATTGAAGCATTAAACTTGGCTTCTCATAAATTGCCAATTAAAACAAAAGTGGTTATTAGACCCGATTACGAATAAAAAAGGATAGAAGCATAATGAAAATGTACGAAATTCGTGAAATGAAAGACGAAGAATTAGTTAAAAGAATTCAAGAAGAACAAGATAATTTAATCGATTTAAGATTTCAACATGAATTAAAAAATTTAACTAATACTGCGAAACTTGGTGAAACCAAAAGAGATATCGCCAGAATGTTAACATTACTAAATGAAAGAAAATTAAAAGTTTCTACTGAAATAAAAGAAAATTAAAATTGGAGTAGTTTCTAATAAATGGAAAAACGAAATTTAAGAAAGTCTAGAGTTGGAATAGTTGTTAGTAATAAAATGGATAAAAGTATTTTAGTTGCTATTGAAAGAAAAGTAGCTCATCCTATTTATAAAAAATACTTTAAAAAGACCACTAAGTTAATGGCTCATGATGAAAAAAATGAATGTAAGGTTGGAGATACTGTTAAAATTATGGAAACTCGACCTTTAAGTAAATTAAAAAATTGGCGTTTAGTTGAAATAGTTGAAAAAGCAAAGTAGAAACTACTAGGGAGTTTAATTATAAATGATACAAGAAGAATCAAATTTAGTAGTTGCCGATAATTCGGGAGCCAAAAAAGTAAGATGCATAAAAGTTCTTGGAGGTAGTAATAGACGTTATGCAAGTGTTGGAGATTTAATTGTAGTTACTGTAAAAGCTGCTTTGCCTAATGCAGGTGTAAAAAAAGGTGAAGTTTCTAAAGCAGTTATTGTAAGAACAAAGAAAGAAGTTAGACGTAAAGATGGTACTTATATAAGATTTGATGAAAATGCTGCTGTATTGTTAAATCAACAAGGTGAACCAAGAGGAACTAGAATATTTGGTCCTGTTGCAAGAGAACTTAGAGATAAAAAATTTATGAAAATTATATCATTAGCACCTGAAGTTTTATAAGGGATTTATAGATGAAAGTAAGAAAAGAAGATAAAGTTGTTGTTATTGCCGGTAACTATAAAGGAAAAACCGGAAAAATATTAAAAGTATTTCCTAAAAAAAATAGAGTTATTGTTGAAGGTGTTAACATTAGAAAAAGACATACAAAAGCAAGTCAACAAAATCCACAAGGTGGTATTGTTGAAAAAGAACTACCTATTGATGCTTCTAATGTAATGTTGTTGGATCCTAAAACAAATGAACCAACTCGCATTGGAAAAAAAATTATAATTGATGATAAAACTGGTAAGAAAAAATCAGTAAGAATAAGTAGAACAAGTGGAGAAATGTTGTCCTAAAAACAACAATAATTAAGAGAAAATATGGCTGATAAAAGTAAAAAAACAGTAAAGAAAGTTGAAAAAACTAAAAGTGTTGAAGCTAAAAACATAACACCAAGGTTAGAAGAAAAATATACTAAGGAAATAGTGCCGAATTTAGCTAAACAGTTTAATTATAAAAGTTCAATGCAGATTCCGAAGTTAGAAAAAATTGTTCTCAATATGGGTTTAGGTGCAGCAGTTCAAGATTCTAAATTAATTGGAGAAGCAGTTGCAGATTTAGAGACTATTGTTGGACAGAAAGCATTAATAAGAAAAGCTAAAAAATCTATATCCAATTTTAAATTAAGAGAAGGTGTGGACATAGGTGCTAAAGTTACATTGAGAAGAAAAAGAATGTATGAATTTTTGGATAGACTTATTGCTATTGCAATGCCAAGGATACGTGATTTCAGAGGAATTTCCGATAAATCATTTGATGGACGTGGTAATTATACTTTAGGAATAAAAGAGCATATTATTTTTCCGGAAATTAATATTGATAAAGTTAACCGTGTTTTAGGGATGGATATAACATTTGTTACATCAGCTAAAACAGACAAAGAGGCATTCGAATTGCTGAAAGCTTTCGGAATGCCGTTTAGAAAAAAAGAAGTTCAACAAGGATAAATAAGGAATTGTATGTCTAGAAAATCTTTAATTGCTAGAGAAGAAAAAAGAAGAAAATTAGTTGAAAAGTATTCCGCTTTAAGGAAAGAGCTAAAAGAAAAAGGTGATTATGAAGGTTTACAAAAGTTACCAAGAAACTCTTCGCCTATTAGGTTAAGAAATAGATGTATAATGACAGGACGACCGAGAGGTTATAATAGAAAATTTGGTGTTTCGCGTTTGGTTTTTAGAGAACTTGCTCTAAAAGGTGAAATACCCGGAATTAAAAAATCTAGCTGGTAATAGATAGGAGAATTATAAATGCCCGTTACAGATCCGATTGCAGATTATTTAACAAGAATAAGAAATTCAGTTAGAGCTAAGAAAAAATATGTTGAAGTTCCTTCTTCAAATATGAAGCTTAAAATAACTGAAATATTAAAAGATAATTATTTTATTAGAGACTATAACGTTATTGAAGATAATAAACAAAATGTTATAAGAATACATTTAAAATATGTTGATGGAGAAGCATCAATAACAGGATTAAAAAGAATAAGTACACCTGGGTTGAGATCGTACGTTGATCAAAATAATATTCCCAGAGTATTAAATGGATTAGGTATAGCAATCTTATCTACATCAAAAGGATTGTTAACCGATAAACAAGCAAAAAACGAATCAATTGGTGGCGAAGTAATTTGTCATGTTTGGTAATTAGTTACGGAGTTAATAAGTGTCTAGAGTCGGTAAAAAACCAATAGATGTTAAAGGCGTTGAACTAACGCAAACAGGTAATACCATTAAGGTAAAAGGAAAATTTGGAGAACTTGAAAAAAGTTTTCACCCGAATATGTCAATTAAAGTTGATAATGGTGAACTAGTAGTAGAAAGACCAAATGATCAACGAGAAAACAGAGCTTTACATGGTCTAACCAGAGCTTTAATCAATAATATGGTACAAGGTGTATCAACAGGTTTTAGCAAAACCTTGGATATTGTTGGTGTAGGTTATAAAGCTGAATTAAAAGGGAAAAATTTGCTATTAATAATTGGGTATTCTCATCCAATTTATTTTATTCCGCCTGATGAAATAAAATTAGAAATCCCTACTCCCACACGAATTGTAATAAGTGGGTGTGATAAGGAACTGGTTGGACAGGTTGCTGCAAAAATTAGATCCTTTAGAAAACCGGAACCATATAAAGGTAAAGGTATTAAATATTCAGATGAAATTATCATTCGTAAGGCAGGTAAAACAGCCGGTTAATTGAGGTTTAAGAAAAATGCAAAATAAAAGATTTAAGAAAAAAATTAAAATAAGAAAAAAAATATCCGGTACTTCATCTACTCCAAGAATATCGGTGTTTAGAAGTTTGAATCAAATTTATGCCCAAATAATTGATGATACAAATGGAACAACTTTAGTTGCGGCATCTTCATTATCTAAAGATTTGGCTAAAGAAATTGGTAAAACTTCAGGTAAAATTGAAAAAAGTAAAATAGTTGGAGTAAATTTAGCTAAAAAAGCTATTGAAAAAGGTATAACTTCTGTTGTTTTTGATAGAAATGGTTATAAATATCATGGCAGAATTAAGGCTTTAGCCGATGGTGCCAGAGAAGGTGGACTCAAGTTTTAATAAATAATTTAACTGATTGCCGGATCGTCTAATGGTAGGACAACGGCCTTTGACGCCGTATGTAGAGGTTCGAATCCTCTTCCGGCAACAAATTTAGTGTTATTAAGGAGCAAAAATTGAAGTATAAAAAAGTTAGTGGTTTAGATTCACTTAAAGAAAAAGTAGTTCATATTAATCGTGTTGCTAAAGTGGTTAAAGGTGGTAGAAGATTTAGTTTTAATGCCATTGTTGTTGTTGGAGACGGTAATGGACATGTTGGAGTTGGTCTTGGTAAAGCTAATGAAGTTTCTGATGCCATATCCAAAGGTATTGATGATGCTAAGAAAAATGTTTATAGAGTCCCAATTGTTAAAGGTACTATTCCCCATACAATTGTCGGAAAATATGGAGCCGGTCGAGTTTTAATTAAACCTGCTTCTCAGGGAACCGGATTAATAGCCGGTGGTGGAGTTAGAGCGGTATTAGAATTAGCTGGTGTTCAAGATGTACTTACAAAATCACTTGGTTCAAGTAACCCCCATAACCAAGTTAAGGCAACCTTACAAGGTTTATTAAATGTTATTGATGCTAGAACAATGGCTGCTAAAAGAGGTATGGAAGTTAGTCAGTTATTTAATTCTTAATTGAGGTAATGATGGCAAAAAAATTAAAAATAACACAAGTTAAAAGTATAATAGATAGACCCAAAGACCAAAAGCTGACTATTAAAGCATTAGGACTTGGAAGGCCTAATTATGTTAAAATACATAATGACTCACCTCAAATAAGAGGAATGGTTAATAAAGTTTCACATTTAGTTAAAATGGAAGAAATATAAGTTTAGGAAATAAATTATTATGGATGTATTAAGTAATCTAAAATATGCAAAAGGTTCTGTTAAAAGTAAAAAGAGAATTGGCAGAGGTGAAGGAACCGGAAGAGGTGGTACTGCTACAAAAGGTATGAATGGTCAAAAATCCCGTTCCGGTTTTAAAAACAGAGCATGGTTTGAAGGCGGACAAATGCCACTACAACGTAGGGTACCTAAACGCGGATTTACCAACATTTTCAAAATTAAATATGAAAATGTTAATGTAGATAAGCTACAAAAATTAGTTGATGCAAAAAAAATAAAAGATACAGTTAATGCCCAAATATTAAAAGAAGCTGGTGTTATTTCTAAAATTACTACTCCTTTTAAGATATTAGGCAACGGAGAATTAAAAGCTAAATTAAATGTTGAAGCTAAATACTTTAGTAAAACCGCAAAAGAAAAAATTGAAGCTGCCGGTGGAAAAATAAGCGAGACTAAATAATAATGGGAAAATTTCAGGATACCTTTAGAAATATCTTTAAAATACCGGAGTTAAGAGAAAGAATTCTTTATACCTTAGGGCTTTTAGTGATTGTAAGAATTGGAGCTCACATCACTTTGCCAGGTATAGATTCATATTTATTATCAGAAGCTATGGCAAATAGGTCTTCTGATAATTTATTAGGTATGTATGATATGTTTGTTGGGGGAGCATTTAAAAATGCTGCCATATTTGCTTTAGGTATTATGCCGTATATCTCAGCTTCTATTATTATACAATTAGGTGGAGCGGTAATTCCATATTTTCAAAAATTACAAAAAGAGGGTGAAGAAGGTAGAAAAAAAATCACCCAATTAACAAGATATGGAACCGTTTTAATTTCTTTATTTCAAGCGTTGGGTGTTGTTACCGGGGTTATACTAAATACAAATTTTAATGGTGTATCTGTAGTTCCTGAAGAAATTAGAGGAATAGGTTTTATCATTTCTTCGGTAATCTTTTTAGTTGCCGGTACGGTTTTTATGATGTGGATTGGTGAACAGATTACTGATAAAGGTATTGGTAATGGGATTTCATTAATTATTTTTATTGGGATAGTTAATAGGTTACCATTTGCTCTTTTAGATGAATTCAGATTGGTTAGTTCCGGAAGTCAAAATATAGTAATAGAAATTGCAATTTTAATATTTATGGTATTTATTATAGCCGGCATTGTTTACGTTACTGACGGAACAAGAAGAATCCCTGTTCAATATGCTAAAAGAGTTGTCGGAAGAAAAGTTTACGGTGGTGTAACTCAATATATTCCATTAAAAGTAAATACTGCAGGTGTAATGCCAATTATTTTTGCACAAGCAATAATGTTTTTACCAAGTACTTTATTTTCGTTTTTCCCTAATAATGAATTTATTCAAACTTTAGCCGGATATTTTTCTTATACATCGTTCACTTATTCGTTTATTTACTTTTTTATAATTGTTTTCTTTACATATTTTTATACAGCAATAGCATTCAATCCGCAAGAAGTTGCTGAGAATATGAAAAAGCAGGGAGGGTTTGTTCCGGGCATAAGACCGGGTAAACCAACAGCAGAATTTATAGATAATATTTTAACAAAAATTACTTTACCAGGTTCAATATTTTTAGGTATTGTAGCAATTTTACCTGCATTTGTATCAAGAATGGGAGTTTCACCAAGTTTTGCTTCATTTTTTGGAGGAACAAGTCTTTTAATTCTTGTTGGTGTTGCTTTAGATACATTACAGCAAGTTGAATCTCATCTACTTATGAGACATTATGATGGTTTTATGAAGTCCGGTAAATTGAAAGGGCGTAAATAGCGTAATAGAATTGATTATAATTAAAAGTAAAAAAGAAATAGATTTAATAAGAGAAAGCTCTAAAATAGTTGCGGAAACTCTTCAACTTGTAAAACGTTTTGCCAAAGAAGGTACAACTACTTTAGAACTTGACAAGATAGCAGAAGAATATATATTAAGCAATGATGGTATTCCGGCTTTTAAAGGATACAAACAAGTTGGTACAATTGATTTTCCGGGAACGATTTGTGCTTCTATAAATGAAGAGGTTGTTCATGGAATACCAAGCAATAGAAAATTAGAAAATGGGGATATTATTTCCATTGATGTTGGTGTTCTTAAAAATGGTTTTTATGGTGATGCAGCTTTAACAGTAGCAGTCGGAGATATTTCAGAAGAAAAAAAACGATTGATGGAAGCTACTGAAAAATCTTTATACATTGGTATTGAACAAGCCAAAAAGGGCAATAGAATTGGTGATATTTCTGCTGCCATACAGGAATATATTGAAAACCAAGGATTTTCTATTGTAAGAGATTTATGTGGACACGGAGTAGGAAAAAATTTGCATGAAGATCCGCAAATACCTAATTTTGGTATTGCAGGAAGAGGAGCAAAAATTAAAAACGGAATGGCAATTGCTATTGAACCAATGATAAATATTGGAACATATAAAATAAATGTAGCATCAGATGGATGGACGATTTATACGGCGGATAGAAAACCATCAGCACATTTTGAACATACAATTGCTATTATAAATGATAAACCAGAAATATTATCGGTTGTGTAAATATGGCTAAGCAAGAATCTATTAAAATTGATGGTATAATTACCGAAACTTTACCAAATGCAAATTTTAAAGTGCGTTTGGAAAACGGACACGAAATACATGCTCATATTTCAGGAAAAATGAGAATGTATTTTATCAAGATTCTTGTAGGTGATAAAGTTGCTGTTGAATTATCACCTTATGATTTAAATAAAGGTAGAATTACATACAGGTATAAATAGCGGAGCTAGGTATGAAAGTTAGAGCGTCTGTAAAAAAAATGTGTGACCATTGCAAAATAATTAAAAGAAATGGCACGGTAAGAGTGATTTGTAAAAATCCAAAACATAAACAACGTCAAGGTTAAACCAATTTTAGGAGAAAAATAATTTGGCTCGTATAGCAGGTGTTGATTTACCAAAACAAAAAAAAGCTTACATTGGTCTTACTTATATTTATGGTATAGGACAACATACTTCATATTATATTTTAGATAAAGCAAAAATTAATCCGGATAAAAAAATTGCTGATCTTACCGATGAAGAAGTTGCAAAAATAAGAGCAATAATGACTGCGGAAATTAAAGTTGAAGGTGCTCTTAGAAGTGAGGTTCAGCAAAATATTAAAAGACTTATGGATATAGGTTGCTATAGAGGTTTGAGGCATAGAAGAGGTTTACCTGCAAGAGGTCAAAGAACTAAAACTAATGCAAGAACCAGAAAAGGTAGAAAAAGAACTGTTGCCGGTAAGAAAAAAGCACCTGGTAAATAAGTAGTATATTGAAATTAAAATGTTAAAGGAGATTTAGCTTGGCAAAATCTACAAGAAGATCGAAAAAGAAAATACATGTTGATGCTGTTGGTGTTGCTCATATTAAAGCATCATTTAACAATGTATTAGTTACAATAACCGACGTTTATGGAAATACAATCTCGTGGTCAACTGCAGGTAAAAATGGTTTTAAAGGATCTAGAAAAAATACACCATTTGCTGCTCAAGTTACTTCCGAAGCTGCTGCTAAAGAAGCTCATGATCTTGGATTAAAAAGAGTAGATGTTTTAATTAAAGGTCCTGGTGCCGGTAGAGATGCTGCTATTAGAGCATTAAATACTGCCGGATTACATATTATGTCTATTAAAGATATTACACCAATACCACATAATGGTTGTAGACCTCCAAAACGAAGAAGAGTTTAAATATAAGGAAATATAGATGGGAAGATATACTGGTCCAAGAGCCAAATTAGTTAGAAAATTTGGCGAAAATATTTTTGGTAATCCAAAATTTGATAAAATTCTTAGTAAAAAACCTTACGGTCCCGGACAACATGGTAACGGTAGAAAAAGAGTTTCTCATTATGGTACTCAATTAAAAGAGAAACAAAAATTAAAAATTATGTACGGATTGTATGAAAAACAATTTAGGAATTATTTCAAAAAAGCTGATAGAATGCGCGGAATTACAGGCGAAAATTTACTTCAGCTATTAGAAAGACGTTTTGATAATACCGTGTATCGGTTGGGTTTTGCAACATCCAGAGCACAAGCAAGACAATTGGTTTTACATCGTCATCTTACTGTTAATGGTAAATTAGTTAACATACCATCTTATTTACTAAAACCTGGTGATGTAATTGAAGTAAGACCTAAAAGCAAGAAGATGGATGTATTTCACAATGCCTTAAGAATTAGAAAAAGCAATCCTTATGAATGGATTGAAGTGGAAAAAGCTAATTTATCCGGTACTTTTGTTTCTATTCCTGAACGTTCACAAATTCCGGTAAACGTTAATGAACAACTTATTGTAGAGTTGTATTCTAAGTAATTAAAAATTTAATAAGAGGATTTAAATGAGTTATCCCTTTATAAAAATGCCTGACGGTGCAATTCTTGATGAAAAAACATCAACACCTAAGTATGGTAAATTTACAATTCAACCACTCGAAAGAGGTTTTGGAGTTACACTTGGTGCTGCTTTTAGGAGAATTCTTTTATCTTCCTTAACCGGCGCCGCAATAACCGCCATTAAAATAGATGGTGTTTTACATGAATTTACGTCTATACCCGGAGTAGTTGAAGATGTTACCGAGATAATCTTAAATCTCAAAAAAGTTAGAATGAAAGTTCTAAATAAGAAAACTAATAAAGTCGAAATATCGTTAACAGGCGCTACAAACTTTACTGCTGACGATATACAAAAGAATTCTCCGGATATAGAAATACTTAATCCTGATTTACACATTGCTACTTTAAATGAAGATGCTAAATTTACTATAGAATTAAGAATAGGATTTGGAAAAGGATTTGTTCCCGCAGCTAAACAAAACATTAGTGAACAAACAATAGGAATTATTCCTATTGATTCAATATTTACTCCCTTGGAAAATGTACGTTATGATATAGAAAATGTTAGAATAGGTGAAAGTAACGAATATGAAAAACTTAGCTTGGAAGTTACCACCGATGGATCTATTACCCCGGAAGAAGCTTTGTCCGGTGCAGGTGTAATATTAAGAGATCATATTAATATGTTTATTAATTTTGATATTGAACAAGAAGAAGATAAAGTTGATAATGAAAAAGATATTGAATTTGAAAGAGTGAAAAAAATTCTTACTACTAATGTAGATGATTTGGAACTTAGTGTTAGATCTCATAATTGTTTAAAAGCTGCAAATATTAAAACAATGGGTGATCTTGTAAGAAAAGATGAAAGTGAAATGTTAAAGTTTAGAAATTTTGGAAGAAAATCTCTATCTGAACTAATGGATATTGTTGATCAGTATAATTTAGAATTCGGAATGGATGTAGATAAGTATTTAAATGACAAAACTGAAAAATAATAAATTCTGTAAAAGGTTGAAATAATGAGACATAGAATTAAAGGTAGAAAATTAGGAAGATCTACTTCACATAGACTGGCAACTTTAAGATCTTTAGCTACTGCTTTAATTAAGCATAAAAAAATTAAGACTACTCTTGCAAAAGCAAAACAAACCAGGTTATTTGTTGAACCATTAATTACAAAAGCAAAAAACGGTTCTGTACATGCCAGAAGATTAGTTGCACGTGAAATTCATGACAAAGAAGTTGTTAAAGAATTATTTGGCGAAGTAGCGGAAAAAATTGGTGATAGACCCGGTGGCTATACAAGAATAGTTAAATTAGGTAATAGAGCTGGTGATGGTGCCGAAATGGCAATTATTGAACTTGTTGACTATAATAATATTTCCAACAAGAAACCTAAAAAGTCAAAGGCAAAGAAAAAAGCTGAACCAAAAGTTGAAGAAGCTAATATCGTAGAAGAAACTGTAGAAGAAGTTAAAGAAGAAACTGCTGCTAAAATAGAAGATAAAGCTGAAGAAACTAAAGAAGAAATAAGTGAAGAAAAAACTGACGATAAGAAACCGGATGATTTAAAGAAAATTGAAGGAATAGGTCCTAAAATTGCTGAAATACTTAATTCAAACGGTATTAAAACTTTTTCCGAACTAGCAGCTGTAGAAGCTGATAAAATCAGAGAGTACTTAAAAGAAGCCGGTGGTAGGTTTGCATCTCACAATCCGGAAACATGGCCTGCTCAAGCAAAATTGGCAGCCGAAGGGAAATGGGATGAACTTAAGAAATGGCAAGATGAACTTGATGGTGGAATTGATAAAGCCTAAAGGCTTGTTATTATAATATTGTTTATTAATTTATTTTAGGAAAGAGCAGCTTTGGGGCTGCTCTTTTTGTTTATGTTAAAAATAGAATTTCAAAAATCAATACATTTAACTAAAAATCTTCCAAAAGAACCAATTCAAGAAGTGGTTTTATGTGGTCGCTCTAATGTAGGAAAATCTACATTTATAAATTCATTATCAAAAAAGAAAAACGTTGCAAAAACTAGTTCTACACCAGGGAAAACAAGATCATTAAATTTCTATTTGGTCGAAAATAAATTTCATCTTGTTGATCTTCCCGGTTATGGATATGCAAAAGTTTCATTAAAAGCAAAAGAAGAATGGCAAAAGTTAATTAAAAATTATTTTTATGAAAGCAATAATATTGCTTTGGCACTGCATTTAATTGATAGTAGGC
>Ga0256841_1001251_pt1 | contig 22752 bp, 20 predicted proteins | sample 356308metaG_FD_185971 | JGI IMG/M metagenome (GOLD analysis project Ga0256841, IMG submission 185971) | Hydrothermal vent microbial communities from Mid Atlantic Ridge, Atlantic Ocean - 356-308 | ecosystem: Environmental > Aquatic > Marine > Hydrothermal vents | place: Atlantic Ocean: Mid... | reverse complement strand
ACACCTGGATGCCCAATCAAGTTGGGCATGACACATAATCATACCGCTCCTGCCAATGTCATTCCCGCGCAAGCGGGAATCCGGGGATGCTCTCGCCAGTCGGATAAACACCCGGATTCTCAATCAAGTTGGGAATGACCTGCGTGATAGCAGAACGGACTGGCCTTGCTGTCATTCCCGTGCAAGCGGGAATCCAGGAAGATTCTTACCGGTCGGATAAACACCTGGATGCCCAATCAAGTTGGGCATGACACATAATCATACCGCTCCTGCCAATGTCATTCCCGTGCAAACGGGAATCCAGAGATGCTCTCGCCACCCGGGTCTATGCCTGGATTCTCAATCAAGTTGGGAATGACCTGCGTGATAGCATAACGGACTGGCCATGCTGTCATTCCCGTGCAAGCGGGAATCCAGAGATGCTCTCGCCACCCGGGTCTATGTCTGGATGCCCAATCAAGTTGGGAATGACAGTGGGCCGGCATGATCCGGAAGGAATAAACCAGACCGGTGAGGATAAAATATAAAATTTGCATAGGATTCACCTTTCGTCTTATTTTCTTTCCATAGTCAAAAAATATTGAATTCTGCTTCATTATCTTTCGGAGAGCATTCATGCGTTTACGTCTTTTATGGTTTTTCATAGTCGTTTTACTGCTTCATACCCTACAGGCTCAGCAAACCTTACCTCCCTATCACTGGGCGAATCCCTATATCGAATATTTACGGGTGCGCGGCTATCTGTCCACGGTTGACCGGAGTCAGCGTCCCTATGATCGTTTGCAAATTGCCCGCGCCTTGCTGAAAGTGGACTCGTTGAACCAGGCCGACCGTTCCGTTTATAAGGTTTTGTATACCGAATTCAAACCGGAGATAAATTACCTGGCTTCCTTAAAAGATGAGCGTTGGTCACGGCTGTTAAAAAATGTACAACGTTTCCTAACGGGGGAACGCCTCTCCGAAAGCGACAAAATTCCGATCGACGGCGGCGTCTTTGTACTGGGCCAGTGGGATCACTCGACCAACTATCTCAATTATCAACTCCACCCTTACCTTGGCTTGCGCTGGAATGATCATTTTTATGTCTATCATCAGTTCAAGATTTTTAATCATGCCGGGCCGGACTATATCGGTAAGAAATTCTCCGGGGCCTACGCCTATAGTGAACAAGCCTATCTTACCTATAGCAATGACTGGCTGCAGGCCAAGATCGGCCGTGACTGGCTACAGATCGGCTCCGGACACAAAGGACAGTTACTTTTTTCCGACAACAGTCAGCCTTTCGATCAGTACAAATTCGATTTGAGTGTGTATAATTTCCGCTTTTCCTTCTGGGGAATCCGGCTCAACCGGCGTACAATCAAGGACGCCAGCCTGCGCCGCTATGCCAATAACGCCAACCGATATATAAACGCCCACAGACTGAGCTACAACTGGAAGAACCGCTACCGGGTAGGAGTCAGCGAAGTCGTTGTCTATGGAGGGCCGAACACTCTCTGGGAGGCAGCTTACCTGAATCCTTTGATGTTCTATTATGCCTATAATGTGAATACCCGCGGACTGGCCGCTAATTTGCTCTATAATGTGGACTGGGATCTGCTTTTTCCCGATATGGAAGTGTACGGTGAATTTCTGCTGGACGATTTTCAGATTGAAAAAAAAGTACCGTCCGATTTGGAACCGAACGAACTCGGGTTGCAGGCCGGTTTAAAATGGGCCGATCCCCTGGGCTTTAAAGAAACCTCTCTCTTAGCCGAGTATACGCAAATTCGTAACCGCACCTATAACGCCCCGATCAATGACTGGGAAAAATATCTGCACCGTAACCGGGTAATCGGTTATTATCTGGGCAATAACCTGGAAGACGGGTACCTGGAAATTACCCGTTGGTTTGGCGCTCGGCTCAGGGCTTCCCTCTTTACCGAATATTTGCTTCAGGGTGAAGGCAGTGTAGCCGGTCCTTTTAACACAGACTATAATAATTATACGGTGCAGGAAGGATACAACGAGCCCTTTCCTTATGGAATTGTGCAACGGGAACTGAATCTGGGACTGTACCTTTTTTACCGGCCGGGCCGTTTTATAAATTTCGAAGGCCGGCTGTCGCACACTCGGTTTTGTAATTATGAGCATCAGAGGGGATTGGACCATCAGGAGTGGCGGGGGATGATCGGAGTGTGGTTTGAGATAGGAAAGAAAGAATAAATATAACCGGAAGGGGCCGTTTTAAAATCCACGAATTTCACCGTGCCCGAGGCAGGCGGGCTCTGTGGTTTATTTTCTTCGGTTTCTTTATAACCATTAAGAACACCCGCCAAAGGCGGGCAAGCGAATGTTTTCAAAAAAAATTCTAAAAAACCCTCTGCCATGCTCGAGGCAGGCGGGCACCGCCAAAGGACGGGCGGGCTCTGTGGTGGAATATGACATGGAGATGCTTACGGATTTTTTCAGATGTCCTTACGGGACAGGATGTTTTGGGATTTTTGGTTTCCCGGCGATGAATCACCGGGCTATTGGCAGCAATCCCTACGGGATTTTTTTTAAATAATAGTGAGGCGCCTTTAAAAAGCCGTGAATGTCCCCCGCCAAAGGCGGGTGGGCCACGCCGGAGGCGGGCAGGCATGACACATGATAGTGTCCGTGTCATTCCCGCGCAAGCGGGAATCCAGAGATGCTCTCGCCAGCCGGGTCTATGTCTGTATTCCCAATCAAGTTGGGCCCGCCAAAGGACGGGCAAGCTACGACAAAGCCGGGCGGGCCACGACAAAGCCGGGCAGGCGAATGCTCACAAATGAGTATGAGGTAAGATTACTGATACCCTATACCCTATACCCTATACCCTATACCTATTCGCAAGAGACGGTATTTAGGTGAGAGAGAATTGAAAAAGGAATATGGTATAAGGTATAAGGGTAGTGGTGTTCTGCTTTTTGATTCGAAAAAATGGGGCCGTTTTAAAATCCACGAATTTCACCGTGCCCGAGGCAGGCGGGCTCTGTGGTTTATTTTCTTCGGTTTCTTTATAACCATTAAGAACACCCGCCAAAGGCGGGCAAGCGAATGTTTTCAAAATCAATTCTAAAAAATCCTCTGCCATGCCCGAGGCGGGCAAGTTACGACAGAGCCGGGCGGGCCACGACAAGGCCGGGCAGGCGAATGCTCACAAATGGGTATGAGGTAAGATTACTGATACCCTATACCCTATACCTATTCGCAAGAGACGGTATTTAGGTGAGAGAGAATTGAAAAAGGAATATGGTATAGGGTATTGGTAAGCCTTATTACACGAGGGAACGGTAAGAATCGACCAATTTTACCGTATTAATAATCAATGCATAATTAGATTAATAGGCGCCTTTGGCGGTAAGGACGATGGGCACGGTTTCGAACATGATTTCCAGATCAAAGAAGAAGGACTGGTTTTCGATATAATAGAGATCGAGCATAACCATTTCTTCGAAGCTAAGCTTGCTGCGACCCGAAATCTGCCACAAACCGGTAATGCCGGGTTTAATTTCCCCTCGTTTCACATACCAGTCGTAACTGACCTTGCCGTTTTTTAGTTTATCAAAATCTTTGACCGGCAGAGGACGGGGCCCAACAATCGACATATCCCCTTTAAGGACATTGAACAACTGGGGCAATTCATCCAGGCTATAGCGGCGTAAAATCTTACCCACGGAAGTCACGCGGGGATCGTCTTTCATCTTAAACAGCGCGCCGTTGCTCTCGTTGAGATGGGACAAAGCTTCTTTTCTCTTTTCGGCGTCTTCGTACATGGTGCGGAATTTGAGAAAGTAAAATTCAGGGCCGCCCTTATAGGCACTGCGTTTTTGCTTGAAAATAACCTTTCCGGAAGAAGTAAGTTTGATCAGCACGGCGATGAGCAGCAGTACAGGAGAGAGCAGCAGAATGGCCAGGGCTGATAAAATAATATCAATACCCCGTTTTAAAGAACGTTTAATCATGCCCACTTTAACACGATGTTTATCCGTAGTCAGGGGCACACCGGTGATGTCCTTTATTTTAGCACTCTGGAATAGAGTCAGAGTCTGCGGGGAAACCATTTTGAGCTTAATATTTCTATGTTCGCAAGCTTTGCGGATGGGATCATACTTTTTTTGCAGCATGGAATCACTAACGATGAAGACCCGATCTATGGCGTTGCCTTCGAGGATGGCATCGATATCTTCATAAGCGCCGATGATGTGTTTTTGTACTTCGCGGGGCGGATCCTTGGGATAGCCGTTTTTAAGAAAGCCCAGAATTTGATAATCATATTTAAAATTCGTCTGCAGATTATGGAAAAAGTCCAGGGCGCTTTCGTCGGCTCCCACGATTAATGTGTTCTTGGTACCGATCCCTTTTTTAACCAGGAAAGAACGAAGTTTGGCAAAGAAATGGTGAAAGGTATCCAAAGCCAGATACTGTACGAAGAGGAAGATCAGGATCACGCCGCGGGAAAAAGCCATGCCTTTAATCAAAAACAGATAAGACATCAGGAACAGGCCCACATAATAGGTAAAGCGGCGCAGATTATAGCGCTGGGTATTAAGCGGAGTATTGCGCAGTCCGCGGTACAAACCGGTAAAAGCGGCGGTAATTATAAAAAAAACATTGATAACAATAAAAAGATTGATGTATTTTTCATCGAAAGTAGTAAAACCGGACCAGCGCAGGTAATGAGCCCCGATCAGGGAAGCGTTGTAGATAATCAGGTCGGAAAGGATAAGGATAATGGCCAGGGTACCGTCCCAATTACGATGTATAAGATCCTTATTCAAAAAGCGATCGTCCTTTACCTGAGAATACGAATTCAATAGGCTACGAAATCTGATCTTATGATTCGGTGCAATTTAAAAAATCTTTAGGTAATTGTAAAGAAAAACAAAACGTTGCAAACCCGAATAAGGCATACAGATTCAAGCAAAGCCCGGGCCGCAGGTATGGGAATTGGGTATAAGGGTATAAGGTATAGGGGTATAGGGGAGCGGCGTCTCACCACGCCAAAGGCAGGCAAATGAAATAAAGATTAAAGAAATAAAGATTAAAGAAAGAGAAATTAGAAATTAGGAAAGCGTGTATGTGTTAACTCGCTTAACGATTAACGATTTTTTCCTATTTTTCTATTCCCTATTCCCTCTTTCCTATTTCCTGTTTTCTGATTTCTGATTAGAAGAGGTGTGTCTTTAAAAAGCCGCGAATGCTTTCTTCAGTAGACGGAAAGGCCCGTCAGGAGACGGACAAGCGGTTTGCAGGCTTAATCGAATTTTTTTAAATGGAGTAGAGCTAAAAGGATATAAAAAATAAAGAGGGTGTTGGTAACGAGGTAGCGTTTCCACATACGGCGCGGTTCCTGTAAAAAACGATAAAACCATTCCAAACCGCTTTTCTGCATCCATAGCGGAGCGCGCTTGGTAATACCGGCTACTACGTCAAAACTGCCGCCCACGCCGTGGATAACCGGTACGCGCATAATCTCTTTGTAGGCGCTGATGAATTTTTCTTTTTTAGGCGTACCGAAAGCCACAAATAAAATATCTGCATTGGAGTCGCCGATCTTTTGCGCCACCTGACGTTCTTCTTCTTTGCTAAAATAGCCGTGATGATAACCGGCTATCTGTAATGCGGGAAAAAAACTTTTATACATAGACACAACTTTTTTAACCACTTCCTGCCTGGCACCCAAAAAAAAGATACGGTAGTTTTTTTGCTGCGCTTTAAGCACGAGAGCTTCCATTAAATCCGTACCGTTCACCCGACCGGGGATACTTTTGCCAAATAATTTGGAGGCCCAGACAACCGGCATGCCGTCCGCACCGCTTAAATCCGCCTGTTCAATGATTGCTTTTAGCTGCCTATCTTGGATGGCTTTAACGATTTTAGCCGCATTGACTACGACAATCTGATGCGTGGTACGTGCGGCTATAAATTCATCAATTATATGAAGCGTTTGATGTAAATCGACACGATCAACTCTGACGCCAAGTATTCTCGTCGAAGGAATATCCATATTTTTTTCCATAATAAAGCAGATAAGACAAACCGGCAAACATCCAGGCCTGAGACCAGCGCAAATAATTTACCTTATTCGTCCAAAATTTACGTTTTTGATAATAAAAATAACCTTTGCGCTCATTATATAAATATTCGATTGTCCATAAGGAGATTTTTACAGCATGCTCAAAAATTTCCTTGCCGAAACGTTCGCTTAAGACGGATAAAGATTTAATGGCCGCGCCCGAGCAGTGAGATTCTATGGGATAAACGGCATTTTTGTAAAATTTAGGCGACCCTTCTTTGGTAAACATATTGTGCAAATAGAAATGCAGACCCCGTTCTATAGCGGATTCTAATTGATAACGTCCGCCGGTGTATCGATCTATATTTTCCAATGATTCCAGAATATAGGCTGTATGATAATGATCGACAAAATGCTGAATGGGTTGTTTACCGTAATACCACGAACCGTTTGCGTTTTGTTCCGCCTTTAAGAACTGAATGCCTTTTTCTAAAAGCAAATTGAGATTTGTACTTTCTTGCTTTATAATTTTCTGATAGCGGGCTAACACTTCCAAACCTAAGGCCGAAGCATTATAAATAACGCTGTTATCCAGCGGAGAATAACTGAAACAGACCCCGTTTTCATTTTCAAAAAGATTTAATTCTTCCGTTATAAAACGAATACTGCTTGCAACTATAGCAAGCAATTCCTTATCTCCGATTTTTTCATACAAATCCAACAAGGCATTACAGACAAAAGCGGTAGCCACAACCGTAGGCGTGTGCGCAGGTTGAAAAAAAACGCGCGACTGCCAGTCAAAATAGTATCCCCAGGCATAATGCTTGCTTTCAGGGCTTTTATATTCTTTGAGTAAATGAACTAAAACTTCCGTATCATTCGCCCTGCCCTGACGGACGAGTCCGCTGATAAAAAGGGCCAGCGTTTTGGGATTGATATTCGGCTGAATGCCGATAATGGGTCGAAAATTAAGAAGAGAGCGTTTGTTTAAGTGAATTAAAACCAGGCGGGTAAATTTATTTTTTTTCAGCAGATTGCCGAAAGGATTGAAAAGATTAAGCCCATCATACGGGTCATAGCCTTTGAAAGATTCGTTCTCTGAAAGATAAATAAGCCTGTCTAATATTTTATTTATTTTCGACATTCATTTTCTTTATTTAAGGAAGGCTTTTATCATAGGCTAACGACTCTGCCCTTTTGAATAGACTCAATGATTTTAAAGGGCAACAGGCTGGAAATATAAATCTGTTCAAACGGAATTGGAGAAGATTCACCCTCTTTGATGGCCTTCAAAAAAGAAATAACTTCGTTTTTATGCCCCTTATCCTGATTGATGAGCTTTTGTTTTTTTATTTTACTCCCGAAGATTTCCAGTTCCTTAAAATCTTTTAAAATAGCACTTTGCCCGTCACCGTGAACTTCCAGATATTCTTTAGCCAACGCTTTGCCGCCATTAGCCAGATAGGAAATGGTAGCGGCCGAACCGTTTTGAAACTGCATATTACAAACCAGAGAATCATTAAGCGAAGCCGCATCGGGAATAGCAAAGGCCTGTACCTGCGAAGGCAAATCGCCCGCTAAGAACATAGCCAAATCGGTAAAATGACAAAGTTCGCCGATTATCCTTCCGCCGCCGATTTCTTTGTCCTGAGTCCAGTGATCAGCCGGGATATATCCGGCGTTAATACGATAATTGACGGCCACCTTTCCCGACTTAAAAATTTCTTTGATTCTAATAATTTGAGGGGCAAAACGACGGTTGAATCCGATCATCATAATGGGACGCCGGGAAGTAGGAATTGGAAATTTATTCGAGTAAATATCCTGATACAACCTCTTTATCTCTTGCAATTCGGATAGAGTTAAGGCCAAGGGTTTTTCAACGAAAACGTGTTTACCTTTTTTTAAAGCTTCCGTCACCTGGCCGGCATGGAGATTGTGGCGAGTGGCGATAAACACCGTGTCGATTCGTTCATCATTATAAATATCATCAGCCGACGTAGAAGCAAAAGCAAAGCCATAGCGCCCGGCAACGGTTTGCGCAGTGTGTCCCTGTCTATTGACGATACCGATAAAGGCGATATCTTTTTCTTTGGCTATATGGGGCAATAAAAAGGTCTGGGCAAAGGAACCGGCGCCGAGAAATCCGATATTTATCTTTTCCTGTTTTGGATTGGCAGATAAAATACTCAGCGGCTCAATGGTCTTGACCTTATCGTACTCCAGTAATATACCCAGATAGCGCTCTTCCTTTTTCATAATCAGCTCAAAGGCTTCTGTGGCCTTTTCAAATGGAAAAGTATGCGTGGTTAAAGATTGCGGAGAAATTCTTCCTTCGGCAATTAATTGCAAGAAAGCCTTCATATTTCGGTTTTCCGTCCAACGTACATAGCCGTAAGGATAATCAATACCTTTTTCTTCATATTGCGGATCATAGCGACCCGGCCCGTAGGAACAGGACATACGTAAATCGAGTTCTTTTTTATAATAATTTTCGCGCGAAAAACCGGTAGGTACGGCGCCGACAACGATTACGCGGCCCTTTTTACGGACGAGTCGTCCGGCCAGTTCTACGGGGTCAAGGCTGTTAGCGCCGGCGGTTATAATAACGGCATCCACGCCCTGCCCGGAAGTAGCTTCCAAAATATTGTGTAAAAGCGTAGCGTCCTGCCGTAAAAAAACGCCGGTTGCACCGGATTTTTTAGCGCTATCCAATGTAAGTGGATTTACATCTATGCCGAATACACGTACCGCTGAGGCGGATAACATCTGTATGGTGAGTTGGCCGATTAAACCCAGGCCTATAACCGCACAGGATTCGCCTATACGCAGTTCCGACTGACGGATGCCCTGAAGCGCAATGGCGCCCACGGTTGTGTAGGCGGCACTTTCCGTTGTTACGCCCGGCGGCAGTTTGGCGCATAGATTTACCGGCACAGAAACAACCTGGGCATGATTGGCGATATCCGCTCCGGCACAGGCTACCCAATCACCTGTTTTAAAATTGTTTGTTTCGTCGCCGACTTCAATCACTTCGCCGGCGCAGCTATAACCCAACGGCGACCAGGCGTCTAATTTATTCATTACTTTTCTATAGGTTTGCCCAATGCCCTCTTTTTTAAGCGTATCCAGTACCTGTTTCACCTGTTCCGGTTTTTCTTTGGCTTTACCGATATATCCTTTGCGGGCAGTGGATACTTTACTGCCTTCCGTCCCGGCGCTGATTAAAGAATGGTGCACGCGCACCAACACGTTTCCGGGAGACAGAGCCGGAACGGGTACTTCCAATATTTGCATTTGGCCGGTTTTAAGGTTTTGTACGAGTTGTTTCATTTACCTATTAATTCCTATCTTTTATTACCCTTGCAGGAACACCAGCTACTACCTTATACTCAGGAATAGACTTTGTAACAATACTACCTGCCGCAATTACCGAGCCATTACCAATAGATACTCCAGGTAGAATTAAACAATTTGCACCTATCCAAACATCATGCCCTATAGTTACTTTTTTCAGTGAATGACCAGATCCAAATATTCTTCCCTTATCATTGGGAATTATATGATTTATACTTAAAATTTGAGTTCGGTATCCTATTAGCGTTCTATCTCCTATAGAAACTCCACCGTTAGCAGTAATTAGAACATCTTTGGCTAAATCTACATTATCACCAATAACAACTCCACTTGCTGGCTTAATCCAAACGCCAGGATAAATAACAACGTTTTTCCCAACTTTTGCACCAAAAATTATTAAAAATAGTTTCTTAATGTAATTAAGAATATCAAATCTAGGTAAGCTAAATAAAATTACCATGAAAAACTCATACCATATTCCAAAAAATGATCGCATAAAAACTACCCCATGCTCTTCTTTTATTAAATAGATAAGTATTTAAAAATATTTTTCCTTGAATTTTTATTCAAATTACCTATTTTTTTACAGTGTTCTATAGCTTCAAAATATTTTAAATTCTTTTTTAGTGGTGTATTAAAACTTTTTAATTTCTTTATACCTTCTTCTTGTAATTTAAGTTTGAGTTCCGGATTCAATATTAATTCCGAAAAGGCCTTTGCTGAAGCATAGCTATCCAAAGGATTTATATATATTGCTGCATCACCACATATACTTCTTGACCAATCTGCATTTGTTACAACCAATGGTTTTTCCATCTTCCAAGCTTCTATAAAATTATTACTAAAACTTTCTAGCAAACTTAAATTACACATAACATCAATCGAGTTTAGTAGAGATGAAATCTGGTCTTGATTGATTGGGCCAATATTCATGAAAAAATTTACAACCGAATTTTTTTCAACCTCTAATAAAACTGCTCTTGTATAAGAATGTTTATGATTCATAGTAGTAACAAATAAAAAATCATCTATTCCCAAATTTAATAATTCTCTAGCTATTGAAGGTAAAAGATGTATTCTTTTGTTAGGATGAGCCACAGAAAGATATAAGAATACAAATTTTTTATTAAAAAGATTTTTATATTTATTTACAATCTTGTCATCTGTATTTAACTTAGATACAAAAGTAGATGGAGCCATATTAATAAATATCGTTCTATCCTCAGGGAAATTAAAGAATTCAATTGCTCTCCTTCTTAGAATCTCTGTTTCAAATATCCAATAATCCATTTTTTTTATAAAAGACTTTCTATACCAATCTTTTAAATATTTAAAAAAACGTTTATAAAATGGTAAATAACCCCAAAAATTTATTTCTGGATAGAATAAATTTGAAAAGGCACAGCCACCAATATTTATCAAATAATCCTGTGAACGAAGCATAGCTACACCAAATGGATAAAAACAAACTTGTCCTTTTTTAAAATATTTTCTATGCCTTAATTCAAAGATGAAGCGATGTAAATTATTATCATTAATTGCAATATATTCTATATTATTCTTTTTTAAAATTTCATGTATTAGAGTATTTTTTCTTACAATTGCAATTATTTTTTTTGTATATTTCTTTTCATCAATAAGGGTTTGTAAGAAACTGATTGCATTTTGTAATCCTCCTCCTGTTGTTGTTTGCAAAAAATTTATAATTAATTTATTTTTTGTCATTTTATACATATTTGGATTAAATATTAACGTTTTTTACAAATAGCTTTTTTTAATAAAATAGTGCAACTTAAAAAACCTTAATAAAATACGCTTAAATCTATATATTAGATATAGAGGTTTGGCATACTTAAAAGATATATATTTAGATATGGGAAGTGTATTGTATGTAAGAATCCTATGAGAAGTTAATTCATATTTCAATTTTTTGTTACTATTTTTACTAATAATTGTTTTCGACTGACTATGCCATCTAAATTTAGCAAGATATTCATTTATATAATATAATTTGTAATATCGACTTATGCGAAACCAATAATCTGCATCCATTGTATAGTATAAATTTTCGTTAAAAAAGCCTATTTTTTCAAAAACTTCTTTTCGCCAAAATGTAGCTGGTTGATCAATGACAAGACCAAAACCAATCATACAAGCAATATTTTTATTAAATTTTAATTGCTTCCTATATTTAATTACTTCACCTTTTTTATCTATAACAATAGTATTCCCGTAAACAAAATATCTATCCTGATAAATGTTGAAATAGTTTGCTATTTTCTCTAAAGTACCTGGCAGAAACAAATCATCACTATTCAAATAGGTTATTATATCCCCCGTTGCTATTTTTAAACCTTTATTAATAGCATTTGTTTGCCCATAATCAGGCTCACTAATCCAATATGAAATTTTATCTTGATACCTTTTAATTATATCAACTGTATCATCATTGGATCCTCCATCAATTATGATGTATTCAAATTTTTCGTAATTTTGGCTAATTACACTTTTAATTGTATCTTCAATAAATTCTCCTTGATTAAAAGACGGTGTTATTATGGAAATCTTTTTGCAGTTACTCATGATTACTTTTATTTTTTTTCTGTTTTAATTTAAACGAATACTTTGGTTCTTAAAGGGAAAACGCTTCCTATACCTAAAAGTATCCAAAAAAACATCGTAAAATCATAAAACATTGCGTATATTAAGTGCATTATAACTAAGATACGTATTGCAACTGCAATATTTATATTAATTTTTTTATCTATATTATTTATATATTCTTTTGTTTCACGAAACCAGAAAAAAACACCTAAAAAAAATAGGACAACGCCGATTAAACCGAATTTTGAAAACATCATAATATAACCATTATGAATTGCAACTCTTGTCCAATATCCGTTTACAAACCAATAGCTATATCCACCTAAACCTGCACCTAAGATCGGGTGACTATATGCTTTTGCTAATTCCTGCTTCCAACCGGTAATCCTCCAATGACCTGTAGGGTCTTCAACCGGATTTTCAATAAATTTTGCACTTTTTTCTATATTTTTATTTACACTAAAACCAATATATTCTCCTATTATAGGAGCTGAAGAAATCAATAAAATAAAACTAATCAGTATCGGTAAAAAACCTTTTATTAATCCTTTCTTTTTGTATAAATATATATATATTACACCAACTACAGAAGCTATCCAAACAGAACGATGTTGCGTTATAATTACAATTAAAGTAAGAATAAAGAGAAAAAAATATAAAAAAATATTGTTAATTTTCACTTCATTATTTAAATACAAGTAATAAACCGTAATTAATAGAAAAGAGGTTATTAAAGCTCTTGTTGCAAAAATAAACCTAAAAGCCCAACGCCCTTGAGCGCCTATATTCCCCCCCAAGAAATAAAAACTAATAAAATTAATAAGTAACATTACAGTAATAATTAACGGCATTTTTTTTAGGAACCATTTTATATCTGATTTATTTTTGAATGAGTATAAAATAAATAGATAAAAAATAATATTATTTACATACCATCTACTTTCACCAATAGCTGAATACCCATATTTTGGAATGCCTCTTAGTATTGCTATAAAACCCCAGATTAAATATAGGATGAAGAATATATTTGATTTTATTATAAATAATTTATTGTTAGATTTTATTAAAGAATTAAACAATACATAAAATAATAAAGAAATTACAACTAAGTCTATAGGATAAACTTTTGCAGAGCCAATCGTAAACACTATATACTCTAGAAACCATTCGTAAAATAGGATAGCTATAATAACATAATATAAGAATATATATTTTGTTTTTTCTAAAAGTAAAAAAATAATTATTATAGATATAATAAGTATAATAAGCTTATTAAAATCGTTGACCAAAGTCCAACTAAGAAAAATCATAAAAAAAATTTCTATAAAAATAAATATATCTTTTTTTATATATTCAATCCTCAATTTAATACACCTTTATTCAATATATTTTTAATATTTTTAATAACCTCTTTAGTAGTTATTTTCGTTATACATTTTTTTTCAGGAAATATGCATTTCCAATCGCAATTAAAGCAATCCATTTTATGCGTAATCGCAATAGTATTTTCATTATTAGGATACGGATAAAACCTTCCATAATGTCCGCCCCCCATGACACAGAATGTTTTTGTACCCATTGCAGCACTTATATGTACAGCTACAGTCTCATTACTTAAGACATAACGTGCATTTTTTATTATATAAGCAAGTTCCAAAAGAGATGTTTTTCCGGTTAAATCTATTATTTTAGTATTACTGTTTTTTTTGAAAAAATGGCCTAAATATTTTTCATTTTTGCTACCGCAAATAACCCATTTAAATTCTTTAATTTCATTTATTATCTCTAAATATTTATTCTTATCAAATTTTCTAAAATCAACTTGTGCTCCAGGAAAAAGAACGACATATTCATCATTTAAAATTTCTTTCCATTTCTTATAAATATTATTATCATCAAACCAAATACTTGTATCCGTATTTAAAATTCCATCATATCCTAAATATTTAACCATTTTGTTATTTCTGGTAATTTCAAATGTTTTCTTATCAAAATCATTATCATATAGTCTATTAAAATAAATTCCTTTGATTCTTTTACCCGTCATATATGCTATTCTATCTTTTGCAAATGATGAAGCGATTAAGATATTGAAAAAATCAAAACTATTAGAATATATTGGCTGAATAGCTTTCTCAAATTTATATTTTCTTATTTTTTTGAGCCATTTTAGCTTATATAATATGTTGATTCTAAATGGGCCTTGAGATATTTTCCATACTTGATCAACATAAGGGCAGTTACGAGCAAAATCAAAAACTATATCTCTGACTAATAAAACAATTTCGTAATCTTCATATAATTTTCTGTAGTTAGGTATAGTAGCAGTAAATAAAACAAAATCACCAATAGAATCTAATCTTGTTAATAAAACACTTTTTTTAGTTTCTTTATTAGATAACAAAAAGAAGATATAATTAATAACAAATAAAATACTGTTTATTATTACTTCTAAAAGTATGAATATTTTATATCTAATTTTTCTAATATTTGGAGTAAAATTCATAATTTATTTGCTAATTGTTAATAATTTCTGTTAGAATACTAATTAATCTTTCATTAAAAAATTGTTCACTATATTTATGAACAACGATATTTTTAATATTTAAACTTTGTTCTTTATACCAACCAAAAGGGTATATAATTATTTCAGTTATTTTCTTTTCTATATCATTTAAACTATAACTATCAAAGTATATAACAGATTCATTTAACTCAATACCTGTCTCCTTTGTAACCATGGGTATCAATCCAGCATACATACAATTAATTACAGAACCGGGTTGACCTTCAGAGCAGCTTGGCATTATTACAAAAGCACACTTTTCAACCAATTCATAAAACTTATCGCTGCCAACCTGTACCCAGCCTACTGGATGGATATTCGGAGTTTCATATAATTCCGTATGATAACATTTGCAAAAGTCCTCTTCATTTTCATAATTCCCGCAAACATATAAATTCAAATCCGGGTGCTTGGGAAAAATTTCTAATAATAGATCCAACCCTTTCCCGACCTGATTGGAACTTGCAAAATATAAAAAATTTTTCTTAGCGAGGTTAAAATCCTTTTCAATGTATTTGATTTTTTCAAAACCATAATTATTAAAATAATATTTTTTTTGTTTAAAATTTTTCGACCATGTATCCATTGTAAATTGATTGCCAAACCCAATTATATAGTCAGCTTGTTCGACATATTTCATATTTTCATCATTAAGGCGTCTTATTTTTAATTTACAACCTTTGCGCTTATATAAATCTGCATATCTTTTTTTTATATTAATATTATTGATTATATGGTTCATTCCGCTGGCTAAATATATCTTTATCGCATTCTGCGTCAAATTCAATGTTGAAATATCCAGCTTAAAATTATGGCTAATAAGTAGATCATATTTTTTTTTTGATAATATTCTTTTACTTTTAATATCCGCAACGTCTACGATATAACCTATTTGATTTAAAACGGACGCTATCTGTAAAGTTTGCTTTAAATTTTGATGAGTTAAGAATTTTGGATCGTTTTTATCAAGTCTAAATGGTTTTACTAAATAGATGAGCAAAGCTCGTTTTTTTAACAGATTTTCATCGGCTTTATTTACGTTGTACAGAACAGGATAACCTATTATTTTCCTTAAAAGCGCTTTTACCTTGGAAACTAATAATTCTATTTTCATATTTTTAATTTAGAGTTTTTTCCCGGCGAATATATATGTTCCATAATGTGCTAAATTTCTACCTTCTTCTCTTGATAATATCTTATATTCAAGCTTCTCAAACTTTTCAGTTAAAAATTTATCAAGGAAATTATGATCCAATCTTATAGGGTGTCCCAGGTCATTAGCCATTTTTTCATTATTTTTCAAATCTTCTTCACTTGTTAAATCCTGGCCAATTATTAATATACCATCTTTTTTTGTGATATCAATAGCTCTTATCATACATGCTTCGGCATCTTTTACATGATCTAGCACATTAATCATTACTGTTAAATCAAAGTAATTATCAAGGTAAGGAATTTCTTCAATGGGATGATCATCTATGGTACAGCCCAAACCTTTATACATTTTTGAAACGAAAGTATCTCGAAAAGTCAAATATGTTTTTATAAGGGGATCGCTAAGCACAAGATGATTCACTTTGCAAATCTGAGTAATGATACGCATATTAGTAAAAGGCCCACATCCTAACTCAATAGCGTTCTCAACCGACGGCGGTAAAAATGAATAATCCGCAAATTTTTCTTTCCACCAATAATTCCAGTCATCTCCTATAAATTTTCTATCTTTACTTTTTAATAGATTTAATAATTTTCGAGCATAATTCTTTCCATATTTTGCCTTGCTCTTTTGACTCCTAAGCCAAAAGGACTTTTCCCATTCCTGCGCTTTATTCCATCTTTCTTGATCTACTTTTACTCTATTCATAGCATAATCCCCCTTAACTGAGCCATGCCGATAAATTTTTATTAATAAGACTTTGCAGATTAATTATATCATCCCTGAAAATAACTTTTAAATATTGTTTATCCTCTTTCGTCATCTCAATTCTTCCTATATTTTTTTTAAATATATAGTCATAAACTTTCCTTCTATATGCCTTGGGAAATATCTTGCTTATATTTTTTATATTATTATTCTCTTTATTAATGAGTAAGTTATGTAAAATTTTTATTCTCGGCTCACCACTTATATTAAAAGCTTTGTCATAATTGGAAATATTAAAATTACTTACTTTTAGGAAATTAAATATTTCTTCCATTAGTTTTAAAGGGCCATTTTTTAATTCCTCAAATAAAAACACTCTTACATTTTCTTTTCCAAAATTTTCCATATACCATTTTACTTGGTTATAATACATACTTTGACCTATATATTGATAATGCCAGCGCCAACCAGCAATTTCTCTTTCTTTTTCTTTTTCAAGAGCATTTCTAAATGATAAATTTTCATGTCCTATCATTTTATGTTGAGTGTAATGGGAAAATGTTCTTTCAACAGGATTTCTAAGAATAATTATTATTTTACACTGTGGTATAAATCTTTTTATATTTCTCGAGCTTTTCTCATAAAAATATAGATACGAATTTGAACATTCGCCAATAGCTTTTTCATTTTTTACAGCACTAAATAGTCTTTTATATTCATTTAAATCCGAAATGATTCCTTCCTGAGTTTTCGCATCATGTGGCCCTTTTAATACAACCTGCTCATTTATAAACGAAAAAAAATAAGGCTCCTTAACCGGGCTCATATATATGTCAGGGTGCTGTTTTAAATAATTATACAAGGATGTTGTACCGCTTTTAGCTGCGCCTACTACTAAAAAATTTGGTAGCATACATATTCCCTAAGTGATAATTTTTAAAGTAGGTTTATAGCCTACCCAATAGCCAAATATCTTATAAACAGAGATAGCTGTTTTTAAATTCCATATTACTGTACTTATGGCAGTCGCCACGGCCGCGCCGGTTATACCATATATCGGAATTAACAAGGCGTTTAATAGGATGTTTAAAATTGCTCCAAGGACAACCGCATTCCTGAAAATCCGTTGATTGCCGGTCATATCCAAAAGCAACCCAACCGAGCCAAAGGCTGCATTGATAAATTGACCCATACTGAGAATAATAAGTACATTCCTTCCCTTAAGAAATTGCTCACCGAAGAGCCAAAGAATCTCTTTGTTGAAAAAAACAATAATAAAAAATATAGGTAAAGTTGCGTAAAATATAATTTGCGCAGAATTTTGAATGGTTGTTTTAAGCCTTTTCCTATCACCACTCCAATATAATTCAGAAAATTTAGGGCCTGCAATGCTGTTTACAGCGCTTAAAGTAAAACTGGTAAACAAAGCGATCTTTAAGGCAATCCTGTAAATACCAACCTCTGCTTCAGTCTTGAAAATACCCAGCATTACCGTATCTGTCCATCCCAAAATATAAAACATACCGGCTGTGATAAGCATGGGTAATGAAACATCTAAAATATTTTTTATGGTAGTTTTTCCGGCATTGTTTTTTTCGTTATCAATATTCTTTTTTGAAATCACTCTTTTCCATAAAATATAACTTATGAAGGCTACTAAAAAAGACGTGATTGCCTGTGCAGATATCGGAACTAAATAATTTTTAACTATAAAAAAGGTTATTGTTGTTATACCAATCAAATTAAGAACAGGGGTTAAAGCCTGGAAGACAAAAGCTTTGCCAATTTCTTTTAAACCGCGTAAGGACGCTATATTTATTGTAAAGAACACGGAAAGCGGAACCGTGAAGGCAATTATTCTAAAGGGTAAAACGAGCATTTCATTTTTAAAAATACTGTTTGCAAAAAAGGAACTGCTCGAATAAAAGATTAAGGTAAATATCAAGGAAAGAGGTAATAATGTTTTTATATATTTACCATAAATGCTTTTCACCTCGGCGTAATCACCATTATTACCAAATTGCGCAATAAATCTTACAACTGATGTCTGAGCGCCTACATTAGCCAACAATGTAAATATTCCTTGCACAGAAAGAGCCAGAGCAAATATTCCTATTACGTCAGCGCCATATATTCTGGCAAATATAATATTAAATATATAGGAAGTAATAAGTCCTGCCAATCGTAGAACAAAAGTAATAGAAGCCCCATGTATTATCTCTTTTAAATCTTTTCCACCTGCTAAATTGGAAAATCCTTTTATAAAATTCATTTATATATTTATATCCCGTTTTACCACTTTACCGCTTCTGTTCTGAAACCACTAAAATTAATAAAAGGCCCTTCGTCATGTTCACCTATTCTATCGGATTTATCTAATATTTTCTGGTTTATCTCAAAATCAGTAAAATAGTTCCAGTAATTGTATTTAAAGTTCAAACTATCAAGGTAAGTTATACCGCTGGTTTTTACAATATATTCATCAGCATGCCAAAAATTATTATTATTGGCAATGCAATCAGCTATTCTTCCTACATATATGTGGATTTTATTTTCCTTAAAATCATTATAATAAATTTCATAATTAATTCTTTGTGCATAACTTCCAGGTGAACCAGAAATATTAAATCCAATTCCGCTTAAATTACAATTTTTAAAAACATTGTTTTTTATATGAGAATCATTCTCATTAGTTGATTTAATTCCATAGTTAATCATTTCCGTAATTAAATTTTTTATAATTTTCAAATTTGATTCTTTAGACAACAAACCGTCGGTCATATTGCTGATCACATTATTTTCCACATGCGCTTTGCTGCAATTAAAAAATTCAATAGCGGTACTTTGGTTGCGGAAACGGCTGTATTGTATTTGTATGGAGTCTACTGAATTAAGGTAAATACCGTTTTTTACATACATACAATTTACATAATTAAAAACAGAGTTGTCGCTCTCTATCAAACGCATTCGGCTGCTGTTGGCCGTATCTTTAGGAACAATATATATTTCGCTGCCCAAAGCGCCGTTTAAATTTACGGTGGCATGCGTTTCCAGCACGGCATTGTTTTGGAACTCCAGTATGGTTCCCGGGCCAACGGTTAAATCGGCGCCGCTTTCAAAAGTAGCGTTTCCGGTGATTTGCACAAAGCTGTTGGGCGGCACGGTTACCGGACTGCCGTAGGTTCCCTTCCATGTAAGGGCTTTTTTTAAAGTTATGTCATGCGCGCCGACTGCGGCATTGTAGCTAACGCGCCAGCCGTAACCCGCAGCCTGAACCACAATATGATAGGTTCCCTTTTCCACTTTATCTATTTTCCAGGAACCGTCGGCGACGGTTGTGGTTGTGTAAAGCGGCTGATGCTCGCGCCAAAAGAATTCCGTACGCTGATTGACCTCGATACCCACGCCGGGATATCGGGCGTTTAGATTGGTTAAAGCGGTATCGAGTTCCACCGGTTTATATAGAGAGACGGTGACTCCGCTGAAATCCGTGGTATCCTCTAACGTTACCTTGCCGGAAAAAGTGACCGTGTTGTTTTGTGTGGGAGAGGAACAGGACAAAAGAAAAATGAAAAAGGGAAAAAGAAAAAGAGGGAATAATAAAACATTATTAAATTTCATTCTGATTTTCACCTTTTATTTTTTTGTCGGCTTTAGAAGCAATTGAACCAAGAATTAAAGATATTTCTGAAGATTCTTGTATTAATTCGGATATTTTTTCTTTTTTTGCTAAATCAAGGCGGTCTATGATTTTTAGCCAATAGGTAGTTTCGTTAGCTTCACGTAAGGCTATTTTAACTTTTTGTAAAAACTCTCTATAAGTTGAAGTCTGCGACTCTTCATAGTTCGCTCCAATGGAAGTTGCAGATTTAGATAGTTGGTAACGCAGAACGTCGTACTCTTTTCTATAAGGAAGTGTTTTTAGAAAACTTAAAATATCTACTGAAAAGGTTAATAACCTTGCACGAAGTTTTCTATTTCTTTTTTCATTTTTCATTTTTCTTTATTTCACGCAAAAAGTAACCATGTTGTTTTGTGTGGGAGAAGAACAGGTTATTAAGATTAAAGAAGCAAGTACTGATAAGATTAAAGAAAAAAGATTGAAGATTAAAACGGGTTTCTTTAATCGTTTAGAGTTCTTCTTTGGGTAATATTTTGGTTCATTCATTATAGAACCTCTTATTTATAAAGAGTAAAGTTCTTACAAGATTAAAGATTAAAGTAATTTCAAGATTAAAGTACTGGCAAGATAAACAAGATTAAAGATTAAAGTTCTTACAAGATTAAAGGACTAAGGTTTATTTTTACCGGATTATTTGAAAAATTTCACGGCAACTTTTAATCTTCATTTTTTTAATCTTTAATCTTTATTCTTTAATCTTTTATTTTGTATTTTGTATTTCTTTAATCCTTAATCTTTAATTCTTTATTTTTTTTAGTTTTGGTAGAAATAGAACCAAAAATTCGTTTTATTTCATCCGATTCTTTTAAAAGGCGCTCCAATTCCGAGGTATATATATTTTTTTTAAATTTGTAATTTGTTTCCTCCAGCTTCAGCCCTTTAAGTACCTGAAGAAAATAATTAGTCTCTTTTGCTTCCCTTAAACAAATTTGTATACGGCTTCTAAACTCATTATACGTGCCTGCTTGCGATTCCTGATAGTTAGCGCCAATAGAGGTTCCGGATTTTGATAATTGATAACGGAATACTTCCATTTCCTTTATGAATGGTAAAAGAAAAAGGAAACGAATAATATCGATTGCAAATTGTAATAGTCGGGTTTGCAGCTGATTCTGATATTTTTTCCCATTTTCGCTAACTAAGAAATCCGTTGTATAATCAGAATAACCTTCATCCATAGGATTACATTATGGATTTTATTAAGTATTTTTAACTGCGAAAAATTTCTTTAATCTTTGGCAAAGCCATGCCTTATTTTTTTAATCTTTAATCTTTGATCTTTAATCTTTGGTGAAGCCATGCCTTCGACATATTCTTCAATGTTTCACCTTGCGCGAAGTTTTTTCTTTCTTTTATTCGTCTTTTGAAGGAATGTAATTCGTGAAAAGTTAATGTTCCCCATAACCCGGATTTATCTTAAAAATGATCAGGGGCCTAAGTAAATGGATTTAGAATATTAATTTCATCAAGCATTGCAAAATCTTTATCATTTCTGGTTAGAATCGTTTCGATATTATTATCTATAGCCATGGCGGCTAACACAAAATCAAAAATTCTTTGTTTCCCTATGTTGTACTTTTCTAACAATCCGAGCAGAATGCCCATTGTATTAAACGAAGGAATAATAATTTTAATATTCGATGATTTTATTAAATTTAATACTTCAACTGCCTCTTTAACGCTAACCGGTTCTTCAACCCTTTTCGAATCCGTAATGATTGCAAAGAATTCATAAAGACTTTTATCAGCAATATATGCGCGCATTTCGTTATTTAAGGCGCTTTGCATAATATTTAATGCTTGTTCATGGAGATCGGAATTCAGATTATAAGCATAAATAATGATATTAGTATCTATCAGATAAGTATTCATTATAAAGGTTCGCCCGATCAATATTCTTAAGCTTTCCCAAAGGCTTAACAGGGAATTTAACATCCCCCTTTTTTTTCTCTGTTAAGAAGGTAACTAATACTTTTGCTTTTTTAATCTTAGGCTCTCGTTTAAACTTCAGCCGGCCTTTATCATACATGGCTTCAAAAGTTTCCATTGTTCATTTTTCCCAAAATATTTCAAACGGTTTATTCGAAATGTAGGCATTTTTTAATGCTATTTCAATTTTCTATTTGTTTCTTGCAGATAACGTATCCCCTATTTAAACACAGTTTCCCATGCCATTTGCTTTTACGCATTTTTTAATGATTTACCACAAATAGTTCGAATACTCACATGATTTTAAAAGAACTGATTTCTTAATTTTTTCCAGTCAACAAATAGAAAACAGAAAATATGAAATAGAAAATAGAAAACAGGAAAAAAACGTTATGCGTTAAGCGAGTTAACACCGGTCCGTATACACGCTTTCCTGATTTCTAATTTCTCTTTTCCTGGCAAAGCCATACCTTAATCTTTAATCTTTAATCTTTAATCTTTGATCTTTAATTTTTGATCTTTTATTTTTTATTTTTTATTTTTTATTTTTTTAATCTTTGATCTTTAGTTTAGATACCACTCATAAGCCCTTTCAATTCCGCGGCGCAAATTAATTTTTGCCTTCCAGCCCAGATTATTTAAACGGGAAACATCCAACAGTTTGCGCGGCGTACCGTCCGGTTTGGTGGCGTCAAAATCCAATTCCCCGGCAAAGCCCACGATATCTT
>Ga0256841_1001250_pt1 | contig 22754 bp, 21 predicted proteins | sample 356308metaG_FD_185971 | JGI IMG/M metagenome (GOLD analysis project Ga0256841, IMG submission 185971) | Hydrothermal vent microbial communities from Mid Atlantic Ridge, Atlantic Ocean - 356-308 | ecosystem: Environmental > Aquatic > Marine > Hydrothermal vents | place: Atlantic Ocean: Mid... | reverse complement strand
CCATGGTGCGTCCGTGGTTCGTCTTCAGTGTTCCCCGCGTCTTCGAGAAGATCTACAACTCGGCCCGGCAGCGGGCCGAGGAGGACGGCAAGGCGAAGATCTTCGACCTGGCCGCCGACGTCGCCATCGACTACTCGCGGCAACGTCAGGCGGGTCGGGTGTCGCTCAAGACCAAGGTCCTGCACGGCGTCTTCGACAAGCTCGTCTACGGGAAGCTGCGAGCCGTCTTCGGCGGCCACCTGCGCTACGCGATCTCCGGCGGCGCCGCCCTCGGGGAACGCCTCGGACATTTCTTCTCCGGGATCGGACTCACCGTGCTGGAGGGGTATGGGCTCACCGAGACGACGGCGGTGCTGACCGTGAACACCCCTCAGGCGCAGAAGATCGGCACGGTGGGTCGGCCGGCCCCCGGGTTCACGATCCGGATCGCCGACGACGGCGAAATCCTCGCCAAGGGCCCGGGCATCTTCCAGGGATATTGGGCGAACCCCGACGCCACCGCCGAAGTCCTCGACGCCGACGGCTGGTTCCACACCGGCGACATCGGAGAGCTCGACGACGACGGCTTCCTCCGGATCACCGGCAGGAAGAAGGAGATCATCGTCACCGCCGGCGGGAAGAACGTCGCCCCACTCGTGCTGGAGGACGCCATCCGGTCGCATCCGCTCGTGAGCCAGGCGATGGTCGTGGGAGACGGTCGTCCCTTCATCGCCGCCCTCGTGACCATCGACCCCGAGTTCTTCGAGGCCTGGGCGAGGCAGCACGGGAAGGAGGGGACGATCGCCGACCTGGTGGACGATCCCGACCTGCAGGCGGAGATCCAGCAGGCGATCGACGCCGCCAACGCCCTGGTGTCCAAGGCCGAGGCGGTGCGGGCGTTCCGCGTCCTCCCGGTGGACTTCACCATCGAAGGAGGAGAGCTCACCCCCACCCTCAAGGTGAAACGGCGGATCGTCTCCGAACGCTACGCCGACGCCATCGCCTCGATCTACGAGAGCTGACTCAGGGCCCGTCACCGGCGCGGTAGATGCGGACGTCGACCCGTTCGAGGGTCAGGAGTCCGTCGCCGATCATCTCGTCGAGGCGAGGCAGGATCGCCTCGATCCGCTCGGACCGGTCCACGCACTCGATGACGATCGGCAGGTCGGACGAGAGCCGGAGGACGTGACCGGTGTGGAGCACGCTCGACTTGCCGAACCCTTCGATCCCCCGCAGCACCGTGGCCCCGGCGAGGCCTGCGGCCCGCAGCTCCTCGACGATCGCCTGATACAGGGGCTTGCCGTCGTATTCGTCGGACTCGCCGACGAAGATGCGCATCAGGGTGCTCCCCTGCTCCAACATCGGGCTCCTCCTCAGGTCGCCAGTCCGTATCCAAGCGCGGCCGCCGCCACCCCGGCCGCGAGGGTGGCCGCCAGGTTCACGAGGGCGCGCCGTCGACCCCGCCGGCCCTCGCCGGCGAGCGACCACGACTCCACCATCCAGGTGCTGAAGGTGGTGAACCCTCCCAGGAACCCGGCGGCCGCCGTGGTCGCCGTCCCGTCGATGCCGGAGCCGGCGACCCACCCGAGGGCGAAGGCGCCCACCAGATTCACGATGAACGTGCCGGTCGGCAGCGACGTGGTCGTGCGCCGCTGGATCCAGCCGGAGACCCCGTAGCGGGTGAGGGCTCCGAGTGCCCCGGTCACCGTGATCGTGACCCAGGTCACCGGCCACCGCCCGTCCAGGTTCCGACGACGACCGCCGCCAGCCCCGCGATCACGGAGAGCACGCCGTAGGAAGCTCCCAGGGCGGGACGGCCGACCTCCACCAGGCGCCAAACCTCGACGGCGAAGGTGGAGAAGGTCGTGAAGGATCCGGCCAGGCCGATCCCCCACAGCTCCACCATCCACGGCGGGGAGGCGGCGCGGCTCATCCGGGCGATGAAGAACCCGAGGAAGGCGGCTCCGGTGACGTTCACGGCGAAGGTCGCCCAGGGCCAGGACGTCCCGACCGGCCAGGCCAGGGCCACCGCCGCCCGGAGACCCGACCCGGCGAGCCCACCGACGGCGACGGCGGCGACACGCTTGGCGGTGAGGGGCATCGATCAGATCTCCAGGAGGGCGCCGATCTCGATCACCCGGTCCGGCGGGAGGCGGAAGTACTTGGCTGCGGGGCTGACGTTGCGGGACAGGAAGGCGAAGAGGTGCTCTCGCCACGGCGCCATCTCGCCTTCTCGCACCACGATGAGGGTCTCCCGGCCGAGGAAGTAGGCGGTGTCGAGGGGGTCGAATCCCAGCTCGGGCGAGACGAGCTCGGCGAGGGCGGTGGGGACGTCGGGCTCGTCCATGTACCCGAAGTGGAGGATGAGCTGGAAGAACCCGCGGCCCAGGTCGATCACCGTGGACCGCTCCGCCGGGAGGACGTGGGGTTGCTGTTCGTAGACGACGGTGAGGAGCACCACGGTCTCGTGCAGGACGTGGTTGAAACGGAGGTTCTCGAGGAGCGTGGGGGGTGTCGCCCCGGCCGAGGCGAACATGAAGACCCCGGTGCCGGGGACCCGGACGATGTCGCGGTCGGCGACCTGGTCGACGAAGGCGGCGGCGTCCAACCGCCCCCGACTGAGCTTGTCGCGGACGATCGCTCGGCCGCGCCGCCATGTGGTCATGACGGTGAAGACGGCGATCCCCACGACCAGGGGGAACCATCCTCCGGCGGGCACTTTGAGGATGTTCGCTCCGAAGAAGGCGAGGTCGACGACGAGGAAGCCTGCGGCCAGCGCCAGGGCCTTCGGCTTCGACCAGCGCCAGCGGTTCCGGGTGAGCGAGTAGAAGAGGATCGTGGTGATGACCATCGTCGTCGTCACCGCCACTCCGTAGGCGGCGGCGAGGTTCGAGGAGGAGCCGAACCCGAGGACGAGGCCGACGCAGGCCACCATCAGCGACCAGTTGGCGGCGCCGACGTAGACCTGGCCGAACTCCCGCTCCGAGGTGTGGTCGACCCGAAGACGCGGAAGGTATCCGAGTTGGATGGCCTGCATGGTGAGGCTGAACACGCCGGAGATGAGCGCCTGGGACGCGATCACCGTGGCCGCCGTCGCCAGAACGACCAGCGGGATCCGGACCGAGGCGGGGGCCATCAGGTAGAAGGGGTTCTCGATCGCCTCGGGGCGACCGAGCAGCAGGGCGCCTTGTCCGAAGTAGTTGAGCAGGAGCCCCGGCATGACCACGGTCAGCCAGCCGAGGCGGATCGGCCGCCGCCCGAAATGGCCCATGTCGGCGTAGAGGGCTTCGGCGCCGGTCACGACGAGGAACACCGATCCGAGGGCGAGGAAGGCACGGCCGGTGTTGCGGACGAAGAACGAGATGGCGAAGCGGGGATCGACGGCGGCGAGGACGCCAGGTTGCTGGGCGATCTGGATGATCCCCAGGGTGGCGAGGGTCCCGAACCACAGGATCATGACCGGTCCGAACACCGACCCGACCGCGGCGGTTCCCCGTCGCTGGATGGCGAACAGGGCGACGAGGATGACGATGGCGAGGGGGATGACGAACCGCCCCAGGTCCGGCGCGACGATCTCCAGACCTTCGACCGCCGACAGCACCGAGATCGACGGGGTGATCATGCCGTCGCCGTAGAGGAGCGCGGTCCCGAACAACCCGACCAGGATCAACTTCCAGCGGCGAGCCCGGTGTGCGGGGTCGTGGGGGGTGATGAGCGAGGTGAGGGCGAGGATGCCGCCTTCACCGTGATCGTCCGCTCGCATCACGAAGACGAGGTACTTGATGGTGATGACGACGACCAACGCCCAGAAGATGAGCGAGACGACCCCCAGCACGTTCGCCTCGGTGACGGCGATCCCGTAGGCCTCGCTCAGGGACTCCCGGAAGGCGTAGAGGGGGCTGGTCCCGATGTCGCCGTAGACGACGCCGAGGGCCCCGAGGGTCAGCAATGCCAGGTATCCGCCCCGGGCCTCGCCGCGGTCGCCGTGGTGGTTCGACATGGCGTCCGATTCAAGCGGACCGGACGAGAATCTCCGGGTTTCGCCGGTTGGGTCCGGCTTCCCGGTAACGTCGAGCAGGGACAGTCGGCCGAGAGGAGGCCCCGGTGACGGTGCGTGTGCTCTTTTTCGACGTCGGCGGGGTCCTCGGGACCAACGGCTGGGATCGCACCCAACGGGGGAGGGCCGTCGAGCGGTTTCGGGCTCGACGCCGACGAGTTCGCCGACCGTCACGAATGTGTGGTGGCGGATCTGGAGACCGGGAAGATGAGCTTCGAGGAGTACCTCGACTGGACGGTGTTCCACCGTGAGCGTCCCTTCACCCGAGACGAGTTTCGGGCCTTCGTCTGGGGTCGCTCCCAGCCCTACCCGGAGGTCTTGGATCTGGTCGATCGGATCGGGGGACGCCTCCTGCTGGCGACGCTCAACAACGAGTCACGGGAACTGAACGAGTATCGGATCGAGCGGTTCGGGCTCCGACGGTGGTTCCCGTTGTTCTTCAGCTCGTGCTACGTGGGGATGCGCAAGCCCGAGCCCGAGATCTACCGGCTGGCGGTCGACGTCGTGAACCTGGATCCGTCGGAGTGTCTGTTCGTGGACGACCGGGCGATCAACGTCGAGCGGGCGTCGGCGGAGGGGATCGACGCCGTGCGGTTCGACGGCGACGTCGCCGCGTTGGAACGGGAGCTGACCCGCCGGGGCGTCGAGGTTCGGTGAAGGAGGTCGAATGCGGATCGGAATGGTGGGACTGGGGAAGATGGGCGCCAACATGGCGGCTCGGCTGGTGGAGGGAGGTCACGAGGTCGTCGGGTTCGACCTCGACGCCGCCTCCGTCGCCGAGGCGGCCGCGGACGGGGTCGAAGGGGCGACGTCGATCGACGATCTCGTGGGACGTCTCGACCCTCCGCGGGTGGTGTGGCTGATGGTGCCGGCCGGCCCTCCCGTCGACGCCGTCCTCTCCGGACTCATCCCCCTCCTCGGCCCCGACGACGTGGTCGTCGACGGGGGCAACTCCTATTACCGGGACACGCGGCGGCGAGCCGCGACCTGTGCCGAGGTGGGATGCCACCTCGTGGACGTGGGGGTGTCGGGGGGCGTCTGGGGTCGGACGGAGGGGTATTCCCTCATGGTCGGCGGGGAGCCCGCGGTGGTGGAGCGACTCCGGACCGTGTTCGAGACCCTGGCTCCCGACTCCGAGCTGGGGTGGGGCCACGTCGGTCCGACCGGCGCGGGTCACTTCGTGAAGATGGTGCACAACGGCATCGAGTACGGGCTCATGCAGGCCTACGGCGAAGGGTTCGCCATCATGGAGGCGAAGGAGGAGTTCGATCTCGATCTCGCCCAGGTGGCGGCCATCTGGCAGCATGGAAGCGTGGTCCGGTCCTGGCTCCTCGACCTGACCCGGGTCGCACTGGAGGAGAATCCGGGCCTCGAAGGCATCGCGCCGTACGTGCCGGATTCGGGGGAGGGGCGATGGACGGTGTTCGAGGCGATCGACCTCGACGTCGCCGCCCCCGTCATCGCGCTCTCGCTCATGCAGCGGATCGAGTCCAGGGACGAGCTCGGGTTCTCGGATCGGCTCCTCGCCGCCCTCCGACATCAGTTCGGTGGGCACGCCGTGAAAACCGAGGACGGAGGCCCCCGTCCGGGACGGTAGCCTCGGGGCGAGATCAGACGAAGGAGGATCCATGTCCGACATCACCTTCGACGGCCGGGTGGCGATCGTCACCGGGGCCGGGGGCGGGCTGGGACGAGCCTACGCCCGCGAGCTGGCCCGGCGCGGCGCCCGGGTGGTCGTCAACGACCTGGGCGCCACCGTCGACGGGACCGGGGCGTCGACCAAGGCGGCGGACGTCGTGGTCGACGAGATCCGGGAGGCGGGAGGCGAGGCGGTCGCCAACTACGACTCGGTCTCGACGCCCGAGGGAGGTGCGGCGATCGTCCAGACCGCCCTCGACGCGTTCGGGACCGTGGACATCGTCATCAACAACGCCGGGATCCTGCGGGACCGAAGCTTCGCCAACATCACGTGGGAGGAGGTGCATGCCGTCCTCGACGTTCACCTCCGAGGCGCCTTCTACGTCTCCCAGCCGGCGTATCGAGTGATGAAGGAGAAGGGGTACGGGCGGTTCGTGTTCACGGCGTCGAACGCCGGCATCCTCGGCAACTTCGGTCAGACCAACTACGGAGCGGCGAAGATGGGGCTGGTCGGCCTCTCCAACGTCCTCGCCATCGAGGGGGCGAAATACGGGATCAAGTCGAACGTGATCGCCCCGGTCGCCCGCACCCGGATGACCGAAGACCTGCTCGGGCCCTTCGCCGAGATGCTGGATCCCGACCAGGTGATGCCGATGGTCGTCTACCTCTGTTCGGAGGAGAACCCCTACACCCACGAGATCTTCTCGGCCGGCGGCGGCCGGTTCGCCCGGTTCTTCGTCGGCGTGAACCAAGGGTGGTTCGCCGGTCCCAAGGCGACGCCGAGCGTCGAGGAAGTCCGCGACCACCTGGAGGAGATCCGCGACATCGCCGAGTACCGGATCCTGGGCAGCGCCACCGAGGAGCTCCAGATGCTGGGGGCGTTGCTGGCGGGGGAGGCCTGATGCCGATCGACGTCGATGCCGCGCTCGGTGCCACGCTGCCGCGCACCGAGTTCTCCTGGGATCAGGATCGGGTCATCCTCTACCACCTGGGGATCGGGGCGGGTGATCCACCGACGGACCCGGGGGAGCTGGAGTACTGCTACGAGGCGAATCTGAAGGTCCTCCCGACCTTCGCCACCATCCCGCCCTTCGCGTCGATGATCAACGTCGGCGGGGTGGAGGGGATGGATTTCAACCTGGCGATGTTGCTCCACGGGGAGCAGGACCTCACCCTTGCCGGGCCCATCCCCGTCGGGGCGTCGGTGGTGAACGAGGCTCGGATCGCCGCGATCTACGACAAGCGGAAGGCGGCCGTCGTGGTGGTGGAGGTCGTCACCCGTGACGCCTCTTCGGGGGATGAGCTGTTCACGAATCGGGCCTCCCTGTTCATCCGTGGGGAAGGCGGCTGGGGTGGGGATCCCGGACCGCCCTCGGAGGATCGGGCGCCGGATCGGGAGCCGGACGCCGTCTTCTCGTCACCGACGCTGCCTCAGCAAGCCCTCCTCTACCGGCTGTCGGGGGACAAGAACCCGCTGCACGCCGACCCGGCCTTCGCCGCCCTGGGTGGATTCGACCGTCCGATCCTGCACGGGTTGTGCACCTACGGCGTCGTGTGCAAGGCGGTGGTGGACGGGATCTTCGAAGGGGACGTCTCCGCCGTCGGCCGGTACCGGGCCCGGTTCGCCGGCGTCGTCTATCCCGGGGAGACGATCGTGACGCGGGTCTGGGATGAGGGGGAGCGGATGGTGGTCGAGGCCCGCACCGAGGAGCGGGGGTCACCGGTGCTCGCCAACGCCGCCCTCTGGAAGGCCTGATCGGGGTCCGAAAGTCCCACGGCCGGCGGCCGACCTGGGAAGCCAGGAGGGCCACCGTGCTGATCGACACCTACTTCGCTCGCCAACCCATCCTGGATCGGCGCCGCCGGGTGCGCGCCTACGAGGTGCTCTACCGGTCCGGACCGGCCACCGAGGCACGCTTCGCCGACGGGTCGGCCGCCACGGCCCATGTGCTGGCGGGAGCCTTCGTGGACGTGGAACTCCCCGATCTCCTGTCGGGCCTCCCGGGGTGGGTGAACCTTCCACGGGACCTCATCGTCGAGCGTGCGCTGCTGGCGTTCCCGCCCGACCGGGTCGGGGGTGAGATCCTCGAGGACGTCGAGCCGGACCCCGAGGTCTTGGCGGCGGTGAAGGAGCTCAGAGACCTCGGGTATCAGCTCGCCCTCGACGACTACCGGCCGGGCCACGACCGGGACGCCTTCTTGCCCTACGTGGACGTCGTCAAGGTGGACATCATGGGGCTGACCCCCGACGAGCTCCGCCAGACGGTGCGGAAGCTGCGGATGTCGGACGTGACCCTGCTCGCCGAGAAGGTCGAGACCCAGGACGAGTTCGAGCTGTGTGAGGCGCTCGGCTTCGAGCTGTTCCAGGGCTACTTCTTCGCCCGTCCCGAGCTCGTTGCCGGGCGCCGTCTCGACGCCGGCAGGAGCCAGCTCGTCGCGCTCCTCGCCGAGCTCCACAGCGACCAGGCGACGGTGGAGCGGATCGCCCGCCAGATCGAGACCCATGCCACGGTGAGCTATCAGCTCCTGCGCATCCTCAACTCGGCGTCGGTGGGGTTGACCCGCCAGATCAGCTCCATCCGGGAGGCGGTGGTGATGCTCGGCACCCGCCGCATCATCGAGCTCGTCTCGGTGCTCGTGCTCGCCGCCTTCGACCACAAGCCCCGGGAGCTGCTGAGTATCGGGCTCACCCGGGCCCGCATGTGCGAGCTCCTCGCCACCCAGACGGGCAGGCCCGACCCCGCGAGCTACTTCACCGTCGGGATCTTCTCCGTTCTCGACGCCCTCACCGACCAGCCGCTGCGGGAGGTGATCCGGACGTTGCCGCTGGCCGACGACGTTCGGGCGGCCCTGGTGGACCGAGAGGGACACAAGGGCCAGGTGCTGGAGGCGGCCATCGCCTACGAGCGCGCCGCCTGGGCGAACCTGCCGGATCTGGGGGTGGAACCGAAGGCCATCGCCAGGTCGTACATCGACGCCCTCGACTGGACGGAGACCACCCTCGGGTCCTTCGCCTGACACCCCGACGCTCCGCTCTAGGCTGGCCCGGTCGTCGGGGACGGAGATGTCACGGCAACCCACCTTCGACCGGGTCGCGTCGGTCTATGAGCTCCTCGCCAACCTCTGGTCCCTGGGCCGGGTGGGCCAGATGAAACGCGCGCAGCTCGCCCACCTGAGTGCCGGGGACCGGGTCCTGTACGTGGGGGTGGGTCCCGGGGACGACGCGGTGGCCGCCGCCGAGCTGGGCGCGCAGGTCACCTGTCTGGATCTGTCACCGAGGATGGTGGAGGGGGTGCGGCGTCGATTCGACGCGGCGGGACGGGAGGGCACCTTCGTCGTGTCGGACCTCTTCGCCTACGTGCCCGAGCGCCCGTTCGACGTCGTGGTCGCCAACTTCCTCTTCGGCTGTTTCCCCGACGGGCGGCGTCGGGAGGCGGTGGCCCGGGTCGTCGAGTTCCTTCGGTCCGGCGGCCGCCTCCTCGTCGCCGACACCGGCGCTCCACGGGGCTCGGCTCCGGCCCGGGCGTTCTGGTACGTCTACCACGGGCTGGCCTACGGTTTCAGCGCGATCCAGGGTCTCACACCGTGGCTGCCCCGCTTCGACCTGGAGCCGGACCTGGCCGCGGCGGGATGTGGCATCGAAGGCCGTCGGTTCGTTCGGCTCTGGCCGCGGGGTCCGGTCACCTTCGAGACGCTCGTGGCGATCCGTCGGGACTGAGCGGCCCGTCGGGCGATACCCTCGGGGCCGAGATGAAGGTACTCGTCACCCGCAGACTCCTCCCGGGGGTGCTGGACGCCCTCGAAGGGTGCATCGTCGGGGTCTGGGAGGGCGACGGGCCCATGCCCCGGTCCGAGCTGATGACGCAGGTGGGTGAGGCGGAGGGGCTGCTCTCGATGCTCACCGATCGCATCGACCGGGAGCTGCTGGATGCCGCTCCCCGCCTCCGGGTGGTGTCCCAGATGGCGGTGGGGGTGGACAACATCGACCTCCAGGCGTGTACCACCCGGGGGATCCCGGTCGGGCACACCCCAGGCGTCCTCACCGAGACCACCGCCGACACCGCATGGGCGTTGCTGGCGGCCGCCGTTCGGCGTCTACCCGAAGGTCGAGACCACGTGCGGGCGGGGCGTTGGGGGCCGTGGGATCCCGGCCTCTTGCTGGGCGGGGACCTCTTCGACACGACGCTCGGGATCGTGGGGCTCGGCCGGATCGGCGCCGCGGTGGCCCGGCGAGCCTCCGGGTTCGGGATGCGGGTGCTCTACGCGGGGCCACATCGCAAACCTCATCTCGAGGCCGAGCTTCGGGTCGCCTACCGGTCCCTGGCCGACCTGCTCGCCGAGTCCGATCACGTCGTCCTCACCGCGCCGCTCACCTCGGAGACGCGTCATCTCATCGGACGCGACGAGCTCCGGCTGATGAAGTCCGATGCGACGCTGGTGAACGTCGCCCGAGGTGGGCTCGTCGACCACGAGGCGCTGTACGAGGCGCTCGTGGAGGGATGGATCGGACGGGCCGCCCTCGACGTCACCGAGCCGGAGCCGATCCCCGCCGACCACCCCCTGGTCGGGCTCCCCAACTGTCTCATCATCCCCCATCTGGGTTCGGCCTCGGTCCGGACTCGTCGGGCGATGGCCGAGCTGGCGGTCGAGAACCTGCGGCGGGGCCTGCGTGGTGAGCCCCTCGTACACTGCGCCAACCCGGAGGTGGAGTCCCGTCGCGGCGTCACGTGAGCAGCGCCGACGGCTTGATGGCGAGCAGCGTCCCGGCGTCGACGCGCACGGTGGCGACGGGTCGGACGAATTCGTTGCTGACTCCCCGCGTCGAGCCCGGATCCAGGTCTTCGTGGTCCAGTCTCCAACGCAGGCCGGTGGTGGTGACCCCGTGGACGGGTCCCCCGAAGGGGACGAGGGAGACCGTCTCGCCGACGGAGCCGTGGAGCTCGACGGCGTCGTGGACGACGCGGACTCGGGCGTGGCCGGCGACCCATTCGATGTCGAGGTGGGCGAAGCGCGGTGCGCACAGGAGCGCGGCGTTGGCGAGGAGGTGGTCGAGACGGCCACCGTGGCCTCCGACGACGACGACGCGCTGGGCGCCGGCACGGTCGGCGGCCTGCAGCGCCAGATCGAGGTCGGTGGCGTCCTTGTCTCGGGGATGCTCTTCCCGTGGGACCTGGGCGTAGGCGGCGAGGGCCGGGGGAGAGGCCGAGTCCAGGTCTCCGACGATGAGGTCGACGGCCAGGCCGAGCTCCATCGCCCGATCGAGGCCCGAGTCGGCGGCGATCACGAGGGAGGACTCTGGGAGCTCTTCCAGGGTGCCGGGAGCCACCGGGGCGCCTCCGGCGAGCACGACCACGGTGGTCACGGCTCCTCCGAGAATGACAAAACCGTCTTGCGTACCATCTGGCGCGTAAGACCTTTCAGTTCAAGTAGAGGTTGAGTCATTCCAGGACCTGGTCGTACCAGTGGAGCGAGTTGGCCGGGCTGAGGATCCAGTGGTGTTCGTCCGGGTAGTAGACGAGTCGGGCGGGGATCCCCTTCGCCTTGAGGACGCCGTACAACTCGAGGCCCTGGCCCTCCGGGACGCGGTAGTCCCGTCCCCCGTGGATCACCAGGGTCGGGGTCGAGTACCCGGCGGCGTGGGCATGGGGGCTCCAGCGCTGCACCCGCTCGACGTCCTCCCAGATCTCCGCTCCGTAGTTGCGGGCCCGCCCCATGGTGATGTCGGACGCGTACATCCCGGGCAGGTCGGTGACGGCGGCGTGGGCCACCGCGCACGCATACCGGTCGACGGTGGCGGTGATCCACGTGGTCAGGTACCCCCCGTAGGAGCCGCCGGCGAGAGCGAGCCGGTCGGGATCCACCCGGCCGGTGTCGACGAGGTGGTCGGTGACCGCCTCGATGTCGACGAGGGGCTGATCTCCCCATCGGCCGTGGATCGAGGCGGCGAACTCCTGGCCGAATCCGGTGGAGCCGTGGAAGTTGACCATGGCGACGAGGTATCCGGCGGCGGCGAAGGCGGGAGCCGACCATCTCCAATGCCACCCGTCGCCGAACGACCCGTGGGGGCCGCCGTGGATGAGGTGGACGAGGGGCGGAGGCTCGGAACGTGGCCGGGGCGGATGGACCAGGAACACCTGGACGGGATCGTCGTCGGCGCCGACCACCGTGATCTCCTCCATCCGCCCCAGGTCGAGGTCGTGCAGTGCCGACTTCGTGAAGTCCGTGATGGGGGTCGCCCCCGCCCCGTCGATCCGCACGATCTCGGGAGGGTGGAGGAGGCCGTGGCCGAGGGCGCACAGGGTCTCGTCTTCGGTGATCACTGGGGCGGCGAAGGTTCCTCCGTCGGCGATCCGGTTCGGTGTCTCCTCGTCGAGGGGCATCCGCCAGAGCGGGCGACGGCCTCGGTCCTCGGCGACGAACACCACGTCGGTGTCGTCGACCACCCACTCGGCGGCCGATCGGTCCCAGGTCTCGGTGAGCACCCGATGCCGGCCCGTGTCCCGGTCGAGGGCGACGAGGCGGACCCGATCGGCGTAGAAGTCGGGGATCCGCTGCATCCCGTAGACGAGGGTCGTGCCGTCGGGGGTGTAGCGGGGCCGATGGACGTGCCCGGTGAGCTCGGGGGTGAGTTCCTCGACGGCGCCGCCGTCGATCGGCACCCGGTACAGCGTCCAGCGCAGCTCCCGGTGGGGGGGATCGGATCGGTCGGCGACGAAGGCCACCTCGGACCCGTCGGGGGCGACGTCGAAGTCGGCGCCCGGGTCGGTGGTGGCGGGCCAGCGCCACCACCGGGTCGCCTCGGGGGTGAGGTCGACGAGGTCTCCCGAGGTCAGATCCAGGGTGAACAGGTGGGGGACTTCGCCGTCGTCGAGCCACCTGTCCCAGTAGCGGTAGACCGCATCCTCGGTGACGTGGGCGTGGACCTCGGAGCTTCGGCGACGCTCCAGTTCGTCTCGTGTGGCCTCCGGGGTGAGATGTCCGACCAGGAGAGGGACGACGAGGACCAGGCCCGAGCCGTCGGGGAGCCAGCGGACGGCTCGGACGCCCAGGGGAAGGTCGGTGACCCGTTCGGCCTCGCCTCCGTCGAGGCCCAACACATGGCATTGCGGCGCACCGTCGACCTTCCGGAGGAAGGCCACCCGGCGTCCACGGGCGTCGACGGCCGGGCGGGTCGCGTCGGTTCGGGGCGCGGTGAGGGGCCGGGCGGAGCCGGTGAGGGGGTCGACGAGATGGAGGCGGGTCCATCCCCGGTTCTCGACCAGGTCGTAGGTCGTGACGGGGACGACGAGGCGCTGCCCGGCGGCCACGGGGCTCCCCACGCGGGGGATGGACCAGAGGCGTTCGGCGGTGAGCACTTCCATCCGATCAACGCTATCAGTCCCCATCGCAGCGGGCGGTGGTACTCGGTGGAGGAGGTGTGCGCCGTCGGATCGGAAGTCGGTTAGCGTGGGGAGGTCACGGGCAGTCGGCACCTGTCCCTGACGCCATACGCGAGAGACGGAGGAATCGATGAGACGCCGATCCACATGGTCGGCCCTGCTGGCGGTGCTCGCCCTGGTGGCGGCGGCCTGCGGGGGCGGTGAGCCGGCGGCCGAGGAGACGAGCTCCACGACCGCGGCTCCGGATACGACCACGACGACTGCAACGCCCACCACGACCCCGGCACCCGAAGCTGGGCCGAAGACGATCATCATCGGGACGACCGACACGATCGCCGAGCTGGACTCGGCCGACGCCTACTCGGTGCGCGACTGGGAGCTGATCCGCAACACCGGCGAGGCCCTGCTGAAGTTCGCGCCGGGGACGACGGACCTCGTGCCGGGCATCGCCGAGAGCTACGAGGTCTCCGAGGACGGAAAGACCTACACCTTCAAGCTCCGACCCGATGTCAAGTTCGGCGACGGGCTGCCGCTGACCGCCGAGCTGTACGTGCGGCACATCAACCGGATGCTCACCCTCGAAGGGTCGGGCGGTGTCGGAGGTGCCCTCGGAACGCCCTTCATCGAGAGCGTCGAAGCCCCCGATTCGAGCACGGTCGTGTTCACGCTGAAGGACGCCTTCGGGTTCTTCCCGCAGGTGGTCACCGGGGCCCCGTACATGCCGACCCATCCGGACATCTTCCCGGAGGACGCGCTGAACGAGTTCCCGGACCCACCGATCTATGGGGTCGGCCCTTGGATCATCGCCGACTACGTGTTGGGAGAGCAGACGGTCCTCGAGCCGAATCCCTACTACCACGGGGAGAAGCCGAAGGTGGACCGAATCATCATCCGTGACTTCGCCGACGCCCAGACGATGGCGCTGGCGATCCAGAACGGTGAGATCGATGTCGCCTGGCGCACCATCGCCCAGCCCGACCTTCTCGACCAGCTCGAGAGCGTCGACGGGCTCAACGTCGCCACCGTTCCCGGCGGATCGATCCGATATCTGATCATCAACCACACCCTGTCCCCGACCGATGACGCCAACGTGCGCAAGGCCCTCGCCTATGCCATCGATCGCGACGACATCGTCGATCGCGTCTCGGGCGGAACCTGGGAACCGCTGTACTCGATGGTGCCACCCGGATTCCTCGGTGCCAGTGAGGCCTTCGACGACGTCTACGGGTCGCCGGATCTGGACGCTGCCCGAGCGGCCCTCGAAGCCGCCGGGTTCAGCGAGTCGAACAAGCTCCAGCTCACCCTCAACTATCCGCCGGAGCACTACGGCGGAACGGTCGCCGACACGATGCAGGTGCTCAAGGAGCAGTTCGAGGCGACCGGGATGATCGAGGTGAGCCTGAACGCCCAGGAGTGGTCCACGTACGTCGGTGCCGTCATCGGTGGAGCGGACTTCGCGGTGTCGCTCCTCGGCTGGTTCTTCGACTACCCGGATCCGAGCAACTACCTGGAGCCCTTCGTGCTCAACGGAGGACTCGGGACCAACGTCACCGACCCGGACACCGGCGAGCCGATCGACGATCTGTCGGCCCAGCTCGTCGACCTGCTGAAGCGGGCGGGGACCACCTCGGACCAGGACGCTCGGGCCGAGCTGTACCAACAGGCCCAGGAGGTCTACGCCGATCTGGTCGTGACCATTCCCATGTGGTTCGAGGCCGAGCACGTGGTCTACTGGGACTACATCTCCGGCGACGTCACCGCCGGGAGCCCCGAGTCCCTCAACATCGGACCCGCGTTCGACTTCAACTACGCCCTCTTGAACACGAGCAAGTGATCGTCGACGGTGGGGGCGGGGCTCGCTCCGCCCCCACCGTTCGTTCCGCCCCATGCATCCACTGTCGATCGTCTTCCTCATCATCGGGGTCCCCGCCGCCGTCCTTCTCCTCTACGTCTTCGTCCGCGGAAGTGGCGGACTGCGCCGCTACGTGATCACACGGATCGGCCTGACGATCCCGATGATCTTCATCCTCGCTTCCCTGGTCTTCCTGGTGCTACGGATCATCCCCGGTGATCCGGTCACCTCGTCCCTCGGCCCCAAGGGGAGTCCCGAGCTCAAGGCCCGACTGCGGGCGGAGCTCGGCCTGGAGGATCCCCTGATCGTCCAGTACGGCAGGTTCCTGGGGGATGTGGTCACCCTCGACTTCGGCAGGTCCCTCGTCGGGGGTCAGCGCCGCATCGTCGACGAGATGGGCGAGCGATTCCCGGCGACCCTCGAGCTGGTGATCCCGGGGACGATCCTCGCCCTGGGCATCGGTCTGCTGTTCGGTACCTACGCCGCGGCCCACCGAAGACGCGCGCCCGACTACGCCCTTCGCATGTACGGCGTCGTCATCTACTCCATGCCCATCTTCTGGCTGGGGTTGCTCTTCCAGCTCGTCTTCGCAGTGAAGCTCGGCTGGTTCCCGGTGGCGGGCCGCATCGACGCCGTCATCGGCACCACGGTCGAGCGGACGACGAACATGCTGTTGGTGGACACGCTCATCAGCGGCAACTGGGCGGCCTTCAGGAGCGTTCTGCGCCATCTCGTACTCCCGGCCGTCACCCTGGGGCTCATCCTCAGCGGGGTATTCCTCCGCCTCACCCGGATCAACGTGATCGAGACACTCCAGCAGGACTACGTGACCGCCGCTCGGGCCCGGGGGATTCGGGAACGGGTCGTCGTGTACCGCCACGCCCTCAAGAACGCCATGATCCCCGTCATCACCCTCATCGGGCTCCAAGTGGCGATCCTGCTGGCGGGGGCCGTTCTCACCGAGACCGTCTTCGCCTGGCCGGGGATGGGGCGCTACCTCGTCGAACGGATCTCGGTCCGCGACTACACGGCCGTTCAGAGCGTCATCACGATGTTCGCTCTGTTCGTCGCGCTCATCTCGCTGTTCGTCGACATCCTCTACTCGTTGCTCGATCCCCGGGTGAGGTACTGACGTGACCGAGGCACCACCGGAAGTGCCGGTCTGGCGGACCGACCTGGAGCGGATCGGTCTCGTCCGTCGGATCCTGCGAGCTCGTCGCTGGTACCGGGCCGACTGGTGGTTCGTCGCCATCTCCTCGGTGCTCGTCGCCGGGTTCGTGGTCCTCGCCCTCGTACCCGGGGTGTTCGCCCCCCACGATCCCCGGGAGCAGGTCGGACCGCGCCTGCTCGCCCCTGGGGAGGCGCCAGAACTGGAGGCGCTCGTGGTTCCCGCCGGGAGCGGTGTGAACGAGCTGGCGGATCTCGTCTCCGAGGAGCGGATCAAGGTCGGAGTAGTCCAGGGAACACCATCTTCTGAGGCGGTACGTGACGCCGCCGCCAGGGTCACCGAACGACTGCGGGCGGATGGTGGTGACGAGCGGCTGCGGATCCGAGTGGTTCGTCACGAGACGCTGGATGAGGCGCTCAGAGGGTTGGAGGCGGGGGAGACCGTCGCCGTCGTGGGGTCGTCGTCCGAGCTCGCGCGCGTGCTGGACGATCATCCGGGTCTGGTGATGGTCGGTCCGGTCGACGGAGAGGGCGCGGTGGCGGGTCGGGGATTTCCCCTGGGGACGAACCAGCTCGGCCAGGACGTCCTGAGTCGCCTCATCTGGGGCACTCGGGTCGCGTTCCTCATCGGTTTCGCCTCGGCGCTCCTCTCCCTGGCCGCGGGGTTGCCCCTGGGTCTGATCGCCGGGTACGTGGGAGGAAAGACCGACCGGGTCATGAGCCTCGTCATGGACAGCCTGTACGCGTTCCCCGGGCTGATCCTGGCGATCGCCATCACCGCCGTGTTGGGGCCCTCGATCTTCAACGTGATCGTCGCCATCGCCGTGGTCTACGTGCCGACCTACTACCGCATCGTGCGCGGTCAGGCGCTGTCGGTGAAAGAGGAGCTGTACGTCGAGGCCGCCCGCAGTCTCGGAGCCACGAATCGGGACATCCTCCGCCGATACGTCTACCCGAACGTGATCCCCTCGGTGGCCATCATCTTCAGCGTCAACGTCGCCGATGCCATCCTCACCGGTGCCGGGCTGTCGTTCCTCGGCCTCGGCCTCCCTCCCGACACCCCCGATTGGGGCATCGACCTGGCGCGTGGCCAGGAGAACATCCAGAACGCCTGGTGGTTGATCACCTTCCCCGGACTCGCCGTCATGTCCGTGGTGTTGGCGTTCACGATGATGGGAGAAGGGCTGATGGAGATCTTCAACCCCAAGCTCAGGGACCGCTGATGTCCGAGGTGATCTACTCGATCCGGGGGCTGTCGGTGGAATACGCCACTCGGAGTGGCGCCGTGCGCGCGGTCGACGGGGTGGACCTCGATATCCGTCGAGGCGAGATCCTCGGTCTGGTCGGCGAATCGGGCTGTGGCAAGTCCACCCTCGGGAAGGCGATGATGCGGATGATCACCCCGCCCGGACGGATCGTCACCGGCGAACTCTGGTTCGAAGGTCAGGATCTGATGCAACTCTCTGAGCGAAAGATGCGGGCGATCCGCGGTGGTCGGATCGGGATGGTCTTCCAGGATCCGATGACCTCGCTCAACCCGGTCCAGCGGATCGTCGACCATCTCACCGAGACGATCCGAACCCATGAGCCGTCCGTGACCGAGGCCGCGGCCCGGGCACGGGCGGAAGAGCTCGTGGAGCGGCTCGGGATTCGCCGGGAGCGGCTCGACGACTACCCCCATCAGCTCTCGGGAGGGATGCGGCAGCGGGTGATGATCTCTCTGGCGCTGGCCCTGCGGGCGGGGTTGGTCATCGCCGACGAGCCGACGACCTCGCTGGACGTCATCGTCGAAGCCAAGTTCCTCGATCTCCTTCGGGAGTTGCGGGACGAGTTCGACCTGACGATCGTTCTCATCACCCACAACATCGGGGTCGTCGCCGAGGTCGCCGACCGGGTGGCGGTCATGTACGCGGGCCGGCTGGCGGAGTTGGGGGATGTGCTGGAGGTCTTCGGCGAGCCGCGCCATCCCTACACCCAGGGACTGCTGCAGGCGGTCCCCAACATCGAGCTCGACGGGGCGGAGCTCTACCAGATGCAGGGTTCGCCTCCGAGCCTGCTCGACCCTCCTCCCGGCTGCCGGTTCCATCCCCGCTGTCCTGAGGCGATGCCGATCTGTTCGGCCGAGACGCCGGCGTTCCAGTCGGTGAGCGGAGAGCATCTGGCCGCGTGCTGGCTCTACCAGGAGCACCCGGAGGTGGTGGCCGATGCATGACCTGGCTCCCCTGGTGCGGGTCGAGGGCCTGAAGAAGTGGTTCCCGGTGGCGAAGGGGTTCCTGGCGAACCTGTTGAGTCGCGGCCGCATCGACCACGTCCGGGCTGTGGACGGCATCGACTTCGAGATCCGCCGCGGGGAGGTGTTCGGTCTGGCCGGGGAGAGCGGATCGGGGAAGTCGACCGTGGGACGTCTCGTCCTGCGCCTGCTCGAGCCCACCGCGGGGAAGGTGATCTTCGACGGGGTCGACCTCGGGCTCCTCGACGACGGGGAGATGCGGCGGATGCGGCGGAGGATGCAGGTCGTGTTCCAGGACCCCCTCGCCTCGTTGAACCCGCGGATGACGATCGGAGAGGCGATCGAGCACCCCGCCCGTATCCACATGCCCGAGCTCACCGACGCGCAGCGGCGGGAACGAGTGCTGTCCATCCTCGGGGCGGTGGGGATGAATCCGCCCGAGTTCTTCTACGACAAGTATCCCCACCAGATCTCCGGCGGCCAGCGCCAGCGGATCGTGTTCGCCCGTGGCCTCATCACCGCACCCGAGCTGATCGTCGCCGACGAGCCGATCGCCATGGCCGACGTCTCGGTGCGGGCCCTCCTTCTCGACCTGATGATGGAGATCAAAGAGGAGTTCGGTCTCACCTACCTCTTCATCACCCACGACCTCGCCACCGCCAAGTACGTGTGTGACCGGATCGCCATCATGTACCTGGGCAAGATCGTCGAGATCGGCTCGCTTCGCGACGTGTACGAGGATCCTCGCCATCCGTACACCCAGGCGTTGTTGGAGGCCGTGCCGGTTCCGGATCCCCGACGCCGACGGTCGAAGCCGATGCCCGCCGGCGAGATCCCCAACCCCATCCATCCTCCTTCCGGCTGCCGATTCCATCCCCGCTGCCCCATCGCCCAGGAGGGGATCTGCGACGTGGACGAACCGGCTCTGCTGCCCGTGACCGGCGACGGGGAGCACCTCGTCGCCTGTCACCTTCGGACCGGTGAGCACCGCCATCTGGATCCGGCACTCCCCGGGGACCGGTGACGCGCGCAGCCGACCGACGGTGCGCGCAGACCCGGCCCGTCCACCGGGAGTATCTTCTCCACCGATGCAGCGGATCGCCGTCTTGACCTCGGGGGGAGACGCCCCCGGCATGAACGCCGCCATCCGAGCGGTGGTGAAGGTCGCGGCCAGCCGCGGCGTGGAGGTGATGGGGGTCGAGCGGGGTTACGACGGGCTCATCGACGGCGACATGCATCTCCTCACCCGACGACTGCCCGACGGCGGACGCCTCGCCCCGACGGCCGACGTCGAGACGATGGGGAGTCTGGGGGGGACGGTGCTCGGCTCGACTCGATGCCCCCGGTTCCTCACCGAGGAGGGGCGGACCACCGCCGCGGGACGGCTCCGAGACGCCCGCGTCGAGGGGCTGATCGTCATCGGCGGCAACGGCTCGATGGCCGGGGCCCATGCCCTCGCCATCGACACGGGGTTCCCGGTGATCGGCATCCCCGCCTCGATCGACAACGACATCGGCCTGACCCGGGAGGCGCTCGGTGTCGATACCGCCCTCAACACGATCATCGACGCCACCGACCGCATCTCGGACACCGCTCGGTCCCACCATCGGGCGTTCATCGTCGAGGTGATGGGACGCCACTCGGGGTATCTGGCGATGGCGAGCGCCGTGGCGGCGGCGGCCGACGCGGTGCTCCTACCCGAACAGGGTCGCTCCTTCGACGAGGTCGTGGCGGCGGTGGCCGACGCGATTCGGGCGTCGTTCGCCACCGCCCGGGACAAGAACCGGGTCCTGGTGATCAAGGCCGAAGGGGTCGACATCCCCACCCATCATCTCGTGAACGAGGTCTCGGCGGAGCTCGCCGACCTCCCCCAGGTCGAGGTGAGGGGCACGGTGCTGGGTCACCTGGTGCGGGGCGGCAGTCCCTCCTTCCGGGACCGGCTGCTGGCGGGCCGGTTCGGCCTCACCGCGGTGGAGGGGCTCCTCGGTGGCGTCACCGACGTGATGGCCGGATGGACCTACGGGAGCGAGCGCGGAATCCCCACCTCCGATCCCTTCATCCACCTGTTCGCCTTGGAGGACGTGCTCGTCGAGACCCGGGCGCTGATGGACGGGACGTCGGAGGTGACGATAGACCGGGTCCGACGGATGGAGGCCATCCAGGGCGTGCTGGCGCTGTGACGGCTACCTTGCCTCCGATGATCCGCGTCGTTGCCTTCGGCGCGGGGGTGGTCGTCGTCGCCTCGGTGGCGCTGTCGGCGATCCGCACCGTGATCGTTCCCCGGAGTCAGCGGACCGCCATCGGCGCGTTCGTGTTCCGGGGCTGGCGACGGGTGTTCGCCCTCCTGGCGGCGGAGCGTCGGGGATATGAGGTCCGGGACCGGGTGATGGCCCTCTACGCACCCGTCGCCCTCGTCTCCATGGTGGTCGCCTGGCTGGCGCTCGTGCTGGTCGGCTACGGCGCCATCTGCTGGGCGTTCGGGGACGGATCGGTGGGGGAGGCGATGTGGGTCAGCGGATCGTCACTGCTCACTTTGGGGACGGCGCCGCTGACCGAGACGGGGATCAGGGTCGTCGCCTTCACCGAGGCGGTCTTCGGTCTCGGCCTGGTGGCGCTGATGATCTCGTTTCTGCCGACCATGTACGCGGCGTTCTCCCGTCGCGAACAGCTCGTCGGTCTCCTCGAGGTGCGGGCCGGGTCACCGCCCTCGGCGCTCGGATAGTTGATCCGGTTCCATCGGATCGGCTGGACCCACGACCTGGCGGAGGAGTGGGCTCGCTGGGAGAACTGGTTCATCGACATCGAGGAGACGCACATGACCTACCCGGCCCTCGTCTGGTTCCGGTCTCCCCAGCCGGACCGCTCCTGGGTGGTGGCGGCCGGGACGGTGCTGGACGCCGCCTCGCCGTGGCTGGCGGCCGTCGACCATCCCCCCGATCCCCGGGCGGGTCTCTGCATCCGGGCCGGATACGTGGCCCTCCGCCGCATCGCCGACTTCTTCGGCATCGCCCACGAGCGCCACCCCGGTCCCCACGATCCGATCAGCATCGCCCGGACCGAGTTCGACGAGGTCGTCGACAGGATGGCGGAGGCCGGGATCCCCATCAGACGGGATCGCGAGCGGGCGTGGCGGGACTTCGCCGGCTGGCGGGTGAACTACGACACCGTGCTGCTCCGGCTGGCCGAGCTGACCCTGGCCCCTACGCGCCGTGGACGTCGGACCGTTCCGCCGTCGACCACGCTCCGCCACGGGTCTCCCGGTGGGGGCCGGGCCGTCGCAGGTCGGTTCACTCCACCTCGATCACGAGCTGAGCCGCGGCCCGTCGGAGGGATCGTTCGACGGCGCCGGGATCGTCACCCCGGGCGAAGAGGAAGCCCAGATAACGGTCGCCTTCGGGAGGCGGGGCGATCCGGGATCCCGGGGGGGCCGTGATCTGGACGTCGGTGATCCCGTCGGTGGCGAGCGCCGCCTCCCGGCCGTGGACGGCGCGGAGGATACCGGCCCGCGGGATCGGCACCATCATGGCTCCGGCCGCCGGACGTTCCCGGCGCAGCTCCGGCTTGGCTCGGCCGACCGCGTGGCGCAAGAGGAGGACCTCGAGGCTGGTTCCCAGCAGCCCGAAGCGGAGGGCTCGCCCGCACAGACCGCCGATCGAACGGGCCGCGACCTCGAGGATCCAGGGCCTGCCGTCGGTGACCCGCAGCTCGATGTGGACCGGCCCCTCCATGAGGCCCAGGGTGCGAACGGCCCGCCGGGCGACGGCCAGGGCCTCGTCGAGCACCTCGGGATGGAGGCGGGACGGGGTGATGAGGATCGTCTCTTCGAAGGCGGGGCCGTCGAGGGGATCCGGCTTGTCGAAGACGGCGAGGACGTCGAGCTCCCCGCCGTACAGGATCCCCTCCACCGCGATCTCGGGGCCGGGCTGGAAGCGCTCCACCAGGAGGGGTTGGTTGGGGTCGAGTCCGGCGGTGACGAGGATCCGGCGGATACGTTCTTCGGCGGCGCGCGCCTCGTCGGCGTCGTCGGCCCGGAGCACCCCCTGACCGGCCGACAACGAGAGGGGTTTGATCACGACCGGGTATCCGACCTGTTCGGCCACGTCGACCACCCCGTCGGACGTGGCGAGGCCGAATCGGGGCTGGGGCACCTCACCGCGGGCGAGGACACGCCGCAGCATCCCCTTGTTCCGGGTGGCGGCTGCGGCGTCGGGAGGGTTGTGGGGAAGCCCGAGGTGGCGGGCGGCGAGGGCGGCGATCAGCACGCCGCGGTCGTCGACGGGCACGATGGCGTCGATGGGTCGGCGGACCGCGAAGGCGGTGACCCGTTCCGCCGACTCCTCGGGCCGGGCGCAGTCGATCGGGACGAACCGGTCGGGGTCGAGGAGGGGCACGGGCTCCTCGGATGCCACGGACAGCTCGAGGCCGAGGGCCTCGGCGGCATCGAGGAAATCG
>Ga0256841_1001249_pt1 | contig 22760 bp, 25 predicted proteins | sample 356308metaG_FD_185971 | JGI IMG/M metagenome (GOLD analysis project Ga0256841, IMG submission 185971) | Hydrothermal vent microbial communities from Mid Atlantic Ridge, Atlantic Ocean - 356-308 | ecosystem: Environmental > Aquatic > Marine > Hydrothermal vents | place: Atlantic Ocean: Mid... | reverse complement strand
ATCGGTACAGAAACATAAGGCGCACCGGAAACACTGTATTTCAAACTTGCCGAAACCACCGGTGCAGTTGAATCGGAATCGAAAACCATTGCCGTTACCGTAACATCTTCATTGTAACCAACAACACTTTTATCCCGCTTTACATCCGTGATGTTGGGCGGACTAACACTTCCATATTCAATATCGTCAGGGAATACCGGATTAATCATAAACCAATACGGGAAAATGTTAGTTCTGGTTTCAATATACCCGCGGATATAATTTATTTTTGTACCCGCTAACGGCGCGGGAGTTCTTCGAAAATAATCAGAATTATTGCCAACAATAATGCTTGAATTATTCTCGTCAAAAACAACAAACGTATTAGGATAATTATCACCAAGTACGCCAGGATCAGTCGCTGTTAGATTCCTAATCTCAACGTAAACGCCTTCCCATTTTTCCGCAAGAAAGTTTGGAGTCGAAGTTCCTTTTTGTACAAGTGAATCCAATGTGAGAAGAACCGGTTTGGGTCTTTCCCGCACGCCTATTATATCGGCAGCTTGAAAATCAACTACATTAATTTGTGTGGTAGTAAAATATTCGTTAACATATCCAAGAACTTTAATAACCAAACCTGTATCGAGAACGGTAAACGAGGGCGAATTCGATTCGTCGCGTACGAGAATACCCGACCATTCGGTTTGGGCTGTATCTTGTAAATAAACTGCGGGAACGCCGGCATGCAAAGTTCGAATACTGTCCGGATTTGCTCCTTCATACGGTGGTACCATAACCACACCGGTGACGATAACCGTATCGCCAAGCAAAGGCGGGACGGGTTCAGTCCAGCGACCGTCACTACCGTAATAAATCAATAAACTATCCGGCACATATTGAACATCCCTAATTGTTATTTCGGGGTAACTTTGTGCGAAAACATCAAACCACACCATCAAAGTAATTAAAATAATTAATTTTGAAATTTTCATAACTACCTCAAATTTTATTTAATAATTAAAAATTTTCCCAGTTTAATTTTTCCCGTTGCATTGTCTTTTACGGAAAAGAGATACAAGCCGGTGGCAATTGCTTGATCGTTATCCGTAACCAAATCCCATGCATGTTCCCCACCGGTCATTACTTGGTTGCCGTCTTTAGAGAAAGTTTCGAACCATCTTACATCGGAACCGTTACTTTGGCGGTTGTGGTAAATTCTTTTAACCACATCGCCGGCAAGTGTATAGATTGTAATTTCGCATTCGGCTGGCAAATTATAGAAGTAAATTTTCCGCAGCCTTTCCGAACTGCCGTCCCAGTAAGCGGCTCCGTAGTATGGATTGGGATAAACTCCCACTTGTATGTTTTCGTCGGAAGTTGGCGGAGTACCGGGCAAAATTCTCGTTGCGCCTGCAAGCAAACTCGATTCGAGGCTTTCAAGTTTGTTCTCAGGATCACCTTCATCAAAAGCGGTAACGGAATAAACGTATTGCCAACCGTTAAGCAAATTTTCAACCGTAAATTTGTAATAATATTTTGTGGTGTCGTCCGGAAATTGGACAGGTTCGTTTAATTCAATGTTTTCAAAACCGGTATTAAATCCGATGTCATTTCCGGCACTGTCGAATTCAGCTATTTTGATAAAGTCACTTAACAAATTTTGAGAAGCGGTTAAATCGAAACCTGCGTTGGTTCTGTAAATCCGGTATCCTTCAAAATCTTTTTTGGATGAAATCGGATCGATCGAACTTTCGGCTCTTTTATCCCAGTAGATTTCTACTTTTTGACTGAGTGGAATCACTTTAACTTTCGGTGATAGCGGTGGAGCGGGCAAAACATAGCGGGTTAAAATTCCGTCGCCGTTCTGGTCTTCTCCCGGATCAAGCACACCGTTGCCGTTCTTATCTTCACCGTTGTAAGCCCGCAGAGCCCAGCCGGCATTAACGTATAAATTTTTCTTTTGTTCTTCGGTATCCAAAGCGGCCGGATCGCTTCCGTATTTTTTAGCGGCAACAATTGCGAAAGTAATATTAACCGAATCGCCCGGCGCAATTTTGCGGAAAGGTCCCGCCGAAATCAATACCGAACGGTTGCTCGGTTGTTTAAGCGCTTCCGGAGAAACGCCATTGCCAAAACGGTTATCACCTCCGAAATATCCGTTTAATTTAGTGTACCGCTGAATATCATTTTGCGGAGCAAATAGATTCGGATCGGTTGTGTTCCGGAATTGCCACGATACAAAATTAATACTGTCGAATTTGGCATTCGAACCTAAAAATTGTATTCCGATATAACTGTCAGTAAATCCCACATCTCCGGTGGCATCGAATTCGTAAGCAACGTGGAGTGAATCGATATATCCGTTACCGCCTTTATTGAAGAAAGCTCCGCCGATTCTGGGAGATGTGATGTTGGTGTTCCGTACAACCGTATCCGTCCACAAACCGATGTAAACACTGTCCAGGTAATTATCCGAGACGTTTTTAATCCAGTAATTCATAATTACAAAAAAGTTTGCGAACGGGAAATTCCAAGCATAAGTTTCCTGGTGCACCGCAACGCCAAGCGGCGTGTGGTTCGGTATAAATTCACCGTTGCTTAAAGTTCTGCTGGTATCTGCATAATCCATTACAAAATCTTGGTGCGAAATTGCATCGGGACTGAAAAAAGGAGAATCGGCAAGTGAGGAGCGCTCGCGCACACGGCTGCCTTTTTCATTCGTAAATTCGAACCCGCCACCGCGGAAGCTAACCGAAGCTGCATCGACTGCACCTGTGGTTACGAAGGGACCGGATTTATTGTTCCCCAATGAATCATCCGCAACAAAACCGCCAATCCATAATCCGCCGTCGAATATATGTTCTATTCCGCTACCAAGCGGGTATTCGCACGAAGGTTGCTCGGGCCACAAGCTGAATCCGTGTCCGTACGTCCCGAAATTAGTAACGGTTAAACCGATGTTTCCTACATTTGTGTATTTCGAGTTGTCATCGTCTTGGGTTTTGCGAAGGGTTGATTGTGATAAAATGGGTTTAGCCAAAAGTAAATAAATAAAAAGGTATGAGATTGATGCAGATTTGGTCAGCATAAAATTAAGGTTATTTCCGGTCATTAATCAATCAAGTCAATTTTTAAGAAAAAAGATATTGTAAAAATTGTTAAAGAACAAAATCATTATACAAATTGTTATTCAAAAATTCTATATCATTAATCGAATTTTAACATTCTTTAAGTGATTAGTTTTAAGTGAAAAGGCAAAAAATCTTTTAAAGATTGAACGGATTTCAATTGCTGAGGTTCAATAATTTATCAGATAGTTTATATCATTTTCCGGTCATAAATTGAAGCAACCCAATTCAACTTTAAAATATTATATCAAGTCCTTTCTTTCGTTAAGCCCGGTAACAATCAGAACCAATATTTAATAATTATTCCCACAAATCCCTTGCGTGTTTATCGGCATGATAAGAGCTACGTACCAACGGACCCGATTCAACAGCTTTGAAGCCCATCTTCAGCCCTTCTTCACGGTACATGGCAAATTCTTCCAGGGTTACGTATCTATCGACAGGCAAATGCTGTTTTGTTGGTTGCAGGTATTGCCCGATGGTCATTATGTCGCATTCGTGCTCTCTTAAATCCCTCATCAAGGAAATAACTTCTTCCGTTTTTTCACCGATTCCCACCATTATTCCGCTTTTGGTTCTTAATCCTTTATCTTTAAACCATTTAATTAGTTCCAAACTTCTTTTATATTTTGCTTGAGGTCTTACGGCATGGTAAAGCCGTTCAACCGTTTCAAGATTGTGATTGAGAATATCCGGAGGATTTTGCATTATAATTTCGAACGCCTTCTCATCTCCTTTGAAATCGGGAATTAAAATTTCCACCGTACATTTAGGTGAAGTTTCCCTTATCAATTTTACTGTTTCGGAAAATATTGAAGCGCCACCGTCTTTCAAATCATCTCTATCGACCGAAGTGATTACGGCATGCCTTAATCCGAGTTCCTTTACGGAATTCGCAACCCGGCGCGGTTCGTCCAAGTCGAGATGCGTAGGCACTCCGGATTTTACATTGCAAAATCCGCATGTACGGGTGCACGTATCGCCAAGAATCATAAACGTTGCAGTGCGGTGATGCCAGCATTCCGCCAAATTCGGGCACCGGGCTTCTTCACATACCGTATTCAGTTTCGATTTCCGCATTAAATGAAGCACGTCCTGGTAATTTTTCCCGCTGGGTAACCTGACTTTAAGCCAATCCGGTCTTTTGCCAAGTTCACCTCTTTCTTTCTCTATTTTTTCTTTGTATTTCCTTTGATGTTGGTTAATCATTTCTTCCCTTTCAATTATGCTGTTTCACAAAGTTCGCAAAGTGAATTTTTATTAACGCAATAACTTACAAAAATAATAATCAAAAGCTTTTAATTATTGACAATACTAAAATATCAAATAAATACGTATATTATCACACAAATATTTTCACAAAAAATTTATTTTTAATGAATTGCCCTCATTGCAAAAACCCGATGATTATACTTGAATTGGGTGATGTTGAAACGGATTATTGTACCGTATGCGAAGGAATTTGGCTCGATGCCGGTGAATTGGAATTGCTGATTGAAGATTCCACTGCAAAAACCGAACTGTTAAGTTCATTTCAATTAATCCAGCACATAAAAGAAAAAAATATCAAATGCCCAATCTGTAATACCAAAATGGAAAAAATATACGTTGGGAAAGAAGATAAAGTAATCATAGATGAATGCAAGCATGGTCATGGTATCTGGTTCGACAAAGGAGAAATACTAAAAGTAATTAAAATGGGGTCAGTCAATCAACAAAATGATATTATCAATTTATTAACGGAAATGTACGAAAACAAAATTTATCCAACTAACAAGGAGGAAGGATGAGTGCATTTGCAATTTTTATTGTTTTAATTCTGGCAATAGGATTGTTATTAGTATCGAATTACAATTCACTTGTTCGCTTGAGGAATCAAGTAAAGAATGCATGGTCTCAAATTGACGTACAACTGAAACGCCGTCACGATCTGATTCCGAACCTTATAGAAACCGTAAAAGGTTATATGTCGCATGAAAAAGAGACATTGGAAAACATCACCAATGCGAGAAGTCAGGCTTTAAAAGCCGGTACGGTTGCCGAAAAAGCAAAAGCGGAATCGATGTTAAGCGGTGCGCTCGGGCGATTTAACGTGGTAGTTGAAAATTACCCCGATTTGAAAGCCAACCAAAACTTTCTGGCATTGCAAGAAGAGCTAACATCGACCGAAAATAAAATTTCTTTTGCCCGTCAGAATTACAACGATCAGGTTTTAAGATATAACAATAAAATTGAGATGTTCCCTTCGAATATTATTGCGGGAATGTTCAATTTTACAAAGGAAGAATTTTTCGAGATTGAAACAGCAGAAGAACGCGAAGTTCCTAAAGTCGATTTCAAATAAACATGTGGGAAATAATTCGTGCCAATAAACGCAAATCCCTTGCGTTGTTTATAGGAATGGGAACCGTCCTCCTTCTTCTCGGTTATTTGATTGGCGGTTACATTTTCGGACAGGAAGGCGCACCGTTGGGCGTAATAGGCGCTGCCGGTTTATGGTTGATTCTTTCCGTGATAAGTTATTTTTCCGGAAGTAAAATTATTTTGGGAATCAGCAAAGCAAAAAAAATATCGAAAGAAGATCATCCCCGTCTTTTTAACGTTGTTGAAGAAATGACGATTGCCGCGGGTTTGCCGGAAATGCCCGACATTTACATTATAAACGAACCGGCGCCTAATGCTTTTGCCACGGGGATAAAACCGGAAAACAGTGCTGTGGCGGTAACAACCGGACTTCTCGCAATGTTAAATAGAGATGAATTACAAGGAGTAATAGCGCACGAATTGGGTCACATTAAAAACCGTGACGTTTTGTTAATGACGTTTGCAGGCGTAATGCTCGGCAGCATAATTATGATATCGGACATTTTTGTGCGCGGAATGTTTTACAGTGGACATTCAACCGACCGTTACCGCAACAGATCCTCGCGTGAAAACAATCCTGCTCAAGCTGTCTTTCTAATTTTAGCCATTTTGTTTGCCGTTCTTTCCCCTGTTCTTGCACAAATTTTGTATTTTGCAATTTCCCGGAAAAGGGAATACCTTGCCGATGCCAGCGCCGCCAGATTTACAAGATATCCCGAAGGATTGGCCTCCGCACTTGAAAAACTGGCAAACAATACTTATCCGTTACGTACTGCAAACAGGGTTACCGCCGCATTTTATATTGTGAATCCGTTACACAACAAAATAAACGATTTAACAAGCACACATCCTCCTATCCAAGAAAGAATCAGAATTTTACGAAGTATGATGCACGGCGCCGGTTTTGCCGAATATCAGAAGGCTTTTAATAAAATCAAACGGACGAAAAAACGTATTATTCCCAACTCCGTTTTAAGCAAAGATAAAAATGTTTCCCTAAAAACACAGACCGGAGAACACCCAACCGCCGGTAAAATGAAAGTGAAAAGAAATTTGGGGGATTTGATGATGACTTTTAACAATTACGTTTTCGTTCCGTGTGCGTGCGGATTAAAAATAAAAGTTCCGCCGACTTATAAAAACAACCGCGTAAAATGTCCGAAATGCGGAAGAATCCATACATTGCCCGATAAACGGGGAAAATTGTAAACATTAAAAATTTAGTTTTTAACTTTACTTGTTCCGTAAATCTTAAATTCAATCCGTCTGTTGAATGCCCTGCCGATTCTTGTAGCATTGCTTCTAATTGGATTTGCTTCACCCATTGCTTTGGTATAAATGCGGGAGGGAGCAATTCCCTGCGAAACCAAAAACCGTTTTACTTTCTCTGCCCGGCGTTTTGAAAGTCTCAAATTATACAATTCGGTGCCTATGCTGTCGGTATAGCCTAAAATTTCCACCCGCACATCGGGATGCTCCTTCAATTCTTTTACAACATGGTCAAGTATCGGATAGGATTCGGGTCTTAAAGTGGCTTTATCAAATTCGAAATTCACACCGAACAAAACAAGTTTCTTTTGATAAGGAACCGGTTTGACAAAAACCGTATCGGTAACTTTTTTCTCGACAACAACCGGAACTTCCTTAACGACTTCTTTTACGCCGGCAGGCATTTCTTTACACAAATTCGATTCTTCACCTTTGTAGAAATAATAAAGCGCACCGAGACCAAACGTCATATACGTATCGCCGTTACTGCCTAAAATTCCCTTTATTTCATCCAAATCGGAATTTCCTTCCAAGCCGTTATCGTTAACCGTATGGTAATTGACTTCAACCTTTAATCCCCAATTGGAACCAAGTTTTACATTTGCTCCGAGTCCCAAATTCATTTGATAATCGGAATTGGCACCTTCGCGCGCCGGTGTTGGAGCATTGTTTACATTAAAAATTGTTGCACCAAATCCCAAAAGTGCGTACGGATTGATAAAACTGCACGGTATAAAATGATAAATAAAGTCGAGATCGGCTGCAAACAAATCGGTCGTCTCATGAATCCAATTCGACGGTGTGCGGTTTTTATAACTTAACGATTTCATGCTAAGGAAACTTGTTTTAAGTCGCAACGATGTATATCCATTAAAATTTTTCTGTAAGGAAAGAAAACCGCCGATATTATCACTTTTTTCAACGGAGGTTGTGGTGATGCTGATGAATTTCGGATATGCGCCCCCGAAACCGAAAGACCAACTGTTTCCGGGTACTTGGGCAAGAAGATTTGAATAGTTGGTAAATGCAAGAACAATGAATAAAAGAACAATATTTCTTCTCATTTTATATCCAATTTTTATTTCACACCTAAAGTTAATTATTAATTCATTCTTATACAACATTATAATAAAATAATTTACGTTCTTTCAGCATTTTTTTATCTTAAACGGCAAGTATTATATTTATTTATATAGTCAAACGATGGAAGTAGAGATGATGCGATTGCGGGATATAATGAAAAGATTTTAAACTTGGCTGCCCCGCCAGGGCTCGAACCTGGAGACTTCTGATCCAGAGTCAGACGTGTTGCCAATTACACCACGGGGCAATTAGCTCTGCCCCAAATATACCGGATGACGCGGGAAATATCAATCCGTATTTATAAAAATAGCATAATTAAAGCCGTAGCCAACAATACAAAATAGCCGATACCGAAATAAAACTTTACCATTTCGGTTTTTCTTGCTCTCGTATTCAGGCTCTCAATCACTTTTTCATCAATAAAAAAGCTTTCATTCGATTCCTCTTTGTATTCGAAATCAAACTCAGCTTCCAATTTTTCCGGATTTGTTACAAGCGGTTTAACTGTAAAAAAATCTTCGGCCGACAAGTTCATTATTTTAGATTGATTTTCAGGCATAATACCTCACGGTTTTTTGAAAAATTTTCAAGTATTATGCCAGTGTGATTAGGCTCAAAACATGCAATTTTTTGTGATTTACGGCAAGAGACACTGTTTTAGGTGGTTTTGCATGCCTCTTTTTGGTACAAATTTACCTGTAAGTAAGTAAGGATTTATCGGATAGTATTTTTCTGAAGTAATCGATTGTGATTCTTAATCCCATTTCCCTTGAATATTTCGGTTCCCAATTAAGAAGTGATTTTGCTTTTGAAATATCGGGCTGCCGTACTTTGGGATCGTCGACCGGAAGTTCCTTGTAAACGATTTTACTTTTCGAGCCGGTTAATTGTAAAATTTCCCCTGCCAAAGTATTTATGGAAATTTCTTCTGGATTCCCGATATTCACCGGTTCATTCTCATCCGAAAACAACAATTTAAAAATCCCTTCAACTTGATCTTCAACATAACAAAAACTTCTGGTTTGTTCACCGCTTCCGAAGACGGTAATATCTTCATTTCGCAAAGCTTGCACAATAAAAGTGGGTAATGCCCGCCCGTCACCTATTCTCATTCGCGGTCCGAATGTATTGAAAATTCTCACAATTCTTGTTTCCAGCCCGTGATACCGGTGATACGCCATTGTTAAAGCCTCGGCAAATCTTTTGGCTTCGTCGTAAACACCGCGGGGACCAATCGGGTTTACACTTCCCCAATAATCTTCACTCTGCGGATGTATTTCCGGATCTCCGTACACTTCGGAAGTTGAAGCGAGCAGAAATACCGCTTTTTTCTCCTTTGCCAATCCCAATACTTTGTGGGTGCCCAACGAACCGACTTTCAATGTTTGAATGGGAAGTTTCAGGTAATCAATCGGACTGGCAGGTGAAGCAAAGTGAAGAATATAGTCCACTTTGCCGGGCACATAAATGTAATTGGTAACATCATGTTGAAGAAAAATAAAATCATCCCGGCCGAACAAATGTTCGATGTTTTTCAAATTTCCGGTAAGAAGGTTATCGATGCATATTACTTCCATTCCTTCATTTAGAAATTTATCGCATAAATGGGAACCGAGAAAACCCGCCCCGCCGGTAATTACAACTCTTTTTTTCAACATTTTATTTACTTAAATTTTTAATGTTATTTTTCTGGTGGCAAAATAACTACCAAGCAATCCCAATATTATTCCGGTGCCAAATATGAACACACCGAAGATAAATTCATTGTCAATTACTCTAATTCGCTGATTGACTTCCTGTAAAAATCTTGTAAAAGCAATAAAAATGCCCGTTGCTATTAATCCGGAAATTATTCCGATAAACAAACCGTTAAACATTAAAGGTAATTTTATTGTGCTAAGTTTTGCGCCCACAAGTTTCATGGTATTATACAAATCCATTCGCGATTGAATCGCCAAGCGGTTTGTGCTGTAAACCAAATAAAGCGAAATCAAAACAAGTACAACGGCGGCAATATAAATGAATGATTTAACCGAATTAAGGTAATGAAGCATCCGGACGGTTAAGGTATAATCGTAAATTACATCGCTCACACCTTCCAGCTTGGAAATCTTTTTGGAGAATTCGTCTATCTTTTTGCCGTTCAATTTCTCCGGTCGGAGCGAAACCACAAACGAACGCGGAAGCGGGTTGGCTTCCAATATTGTTGAAAAATCGTTGCCCGTTCTTTTAATGAATATTTTTTTTGCTTCTTCTTTTCCGATGAGCCTTACCGATTTAACAAGGGAATCGGAATAAATTGTTTTTTTCAAATCGGCAATTTGATTTGACTTGAGCGAGTCTTCCAAAAACACGTTAACTTTAATCCGGCTTTTAATCTGCGTATCCAGCTTTTGTGAAAGCAGAATCAAAAACAACGAAACCGTTACGAAAAATATTGCAATACTTGTGGTAATAACCGTTATGAACGTTGAAAATTTTGTTCTGCGTATAGAATTAAATGATTCGGATAAGAGAAATAAAATCATTATGTACCTTAAAAGTTTGATTCGTCAAGCCAGTTAACAATTTGCCATTTGTTTTGCCCGTTTTTGCGTAAATCCAAATTCACCCTGCCGTCCACAAAAATTATATCGGTCGGATTAAACGTAACGGTCAAGTTAAAACTTCTGATTATGTTTGTGGAATCGCTTGTAACCGAAATAATGTTGTTCCACACCAAATCTATCCGCTCCGAATTGTTGAATAAGCCGTAGGTAACTTTCATTTCTTCGTCCCTTCCCCATGCAACATCCACTTCCTTATCGTAATCGCGGTACACAAAAGTAAAATCGTCACTCAAAAGTTTTCCGTAAATTGTTGTATCCTTAAAAGTGTATGCATATTGAAAATTTCTGAAAACACCTTCCACGGTCGATTGATCGCTTATCAACGTGCTTTCGGAACCGATTGAATTATCCAGCTTCGGGGCAAAAGGATTTAAACACGAGGTTAATCCCAACGAAATAAATCCGTATGCAAAATATTTAAATTTAGATATTTTCATAAATTACATTTGAAAATTTTATAATCCGTTCAATATCCTAAAGTAATTTTTTAATAAAGATAAATCAACCGTCAACCGTAAAACGCGTTTTCATTCTACTGCAGGTAAAATCTGCCTTTCAACTCACTCCAGCTCGGGTAATTTTCCTTTTGAAAGTCTTGCCATTCGGTAATTACCCATTGGTTATTCGCATCCAAATTAATTTTGAATTGCGAACTTCCCCTGTATTCTTTCGGTATATTGTCATCGTCAACCGGTATTGTTATTCTGTAATCGAACGTATATTGCGCACTATCGCCTTGAGGGCTGCTGGTTTCGTTTTCGAGAGTCAACACTATTAGTTCCCCCTTCCGTGCTTTGGAAACCAGATTAGTAAAATATTGAATTTCCGCTTGAATATCCCAATCGGCCAAAACATTATATTTTGCAACCGATCCGGCAGACGGAATAAACTTGTATTCTTTTTTTAGAAAAGAGGTATCGACAAAACAAATTTCATAATTTTTAACAATTCTTTCACGGAAAGCCGCTTGCAAATTTTTAAATAATTGTTGGGGTGTTGTTGCCAAAACGTATTCCGACCTTTCGGTTTGAGGGCGTTCGGCTTCCCTTGTTTGCACCAAATCGCACGAGTATGATATAAAAAGCACACTCATGAAATAAATGTAAATTGTTTTTTTCATTTCCTTCCAACAATTATCAATCTTTCCGAACTGCCCGGTTCAAATTCCCCGCCTTCATAATCTCCAAATATATCAACAATTTTGTAGCCTATCAATTTCATTTGTTTCAATATAAAATCTTTACCGTATAATTTCACCTTTTCGTAATAAACTTTTTTGTTCCCTCCCTTGTTGATAATGATTTCTTTAACAACGGTATCGTTGTGAATTTCCCGTTTTTCTTGAATCAAAATGTCATCAATGGTTTTCTCAGAATAAGGAACCAAATTTTTCCGCACATAATTTTCATTTAAAAAATCGAGCGCAAAATATCCTTTTTCATTTAATAATCCGTAAGATGTTTTTATAAACTTAAAGTTTTCCTCATCATTTTCAAAATACCCGAAACTTGTGAATGCCAATAAAATCAAATCGAATTTCTTTTTTAAGCAAACTTGCCGGAGATCGGACCTAAAGAAAAACACATTGGATTTTTTCTTTCTTGCATATTTGCTTGCCACGTTTAAAAGATTCCGGCTCAAATCGAACGCCACAACTTTAAAACCCTTGCGGGCAAGCAGCACGGAATATCTTCCGTTTCCGCAAGCGGCATCCAAAACTGCTGAGTTTTCCGGAATCCGGATTTTCCGCAGCAAAGTTTTTGTAAATTTTCCGGCGTCGCTTATATCCCGGTGTTTATACACTTTAAGATAGTCGGCTGATTCGAACCACTCTTTGAACCAATCGGATTTCATAATTTAATACGACTTAAAACCGCCCTGCCGATTGTAGCTTCGTCGGCAAATTCCAGATCGCCACCCATTGGCAACCCGCGGGCAATTCTGGTTACTTTAACACCAAGTGGCTTAATTAATTTGGCAAGATATAACGATGTGGCTTCCCCTTCGGTATCGGGATTAAGTGCAAGGATCACTTCTGTTGTTCCCTCTTCGTGTATGCGTGTAAGCAATTCTTTAATATGCAGCGATTCCGCTCCCGTTCCCGCCAAAGGTGAAAGCACTCCGCCCAAAACATGATACAAACCGTTGTATTCGTTGGTCTTCTCGATTGCAACAATATCGCTGACTTCCTCAACCACACAAATCGTTTTCTGGTCACGTTTTTCACTTTTGCAGATTTCACAATATTCGTCAACGGCAATGTTAAAACATCTTTTGCAAATTTTTATTTTCCGTTTCAAATCGAGTAACGCATTGGCAAGATTTTCAACTTCAACCGGATCACTTTTAAGCAAATGCAAAGCAAGGCGTTGGGCTGTTTTTCTGCCGATTGACGGGAGTTTGCTTAATTCGTCTATTGCAATTTGTAACGGTTCGGCTAAAATCAAGGTTTAATCTCCGTAGTTTTAGAAACCGGGGATATTCATTCCCGGAGGAATCATTCCGCGTGTAATATTTGCCATTTCCTCTTCCGCCATTTTGCCTGCGGATTCAAGCGCTTTGTTTACTGCTGCTACAATCAAATCTTCCAGCATTTCCTTATCGTCTGCATTAATCACTTCATTCTCGATTTCAATGGAAATGATTTCTTTTTTTCCGTTTGCCGTGGCTTTTACCATTCCACCACCACTTTCTTCGGTAACCGTTTTATTAGCCAATTCCGCTTGCACTTTTTCCATTTCCGCTTGCATTTTCTGGATTTGTTTCATCATTCCTTGCAAACCGCCTTTCATTTTTCCTCCTTTTAATCAAGTTTACGTTTCTTACTCTTTTTCAATGTTCTAATTTAACGAAATTATAGGTTATATGAAATTATCCGGATAATATGTTAAATTATAGTTCGCTATTTTTTTCATTACGGATTCTCAGATGATTACAAAATACGGATACGGTACTGTAAGTGCTATTACAGTTGTTGTTTTCATATTGATTGTAATTGCAATTTTTACGAACAACAGCATTTTAAAATATTCTTTATTGGTTTTGGGAACCGGGTTTTTATTGTTTACATTGTATTTTTTCCGCGACCCCGATAGAACTCCGCCTGCAAAACAAAATGTTGTTGTTGCACCGGCAGATGGAAAAGTTATCATATTGCAAAAAACTTTCGAAGATAAGTTTTTGAAAGAAGAAGCCTGGCAATTATCGATTTTCATGTCACCTTTAAATGTACATGTAAATCGAATTCCAATTAGCGGAAAAATTGAGTATCTTAATTATCACAAAGGAGATTACCTGGTTGCTTTTCACGAAAAAGCCGATAAACGGAACGAACGGAATGAGATTGGAATTACAAGCAAATACGGTAAAATTTTATTTACACAAGTGGCCGGATTCGTTGCACGAAGAATTGTAAGTACCGTTTCCGAAGGCGATTCGGTTCGAATGGGTGACCGGTTCGGAATGATTAAATTCGGCAGCCGCTCCGATGTGTTTGTTCCCGCTTCTTGGAATGTGATGGTGAAAAACGGGGATAATGTAACGGCAGGTGAAACTATTTTATTTGAATATCCAAATGAAGGAAATTAAATGTTTTCCAAATCATATATACCGAATACCGTAACCGCCCTGAATGCACTGTTCGGTTTTTTTTCAATTATAACCGCCTTTCAAGGAGATTTTTACCATGCCGCAATTTACATCTATGTAGCGGCAATATTCGATTTGGCCGACGGCATTGTTGCACGCGTGCTAAAAACCAGCAGTGAGTTCGGGGTTCAACTCGATTCCCTTGCCGATGTTATTAGCTTTGGCGCAGCGCCTTCGGTGTTGATTTACGTATCTTATTTGCACAAGTACGGTATAACCGGACTTTTATTATCCTCGCTTGTTATGCTTTTCGGTGCGTTCAGATTGGCCAGGTTCAACGTCCAACTTAAAAGCATCGATAAAAAACCGGATTTCAGCGGGCTCCCGATTCCTCTATCGGCAGTTACAATTGCAACTTTGATAATATCGCTGACCGAGGGGAATCATGTTAATATTCCATACAATTATTTTGTCATTCCGCTGGTTATCGTACTATCGGTATTGATGGTAAGCAAAATCAAATACAGCGCTTTCAGAATAAATAAAGATTTGTTGAAAGATAAACCTATTTATTTGGGATTGATTATCGTAGCGCTTATTTTACTTTTCGTTACGGATGGGCAAGCACTTTTCTTTATTTTGCTGGCTATTGTGCTTTTCGGTCCGGCAAGGGCAATTTATATGTTTTTTTTTCATAAAGATTCGGAAGAAATTAAACAAACCGGAATAAATTAAAGAGTTGAAAATTGTACAAAGCAACAGTTATAGTTAAACGCAGACCCACAATATTGGATCCGGAAGGAAAAGCGGTGGAACAAGGCGCTAAACTTTTGGGGTTTAATAATATATCGGATACAAGAATTGGTAAATACATTGAATTTTACGTCAATTCCGATAACATTGATACCGTTGAAAAAGAAATAAAAGAATATGCCGAAAAGTTGCTTTCCAATCCGATAATGGAAGATTACGAATATACATTCGAGAAAGTTGAAAATGATTAAATACGGAATTGTAGTTTTCCCCGGTTCAAATTGCGATAACGACGCATTTTATGCGGTAACCAAAAATTTGGGCAACGATGCGGTTTTTCTGTGGCACAAGGAAACCGGTTTGCAAAATTCGGATGTAATAATTTTACCGGGCGGATTTTCTTACGGCGATTATCTGCGTACCGGTTCCATTGCCAGATTTTCCCCGATTATGAATTCCGTAATCGACTTTGCAAAAAAAGGTGGAATAGTCATCGGAATATGCAACGGTTTTCAAATTTTGCTTGAAGCAGGTCTGCTGCCCGGAGTGATGCTTAAAAACAAATCACTTAAATTTATTTGCGACGATGTGTATCTTAAAGTCGAAAACCGTAACACAATTTTTACCAATGCCATTCCGTCGCCGGTAATAAAATTACCCATAGCACACGCCGAGGGTAATTACTTTGCCGATGAAAAAACATTGGAAGAATTGATTAACAATAATCAAATTGTGTTCAGATATTCATCGCCGGACGGTGAAGTATCCGAAGAATTCAATCCTAACGGTTCACTATTGAACATTGCGGGATTGATAAACAAAGAAGGAAACGTGCTTGGGATGATGCCGCACCCGGAACGGAGTTGCGATCCGGTTTTGGGAAATACCGACGGTTCCTTTATATTTGAATCAATACAAAAAAGTTTAATAACTGCTGGAGGTTAATATGTTCGGAAATTTAGGCACGGGTGAAATAATCCTGATAGTTCTTGTTGTGTTAATACTTTTCGGGGCTAAAAAAATTCCGGAACTTGCTCAAGGACTTGGGAAAGGAATGAAGGAATTTAAAAAAGCTATCCGGGAAGTGGAGGAAGACATTAAATCCGTTGACGACGATAAAAAAGATAACGATAAAAACTAAGTAGAAGTTGTAAAATTGCAATACGGAAATCACCGGGAAAAAATAAATCTCATACGGCAAAATAAACTGTCATTACAGGAAAACGTTAAAAAATTCCTGCATAAGATCAAAGAAAAAAAACATCTGAACGCATTCAATTTTGTCTTCGAAGAAGAGGCTTTAAGCCAAGCTGCGGAAATCGAAAACAAAATAAAGGAAGGTAAAGCCGGTAAAGCGGCAGGAATGGTTATTGCGGTAAAGGATAACATTTCAATAAAAAAACAACCGATGACATGCTCGTCCGGAATTTTAAAAAATTTCGAACCGGTTTATACAGCCACGGCAGTTCAAAAATTGCTTGATGAAGATGCAATAATTATAGGGAAAACAAATTGCGATGAATTTGCAATGGGTTCATCGAACGAAACTTCCGTGTTCGGTGCGGTATTGAACCCGCACGATACAAACCGTGTACCCGGTGGTTCCAGCGGTGGTTCGGCAGTGGCCGTTGCAGCAGGTCTTTGCGATGCATCGCTAGGTAGCGATACCGGTGGCTCAATCCGCCAACCGGCGGCTTTTTGCGGTGTATTCGGATTAAAACCGACTTACGGCAAGGTCTCGAGATTCGGACTTACAGCATTCGCTTCATCTTTCGATACCATCGGTCCTTTTGCCAATAATCTTTACGACCTTACTCTTTTACTCAATATTATTTCCGAAGCCGATGAGAAAGATTCAACTTCCCATACTTCCCCGACCGTAAACATCGAAGAAAACGGAATTGACGGTAAAATAAAGTTGGGACTGCCCAAAGAATATTTCGGCGAAGGTTTAAATAAAGAAATAAAATCAAAGATTGATTTAGTTATTAAAAATCTACCTTATAAATATTTTGAATTTAAAGAAATTTCACTGCCCTACACCGAATATGCAATTGCAACTTATTATATTTTAACAACTGCGGAAGCATCTTCAAATCTTGCACGGTATGATGGTGTCCGTTTCGGGTTCAGAAGTAAAAACTCCGCCACCTTAGCCGACATGTATGTAAACACAAGAACGGAAGGCTTCGGTAAAGAAGTGAAACGCAGAATTATGCTTGGCACGTATGTTCTTTCTTCCGGTTATTACGATGCATACTACAAAAAAGCACAGCAAGTTCGGCGGTTATTCAAAGAAGATTTCGACCGTGCTTTTTCGGAAGTTGATATAATTTTAACTCCGACTACACCAACAACCGCATTTAAAATTGGAGAAAAAACAACCGACCCGCTGGAAATGTATTTGAACGACATTTATACAACTTCAGCTAACCTTGCCGGAATCCCTGCGTTAAATATTCCCGTGGGATCCGATTCAAACGGTTTACCAATCGGTATGCAACTTATGGCACAACAATTCGACGAACAAAAATTATTGGCAACCGCAAACTTAATTAACCGGTATCTGTAAATCTCGAGGAGAAAAAATGACGACGGAAAATAAACTGAATATTTGTATTAGTTGTAACCGCGACGAAAATACCATCCCGCTTGTAGCAATTACTTATGCCGAACAGCAAACATGGATTTGTACACAATGTTTACCAATGCTGATTCATGAACCACAACGTTTGGAAGCAAAATTCAGAAGTCTTAAAATTGATAATCCGCCGGAACGTAAAATAAATTAAATTGAGATTCATTTGGAATTAAGCGGATAATCTATTGAGATATAAATTATTCCGGTACTGCAGTCCGATTAGTAAAATCGAAAAAGATTAAAGCTACCGGAAAAATGCATTGAAACTTAGTGCCCTTTTTGTTACATAATATTCAATAATTTTTTTGGGGCGTAATTATGAAACGGATATTACTTTATTTCTTTCCGCTTATTCTTTTATTTACCGTTACCGGCTGCGATTTATTGGAACCTGTAAACCATAGTTTTTCACCGCTCGATAGCAAAATAGATTTTAAAGTTATAGAGAGCTTTCAGGATTATTATACGCCTTCCGGGCCTGAAATTTATCTGCAATTGGAAACCGAAAAAATATACGGTTGTATCAATTTTTCTGTAGCTGCCAAAGTTACCGGAAAAAACAATGAAATAACCGTTGAAATATTGGGAATTGACAAACCGGAAATTTGTGCTACGGCTATAGGTCCGGCTACAAGTTCAATCAAATTGGAGAATCCGGAAGGAATCCACGCATTGAAATTTATCAATCATTCATTGGGTTTTACCGATACATACAATTTACTGGTTAACGATTCATTAATAATAGTTGACGGTAAAGAGACAAAAAACACCAAGCCATTGATAAATTTTTTCTGGCGTTACCCCGAAAATTCGTTTGCATATTTTTGCGATGTAAATACGGGCGACTCCACCCTGTGTACGAAGTTTTTAGATACATTGAAAAGCGTTATCCACTTAACGGAATTCACTTTCCCTGACTTCGGCACCAATCCTTATGTTTTCAGGTCCGGTAAAAGCGAAAATTCAATCATAAAATACTTCCGGTACGAAACCGAAGATGATTTCGATATGGTTTCGGATATATTAAAAAGGTTCATGCAAAGCCGTTACATTTCCGGTGAAGATTTACAAATATCAATTCTTAATTGGAGGAACGAACAAATATACAGTTGGACGCTTTGAAATTTCACTTTAGTTTTTTTCATATATTAATCTTATTTGAAACACATATTATTTATGTTATAAATAGATAATTTTATTTATATTTTTTTATAACAATTGAATAAAAAAACGGTAAATAAAAAATTATCAGTGTAGCCGATAAGATTATTCCTCCGGTTACACTTAAACTCAAGCTTTTCCAAAAGCTCGATTCGGCGGCTATTAATAAAGGAATTAATGCTGTAACGGTAGTTATCGTGGTAGTAAAAACCGGTCGCAGTCTGGTGTAACTTAATGAAATTATTTTATCCGGAGCATCATTGTTCTTTTTGTAATTGGATGAGATATAATCAACTAGAATAATCGAGTTATTAACCGCCAACCCTATCAACAAAAGCAAACCTGCATAAGCTCCTCTGTCAAGGTTATAATCTCCAAAATAAAATAAAAGGATAGTACCGATAAAAGCAAAAGGAATTGCCAACCAAATAAAAAGCGGTTTTGAATAAGATTCGAACAAACTTGCTGTAATCATGAATATTAGTATTACGGACATCAATAATATTTTCCAAATATCAATTTCCTCTTTTTCTCCGAACGCAAAAGTAAAAGCACGTTCTTTTATGGAATAACCCGGCGGCACAATAATTTTTTTTATTGATGCTTCGGTAAACTTTTTTCCGTATCGATAGGGTCCCTTGAAATCGAAAGTGATGTACCGGATATATTGTTGATCTTCCCTGCTGATAGCAGATAATACCTTTTGCTCTTTAAAATCAATTAATTCTTTTACTTTCAGAAATGAATCGCCATTGCGTAAAATCAAATCTTCCAATTCAGATAATTGTATATTTTTATAATTTGAATATTTTATATTGTATGGTACTTCCTGGTTATCGATGATAAATTTACTCCGGCTTAAATTACCGCGTGTGTTTCTGGCTACGGTGGTAAATAAATCTTTAACCGTAATCCCGGTATGTGCCAAATTGTTTCTTTTTAATTCGCCGATTATTTCATAGGTATCTTTTGCCCAATAAAAAGCGGATTTATCTATATCCACGTTATCAATTCGAGGGTTTCTTTCTATTATTTCCTTAAATTGCAATGCCAATTCTTTTACATGTAAATAATTAAAACCTTTAACAATAACGGAAAACGAACTGAAAGAACCTCCTCCGGTTGAGAACCCCGGACCGAACCCGAAAACAGCCACTTCCAAGCCACCGAGTCTTGTTGCATAAGATGTAAGATAATTTTTTAATAAATAAGGGAAAGCCGTATTACTTTGTTCATTCGTAAATTCAATTTTTAAGAAAGCACTCTCTTCATTTTGTACATTAACAATTAAATTCTTAAAATTATTTTTATATTTCAAAATCTCCTTTTCAAAACCTTTTGTCAAATTGTTTATTCTCTCGATTTTATTACCATGTGGAAGATCCAAACGCACATAAATATATGTTTCTTCGCCAAACCTCCATACTTCACCACGGCTAACATGATTAAAAAATAAATTTAGTACACCGCCTAATGCATAACTAACATAAGGTTTAACCTCACTCCAAGTTTCAGAATCGAAAACGGGGTTATAAATCTCTTTTAAAATAGGTGTGTTGATTGACGGTGGAATTAACCAAACCGGCAGACCGATAATCAAGATTAAAAATGCTATACTGAGTTTTTTCCACTTGTACATTTTATGCAATATAAATGCATAAATGCCATAAACGATATTCTTTACAGCTGTTTTTTTTCTAATACGGGTATAACCGAACCGTAAAAACAAAAGCGGTATAATAACAAATGATACAATCAACGATGCAGATAAAGTAAACACAACACCTAAGGCGAATTGAACAAAATAAACTTTAAGTTCACCGGTTAAAAACAAAAGAGGTATGAACACCGCAACGGTTGTTAAAGTAGAGGCAAAAACAGGCAAGAAAATATTTTTAAGATGTACACTTAAATATTTAATCCCCCTTCCATCGTAATGAGTGTCGATATAATCAATAACAACAATCGAATTATCCACCATAAAACCAAAACCGAGAATAAATGCGGCAATTGTGAGTATGTTCAGCGGAATATTAAAGATATAAAACAATAAAAATGATGAAAGTAGTGAATATACTATTGAAATTAAAATAATTAATACATAGTTCAATTTTTTATAAATGAACAGTAAAACCAGAAAAATAATTATCAATGAATATATTCCGTTTCTTGTCAGTTCATATAATTCCTCTCTTATCGATTCGCTTTTATCAATTTCCTTCATGATTACAAATCCTGGAGGTAAATCCTTTTTAATATCTTCTATCTTACGATAAACTTCTTCGGCGGTTTTCAACGTATTTGCACCCGGTTCTTTACTGATAATTAAAGAAACCGTCTCTTTCCCGTTTATTCTGTAATAACTTGCCGGTTCTTTATAATCGTCATATATTTTGGCTATGTGTTTAAGTCTTATTACACTGCCGTCACTGTTATATCTAACCGGTTGGTTTTCAATAATACTAATGTTATCAATCATATTTTTAATATTTAGTAAAATTTCCGAGCCATTGTATCTTATGTTTCCTGCCGACATTATTTTTTCAGCATTTGTAACCGCATTTGTTATTTCCTTATTGTTAATGTTTAATGATTTCGATTTATTGTAATCAACCACAATCCTTATCTCCCTTTCAGTACCACCTCTCACACTTACATCGGATACACCAGAAACGGATAAAAGCGGATAAAGCATTTTTTCTTTTACATATTTACGTATTTCACCGGCACTTACATCACCCGAAACCGTGTAAGTCAAGAATCCTTGCAATTTTCTTAAATCTTCGGGTATGTACGGAGAAATTTTGGGCGGTGAAACGCCATAGGGTAATTCGTCGATAATTGAAGCAAGGCGTTCGTTTATTTCTATTCTTGTAAAATCCATGTCTGTTCCGGGGTAAAATTCCAGACTTATACGTGAAACTCCGGAAGAGGAGCGGGAAGATATTTTTTTCACTCCTTCTATACCCGCCATTTGAGATTCGATTGGAGAGGTAAGATATGCCTCAATTACTTCCGGTGACACTCCGTTCCATGTAGTTGTAATTGTAAGTTTAGGAAATTCTGCCGATGGTGATAATTCCAACGGTAAATTAAATGCCGATACCAACCCTAAAACAACTATGGAAACAAATATCATACTTACAGTTACTGGGCGGGATAAAAATATGTAAAAAATCTTTTTCAAATACTTAACTTATTAGTGAAATTGATAATGAGAATAAACTAATTAAGAATTAAGAACAATTGAACAAACGAACTAAGAACATGATATCAAAGAAGTAAAAACATTTTAACAAGCGAACAAGAGAATTAAGAACATTTGAACAAGCGAATTAAGAACACGATATCAAAGAAGTAAGAACATTTGAACTAAAGACAAAATATTAAAATACAAATACAACAAAATTGAAGAATCGTCAATAGTTAATAAAATTAGTTTATTTTTTTGATGCTGTATTGATACTTTTAACAAATATTGCAATTAGTTCATTACATTCTATTATTAAATCATTTATTTGCCTTTGTGATTTGTATATTTTTACTTTCTGAAGAATTTTTAAACAATTGCTAGATTCTCTTAATTCTTTCAAACAAATTTTCATTTTGTGTATAAAATCCTTTTTAGATTCGGCACTTTTAGCTTCTCCATAATTTAACGACGGAGAAGTACCCGATCTCAATAACTGTCCGCCCAAATGGGAAGCTGATTTTTTATCAGGTAAATTTTCAACAAATAGTACAACTTCGGCAGCAAAATCAATTAGCCTTTCTTCTAAATCAAATTTTTTATTATTCATTTCTTTTACTTGCGCAATTTTATTTTTCATTTATATAATTTTTATAATCCAGTTCCTCATAATTCTGCCGCTCATTTGTTCTAAATTCTCCATTCATTTGTTCTTAGTTCTTCTGTTCTCCATTCGCTTGTTCTGAGTTCGTTTGTTCTCCATTCGCTTGTTCTGAATTCTTCTGTTCTCCCCTCACTTATTCTGAATTCTTCATTCGCTTGTTCTGAGTTCATCTGCTCTCCACTCACTTATTCAGAATTCTCCATTCGTTTGTTCTGAGTTCGCTTGTTCTCCATTCATTTGTTCTGAGTTCACTTGTTCTCAATTCGCTTGTTCTAAATTCATCCTCTCTAATTCCTTACCCTAACCTTCGCATCGTGAGCAAGATTATACT
>Ga0256841_1001248_pt1 | contig 22773 bp, 20 predicted proteins | sample 356308metaG_FD_185971 | JGI IMG/M metagenome (GOLD analysis project Ga0256841, IMG submission 185971) | Hydrothermal vent microbial communities from Mid Atlantic Ridge, Atlantic Ocean - 356-308 | ecosystem: Environmental > Aquatic > Marine > Hydrothermal vents | place: Atlantic Ocean: Mid... | reverse complement strand
GGACCGTCAGGTGGCGAGTCCCAGGGGCCGGGTGAAACAGGCCGGCACCGGCTCGTCCTCGCCGAAGCGCACCGTCTCCCAGGCCTGACGGTCCTCCAGCAGGGTCTTCAACAGCCGGTTGTTGAGGGCGTGGCCCGACTTGTAGCCCTCGAAGGCCCCGATCAGGCTGTGGCCGAGCAGGTAGAGATCGCCGATGGCGTCCAGCACCTTGTGCTTGACGAACTCGTCCTGGTAGCGCAACCCGTCCTCGTTCACCACCCGGTAGTCGTCCAGCACCACGGCGTTGTCCAGGCTGCCGCCCAGGGCCAGCCGGCGCTCGCGCAACTGCTCGATATCCTTCATGAAACCGAAGGTGCGCGCACGGCTTACCTCGCGCACGAAGGACGTGGTGGCGAAATCGATCTCCGAGTGCTGGGTGCGGCCGCGAAACAGGGGATGGCGGAAATCGATGGTGAAACCCACCTTGAAACCGTCATAGGGCCGAAATTGCGCCCATTTGTCGCCATCTTCGACTTTTATGGTCCGTTTTATGCGAACAAACCGTTTCGGCGCCTGCTGTTCGACGATCCCGGCCGACTGGATGAGAAACACGAAGGGCCCGGCGCTGCCGTCCATGATGGGCACCTCGGCGGCACTCAGCTCGACCAGGGCGTTGTCGATGCCCAGGCCGGAGAACGCCGACAGCAGGTGTTCCACCGTCGATATGCGCACGCCGTCCCTGACCAGGGTGGTCGACAGCCGGGTGTCCCCCACGTGGCTGCAGTCAGCCTTGATCTCCACCACCGGTTCCAGATCGGTGCGCCGGAAGCGGATGCCGGTATCGGGCGGCGCCGGCAGCAGGGTCAGGTACACCTTGTCGCCGGTGTGCAGGCCGACGCCCTTGGCGCGGATGACGTTTTTCAGTGTTCTCTGGTAGATCATGATCTTGGCAGGCCCCCCACGTGCCCGCGCACCCGTTTCCGGGCGGATAAAATTCGCGGCATGGTAGCACAGCCGCGGCGTCCTTTGGCCGGCCGACGCCTCCCGCGCGCCGACGGACCGCCGGGCGATTATGCCACGCCCGGGGCCGCAGCCGCCCGTTCTGCCGCTTCAATCGGCCTGTCGGCGCAGGAAGGCCGGAATGTCCAGGTAGTCCAGTTCTTCCGGCGTGGCCGGCGCCGGCGCCGGTTCGCCCGCCACACGCTTGCGGATCACCGTCGGCCGGTCCAGGTCGCCGTAGTTGACCTCACCGCTGCGGCTGCGCTGCACCAGCTTGACGGGCTTGTCTTCCTTGAGCACCGCCTCGGCGCCCAGGCCGGTGGCCACCACGGTCACGCGCAGTTCGTCGTGCATGTCCGGGTCGATGACCGTACCGACCACCACAGTAGCGTCGTCGGAGGCGAATTCCTTGATGGTGTTGCCGACTTCCTCGAACTCGCCGATGGACAGGTCGAGGCCGGCGGTGACGTTGACCAGGATGCCGCGGGCGCCCATCAGGTCGATGTCTTCCAGCAGCGGGCTGTTGACCGCGCACTCGGCGGCCTCGCGCGCCCGCTCGTCGCCGCTGGCGGCGCCTGAACCCATCATGGCCATGCCCATCTCCGACATCACGGTGCGCACGTCGGCGAAGTCGACGTTGATCAGGCCCGGCCGGGTGATGAGATCGGCGATGCCCTGCACCGCGCCCAGCAGCACGTTGTTGGCCGACTTGAAGGCGTTCAGCAGACTGATGTCCTTGCCCAGCACGGTCAGCAGCTTCTCGTTGGGAATGGTGATGAGCGAATCCACGAACTGGCCCAGTTCCATGATGCCGCGCTCGGCGATGGCCTGGCGCTTGCCGCCCTCGAACGGGAACGGCCGGGTGACCACGGCCACCGTCAGGATGCCCATCTCCTTGGCAACCTGCGCTACCACGGGAGCCGCCCCGGTGCCGGTGCCACCGCCCATGCCGGCGGTGATGAACAGCATGTCGGTGCCCTCGATGGAGGCCTGGATGCGGTCACGGTCCTCCATGGCGGCCTGGCGGCCGATGTCCGGATTGGCGCCGGCGCCCAGGCCCTTGGTGATGCTGCCGCCCAGTTGCAAGGTGGTGCGTGCGGACATGCTGTCCAGGGCCTGGGCATCGGTATTGGCGCAGATGAACTCGACACCGTCGATGTCCGCCTCCACCATGTGCTGCACCGCGTTGCCGCCACCGCCACCGACACCGATCACCTTGATGATCGCGTTCTGACTGTACGAATCCATTAGCTCAAACATGTCACGTCTCCTCTCTCTCGACTCGAATCACGAATACAAAAAACCGTCCCGTTCAGAAATTCCCCTGAAACCAGCTCTTCATGCGTTCCCACACTCCCCTGACTCCACGACCCAGCCCGGCATCCAGGCCGCGCTGGGCGCGGTTCTGGTGACCGAACTGCAACAGACCCACCCCGGTGGCGTAGATGGGATTGCGCACCACGTCCACCAGGCCCTGCACGTCCTGCGGCATGCCGAGGCGCACCGGCATGTGAAACACCTCTTCCGCGAGCTCCACGAGACCCTCGATCTTGGAACTGCCACCGGTCAGCACCACGCCGGCCGCGATCAGCTCTTCGAAACCGCTGCGCCGCAGTTCCGCCTGCACCAGGGTCAGCAGCTCCTCGTAGCGCGGCTCCACCACCTCGGCCAGGGTCTGCCGCGCCAGCCGCCGCGCCGGCCGGTCGCCGACGCTGGGCACCTCGATGGTCTCGTCGCTGGCGGCCAGCTGCGTCAGCGCGCAGGCGTACTTGATCTTGATGTCCTCGGCATTGGCGGTCGGCGTGCGCAGCGCCACGGCGATGTCGTTGGTCACCTGGTCGCCGGCGATGGGGATCACCGCCGTATGGCGGATGGAACCCTCGGTGAACACGGCGATATCCGTGGTGCCGCCGCCGATGTCGACCAGGCAGATGCCCAGATCCTTCTCGTCCTCGGTCAGCACCGAGTAGCTGGAGGCGAGCTGTTCGAGAATGATGTCGTCCACTTCCAGGCCACAGCGGCGCACGCACTTGATGATGTTCTGCGCCGCGCTGACCGCGCCGGTGACCATGTGCACCTTGGCCTCCAGGCGCACGCCGGACATGCCAACCGGCTCGCGGATGCCGTCCTGGTCGTCGATGACGAACTCCTGGGGGAGGATGTGCAGGATCTTCTGGTCGGCCGGTATGGCCACCGCGCGCGCGGCGTCGATGACCCGCTCGACGTCGCCGGGCATCACTTCCTTGTCGCGGATGGCGACGATGCCGTGCGAGTTGAGGCTGCGGATGTGGCTGCCGGCGATGCCGGCGTACACCGAGTGGATCTGGCAGCCGGCCATCAGCTCGGCTTCCTCGACGGCGCGCTGGATGGAGTGCACGGTCGATTCGATGTTGACCACCACCCCTTTCTTGAGCCCCTTGGAGGGGTGGGAACCGATACCGATGATCTCGATGCCGCCGCCGGGCGCGATCTCGGCGACGATGGCCACCACCTTGGAGGTGCCGATGTCCAGACCGACGATCATGTTCTTTTCCGACTTCTTCGCCATTGCGATCAACCCGTTTGTCTGTCCCGTGCCGGCGACGCCCGCCGCACGGCAAAGCCGTTGCTGTAACGCAGGTCGACGGCGGTGATGCCGGCCTGCCCGGAGACCAGCAGCGCCGGATACACCGCCACGAAGCGCGCCAGCCGCTGCTGCGGCCGGGCGCGCCCCAGTTCCACGGCCACGCCGTTGCTGAGCCGCAGGTGCCAGGCGCGGCGCGGGTCCTGGCGCAGTTCGTCTATGCCCAGCCGCAGGCCGGCGAGGATGTCGCTCATGCGCCGGTAGGCCGCCAGCACCTGGCGGCCGCGGCCCGCCGGACCGTCGAGCCGCGGCAGGCCGCTCTCGGCAATCGGCCGCGCCGGCTCGAACACCTCGCCGCGCGGGTTGAGGTAGGCCGACTCGCCCCAGCGCGCCACCGCCCGCTGCTCCTGCACCTGCACCACCAGGCGATCCGGCCACACCCGCCGCACCGATACCCGGTCGACCCAGGGCATGTCCTGCACGCTGCGCTGCACGGCCGCCACGTCGATGCCGAAGAAACCGGCGTCCAGGAAGGGCGTCAGGCGCGCCTGCAGCGCCGCCCGGTCCAGGTGGCGGAAATCGCCCGCCACCTGCACGTCGCGCAGCGGCAGATTGGCCGGGTCCAGCGCCCAGGCGACGCCGGCCGCCAGCGCCGTGGTCACCGACAGGAACAACGCCAGGGCGGCGGCCGGCCGCAGCCAGGGCCGCCAGTCGATGCGGCGGGGCGGGGTCTTGCGCCGGGCTTGTCGTTTTCCGGCTTTCATGCCGCCTCCTCCAGGCTCGTCTCCAGGATCCGCCACACCAGTTCCTGCATGTCCATGCCGGCGGCCTGCGCCGCCATCGGCACCAGGCTGTGGTCGGTCATGCCCGGCACCGTGTTGACCTCGATCAGCCAGGGCCGGCCGTCGCCGTCGAGCATCAGGTCGACGCGGCCCCAGCCGCTGGCCCCCAGCGCCCGGAAGGCCTGCAGCGACAACTGCTGCAGGGCCCGCTCCTCCACTTCCGGCAGGCCGCAGGGACAGTGATAACGGGTGCTGTCGGCCTCGTACTTGGCGGCGTAGTCGTAGAAGCTGCGCGGCGTCTCCAGCCGGATCAGCGGCAGCACCGCGTCGCCGAGCACCGCCGCGGTGTACTCCGGCCCGTCGATCCAGCGTTCCGCCAGCACGGTGTCGTCGTAGTCGCGCGCCTGCTGCCAGGCGGACGCCAGCTCCGCCGCCGCCCCGACCTTGCTCATGCCGAGGCTGGACCCCTCCCGCACCGGCTTGAGCATCAGCGGGAACCCCAGTTCGCGCGCCCGCGCCAGGTCCGGCTCGCCGCGCACCACCACGAAGTCCGGCGTGGGCAGGCCGACGCCGGCCCACAACTGCTTGGCGCGCAGCTTGTCCATGGCCAGCGCCGAACCCAGTACCCCGCTGCCGGTATAGGGCAGGCCGAGCAGTTCCAGCGCCCCCTGGATGACGCCGTCCTCGCCGCCGCGCCCGTGCAGCATGTTGAAGGCGCACCGGTAACCGCCGTCGCGCAACTGCTGCAGCAGGTCGGCGGCGGCCGCGTCGACCGCCTCGGCCTCGACGCCGCAGCGCCGCAGCGCCGCCAGCACCGCCTTGCCGCCCTGCAGGGAGATGTCCCGCTCCGCCGACCGCCCGCCCATGAGCACGGCCACGCGGCCGAAGCGGGCCGGATCGGGGAAACGGGCGGCGTCGGCCTGCGTCACGGCCTGGCGCCTCCCTTCTCGCCGATGATGCGCACCTCGGTGTCGAGGCGAACGCCCTGCCGGCGCGCGACCCGGTCACGCACCGTCTCGATCAGCGCCTCGATGTCGGCGGCGCTGGCGCCGCCGAGGTTGACGATGAAGTTGGCGTGCTTTTCCGATACCTGCGCCCGGCCGATGCGATGCCCCTTGAGGCCCGAGGCCTCGATGAGGCGCGCGGCGTGGTCGCCGGGCGGATTGCGGAACACCGAACCGCAGCTCGGCTGCTGCACCGGCTGGGTGGCGCCGCGCCGCGCCAGCAGTTCGCGGATGCGTCGCTGTGCCGCCGCGCCGTCGCCGGGCTGCAACTGCAGCCCGGCCGCCACGAACCATTCGTCCGCGGGGCCCTGCACGCTGCGGTAGCCGACCCGGAAATCGGCCGGCCGGCGCTCCCGCAACTCGCCGCTGCGATGCAGGGTCCAGACCCGCCGCACCAGCGGCCAGGTCTCGGCGCCGAAGGCACCGGCGTTCATGGCCAGGGCGCCGCCCAGGGTGCCGGGGATGCCGGCCAGGAATTCGGCGCCGACCAGGTCGTTGCGGGTGGCGAAGCGCGCCACCCTGGCGCAGCTCACGCCGGCACCGGCCCGCAGCCGGGCACCGTCTTCGCGCACCAGTTCGTCCAGGCCGCCGAAGGGCAGGATGACGGTGCCGCGGATGCCGGCGTCGCGCACCAGCAGGTTGCTGCCCAGCCCGACCCAGTACAGCGGCTCGTCCGGCGGCAGGCCGCGCAGGAACGCCACCAGGTCGTCCAGATCGGCCGGCCGGTAGCAGCGGTCCGCCGGACCGCCCACGCGCCAGCTGCAGTGCGCCGCCATGGGCTCGTCCCGCATCAGCTCGCCGCGCAAGGGCGCTTGTCGTTCGGCTGCCATCATTTCTTCCGCTTGCCGGCTCCGGCCCGGGCCGCCGAACGACGAGCCGGCGCCACCTTCCGCTTGCCGGCGCGCGCCGGCGCGCCGCCCCCGCCGCTGCCGGTATCCCGCCAACGGCTCTGCAGGGATTCCCCGCAGCCCATGTGCATGCGTCGCTTGTCCAGCATGGTTACTCATCCCCTCCCTTCCCCTGTCCCGACAAGGCTCGTGGCAGCCGCGCCGCCACCGCGCCGATGCTGCCGGCGCCCAGCGTCAGCAGCACGTCGCCCGCCTTCAGTACCCCGTCCAGCGCCGCCGGCAGCCGTTCGACGTCTTCCACGAACACCGGGTCGACGTGCCCCCGGCTGCGAATGGCCCGGCACAGGGCGCGGCCGTCGGCGCCCGGCAGCGGCGCCTCGCCGGCCGCGTACACCTCGGTCACCAGCAGGGCGTCGCTGTCGGCCAGCACGGCGCTGAAATCCTCGAACAGATCCAGGGTGCGCGTGTAGCGGTGCGGCTGGAACGCCACCACCAGGCGCCGCTCCGGCCAGCCCTGGCGCACGGCCTCCAGGGTGGCGGCGATCTCGCGCGGGTGGTGGCCGTAGTCGTCGACCAGCAGCACGCTGCCGCCGTCCAGCGTCACCTCGCCGTTGACCTGGAAGCGCCGGCCGATGCCCTGGAAATGCTCCAGGCCACGCTGGACGGCGGCATCGTCCACGCCCAGCTCGGTGGCCACGGCGATGGCCGCCAGCGCATTCAGCACGTTGTGGCGGCCGGGCAGGTTGAGCGTCACCGGCAGCGGCGGCCGGCCGGCGCGCCGCACCTCGAAGTGCATCTGCATGCCCTGCTGGCGCAGCGCCGTGGCGCGCACGTCGGCGTCTTCGGCGTCGATGCCGTAGGTGGTCACCGGGCGCGTCACCTCGGCCAGCAGCGAGCGAACCTCCGGGTCGTCCACGCACAGCACGGCGAGGCCGTAGAAAGGCAGGTGGTGCAGGAATTCGACGAAGGTCTGGCGCAGGCGCTGGAAGTCGCCACCGTAGGTCGACAGGTGGTCGGCGTCGATATTGGTCACCACCGCCAGCATGGGCTGCAGGTACAGGAAGGAGGCGTCGCTCTCGTCGGCCTCGGCCACCAGGTAGCGGCCACTGCCCAGGCGCGCATTGCTGGCGGCGCTGTTCAGGCGGCCGCCGATGACGAAGGTCGGGTCCAGGCCGCCTTCCGCCAGCAGGCTGGCGACCAGGCTGGTGGTGGTGGTCTTGCCGTGGGTGCCGGCCACCGCCACGCCGTAGCGGAAGCGCATCAGTTCGGCCAGCATCTCCGCCCGCGGCACCACCGGAATGCGACGCTCGCGCGCGGCCGCCAGTTCCGGGTTGCCTTCGGCCACGGCACTGGAGACCACCACCACGTCGCAGTCGGCGACGTTGTCCGCCGCATGGCCGATGCGGATGCGCGCGCCCAGTTGCGCCAGCCGCCGCGTGACCGCATTCTCGCGCAGGTCCGAACCGCTGACCCGGTAGCCCAGGTTGAGCAGCACTTCGGCGATGCCGCTCATGCCGGCGCCGCCGATGCCGATGAAGTGCGCGCAGCGGATGCGGCCCATGGCCTCCGGCTGGTGTGCGACGGGTCGGGCCGGTTCGGTCACGCCGCCCTCCGTTCGTCCGCCGCCTGCAGGCAGAATGCGGCCACCCGCGCCGCCGCGTCGGGGATGGCCTTGTCGCGCGCGCGGCGCGCCATGTCGTTGAGGCGCTGCGGCTGCTGCAGCACCTCCAGCTCCCGCACCAGCCGTTGCCGGGTCATCTGGTCCTGCGGCAGCAGCACGGCCGCGCCGGCGTCGGCCAGGTAGCGGGCGTTGCCGGTCTGGTGGTCGTCGACCGCGTACGGATAGGGCACCAGGATGGAACCCACGCCGGCCGCCGCCAGTTCGGCGACGGTCAGGGCGCCGGCCCGGCACAACACCAGGTCGGCCCAACGGTAGGCCGCGGCCATGTCGTCGATGAAGGCCTCCAGGCGCACCTCCACCCCGGCCTCGTGGTAGGCCGCGGTGGCCCGGTCGAGGTGGCGCAGGCCGGTCTGGTGCCAGACGTCCGGCCGCCGCGCGGCGTCGATGCCCGCCAGTGCCGGCGGCAGGGTTTCGTTGAAGACGGCGGCGCCCAGGCTGCCGCCCACCACCAGCAGGCGCGGCCGCCGGCCCCGGGGATCCCTCGCCTCGAACGGCAGCCGGGCGATGGCTTCGCGCACCGGGTTGCCGGTGTGCACGGCACCCGGCAGGCTGCCGGGGAACCCTTCCATGACCCGCCGGGCCAGCGGCGCCAGCAGGCGGTTGGTGAGGCCGGCCACCGCGTTCTGTTCGTGGATGAGCAGCGGCCGGCGCAGCAGCCAGGCGGAGACGCCGCCGGGACCGGTGACGAAGCCGCCCATGCCCAGCACCGCGGCGGGACGCAGCCGTACCACCACGGCCAGGGATTGCAGCAGGGCGCCGGCCAGCATGAAGGGCGCGGCCAGCCGCCTGAGCACACCCTGGCCGCGCAGGCCGCTGACGCGCACCCACTCGACCGGGATGCCGGCATCCGGCACCACCCGCGCCTCCAGGCCGGCGCGGGTGCCCATCCAGACCACCGGCACGTCGCGCCGGCGCAGTTCCTCGGCCACCGCCAGGGCCGGGAACACGTGGCCACCGGTGCCGCCGGCCATGATCAGCACGGGTGCGCGCCGCCCGCTCATCGCCTCACCCGCCCGCGCCGGGCGCGCGCGGTGCCGGTGACTTTCAGCCCCTCGGCCGTGCAGCGCGTCTCGTAGTCGATGCGCAGCAGCAGGGCGACGGCCGCGCAACTGACCAGCATGCTGCTGCCGCCGTAGCTGAGCAGCGGCAGGGTCAGGCCCTTGGTCGGCAGAAGCCCGGTGTTGACGCCGATGTTGATCAGGGTCTGCAGGCCCATCCAGGTGCCGATGCCGTAGGCCAGCCAGGCGGCGAAGGGGTTGCCGTTGTCCAGTGCCACCGCCGCGATACGGTAGGCGCGCCAGACCAGGAAGGCGTACAGGCCGAGCACCACCAGCACGCCCAGCAGGCCCAGTTCCTCGGCCAGCACCGCGAACACGAAATCGGTGTGGGCCTCGGGCAGATAGAAGAGTTTCTGGATGCTGGCGCCCAGCCCCACGCCGGTGATCTCCCCGCGGCCGATGGCGATCAGCGACTGCGACAACTGGAAACCGCTGTCGAAGGGATCGGCCCAGGGGTTGAGGAAACCGGTCAGGCGCTGCAGGCGGTAGGGTGAGGACACCGCCAGCAGGGTGAAGGCGCCGGCCGCGAGCGCGATCAGGGCGGCGAAGTTGCCCAGCCGCACCCCGGCCATGAACATCATCACCAGGGCGGTGGCGAACAACACCACCGTGGCGCCGAAGTCCGGCTCCAGCAGCAGCAGCACGGCGGTGAACACCAGCACCAGCATGGGCTTGAGGAAACCCGCCACGCCCTGGCGGATCTGCTCGGCGTGGCGCACCAGGTAACCGGCCAGGTAGATCAGGATCAGCAGCTTGGCCACCTCCGACACCTGCAGGCGGAACAACCCCAGGTTGATCCAGCGGATGCTGCCGTTGACCCTGTGGCCCAGGCCCGGCACCAGCACCGCCAGCAGCAGGGCCAGCGCCAGCAGCAGGCACAGGAAGCCGGCCCGCTCCCACCAGGCCAGGCGCACGCGCAGCACCAGCAGCCCCAGGCCCAGGCCCATGGCCATGTAGGTGGCCTGACGCAGGGTGTAGTAGAACGACCCGTGATGGTAGCGGTCGGCGGTCGGCATGGAGGCCGAGGTCACCATCACCAGGCCGATGGCCAGCAGGGCGAAGAACACCCCCAGCAGCGCGAAATCCAGCCGCGGGCAGGCGCGGCCCCGCAGGGTCGGCATGTCGGGCAGCAGCAGGGCCAGGTTCATGGCTGCCTCAACCTCCCCACCGCCTGCATGAAGGCTTCGCCGCGCGCGGCGAAGCCGTCGAACATGTCGAAGCTGGCGCAGGCCGGCGACAGCAGCACGGCGTCGCCGGGCCGGGCCAGCGCCCGGGCCCGGGCCACGGCCTCGTCCATGTCGGCGGCCTGCTCGCAGGGCACCCGGCCCTGCAGGAAGGCGGCCAGCCGCGGGGCGTCCTCGCCGATCAGCACCGCGCCGCGCACCCGGCCCTGCATGCCTTCGGCCAGTTCGCGGAAATCGGCGCCCTTGCCCCGGCCGCCGGCGATCAGCACCAGCGGCCCGGGGATGCCCCGGATGGCTGCCAGCGCGGCGCCGACGTTGGTGGCCTTGGAGTCGTTGTACCAGCGCACGCCGTCGATCTCCGCCACCCACTGGGTGCGGTGCGGCAGGCCAGCGAAACTGCGCAGTGTCTCCAGCATGGCCGGCATGGGCAGGCCGGCAGCCCGGCCCAGCGCCAGCGCCGCCAGGGCGTTGGCGAGGTTGTGACGCCCCGGCAGGCGCACTTCGCCGGCCGGCAGCAGGCGCCGCTCGCCCTGCACCAGCCAGGCCTCGCCGCCCGTTTCGTCGAGGCCGAAGCCGCCCGCGGCCGGCGGCAGGGACAGCCCGAAGGAATCTTCCGCCCGCCAGTCGCCGGCCAGCGCCAGCACCCGCGCATCGTCGCGGTTGACGACGGCGTGGCGGCAGCCCCGGTAGATGGCGGCCTTGGCGGCGGCGTAGTCGTCCAGCGAGGTGTAGCGATCCAGGTGGTCGACACTGAGGTTGAGGATGCAGGCGGCCTGCGTGCGCAGGCTCGATACGGTCTCGAGCTGGAAACTGGACAGTTCCAGCACGTACAGGTCGGGCCCGCTGTCGCCGAGCAGCTCCAGCGCCGGCGTACCCAGGTTGCCGCCGACGCGCACGTCGCGGCCCGCGCACTGCGCCATGCGGCCGACCAGCGTGGTCACCGTGCTCTTGCCGTTGGAGCCGGTGACGGCCACCACCGGCGCTTCCGCGGCGCGCGCGAACAGCTCGATGTCGCCGATGACCTCGACGCCGCGCTCGCGCGCCTCGCGGATCAGCGGCTCGTCCAGCGACACGCCGGGGCTGACCACGATGCGACCGGCGCGCGCGAAGGCGTCGGCCGCGAAACCGCCCACGAACAGCGGCACCTCCGGCAGGGCCTCGCGCAGCGCGGCCAGGCGCGGCGGCTCGGCGCGGCTGTCCGTCACCGCCACCTCGACACCCTGGCGCACCAGGTAGCGCACCACCGAGGCGCCGGTCTCGCCGAGACCGACCACCAGGGTCCTCTCCTGCTGCAGTTCAGTCGCACTCATGTGCCTGGCCGCCGACGACATCGCTCCCGCTCACAACAGCATCAACAGAATCGTGATGACCACGAAGGTCACGCCCACGATCGCCATCTGGTCTTTTTCGTGCATCCCCTTCCCCCTACCTGATCTTCAGCGTCGCCAGGCCGACCAGCACCAGGATCACGGTGATGATCCAGAAGCGCACGATGACGCGCGGCTCCGGCCAGCCCTTGAGTTCGAAGTGGTGGTGCAGCGGCGCCATGCGGAAGATGCGCCGGCCGGTCAATTTGAACGAGGCCACCTGCAGGATCACCGACACCGTCTCCATGACGAACACGCCCGACATGATGAAGAACACCAGTTCCTGGCGGACCAGCACGGCGATGATGCCCAGCGCCGCGCCCAGCGCCAGGGCGCCGACGTCGCCCATGAACACCTGCGCCGGGTAGGCGTTGAACCACAGGAAGCCCAGCCCGGCGCCGACCAGGGCGCCGCAGAACACCACGATCTCGCCGACGTCGCGGATGTAGGGAATGCCCAGGTAGCCGGCGAACTTCACGTGGCCGGTGGTGTAGGCGAAGATGCCCAGCGCGCCGGCCACCATGACGGTGGGCAGGATGGCCAGGCCGTCCAGACCGTCGGTGAGGTTGACGGCGTTGCTGGAACCGACCACCACGAAATACACCAGCACCACGTACCACCAGCCCATGTCGATGGCGACGTGCTTGAAGAAGGGCACGATCAACTGCGTCTCGGCCGGCGACTGCGCCGTGCCGTACAGAAACAGGCCGGTCGCCAGCGCCACCAGCGACTGCCAGCCGTACTTGGCGCCGGCCGACAGGCCCTTGCTGTTGCCCAGCACCAGCTTCTTGTAGTCGTCCACCCAGCCGATGGCGCCGAACGCCAGGGTCACGACCAGCACCACCCACACGTAGCGGTTGCTGAGGTCGGCCCACAGCAGGGTCGCCACCGCCACCGCCACCAGGATGAGGGCGCCGCCCATGGTCGGCGTGCCGGCCTTGCTGAGATGGCTCTGCGGCCCGTCGTCGCGCACCTGCTGGCCGATCTGGCGGTGGCTGAGCTTGCGGATCATGGCCGGACCGACCAGGAAGGAGATCAGCAGCGCCGTCAGCACGCCGAAGATGGCGCGCAGCGTCAGGTACTGGAAGACGTTGAAGCCGCTGTAGTACTGGCTCAGGTAGTCGGCGAGATAGACCAGCATGTCAGCAGCCCTCCCCGACCTGGGCGCTGGTGTCGGTCAGGGCCTGCACCACGCGCTCCATGCGCATGCGGCGCGAGCCCTTGACCAGTGCGGTGGCGCCCGGCCCGGCGGCTTCCTGCAAGGCGGCGACAAGCGCATCGCTGTCCTCGAAGGCCTGCGCGCCGGGGCCGAACGCCGGCACGGCCAGCGCCGCCAGCTCGCCCAGCGTCCACAGCCGCTCGATGCCCGCGGCGCGCGCCGCCTCGCCGGCCGCGCGGTGCAGGCGGGCGCTGTCGGCGCCCAGTTCGCCCATGTCGCCCAGCACCAGCCAGCGCTCGCCGGCGGCGCCTGCCAATACCTCCAGCGCCGCCTGCAGCGAGGCCGGGTTGGCGTTGTAGGTGTCGTCGATCAGGCGCAGGCCGCGCAGGCCGGGCTGCGGCTGCAGGCGGCCGTCGACCGGCGCCAGCGCCGTCAGGCCGGCGGCGATCTGCGCCGGCGCCACGCCCAGGGCGGTCGCGACGGCAGCCGCGGCCAGCGCGTTCATGACGTTGTGGCGTCCGGCCAGCCGCAGGCGCAGCGCCGCCTCGCCGGCAGGCGTGAACAGCTCGATGCAGCTGCCGCCGGCCTCGGGGCGCCAGCGCCCGCCGACGTCGGCCTCCTTCTCCAGCCCGAAAGTGATGACGCGGCGCGCGCCCGCCAGTCGCCGCCACAGGGGCGCGAAGCGGTCGTCGGCGTTGATGACGGCGACGCCGTCCATGGCCAGCCCCTCGAACAGTTCGCCCTTGGCCCGCGCCACGCCTTCCAGGTCGCCGAAACCCTCCAGGTGCGCCGGCGCCGCGTTGTTGACCAGGCCGATGCCGGGCGCCGCGATGGCCGCCAGGGCGGCGATCTCGCCGGGGTGGTTGGCGCCCAGTTCCAGCACCGCGTAGTCGTGCTCCGGCCCGAGCCGGCCCAGCGTCAGCGGCAGGCCGATGTCGTTGTTGAAATTGCCGGCGGTGACCAGCGGCCGGCCGGAACGATGCAGGATGGCGGCCACCATTTCCTTGACCGTGGTCTTGCCATTGCTGCCGGTGATGGCCACCACCGGGATGTCGAAGCGGCGCCGCCAGTCGGCCGCCAGGGCGCCCAGCGCCAGGCGCGTGTCCGCCACCCGCAGCAGCGGCAGGCTGCCGCCCACCGGCCGGCTGACCGCGGCCGCCGCCGCGCCGCGCGCATCGGCCTGGCCGACATAGTCGTGGCCGTCGAAGCTCGGCCCCTGCAGGGCGACGAACAGGTTGCCCTGGCGCAGGCTGCGGGTGTCCGTGCTCAGGCCGGCGAAGTGCACGTCCTCGCCGATCTGCTCGGCGTTCAGCACGCCGGCGGCCTCCGACAGCGCCATGCTCATCATGCGCGCCACCTCCGCAGCGCCTGCTGCACCCGCACCCGGTCGCTGAATGCCAGCCGCCGCGCGCCGATCTGCTGGTAGTCCTCGTGGCCCTTGCCGGCCACCAGCACCAGGTCGTCGGGGCCGGCCGCGGCGATGGCGGCATCGATGGCCTCGGCCCGGTCGACGATACGCTGCAGACGGACCGGTTCGCGGGCACCGGCGGCGATCTCCCCGATGATGCGCTGCGGGTCTTCGCTGCGCGGGTTGTCGCTGGTCAGGATCACGCGGTCGGCGCCGGCCTCGGCCACCGCCCCCATCTGCGGCCGCTTGCCGCGGTCGCGGTCGCCGCCGGCGCCGAACACGCACACCAGCTCGCCGCGGCAATGGGCGCGCAGGGCATGCAGCGCGTTGTCCAGGGCATTCGGCGTATGGGCGTAGTCGACCACCACCAGCGGCTGGCCGGGGCCACCGAAGGCCTCCATGCGGCCGGGCACCGTCTCCACCCGGGCCAGGTGCTCCAGGGCGGCCTCGAAACCGGTCCCCGCCGCCAGCAGCGCGCCCAGCGCCGCCAGCAGGTTGGCGGCGTTGAACCCGCCCAGCAACCGGCTCTCCAGCACCGCACCGCCCCAGGCGCTGGTCTCGAGGGTCACCCGCAGGCCGCGCGCCAGCGACTCCACCCGGGTGGCGTGCAACCACTCGCCGCGACCGGCGCGCCGGTCGAAGCCGGCTCCCCGGGCATAGCGGATGACCTGCACGCCCGCCGGCGGCGCCGCGGCCAGCTCGCGGCCGAAGGCGTCGTCGGCGTTCAGCACCCAGGCCGACAACCCCGGCGACCGGAACAGCCGGCGCTTGGCATCGGCGTAGGCCTGCAAGCTGCCGTGGTAGTCCAGGTGGTCGCGGCTCAGGTTGGTGAGCACCGCGACATCGAAGGCCACGGCGTTGCAGCGGCCCTGGTGGAGGGCGTGCGAGGAGGTTTCCATGGCCACGGCGACTGCGCCCTTGTCGCGCAGGGCGGCCAGCTCGGCCTGCAGGCGCAGGGCGTCCGGCGTGGTGTGGGTCGGTGCGCGCAGTTCGCCGGGCAGGCCGTAGCCCAGGGTGCCGAGCAGTCCGCAGGAACGCCCGGCGCCGGCCAGCGCGGTGGCGATGAAATGGGTAACCGAGGTCTTGCCGTCGGTGCCGGTGACGCCGATGCAGCAAAGATCCCGCGAGGGATGACCGTAGAAGCGGTCGGCGATGACGCCCAGGCGCTGGCCCAGGCCCGCGACGGCGACCGCCGGCACCGGCAGTTCGCCGGGCAAGCGTCCGGCGGCCGGCTCCCAGACCACGGCGGCGGCGCCCCGCGCCAGTGCCTGGTCGAGGTGGTCCAGGCCGTGGTCGCGCAACCCGGCCACGGCCAGGAACAGGTCGCCGGCGCACAGGCTGCGGCTGTCGCTGGCCAGCCCGTGCACCATCAGGTCCGGCAGGCGCGCCCCTTCCGCCAGGCCGTCGAGCAACGCCGCCAGGGAGATCCCGTCGCCGAGGCGCGGCGCCGCCATCATGCCGGCCCCTCCGTGCTGCGCGCGCGGGTGTGCAGCAGCGGCACGTCGTCGGGGGCGATGTTCAGCAGCCGCAGGGCGCCGGCCATGATCCGCGCGAACACCGGGCCGGCCACCTTGCCGCCGTAGTACTCGCCGTTGCGCGGCTCGTTGATGACCACCACCATGACCAGCCGCGGCCGGCTGGCCGGCGCCATGCCGGCGAACAGCGACAGGTAGCGGTCCTCGGCGTAGCCGCCCGCCTCCGCCTTGTGCACGGTGCCGGTCTTGCCTGCCACCCGGTAGCCGCTCACCGCCGCCGCCGGCGCGGTGCCACCGGGCTGCACCACGGTCTCCATCATGCGCCGCACCTGGCGCGCCACCGACGCTTCCAGCACCCGGCGCAGCCGCGGCGGCTGCTCGCGCCTGAGCAGCGACACCGGCACCAGATAACCGTCGTTGGCGAACACCGAATAGGCCTGCGCAAGCTGCAGCGGCGTGGTCGACAGGCCGTAGCCATAGGCCAGGGTGGCGCGCTCGATGTCGCGCCAGCGGTGGTAGTCGGCCAGAAAGCCGTCGGCCTCGCCGGGGAAGCCGCTGCCCGTCGAGGTGCCGAAGCCGGCCCGCGCCAGCACGCCGTGGAAATCCTCCGGTGGCAGGCTGAGGGCGATCTTGGCCGCCGCCACGTTGCTGGACTTGCGGATGACGCCGGTCAGATCCAGGGTGCCGTGATCGTGCACGTCGTGGATGGTGTGGACGCCGACCTGGAACAGGCCCGGCGAGGTGCGGATGCGGCTGTGCACGGTGTAGCGGCCGCTCTGCAGCGCCGCGGCGATGACGAAGGGCTTGAGCGTCGAGCCCGGCTCGAACAGATCGGTGACGGCCCGGTTGCGCAGCCGGGCGGGGTGCAGCTTGCGGCGGTTGTTGGGGTTGTAGGAGGGCTGGTTGACTAGCGCCAGCACCTCGCCGCTGCGGCTGTCCAGCACCACCACCGAGCCGGAACGGGCGTTGTGCTGGCGCACCGCGGCCTTGAGTTCACGGTAGGCCAGGTACTGGATGCGGCGGTCGATGCTCAGCACCAGGTCCTTGCCGGGGCGCGGCGCACGGATGCTCTCGACGTCCTCGACCACGTGGCGGCGGCCGTCGACGATGACGCGCTTGGCGCCGGGCTCGCCGCGCAGCCAGTCGCCGTAGGCCAGCTCCAGCCCTTCCTGCCCCTGGTCATCGATGTTGGTGAAACCGATCAGGTGGGCGGCCACCTCGCCGGCCGGGTAGTAGCGGCGGTATTCGCGCTGCAGGGCGACGCCGGGGGCTTCCAGCGCCTGCACCTGGCCGGCCAGCTGGGGACTGATGTGGCGCTTGAGGTAGACGAACTCGCGGTCCTTGCGGCGCGTCAGCAGGCGCAGCAGGTGGTCGCTGTCCAGCCCCAGCACGCGCGCCAGGCGCGGCAACTGCTCGCGCGCCGGCAGCAGCTCGCGCGGGTTGGCCCAGACCGACTCCACCGGCGTGCTGATGGCCAGCGGTTCGCCGTTGCGGTCGCTGATCATGCCGCGGTGGGCGCTGATGCGCACGGTGCGCAGGTGGCGCGCCTCGCCCTGGTGCTTGAGGAAATCGTGGTCGAGCAACTGCAGTTCCGCCACCCGGCCGGCCAGCACCAGGAAACCCAGCAGGACGGCGCCGGTCAGCAACCGGTGCCGGAACGGGCTGTGGCTGATCTTCCTGTTCATCGGCGCAGGATCACCACCGACTGGGGCGCCGGTATCTGCATGCCCATGCGGTCGCGCGCGGCGCGCTCGACCTGGCCGTGTGTCGTCAAGGTACTCTGCTCCAGTTGCAACTGGCCCCACTCCACGTTCATGCGGTCGCGTTCCGCCTGCAGCGCCTGCAGCTCCACGAACAGCTTGCGGCTGTGGTGCTTGGCGTACACCACGCCGATGGCAGTCAGCACCACCCCCGCCGCCAGCAGCAGCCCCAGCATGCCCCTCACGCCACGCGCTCCGCGATGCGCAGGGTGGCGCTGCGGGCGCGCGGGTTGGCCCCGGTCTCGGCGGCCGTGGCGGTGACCGGCTTGCCGACCAGCCGCAGTCGCGGCCGGAACGCCTCCGGCGTCACCGGCAGGTCCGGCGGCAGCTGCGGCCCGCGCGCCTCGGCGCGCAGGAAGCGCTTCACGATGCGGTCCTCCAGCGAATGGAAGCTGATCACCACCAGCCGGCCGCCCGGTGCCAGCGCCTGAACGGCCTGCTCCAGGCCGGCGCGCAAATCGTCGAGCTCGTGGTTGATGTGGATGCGGATGGCCTGGAAGGTGCGCGTGGCCGGGTGCTTGTGGCGCTCCCGCGACGGCACGGCGGCGGCGACGATGCGCGCCAGTTCGCCGGTGGTCCCGATGGGCGCCTCCTGGCGCCGGCGCACGATGGCGCGGGCGATGCGGCGCGCATGACGTTCCTCGCCGTAGTCGAACAGCACCCGTACGATATCGGCCTCGTCGGCCTGCGCCAGCCAGTCGGCGGCGCCCGGTCCGGCCTGCGGATCCATGCGCATGTCGAGCGGTCCTTCCCTCATGAAACTGAAACCCCGTTGCGGATCGTCGAGCTGCGGCGAGGACACCCCCAGGTCCAGCAGGACACCGTCCACCGCGCCGGCCCAGCCGAGTTCCGCCACCGCCGTGCCGAGTTCCGCAAAACTGCCGTGCCACCTGTGCACACGTGCGTCGTCACCGAACCGTTCCTGTGCCACCCGGAGCGCCTGCGGATCCTTGTCGAACACCAGCAGCGCCCCCCTGTCCCCCAGCCTGTCGAGTATCGCGGCGCTGTGGCCGCCGCGCCCGAAGGTGCCGTCGATGTAACGTCCCTGCGGCTTTATGCGCAGCCCTTCCAGCACCTGCTCCAGCATGACCGGGCGGTGCGCGTATGCCTGCACCATCTAGAGCGTCAACGATTCCAGCGGGTCGGGAAGATCGCCTTGCGACTCCTCGCCCTGCGCCATCCAGGCACTGCACTTCTGCTCCCAGGTCTCCTCGTCCCAGAGTTCGAACTTGTTGCCGACGCCGGCCAGCGCCACGCGCTTGTCCAGGCCGGCGAACTCGCGCAGCCGCGGCGCGATCAGGATGCGGCCGTGGCCGTCCATCTCGACGTCGGTGGCATAGCCGATGAGCATGCGCTGGAGATCACGGGTGCGCCGGTTCTGGTTGGGGAGACGGACCAGCTTGCGCTCGATCTCGTCCCATTCGGGCTGGGGGTACAACAACAGGCAGCCGTCGTCGTGGACGGTCAGCACCAGGCGGCCGTCGTAGCGCTCCTGAATCGGCCCGCGATAGCGGGTCGGGAGCGCCAGGCGACCCTTGGCGTCCAGATTGACAGTACTGCCCCCACGAAACACGCCGTTTCCCTCAACCGCCCCTGAGCACCATTAATTACCACTTATTCCCACTTCTCGACACTATAGGTAGCGGGTACGCGGCTTGTCAAGGGAAAACGGCGGAAATCCTTCTTTGTGGACAGCCACTTACGTCATTTTGACAGGTACCTCGAAACGAAAGAATTAGAAATCATGGGGTTGCCGAATCTAGTTACCGGAATACTTCATGACATGGAGCCCAGACCACCTGAATTATATAATAATATTTATAGGCTCATATGGTTTTCTTATAAAGAAAGGGGTTGTAAAGAAGGCGCCCTGACGAACACGCAGGGCGGGGTGACCGAAGGTAACCCCGCCACAACCGTGTGTGTGGCGGCCACCCCTTGATTTCGCTTCGGGTAGTGAGGCCGGCGCGCGCAGTGGCGCTAGAACGGAATGTCGTCGTCGAAATCGTCCGCCGCCGCGGCGGGGGCGGCCTGTGACTGGGCCGGGGCGCGCGACTGGCCGCCGCTCTCGCCGAAGCCGGCGCTGCCGCCGGAGCGCGAGCCCAGCATCTGCATGTCGTTGACGATGATCTCGGTGGTGTAGCGGTCGCGGCCTTCCTTGTCCTGCCACTTGCGGGTCTGCAGGCGACCCTCGATGTAGACCTGGGAGCCCTTGCGCAGGTATTCGCCGGCGATCTCGGCGACGCGGCCGTAGAACACCAGGTTGTGCCACTCGGTGCGCTCCTTCTGCTCGCCCGTCTGCTTGTCCTTCCAGGCATCCGTGGTCGCCAGCGTGACGTTGCACACGGCGCCGCCGCTGGGCATGTAGCGGACTTCCGGGTCACGGCCCAGGTGGCCGATCAGAATAACCTTGTTGACGCCTCTTGCCATGGAACTCTCCTGATTGCGTGTGGGCACATTCCCTGTGCGGATCGCGGGCCGGGGGCCCTTGTTATGGATGGGACGGAGGCGGCGGGCCTCCCCCTCCGAAGCACCGTAATCATACCTCCGGCGCCGGCCGCTTCCCAGCCCCGGCGGTGCTCAGGTGCTGGCGGCCAGGGCGCCCAGGGCTTCCTCGTCGAGCGCCTGCGGATCGACCTTGAGGTAGGCCACCCCGTCCTCGGCGATGACCACCGCCTCGGCCACGCCCGGCACCGCCGTGATGCGCTGCGCCAGGCGGCGCGCCGCCTCGGGATCGGCCACGTCGACGCGCAAAAGGCGGCTGCTGAGGTAGGACGGCGTGCGCATGCCGGCGGCCACCGCCAGCCACAGCACGGCGGCGGCGCCGCAGAACAGGAATACCGAGTCCAGCCCGAAGCGGCCGTGCAGCCAGCCGCCGATGCTGCCGCCCAGGAAGGCGCCCAGGAACTGGGAACTGGAATAGAGACCCATGGCCGTGCCCTTGCTGTCGGGCGGCGCCATCTTGGCGATCAGCGACGGCAGGATGGCCTCCAGCAGGTTGAAGCCGGCGTAGAACACGAACAGCATGGCGCCGATGCCGAGCACCGTGGCGTGCACCTCGTAGAGCCCGAACTCGGCCAGGGCGATGACCGCGATGGCGCCGACGAACACCTCTTTCATGCGCCGGTGCTTCTCGGCCTGGATGATGAAGGGGATGGCGGCCGGCAGCGACAGCAGCAGCACCGGCAGGTAGACCTCCCAGTGCTTCGCCTCCGCCAGCCCGGCCAGGTCGCGCAGCGCCAGCGGCAGCACCACGAAGCTGGCGGTGAGGATCAGGTGCAGGGTGAGGATGCCGTAGTCCAGGCGCAGCAGCTGACCGTCCCTGAGCACACGGCCGAACTGGCCCGGCACCACCTCGGCGTCACGGTGCACGCGGCTGATGACGGGGTTCGGCACCACCCACAACACCACGCCGATGCCGGACAATGCCAGCACCGAGGTCAGCCAGAAGATACCCGGCACGCCGATCCAGCCGTTCAGCACCGGCCCCAGGATCATGGCCACCGCGAACGAGGCGCCGATGGTCATGCCGATGATGGCCATGGCCTTGACGCGGTGCTCCTCGCGGGTGAGATCCGCGGTCAGCGCCATGACGGCGGCGGCGATGGCGCCGGCGCCCTGCAGGGCGCGACCGAAGATCACCCAGCGCATGTCGCCGGCCGAAGCGGCCACGGCGCTGCCGGCGGCGAACACCAGCAGGCCGAACACGATCACCGGCTTGCGGCCGATGCGGTCCGACAGCAGGCCGAAGGGAATCTGCAGAATGGCCTGGGTCATGCCGTAGATGCCGATGGCCAGGCCGATCAGCGCCGGGGTGGCGCCTTCCAGCTCGTGGGCGTAGAGCGAGAACACCGGCAGGATCATGAATAACCCCAGCATGCGCAGGGCATAGATGCCGGCCAGCGAAAAGGCGGCCCGGCGCTCGGTGGCCGTCATGGCCGCGGGGTTCTGGCTGTGCTGATCCATATCGTCTTGAAGTGAAACGTTTTGGTCGGTACGCGAGAAACGTCGTATCATATCAGGTTCGCCGAACCTCCGGAATCCATATGGACCGCATACGCGTACAGGGTGCCCGCACCCACAACCTGCAGAACATCGACCTCGACCTGCCGCGCGACAAGCTGATCGTGTTCACCGGCCTGTCCGGCTCCGGCAAGTCGTCGCTGGCCTTCGACACCCTGTACGCCGAGGGCCAGCGCCGCTACGTGGAATCGCTGTCGGCCTACGCCCGCCAGTTCCTGTCCATGATGGAAAAACCCGACGTCGACCACATCGAGGGCCTGTCGCCGGCCATTTCCATCGAGCAGAAGTCCACCTCGCACAACCCGCGCTCCACGGTCGGCACCATCACCGAGATCTACGACTACCTGCGCCTGCTGTTCGCGCGCGCGGGCACGCCGCGCTGCCCCGAGCACGGCGCCGACCTGGAGGCCCAGACCGTCAGCCAGATGGTGGACCAGGTCATGGCGCTGCCGGAAGGCACGCGGCTCATGCTGCTGGCGCCGGTGGTGCAGAACAGGAAGGGCGAACACCTCGGCGTGCTGGAGGAGCTGCGCGCCCACGGCTTCATCCGTGCCCGCATCGACGGCGAAGTGGTGGAGCTGGACCAGGCCCCGATCCTGGACCTGAAGCGCAAGCACAGCATCGAGGTGGTGGTGGACCGCTTCAAGGTGCGCGACGACCTGGCGCTGCGGCTGGCCGAGTCCTTCGAGACCGCCCTGCGGCTGGCCGACGGGGTGGCCCGGGTGGCGAGCCTGGACGACCCGGACGCCGCCGAGCTGGTGTTCTCGGCCAGGTTCGCCTGCCCGCAGTGCGGCTATTCGCTGTCGGAGCTGGAGCCGCGCCTGTTCTCCTTCAACAACCCGGTCGGCGCCTGCCCCACCTGCGACGGCCTGGGCGTGCAGCAGTCCTTCGACCCGCAGCGGGTGGTGGCGCACCCGCATCTCAGCCTGGCCGGCGGCGCGGTGCGCGGCTGGGACCGGCGCAACGCCTACTATTTCCAGCTCATCAGCTCGCTGGCCGACCACTACGGCTTCGATATCGACACCCCCTTCGAGGAACTGCCGAAGAAGATCCAGGACGTCATCCTGTACGGCAGCGGCAAGGAAGTCATCGAGTTCCAGTACATCAACGAACGCAGCGGCTTCACCGTCAAGCGCCACCCCTTCGAGGGCATCCTGCGCAACATGGAGCGCCGCTACCACGAGACCGAGTCCAGCGTGGTGCGCGAGGAACTGGCGCGCTATCTCTCCACCCACCCCTGCCCGGACTGCGGCGGCACCCGCCTCAACCGCGCCGCGCGCCACGTGTTCGTGTCCGGCCGCAACCTGCCCGAGATCACCGCCTGGCCGGTGGGCGAGGCGCTGGAGTTCTTCCGGACGCTGGACCTGCCCGGGCGGCGCGGCGCCATCGCCGGCAAGATCGTCAAGGAGATCCGCGACCGGCTCGACTTCCTGGTCAACGTGGGGCTGAACTACCTGTCGCTGGAGCGCAGCGCCGACACCCT
>Ga0256841_1001247_pt1 | contig 22795 bp, 14 predicted proteins | sample 356308metaG_FD_185971 | JGI IMG/M metagenome (GOLD analysis project Ga0256841, IMG submission 185971) | Hydrothermal vent microbial communities from Mid Atlantic Ridge, Atlantic Ocean - 356-308 | ecosystem: Environmental > Aquatic > Marine > Hydrothermal vents | place: Atlantic Ocean: Mid... | reverse complement strand
TCAGCGACATCGTCGAAACCGATTTCGGTTACCACATCATCATGCTGACGGATATCCGCGGCAGCTCCATTCCCTCTTTCGAGAAGGCGCGCGCCGAGCTGGAGAAGGACCTGCGGCTGCGCAAGGCCGAGGACCTGTTCTACGACCGGCTCGAACAGCTCACGGACCTGGCCTACGAGAACCCGGAATCGCTGCAGCCGGCCGCAGATGCGCTGGGCCTGGAAGTGAAGGAGAGCGACTGGCTGACAGCGTCGGGCGGTCCGGGCGTGGGCCGGTACCGGAATCTCATGGAAGCGGTGTTCAGCGACGACGTGCTGGAGGCCGGCAACAATACCGAACCGGTGGAAGTCGGCGCCAACGACGTCATCGTCGCCCGCGTGCACGAACGCGAGCCGTCCCGGCCGCAGACGCTGGACGAGGTGCGCGAGCGCATCGTCGCCCTGCTGCGCGCGCAGCAGGCGCGCGAGGCCGCCCGCAGCAAGGGTGAGGCGCTGCTGAAGGAGATCGAGGGCGGCAGGTCCATGAAGGCGCTGGAGGAGGCGGGCCACTATGCCTTCCGCGAAGCGAAACAGGCTACGCGCACGGCACCCGGCCACGACCCCCGCATCGTGCGAGAGGCATTCCGCCTGCGCGTGCCCGCGGAGGGTTCCGCCGAACTCAAGGGCTTGCAGCTTGCCAACGGTGACTATGTCATCATTCGCCTGACCGGTGTGACCGAGGCCGATCCCAAGGCCATGAAGGCGGACGAGCGGCGTCAGCTGCTCCAGGGATTCATCGGCATGCGCGAGAACGCCTTGTTCAATGCCCTGGTCGACAGCCTGCGGGCCAAGGCGGAAATCGACATACCGGAAGAAAGCGAATAGGCCACCGCGCCATGGCCGGGCCCTCCACCGGTTCGCCGGCCGACAGCGCCAGAGGGCAGACATGCGCCTGAAACTGCACTGGCAGATCCTCATCGCCCTCCTGCTCGCCGTCGTCGCCGGGCGCCTGAGCGGCGCCGACGGCGAATGGCTCGGTATCCACTTCTACGCCGTCTATGCCTTTGTCGGCACGCTGTTCCTGAACGCCCTGAAAATGATCATCGTGCCCCTGATCATGTCCTCCATCATCACCGGGGTGGCGGGTATGGGCAGCGGCGAGGCGCTGGGCCGCCTGGGCTGGAAGACGGTCCTGTTCTACATGACGACCAGCCTGCTGGCCATTCTGGTCGGCCTGCTGTTCGTCAACCTGCTGGCGCCGGGTATCGTCGATGGCGAGCCGGCGCGTGAACTGTTCGGCGCCGATCCGGCGGCCGTCGCCGAGGTCGCCGACAAGGTGGCCGGACGCTCGGCTTCGGATCTCACCGACGTGTTCCTCAGCATGGTGCCGCCCAACATTGTGCAGGCGGCGGCCAACGGCCAGATGCTGGGGCTGATCTTCTTCAGCCTGCTGTTCGGTTATTTCATGACCCGCATCGACGGCGAGCGCGGCGGCCTGCTGGCGCGCTTCTGGCAGGGCGTCGCCGACGTCATGATGGAGATCACCGCCTGGGTGATGAAATTTGCGCCGCTGGGGGTGTTCGGCCTGGTGGCCAGGGTGGTGGCATCCATGGACGCCGACCAGATGCACACCCTGGCGGTGTCACTCGGCACCTTCACCTTCAGCGTGCTGGCGGCGCTGGCCGTGCACGCCTTCCTCACCCTGCCGCTGCTGCTGATGCTGGTCGGCCGGGTCAACCCGCTGGCCCACTACCGGGCCATGACACCGGCCCTGCTGACCGCCTTCTCCACGGCCTCGTCGTCCGCCACCCTGCCGCTGACCATCGAGTGCGTGCGCGACAACGCCGGCGTCTCCAACCGGACGTCGAGCTTCGTGCTGCCCCTGGGCGCCACCGTCAACATGGATGGCACGGCGCTGTACGAGTGCGTGGCCGCCATGTTCATCGCCCAGGCCTACGGCCTGCAGCTCGATTTCGTCACCCAGTTCTCGGTGGTGCTGATCGCGCTGCTCACTTCCATCGGCGTGGCCGGCATCCCCGCCGCCAGCCTGGTGGCCATCACCATCATCCTCGCCAGCATCGGTCTGCCGGCCGAGGCCATCGGCCTGATCCTGGCGGTGGATCGCATCCTGGACATGTTCCGTACCTCGGTGAACGTCTTCAGCGATTCGGTGGGCGCGGTGCTCATAGCGCGCACGGAGGGGGAGGCGGGGGTGCTGCGGGGTGACGGAAAGTCATGACAGCAAACCGCCAAGACGCCAAGAAAAAACCGTGTTCCCAGACTCTCGCTCTGCGCGCGGAGCCGGAACAAGGATAGAGTTCCTGGCGTCTTGGCGGTTTACTATTTCCGTCTCTCAGTCATCCAGTGGCGGCATACCGACGATGTTGTAGCCGGCGTCCACGTAGGTGATTTCGCCGGTGATGCCCGAGGCCAGGTCGGAGCACAGGAAGGCGGCGGTGTTGCCGACCTCGTCGATGGTGACGTTGCGGCGCAGCGGGGCGCTGCGTTCCATCAGGTCGAGCATCTTGCGGAAGTTGCTGATGCCCGCCGCCGCCAGGGTGCGGATGGGGCCGGCCGAGATGGCGTTGACACGGATGCCGTCGGGGCCCAGGCTCTGGGCCATGTAGCGCACATTGGCTTCCAGGCTGGCCTTGGCCAGGCCCATGACGTTGTAGTTGGGCATGGCCTTCTCGGCGCCGTAGTAGCTCAGCGTCAGCAGCGCACCGTCGCGGCCTTCCATCATGCGGCAGCCGGCCTTGGCCAGCGCCGAGAAGCTGTAGGAACTGATCTCGTGGGCGACGCGGAAGCCGTCGCGGCTGACCGAGTCCAGGTAGTCGCCCTCCAGCTCGGTGCGCGGCGCGAAGGCCACCGAGTGCACGATGATGTCGAGGTGGTCCCAGTAGTCGTCCAGGTGGTCGAAGACGGCTTCGATCTCCTCGTCCTTGGAGACGTCGCAGGGCACCGTGATCTCGGTGCCACATTCGGCGGCCATCTTCTCGACGCGGTCGCGCAGCTTGTCGTTCTGGTAGGTAAAGGCCAGTTCCGCGCCCTCCCGCTGCATGGCCCTGGCGATGCCCCAGGCGATGGATCGGTTGCTCGCCAGGCCCACGATCAGGGCCCGCTTTCCGGACAGGAATCCCATTGCTAGACTGACCTCCGACGGTGATGGATGGGCGTTAAGGTACCGGAAAACAGCGGGCGCGTGAAGGGGGCGGGTGCCGTGAGTGACTTGGGCCGCCGTTCCCTCCTATAATGGCCTTCCATGGGTGCACACAGACGGGCGAAAAGCCGCACGGGACGATGGCTGGCTGCTTTCCTGTCGCTGGGGCTGGCGCTCGTCGGCGGCTGTGACGGCCAGCCCTGGAACAGCCCCTATCCGCCGGACGAGGCGGGCAGGAACATCCTCTACAGTTCCTTCAGTTCGCGCCCCAACCACCTCGACCCGGTGCAGTCCTACAGCTCCAACGAGATCGTCTACAACGGCCAGATCTACGAGCCGCCGCTGCAGTACCACTACCTGAAGCGCCCCTACCGGCTCATTCCCCTGACCGCCACCAGGATGCCCAGGCCCTACTACCTGGATGCCGGCGGCCGGCGTCTGCCCGACGACGCCGATCCTGGCGACATCGCTTTCAGCGTCTACGAGATAGAGATCCGGCCGGGCATCCGCTACCAGCCGCACCCGGCCTTCGCGCGCGATGCCGACGGCCGCTTCCTCTACCACAATCTGTCGGCGGACGACCTCGAGGACGTCGAAACGCTGTCGGATTTCGAACACACGGGCAGCCGCGAGCTGGTGGCCGCCGACTACGTGCACGAGATCAAGCGCCTGGCACACCCGCACCTGCACTCGCCCATCTACGGCATCATGGCCGACTACATCGTCGGCCTGAAAGAATACGCGGCCAGGCTGCGCGCCGAGCAGGAACGCCTGGAAAAGAAGGCGCCGGGGCCGGTGTTCCTGGACCTGACGCAGTATCCGCTGGCCGGCGCCGAGGTGCTGGACCGCTACCGCTACCGTATCACCATCAAGGGCAAGTATCCGCAGTTCAAGTACTGGCTGGCCATGCCCTTCTTCGCGCCGGTGCCTCCCGAGGCGGACCGCTTCTACGCCCAGCCCGGCATGAAGGAGCGCAACATCACCCTGGACTGGTACCCGGTCGGCACCGGCCCCTACCTGCTGGCGGTCAACAACCCCAACCGGCAGATGGTGCTGGCCCGCAATCCCAACTTCCACGGCGAGACCTATCCTGCGCAGGGCGAGCCGGGCGACGCCGGGAAAGGCCTGCTGGCGGACGCCGGCAAGCCGTTGCCCATGATCGACCGCATCGTGTTCAGTCTGGAGAAGGAGGCCATCCCCACCTGGAACAAGTTCCTGCAGGGCTACTACGACACCTCGGGGGTGAGTTCCGACAGCTTCGACCAGGCCATCCAGGTCGGCTCCGGCGGTGAGATGACCCTCACCGACGAGATGAAGCGCAAGGGCATTCAGCTCAGCACCAGCGTCTCCACTTCCATCTTTTATATGGGCTTCAACATGCTGGACCCGGTGATCGGCGGCTACAGCAAACGGGCGCGGCTGCTCAGGCGCGCCATCGCCATCGCCGTGGACTACGAGGAATTCATTTCCATCTTCGCCAATGGCCGCGGCATTCCGGCCCAGAGCCCGATACCGCCCGGCATATTCGGCCACCGGGACGGCCGCGACGGCATCAATCCCTATGTCTACGACTGGACGCCACGCGGTCCGGTGCGCAAGCCGGTCAGCGAGGCGCGCCGGCTACTGGCCGAGGCTGGCTACCCGGACGGCCGCGACATCAGGACCGGCAAGCCGCTGGTGCTCAACCTCGACACCACCGCCTCGGGCCCGGACGACAAGGCGCGCCTGGACTGGCTGCGCAAGCAGTTCGCCAAGCTCGACATCCAGCTCGTCATCCGCGGCACCGACTACAACCGCTTCCAGGACAAGATGCTCAAGGGCACGGCGCAGATCTTCCAGTGGGGCTGGAACGCCGACTACCCGGACCCGGAGAACTTCCTGTTCCTGCTCTACGGCAGGAACGGCAAGGTGGAGCACAACGGCGAGAACGCCGCCAATTACGCCAACCCGGAGTACGACCGCCTGTTCGAACAGATGAAGGCCATGGACGACGGGCCGGAGCGCCAGGCTATCATCGACCACATGGTGGAGATCCTGCGCCGCGATTCGCCCTGGCTGTTCGGCTACCATCCGCTGCAGTTCGCGCTGTTCCACGCCTGGTACCACAACGTGAAGCCAAACCTGATGGCCAACAACACCCTCAAGTACCGGCGCATCGACGCGGCGCTGCGCCAGAACAAGCGCCGGGAATGGAACCGGCCGGTGCTGTGGCCGCTGGGCCTGGTGGCTTTGCTGCTGGTGCTGTCGGTGCTGCCGGCCTGGATCAGCTACCGCCGCCACGAGACGCGCCGGGCGCTGGAGGAGGCCGGCTGATGTTCGCCTATGTGGTGCGCCGCATGCTGTACGCCGTTCCGATCCTGATCGGTGTCAACCTGCTCACCTTCGCCCTGTTCTTCGTGGTCAATTCGCCCGACGACATGGCGCGCATGCATCTCGGCATGAAGCGGGTCACGCCGGAGGCCATCGAGAAATGGAAGGCCGACCACGGCTACGACCGGCCGCTACTGTACAATGCGCAGGCCGAGGGGCTCGGGCGCGTCACCGATACCATCTTCTTCGAGAAGTCGGTGCGCCTGTTCGCCTTCCAGTTCGGCAGTTCGGACGGCGGTCGCAACATCGGTCAGGATATCGGCCAGCGCATGTGGCCCAGTCTCGCCATCGCCGTACCCGTGCTGCTGCTGGGTCTGCTGGTGTATATCAGCTTCGCCATGCTGCTGGCCTTCTTCCGCGGCACCTACCTGGATGTGTCGGGCGTGGTACTGAGCGTGGTGCTGATGTCGATCTCGCTGCTGTTCTACATCATCGCCGGCCAGTACGTGTTCAGCAAGCTGTTCCACCTGGTGCCCATCTCCGGTTACCAGCCGGGCTGGCTGGCCTGGCGCTTCGTCATTCTACCGGTCGCCATCGGCGTGTTCGCCGGCCTGGGTTCCAGCAGCCGCTGGTACCGCACCATCTTCCTGGAAGAGATCAACAAGGACTACGTGCGCACAGCACGCGCCAAGGGCCTGTCGGAACCGGGCCTGCTGTTCGGCCACGTGCTGAAGAATGCCCTGGTACCCATTCTTACCGGCGTGGTGGTGGTGTTGCCGACCCTGTTCATGGGCAACCTGATCCTGGAGTCCTTCTTCGGCATTCCGGGGCTGGGCAGCTACACCATCGACGCCATCAACAGCCAGGACTTCGCCATCGTCCGCGCCATGGTGTTCCTGGGGTCGGTGCTGTATATCCTGGGCCTGATTCTCACCGATATCTCCTACACCCTGGTCGACCCGAGGATCCGCCTGTCATGATCAAGCCGGTGCTGCTGTGGACGGATGCCCTCGTGTTCCTGCTGGTGGCGGTGATCGTCGCCTTCGTGCTGTATGCGCGTCACCGCGAACATCTGCGCACGCCCTGGCGCGAAGTGTTGCGCAGCCGTCTGGCCATGGCCTCGCTGGTGGTGCTGGCGGCCTACGTGCTGACCGGGCTGCTGGACTCGGTGCACTTTCGCAAGGCCTTGCCGGTCAAGAACGGCCAGCAGGAGATCCAGTACTCGGGCGAGGTGCTGAGCCTGTTCGACCTGCTCATGGGGCCGGTGCGCACCCAGGTGGAGAAGAGCTACTCGGCGCCCTTCGCCGTCCGCCTCTATACCAGGGAGGCGGTGATCGGCCCCGACGGTGTGCAGCGGCGCATCTACCCGCGGCTGCGCTACGGCGGCCGCCACCTGGCCGACCCGGACCGCGAGCGGGGTCCCGACATCGCCAGGCGGGCGACGCTGGCGGCCGCCGAGACGGCCGCCGCTGCGCTGCTGATACTGTGGCTGTCGTCCTGGCGGCTGGCGCGCCGGCACGCCGAGACGCCGCGGCGCATGGCGCGGCAACTGCTGCGCGGCGACCTGGACCTGCCCTGGCGCACGGCGCTGGCGACGGTCTCGCTGTTGCTGCTGCTGCTGTTCATGCTGTACAACCTGGCCGGCGCCTACCACGTGTTCGGCACCGACAAGGTGGGGCAGGACGTGCTCTACCAGACCCTCAAGAGCATCCGCACGGGGCTCGTGATCGGCACCCTGACCACCCTCATCATGCTGCCCTTCGCCATCGCCCTGGGCATGATGGCGGGTTATTTCCGCGGCTGGGTCGACGATATCATCCAGTACCTGTACACCACCCTCAACTCCATCCCGGGCGTGCTGCTGATCGCCGCCGCGGTGCTGATGATGCAGGTGTACATCGCCAACCACCCGGAACTGTTCGAGACCATGACCGAGCGCGCCGACATGCGCCTGCTGTTCCTGTGCCTGATCCTCGGCATCACCAGCTGGACCGGCCTGTGCCGGCTGCTGCGCGGCGAGAGCCTGAAGCTGCGCGAACTGGAATACGTGCAGGCTGCCACCGCTTTCGGCGTGGCGCGCGCCACCATCCTGATTCGCCACCTGCTGCCCAATCTCATGCACCTGGTGCTGATCGCGGTGGTGATCGACTTCAGCGGCCTGGTGCTGGCCGAGGCGGTGCTGTCCTACGTCGGCGTCGGCGTCGATCCCACCACGCTGAGCTGGGGCAACATGATCAACCGCGCGCGCCTGGAAATGGCCCGCGAGCCCATGGTCTGGTGGTCGCTGCTGGCGGCTTTCGTGTTCATGTTCGGCCTGGTGCTGTCGGCCAACCTGTTCTCCGACGCCGTCCGCGACGCCTTCGATCCCCGGCTGAGGCAGCGCCAATGACTGCGGATACGGAGCGGGCCGGGAAGGGTGAGGCGAACGTGGGAGGGGGGACATCTCCCACGGCTTCCACACCAGGATTCCTTTTCCCGGCCCCGGCCTGCGGAGGAGGCCCCGGACATGGGTGAGAAGTTGCTGGAGGTCTTCGATCTGCGGACACGCATCGGCCGCGGCCCGCGCGCCGTGCGGCCGGTGGACGGGGTGAGTTTTCACATCCGGCGCGGCGAGACCTTTGCGCTGCTGGGCGAGTCCGGCTGCGGCAAGTCCATGACGGCGTTGTCGCTGCTGCGGCTGCTGCCGCCGGCCGGCCGCATCGCCGGCGGCCGGGTGGAACTGGACGGCGAGAATCTGCTGGCGCTGACCGAGCGTGGCATGCGATCGGTGCGCGGCAACCGCATCGCCATGATCTTCCAGGAACCCATGACCTCGCTGAACCCGGTCATGACCATTGGCTCGCAGATCGGCGAGGTGCTGGAGCTGCACAAGGGGCTGCGGGGTGACGCCCTGCGTGAAAAGACCGTCGAGTTGCTGGACGCGGTCGGCATTCCCGATGCCGCGCGCCGCCACGGCGAGTATCCGCACCAGTTGTCGGGCGGCATGAAACAGCGCGTCATGATCGCCATCGCCCTGGCCGGTGAGCCCGACCTGCTGATCGCCGACGAGCCCACCACGGCGCTGGACGTCACCATCCAGGCCCAGGTGCTGGACCTGCTGCGCGACCTGCAGAAACGCTATGGCATGGCGGTACTGCTCATCACCCACGACCTCGGCGTGGTGGCGCAGATGGCCGACCGGGTGGCGGTGATGTACGCCGGCCAGATCGTCGAGCAGGCGCCGGCGCGGCGCTTCTTCGACACGCCACAACATCCCTACAGCCGCCGCCTGTTCCAGGCCCTGCCCGACAGCAGCAAGCGCGACCGTCCGCTCACCGTCATTCCCGGCAGCGTGCCGCCACTGGACCGCGATTTCACCGGCTGCCGCTTCGCCGAGCGCTGTGACCGGGCCTGGTTGCACTGCCGTACCCAGGCGCCGGGCTGGTTCGATACCGGCGCCGACGCCGGTGTGCTCTGCCACCTGTTCGACCCGGGTCTGGTGCCGGAGACAGCGCCGGAGGCCACGCAGGAAGCCGGCGCAGCATCACCGGAAGCGCCGGCGGAGAGCGGCTCGCAGCCCTTGCTGGTGGTCGATGGACTGCAGGTCCACTTCCCCATCCAGCGCGGCCTGTTCAAGCGTACCGTCGGCCACGTGAAGGCGGTCGACGGCGTCAGTCTCGACATCCCCACGCGCCGTACCGTGGCGCTGGTGGGCGAGTCCGGCTGCGGCAAGACCACGGTCGGCAAGGGCATTCTGCAGCTCATACGGCCCACCGGCGGCAGCGTGCGCTTCGATGGCGACGAACTGACCCGGCTTCGGGGCGAGCGGCTGCGGAAGCGGCGCGCCGATTTTCAGATCATCTTCCAGGATCCGTTCTCGTCCATGAACCCGCGCATGCAGGTGGGCGACATCATCGAGGAGGGCATGGTCGCCCAGCGCATCGGCGGCGACCGCGCGCAGCGGCGTGCCCGCGTCGAGGCGCTGCTGCAGCAGGTCGGTCTGCGGCCCGAGCACGCCGGGCGCTACCCGCACGAATTCTCCGGCGGCCAGCGCCAGCGCATCTGCATCGCCCGCACTCTGGCGGTGAACCCGAAACTGATCGTCTGCGACGAGCCCACCAGCGCGCTGGATGTCTCGGTGCAGGCCCAGATCCTCAACCTGCTGAAGGACCTGCAGGCCAGCCTGGGCCTGGCCTACCTGTTCATCACCCACGATATCTCGGTAGTGGCCTACCTGGCCGACCGGGTGGCGGTCATGTACCTGGGGCGCATCGTCGAGGAGGGCAGTGTCGACGAAGTGCTGGAGGATGCGCGCCATCCCTACACGCAGGCCCTGCTGTCGGCCGTGCCGGACATCGAGCCGGACAGCGGCCGTGCCATCATCCGCCTGCAAGGCGACATGCCGTCGCCGGCCAACCCGCCGGCCGGCTGTCACTTCCACCCGCGCTGCCCGAAAGCCAGGGACGAATGCCGCCGCGCCTACCCGCCGGAGACGGCCCTGTCGCCGACCCACAAGGCGCGCTGCTTCCTATTACCCTAGGCCGGTTGTGTGTTCGCCGTAGGGACCGGATGATAGACTGCCGCGAATTCCTGCAGATACCGATACACCAGACAACTGGATAAGAACATGACTGCTGATTCCTTCCACCCTCCCGTCCGCACCCTGATGGGCCCGGGCCCCTCCGACGTCAATCCGCGCATTCTCGAGGCCCTGTCGCGGCCCACCATCGGGCATCTCGACCCCGCGTTCGTGGCCATGATGGACGAGATGAAGGACCTGCTGCGCTACGCTTTCCGCACCGGTTACGAACTGGCCATGCCGGTGTCGGCGCCGGGTTCGGCCGGCATGGAGACCTGCTTCGTCAACCTGGTGTCGCCGGGCGACACGGTCGTTGTCTGCCAGAACGGCGTGTTCGGCGGCCGCATGAAGGAGAACGTGGAACGTTGCGGCGCCACGCCCGTGATGGTCGAGGACGAATGGGGCAGGGCGGTCGATGCCAACAAGGTCGAGGATGCGCTCAAGGCGCATCCGGAGGCACGGGTGCTGGCCTTCGTCCACGCCGAGACGTCCACCGGCGCCATTTCGGATGCAAGCACGCTGGCGGAGCTGGCCCGCAGGCACGATTGCCTCACCATCGTGGATACCGTCACTTCGCTGGGCGGATCGCCGCTGGAAGTCGGCGGATGGGGGCTGGATGCCGTCTACTCGGGCACCCAGAAGTGCCTGTCCTGCGTGCCCGGTCTGTCGCCCGTCACCTTCAGCGAGCGCGCCGTCGAGGCCGTGAAGGCCCGGAAGACGAAGGTGCAGAGCTGGTTCATGGATCTCAACCTGGTGCTGGGTTACTGGGGCGGCGGCGGCAAGCGCGCCTACCACCACACGGCGCCCGTCAATACGCTGTACGCGCTGCACGAGGCGCTGGTCATCCTGCAGGAGGAAGGCATCGAGGCGAGCTGGAAGCGGCACCGCGACAACCACCTCGCCCTGCGCGCCGGTCTCGAAGCCATGGGCCTGTCGTTCGTGGTGCCCGAGGACGAACGCCTGCCGCAGCTCAACGCCGTCGGCATTCCGGAGGGCGTCGACGATGCCGCGGTGCGCGCGCGCCTGCTCGAAGACTACAGCCTGGAGATCGGCGCCGGCCTCGGCCCCATGGCCGGCAAGATCTGGCGCATCGGACTGATGGGCTTCGCCAGCAACCGCCGCAACGTGCTGAGTTGCCTGGGCGCACTGGATGCCGTATTGAGCGACATGGGCGCACCGATCGAATCGGGCGTGGCGGTGGAGGCCGCCAGCCGGGTCTTTGCCGGCTGAATCCCGGCCCGTCCCGCGGGCTCTCCATTGGGGGGCTTGATCAACCACGAAGGCGCACAAAGGCGCACGAAGGAAAAGAATATAACCGCGAAGGCGCACAAAGGCGCACAAAGGAAAAGAATATAACCGCGAAGGACGCGAAGGACGCGAAGGAAGATCTTTTCAATGTTTTTCCCTTCGCGTCCTTCGCGGTTGATCCCGGGCGCCGCCGCGCTTGCCCGCCCGCTCTGGGCGAGTACCAAAAAAGTTTTCTCCGATCGCCCCCTTCCGTACCCAGGGTTACAGACAGCCTCCGCCAACCCCTGCTATAAATAGCCCCACGCTGTGCATCCGGGCGCCGGTTGCCGGCACAAGGGAGTGTTTCTATTCAGGTGGGGACCTGAAGAAGCAAGTAAAACGGGGGGGATCTGGCCACTCTGGCTATCGGGGATCTGCTGTAACTGCATCCGGCATGGGGATAGCCCCACAGGGACGTCTGTGTCTTTGGTGGGAGGCCGGCCGCCCCTTCAATCCTGAATCATTCAGAATTTGGAGGGAGCAATGGCGAAACGAAGAGACGTACTCAAGGCAGGGGCCGTAGCGGTCGCCAGCACGCCTGCCATTTTCGGGGGGGCAGCGTTGCCGCGCGTGGCACAGGCACAGTTGTGCCGGCCGGAGGGCATCCGCAGCCCGCTGACCGAGCCTGACAGCCCGCCGGTGACGCCCTATTCGACACCGCTGTACATTCCGCCGGCCATGTCGCCGATCGATCCGGCGACGCTGACGCCGCCGCCGGACCCGAACCGCCACCAGCGCTTCGACGAATTCCAGCCGGTGAAATTCTACGAGCAGCGCATCACCGAGGGGCTGTGGAACTACCACGAACAGCTTTCCGCCCTGAATCCGCTCGGCTACGGCTCCCTGGCCTGGATGTGGAACGGCGCCACGCCGGGCGAGACCCTGGTGGCGCGCTACGGCGAACCGGTGTTCGTGCGCCGCTACAACGACCTGCCGCCCACCGAGAGCGCCCTGATACCCTTCGGGCTGCCCTATATCACGACCCACCTGCACAACGCCCACACGGCGTCGGAGAGCGACGGCTTCCCGATGGACTTCTTCGGTCCGGGTGAGTACTGGGACTACCACTACGCCATGATGTACGCGCGCAACGACCCGCGCGAGGCGCTGGCCAGCCTCTGGTACCACGACCACATGGCGGACTTCACCGCCACCAACGTGTACGCCGGTCTGTCGGCCATGACGGTGTTCTACGACGAGCTGGATTCGGGAGACGAGAACGACCCCAACCCGCACGCCCTGCGCCTGCCCGGCACCTACGGGAAATACGATATCTATCTGATCCTGCACGATGTGCGATTCGACAGCTACGGCAACCCGGCCTACAACGTGTTCGACACCGACGGCCATCTGGGTGACCTGATCACCGTCAATCGCAAGGTGTCGCCGTACCTGGAGGTCGAACCCCGCAAGTACCGTTTCCGCATCGTCGACGGCGGCCCGTCGCGCTTCTACGAGTTGGCGCTGTCGGACGGTGCCGAAATGTTCATCATCGCCGGCGACGGCAACCTGCTGGAAGAGCCGGTCAGCGCCACCAGCCTGGTGATGGGGCCGGCCAACCGCCAGGACGTCATCATCGACTTCTCGCGCTACCGTCCCGGCGATACCGTCAACATGGTCAACCTCATGGAACAGGTCAACGGCCAGGGTCCGACCGGCCGCCGCCTGGAGGGCCCGGACCGGATGCCGGTGATGCAGTTCCGCATCAAGCCGCTGGAAGGTCCGGACAACAGCCGCATACCGGATTTCATGCGCAAGCTGCCCGACATCAACCTCAACGAGGTGGTGGCGGAACGCGAATGGGTGTTCGACCACGACATGGGCCTGTGGACCATCAACCACGACTTCTTCGATCCCACCAAGATCGACGCCGCGCCGCGCCAGGGCACGGCCGAGATCTGGACCTTCCGCAACGCCGGCAGCTCCTGGGCGCATCCGGTGCACGTGCATTTCGAGGAATTCCAGGTGCTGGAATGGAACGGACGGCCCCCGACCGGCGTGCTGCGTTCGCGCAAGGACGTCGCCACCCTGGGGCCGAACGATGTCGCCCGGGTGTTCTACCGCTTCGACGACTTCCTGGGCCGCTATCCCATCCACTGCCACAACAATGTGCACGAGGACAACGCCATGATGGGCCGCTGGGATATCGTCCCGGACAACGGCGGCGACCACGGCGGCGGCAAGTGGCATCGCTGATGCCCGGTCCGGCACCCGAATACATGCAGCGGAATTCCAAAGGAGCCTCAACATGAGCAAGACCACGAGAAGAGCATTTCTGGCAGGAGCGGCGGCCGCCGTTCCGGTGGCGGCTGCGGCGGCGGTGGCGCCGGCGGCGGCCGACAAGGACAACCCCGCCATCAAGACCTGTCCAAGGGCCACCGGTGGCAAGAACGCCAGCCGCTTCCCGCAGGTCCTGGTGCAGGACCAGTACAAGCAGAAGAGCTGGTTCTACCAGAACCTGATCGCCGACAAGCTGGTGCTGGTGAGCTTCACCTCGGTGCGCGGGGAAGACTACTACCCCGTCATCAGCAACCTGGTGAAGGTACGCCAGCTCATCGACGACCGTATCGGCAAAGTGGGCAGGGACGTGCACATGTACACCGTTACCACGGACCCCTACCGTGACACGCCGGAGGCGCTGCGCTCGCTCGCGGATGCGCACGGGGCGGACTGGCCGTTCCTCAGCGGCGCGCCGGAGGACATCCGCGAAATACTGGCGTCCTTCCATGCCCGTGGCAGTCTCTACGGCCTGACCTGGATCGGCAATGAACGCACCGGCCGCTGGACCAAGAAACCCAGCCAGCTGCAGCCGCTGTTCATCGCCGAGCCGGTGGCGCGGCTGGCGACCGGCAAGCTGCACCGGCCCTTCCTGGTCGACATGCACAGCGTATGACGCCAGATCCGGAAACAAAACGGTGATACAACCCACAACATCCTCCGTGGCGCCTGAAGGTCGATCCAGTGGCACGGAGAGGAGGTGAAAAATCCATGAAGCACCAAACCCTGTTTGCACGAGGCCGGCGGGCCTCCCTGCTGGGTCTGCTGGCGGGTGGCATGAGCCTGGCGGGCACGGCTTCGGCCGGATGTGATTTCCGCTTCGACCCCTTCCTGAGCAAGGCGATGGGCAAGGACGTGTATGCCTATCTGGACCACCCTTGTGCCCAGCCGGAGCCCGGCCTGTCCCAGGTGACCGTGGACGGCGACACCACCCACGTGATCACACCCGAGGGCCAGCATGCGCCCCGGGATCCGTTCGCGGAACCGCCGGGCAGCAACTTCCTGATGACGGTGTACGAGAACCTGCGCGACTACAGCGGCCGGGAGATGCCCAATACCCTGCCGTCCACGCCGGACAACCCCTACAACCTGCACGACGGTCCGGTAGTGACCGAGGCCATCGACAAGCGCAGCCCGGACGACGACCTGGACAGCATCATCGATCGTCTGGAAGTGCTGGTCGGTCTGCGTCATGAAAAACACCACGGCAGGCATGGCAGGCATGGCAGGCACAAGCGTAAGCACGGGATGGGTCTCAAGAAGCTGGTTCGTTTCGGTATCGACATCCTCGAAGGCAATCCCATCGACCGCGCCTACAGCGGCCTGTCCATGCTGCACTACGACGGCCTGACCAAGGTCAAGCCGGTGGTGCCGGAGTACGACGACGACGGCAAGCTGGTGGGCGGAAACGTGGTGGTGAACATGTACTACTGGGGTCAGCACATCGAGGCGGACGCCATGTTCATCGACCCGTCGGCGGTGTTCGATGTCCCCTGGACCATCACCTACCGCGTGCACATCCTGCACCGCGGCATGGAGGACTTCTCGCCCATGGTGTCGCACTTCAACCGCATGGAGCTGCCCGACGGAACGGACAGCCCGCCGCTGAACCGGCACGCCTCCCTGGACGAGACCTTCTTCCCGATGCTGAAGGAAGGGGTGCTCTACACGGTGAAGGTCAAGCAGACCAAGGGCAAGTACCTGAGCCTGATCTACCACTGGGGCTGGCGCATCCACCCGCCGCGGGTGCAGGCCATCGAGAACGCCACCAAGCGGGCGGGTCCCAACAAATGGACCCTGCCGCAGTGGGAGAAAGCCGCGTTCTGTGAGGGCGGCGCCGAGGACCCGGACTGTGATCCGCGCAACAACATGGACGACCGCCTGTACGCCATTTCCCGGATCGGCGACCTGTCGCCCGCCAAGCGCATGTGGACGGCCTTCCGCGACATGCAGGCCCTGCTGGGTGGTGAGAGCGACGACGCCAGGAAGCACTGGCGGAAGCACTTCGGCAGGCACAAGCGCAAGCAGCTACGGCAGTACGTGAAGGCTTTGCGCGCCGCCTACTACGACTGGACCGACCGTACCAAGTTGCCGGCCGGTGTCGAGGAGGATCCGGACGCCACCCTGACCCTGCTGTTCGTCAACAACACGCTGTACGGCAGCAGACAGGGCCTGACCGGCGAGGGCAGCGGCCAGGGGCCGGCCAGCTTCAAGGGCGTGGCCAACGGCAGCGCCCACGACTGGAACCTGCGGCCCTACAACTTCAAGGTGACGGTCTACAACGGCGACAAGTTCACCCACTACTACCGCAACGTCGACTTCGGCGGCTCGCGCGGCTGGGAGAACCAGTTCCAGTTCACCGACCCGACCACGCTGGTGGGGCCGCACCCGGCGATTCCGCCCGGGCATCCGGCCAACTTCGATCCGTTCGACAACCCGGCCAATCTCGTCGCCGGTGACGACCAGGTGTTCCCCATCAATCGCGGCGGCACCGAGGAGTTCCTGCAGCCCACGCCGCGTAACCTCGACGACCCGGTCAACGGTCTGCCTCAACTCGGATCCGGTTGCTTCTTCACCTTCGGCCGCAACTACCTGTGGCCGACAGTGGGCGGGCCGACCGGCCTGCAGCCGGTGCCGATGGCTTCGGAGGACGGTACACCCGGCATGCACAAGTTCGACATCGTGTACAACTACGAGCCGAGCCGTCGCCTGAAGATCTACCAGTTCGACCCCCTGCATCACGGTGTGGCCATCTATTCGCTGCACTGACAACCCGGTCGATCTGGGCAGCGCGGGCTCCGACCGGCTCAAGCCGGCCGGGGCCTGCGCCCAGGTGGCCGCAGGGTCGCCAGGTGACAACAGTAGTACCTTGGAGTAGCAGTAATGAATCTGGCAAGAGAATTCCGCCACGCAGGCGTGGCGTGGGCCGGCAGCCGTCAGACGCTCCTGGCCTTGCTGTTGTTCTCGGCCGTGGCGTCCGCCGCGGCTTTCGTGCCCTATCCGGGCAAGCGCGAAGCGACCCTGGTCAATGTCGAGGCGGTCGACAGTATCGTGCTGAGTTTCGACACCGACAGCACGGGGTTCACTCGGGTGCTCAGCATCCATCTGCCGGGGCTCCGGCTGCCCCGAGACACGCCCCGGTCGGACGAGTGTGAGCGTCGTGCGGCGCACAAGGCCTTGCAGGTGACGCGCGAGTTCCTGGCCGGTGCGCGCAAGCTCTACGTCGAGGACGTGCGCATGGAGAACAGTGCCGACAGGGATGCCGTCGCCGAAGTGTTGTCGGATCGTGGCAGCCTGTCTCAGGCCCTGGTCGATGCCGGCGTGGCCCGGCGTGACGACGGTCGGCCGGTTGACTGGTGCAGGAAGTAGCATGACGGGAAAGCCGGGGTTCGGGGGAGCCCCGCGAGGGTTGGAGAAGAGGGTGGCTCGCGTCGGCCGGCCAGCCTGCCTGATGCATGGCCTGCTGCTGGCGTCGGGCCTGTTGCTGGCCGGGGCGGTGCCGCCGGCCGTGGCCTCGGCGCCGGCCTGTCGTGCTGCACCGGCGCCCGGCTTCCGGGTGCTGGGCCGTTACCCGCACGACCGCGAGGCCTTCACCCAGGGGCTGGTCTTTCATCAGGGGGCGCTGTACGAGAGTACCGGACTGTACGGCCGCTCGACACTGCGCCGCATCGAGCTCGGCAGCGGCCGCGTCACCGACAGCCGGCGCCTCGACGGAATGCTCTTCGGGGAGGGGCTGGCGCGGCTCGGAACGCGGCTGGTGCAACTGACCTGGAAGGCCGGCGTCGCCCTGCTGTACAGGCTCGACGGGCTGAGACCCGCCGGGCAGTTTCGCTTCCGCGGCGAGGGCTGGGGCCTCACCCGGCTCGGCGACCGCCTGGTGCTGAGCGACGGTTCGGCCCGGCTCCGGTTCATCGACGCCGAAGGGTTCGGCGCCGCGGGCACGCTGCGGGTCACCGACCGTGGCCGGCCGGTCGTCGGGCTGAACGAACTGGAGACCGTCGACGGGCTGATCTACGCCAACGTCTACCCCGGCGACTGCGTCGCCCGCATCGACCCGGCCAGCGGCCGGGTGCTGGGCTGGCTCGACCTCGGCGGCCTGCTGCCGCTGGCGGAGCGCCGCAACAGCGCCTCGGTGGCCAACGGTATCGCCTGGGACGCGGCCAGCCGCAGCCTGTTCGTCACGGGCAAGTACTGGCCGTACATCTACCGGCTGGGCATCGACGGTGGCGATCCGCCGCGCGCGCAGGAACCGCCGGAAGGAGGGAAGGATCATGCGTAAATCCATACTGCTGACAGCGCTGCTGTCGCTGGCAGCCGGCTACGGGGCCGGCTACCGTCACTGGCAACCGGCCGACGGCGGGCTGGAAGCGGTTGCGGCCGTCGACAGCGCCGCGCGCTATGTCTGCCCCATGCACGCGAACATTGTCGCCGATCACCCGGATCACTGCCCCGTCTGCGGCATGGAGCTGGTCCCGGCGCGGCGCCCGGATGAGGCCGAGCCGGAGTTGGAGCCGGGCGGCAGCGGCCCGGCGGCCCTGCCGGTGGTCAACGTCGAACCGGCGGTGGTGTACAACCTGGGCGTTCGCACCGCCACGGCGACCCGCGGCGACCTGCCGCGCCGCATCGAGACCATCGGCAAGATCACCCGCATCGATCCCATGGCGCGGCGCACCCTGTCGCCGCCCATCCGTGGCGAACTGGTCTACGTGGCGGACAAGCAGCAGGGTGATTTCATCGACGACGGTGAACTGTTGTTCTCGGTCAAATCCGACGAGCTGTTCGAGCACGAGAAGAGCTTCCAGGATGCCTATCTGTCCGGCGACCGCGCCACGGCCGCCGCCATGGTGCCGCAGCTCAGCCGCATGGGTCTGAGTTCGGCGCAGATCGCCCGCCTGCAAGCCGGCGCGGCGCCCGAGCTGCCGGTGGAGGTGCGGGCCTTCGAGGACGGCATCGTCTACACACGCCGTGGTGCCCCTGGCGAAGCCGTGCACACCGGTTTCACCGTGTTCAACGTCGGCGGAAACTACCGGGTGGTGGACGTCACGGCGGAGATCTTCGAGCGCCAGTGGGGCTGGGTCGAGGAAGGACAGAAGGCGTACATGGAAGTGCGCGGCCTGCCCGGCGTCCGTTTCGAAGGCTCGGTGGTGCGGGTCGAGCCGCCGGTGGGCTATACCACCCGCTCGCTGGAAGTGGGGCTGCGCTTTCGCAGCGACAACCCCGCGCTGTCGCAGAGCATGTTCGCCCACGTCACCCTCGTCGGCCAGCCACGCCGCGGCGTGCTGCTGGTGCCGGCCGACGCGGTGATCCGGACCGGCCGCGGCGACCGGGTGGTGAAGGTGCTCGAGGCCGGGCGCTACCAGCCGGTGCCGGTGGTGGCCGGCGAGCAGTCCGGCGGTCTGGTCGAGATCCGCTCCGGCCTGTCGGAAGGTGACCGGGTGGTCGCCTCCGGCCAGTTCCTGATCGATTCCGAGAGCAACATCCAGGCCGGTTTCCGGCGCATGGCGACGCCGGGCACGGCCCCCGTGCAGGAAGCGCGACAGCATGATGTCGCGCCACCGCCTGCGGCCCCGCGCCCGGCCCCGCCTGCGTCGCCGGGTGGCGAAGGCAAGTTGCCCGTGTCCGCGCCATCGCCCGTCCGTCCGCCGCCTCCCGTGTAAGCGATGATCGCAGCGCTGATCCGCTGGTCGGTGCGCAACCGCGTGCTGGTGCTGCTGGCAGCCGTGCTGCTGGCGGCCTGGGGTGCCTGGTCGCTGCGCAGCCTGCCGCTGGACGCCATCCCGGATCTGTCCGACGTGCAGGTCATCATCCGCACCAGCTATCCCGGCCAGGCACCGCAGGTGGTGGAAGACCAGATCACCTATCCGCTGTCCACGGCGCTGCTGTCGGTGCCGGGTGCGAAGACGGTGCGCGGCTATTCGTTCTTCGGCGATTCCTACGTGTATGTCATCTTCGACGATGCCACCGACCTCTACTGGGCGCGGTCGCGGGTGTTGGAATACCTCGACCAGGTGTCGGGCCAGTTGCCGGCCGGGGTGCAGCCGCGCCTGGGCCCGGACGCCACCGGCGTCGGCTGGGTGTACGAATACGCCCTGCTGGACCGTAGCGGCCGGCACGACCTGGGCGAGCTGCGCAGCCTGCAGGACTGGTTCCTGAAATACGAGTTGCAGACCGTGCCCGGCGTGGCCGAGGTGGCCACCGTCGGCGGCATGGTCAAACAGTACCAGGTGGTCGTCGATCCCGACCGGCTGCGCGGCTATTACCTGACCCTGGCCAACGTCAAGCGCGCCATGCAGGAGTCCAACGCCGAGATCGGCGGTTCGGCGCTGGAGCTCGCCGAGGCCGAGTACATGCTCCGTTTCAAGGGCTACGTGAAGGGCGTCGAGGATATCGGCATCACCAGCGTGCCTACCGTGCGGCGGCGGTTGTCGATCTCCTCGGTGCTGCTCGACGACATCACGTCCAGCATCCGCATCGGGCCGGCCATGCGCCGCGCCGTGGCCGATCTCGACGGTGAGGGCGAGGTGGTGGGCGGTATCGTCGTCATGCGCTCGGGAGAGAACGCCCTGGCCGTCATCGAGGCGGTCAAGGCGCGCCTGGCGGAGCTGCGCCGCAGCCTGCCCGAAGGCGTGGAACTGGTGGAGACCTACGACCGCTCGGCGCTCATCGGCCGGGCCGTGGACAACCTCGGCCGGCGCCTGGTGGAGGAATTTCTGGTGGTGGTGCTGGTGTGCGCGCTGTTCCTGCTGCACCTGCGCTCCTCGCTGGTGATCCTGATCAGCCTGCCGGTCGGCATCCTGACCGCGTTTGCCGTCATGCGCCTGCAGGGCATCAATGCCAACATCATGTCGCTGGGTGGACTCGCCATCGCCATCGGCGCCATGGTGGACGCCAGCATTGTCATGATCGAAAACGTCCACAAGCACCTGGAGCGCGCCGCGCACGACGGCCGGGAGCGGTTGCGCGCCATCGCCGACGCGGCGGCCGAGGTCGGCTCGCCGCTGTTCTTCTCGCTGCTCATCATCACCCTGAGCTTCCTGCCGGTGTTCAGCCTGGAGGCGCAGGAGGCGCGCCTGTTCGAACCGCTGGCCTGGACCAAGACCTGGGCCATGGCGGCCGCCGCCGGCCTGGCGGTGACCCTGGTGCCGGCGCTGGTGGCGCTGCTGATCCGCGGCCGTATCCGCGGCGAGGACCGCAACCCGCTCAACCGCGCTCTCATCGCCGCCTACCGGCCGCTGATCGGGCGGGCGCTGGCGCATCCCGGCCTCACGCTGCTGGTGTCGGCGCTGCTGGTGGCGTCCATGGCCTGGCCGTTGCGACAGCTCGGCAGCGAGTTCATGCCGGCCATGGACGAGGGCGATCTTCTCTACATGCCCACCACGCTGCCCGGCATCTCCATCGGCAAGGCGCGCGAACTGCTGCAGCAGACCGACCGCCTGATCCGGACCCTGCCCGAGGTCGAGACCGTGTTCGGCAAGGTGGGGCGCGCCGAGACCGCCACCGACCCGGCGCCGCTGACCATGATCGAGACCCTCATCCGCCTGAAGCCGCGCGACCAGTGGCGCCCCGGCATGACGCTGGCGGGCCTGCGCGCCGAACTCGACCGGCGGGTGCAGGTGCCGGGCCTCAACAACGCCTGGCTGATGCCCATCCGCACCCGCATCGACATGCAGTCCACCGGCATCAACACGCCGGTCGGCATCAAGATCGCCGGCCCCGACCTGGCCGGCATCCAGGCGCTGGGCGAGCGCATCGAGGCGGTGCTGCGCGGCCTGCCGGGCACCCGCAGCGTGCTGTCGGACCGTGCCGTGGGCGCCCGCTACATCGATGTGGACATCGACCGCCATGCCGCCGGCCACTACGGCCTGAGCATCGCCGAGATCGAGGAGGCCGCCGGTATCGCCATCGCCGGCCAGGACGTCACCTGGACGGTGGAAGGGCGCGAACGCTACCCCGTCAACCTGCGCTACCCGACGGCCTGGCGCGACTCCATCACCAAGATCAAGAACCTGCCGCTGGTGGTCACCGAAGACACCCAGGTCCAGCTTCAGGACCTGGCCGAGGTGCGGGTGGTCGACGGGCCGCCGCTGATCAAGAGCGGTGACGGTCGCCTCAACGGCTGGGTCTACATCACCACCGACGGCCGCGACATCGGCTCCTGGGTGGCGGCCGCGCAGGCGGCCCTGCACGAGCAGGTCGAGTTGCCGCCGGGCTACACCCTGCAGTGGGTCGGGCAGTACCAGTACCTGCAGCGGGCCGCCGGGCGGCTGGCCTGGATCGTGCCTTTCACCCTGTTCATCATCTTCATCCTGCTCTACCTCAACTTCCGCACCCTGAGCGAGGCGCTGATGGTGATGCTGTCTGTGCCGCTGGCCCTGGTGGGCGGGGTGTGGCTGCTGTGGGTGCTGGGCTACCACCTGTCGGTGGCGGTGGCGGTGGGCTTCATCGCCCTGGCGGGCGTGGCGGCCGAGTTCGGCGTGGTGATGCTGGTCTACCTGCGCGAGGCCACCGGCCGGCGCCGGCCGGCCACCGATGCACAGCTGCGCAGCGCGGTGATCGAGGGTGCCGTGCAGCGGGTCAGGCCCAAGGCCATGACGGCGGCCGTCGTCATCGCCGGCCTGCTGCCCGTCATGCTGGGCGGTGGCGCGGGGGGCGAGGTGATGCGCCGCATCGCCGCGCCCATGGTCGGCGGCATGGTGACGGCGCCGCTGGTATCGATGTTGCTGCTGCCCGCCCTCTATTACCTCTGGTACCGGAAGCACATGCACAAAGAGGCGGAGAGCCGGGAGGAAGCATGAAGACACGACTGTACCCATTGCTGGTGCTGGTGCTGCTGGCCTGGGGCCAGGGTACCCTGGCGGGGCCAGCGCCGGCGCAGTTCGAAGCAGGCCTGCACTATCGGCGCATCGAGCCGCCGGCACCGCTGGCGCCCCGGCCCGGCCGCATCGAGGTAGTGGAGATGTTTCTCTACGCCTGCCCGCACTGCTACCGGCTGGAGCCGGCCATGAAACGCTGGCTGAAGCGTCATCCCGGTATCGACTTCAAGCGCATGCCGGCCATCGTCGGCCCGACCTGGGCCGACCAGGCGCGTGCCTTCTACATGATCGAGGCGTTGGGCGGCGGCGAGGCCATGCACCAGGCACTGTTCCGTGCCATCCACGAAGACGGCCGGCAGATCTACAACCGCTATGCAGTGATCGAATTCCTGGTCGGGCAGGGCGTGGAACG